>Ga0180015_1000052_pt1 | contig 33369 bp, 33 predicted proteins | sample KR13_S2_MetaG_FD_116508 | JGI IMG/M metagenome (GOLD analysis project Ga0180015, IMG submission 116508) | Groundwater microbial communities from the Olkiluoto Island deep subsurface site, Finland - KR13_S2_MetaG | ecosystem: Environmental > Aquatic > Deep subsurface > Groundwater | place...
AATTTTACCAAAAGTGCCGATCTCTTTTGGTTATTTTATCAATATATAAGTATATTAGCACACATTGGAGCAGTAAGTCAAATTGATAAATTATCACTACAATTAAAAAAGACGCTCATTCCAGCGAGCGTCTTTTTAAAAAAACATAACTATTTTAAATCTTGCATTTTTTTATTTAACGCATCCCTATTCTCCTTGCTAATTAAATAGATATTGTCTGAATTACCCGTCTTGGCATAATACAGACCTTTATCATTTTTACCACCCACGATAATCGTATCATCAATACCATCACCTGTTACTTGCACAATGATTTCATGTTTTTCCAATCCGGTTCCTTCAAAAGTTTGAGCTGGAATTTCAGCTGCTGTTAAATCAGCTAATAAATTAACTACACTGTCCACCTTAGCTCTATTAATTGCGGATGGCTTTGGCTTAGTGATAGTCCACTGGTCACTCTTCTTCTCAATAATAAATTCTTGGCCTGGATATTGAAACCTAATTTTACTAACCTTGTCGGCCGCAATCTTAAAGATAGCCTTATCATAAATATTATCCTCGGAAAAAGCAAAATTTAAAGCCATAATTTTTACAGAATAAATCCTATCAAGGTCGTTCTTTGAGAGAAAGACGCCAGCATAATCACTTGTCATTTTACCAATAACAAAATCAGTTACCACATTGTCCCCTTTTTTCAAAGACACTTTTATGCCATTATCATCAACCTCGAAATCCTTTTTCTTATCCTTATTTTCACTGATCAAATCCAATTTTGCCGCCAACAACTCTCTAATTGAGGTTGTGATTTTATCAGCCGCATCCTTGGTTAAATAAAAATCCTTAGTGCCGGAAATTTTCCATTTTTGCTCAGTAGAGCTTCCAACGGCCACATCAACCTTTTCAATATTAATTTTTTTACCATCTTTCTCAATATCAATCTTATCAATATCGCCCGCTTGAAATCCGGACACAAAATTTTTCGGTCGGTTTAAATTTTTTTTCCAGTCCGCAAAAGGACCATTAAAAATATACGCTGACAAAACCAAAACAGCTAATACGCCTCCTAAAATTAAATTCTTTTTTGTCATATTTTTCACTACCGCGCCGCAGTCTTAGTAACGGTGGGTGTATTTATTTGTTAATATGTTCATCTAATAATTCAATAATATCCTCTTTGTTTTGAGGACCTTCGAGTCTGGCCACCTCACTGCCGTTGTCATCCATAAAAATATATACCGGAATTTTTTCGATATCATATTTTTTGAAATCATCATAATGCTCGTCGGCATCAAAAGATTCTGTATCAAAATCAAAAATTTCTTCCTCAATCTCATCCCAGATTGATTTCATAACAATACACTCCGAGCACCAAATGGCGCCAAACTTTAAAATTTTCATGAAAATATATTAATAATTATAACTCATCTACAAATTTGTTTTTTCTTCTCGAAAAATAACGAATCACGCCAAAGGCAACTACAATAACCGTCACACCAAAAACATTAAAATATCGAATCATGGCAATGGTCGAATCTGTCAAACCTTCTTTAATTGGTCGAGAAGAAACCACCTTTGAGCGAATTTCAATCAAGGCGTTGTCCAAACTAACACTATCAACTAAATTTTGGAAGAATGTTAAATTATCAGGACTTTGTCGAAGGAAATTCTCCTGAACAAAATCACTATCGCCCACCACAATTAATTTGCCCAAAAACTGATCTTTCTGATTTTCGCTATCAAAATCAGCTTTACCGGACACTGACATCGCCATAGCATATTCTTTTTGTGCTGTCGGTGCGGCCAAGTTATTAGGTGTAACGTTAAAATTATCAGTAACATTCCAGGCCTTTGGCGTAGTATAGGCTAATTTGGAATAAGACTTGTTGTCTTGCGCCTTGATCACTTCAACTGAGCTAACCCAAGGCAAAAGAACTGAGGTTAAACTACTAACCGCGGTCTCATTTTGATTGAAGCCATCTTTGGTAATTTTTGGCCAGAACGGATACGGCACAGAAAATGACAAAAATCCTTGTGTAAACGATGCCATGCCGCTACGATTATCAGCCACCAAGTCTTGATTAACCTTTAAGCCATATTTCGCAAATAATTTATTCAAGCTAAGATCAGACTTGTTTGTTTTTAAACCCTGCTCAACCATCACACCATCCTGAAACACCAAAAGTGAACCGCCAGCATTAACAAATTTTTCAATCTTCGCAATTTGCTTGTCAGTAAATTTATCTTTTGCGCCCACAATAACCAAGGTATTGATATCACTAGAAATATCAACATCATCCTTCACTTCAACTTTTTGCACTGTATATAACTCTTGTAAAGCTTTATAAGCTGAGCTCATGGCATCTTCCAAGCCAACTGTCTCATGACTAGTCACAATACCAACAGTCGCAATGCGCTCACTAATTACTTTTTTGATTGCCGTAGTTAACTGATACTCAAGTCCGGAAGCTTCTTTTTGGATTGTTGGAATGGCCTCAGTCTTATCACCATAACTAATCGCAATACCAAAATAAGCATTAACGGTCTGCGCCTTATCTTTTTCATATACCTGAAAAGTAACCTGTGGAATGCCGATCATGTATAATTCCTGCTGTGTTTTTTCATCACTCGCTGGATTAATATATTCTACATTTATCTTGCCATTAGAAAAAGCCGCATACTCGCCAAGCATGTCTTTAACTTCTTGCTTCAACCCCAAAACTTGGCTTGGTAAATTATCACTAAAATAAACTTTTACATTCACTACGTCAGCCAACTCTTTAACAGTCTTTTTGCTAACTGGAGAAATAGAAAAATTTTTATTCTGCGTCAAATCAAATCTCGTAAAAAGTTGATAAGAAAAGAAATTAACAACCAAAATAATTCCCAAAACAAGCAAAACTGTAATGGACAAATCGGTCTTCTTTATTTTTTTAGTATTTTTTTCATTCATATATTTATCAATAATTATATTATCATTAGTTAAATTATTTCCAACCACGCGCTTCGATTATTTTCGTATTCATCCAAAGAAAGAAGAAAATAAAAGAACCGTAATAAATAATATCCTTGGAATCAATTACACCCTTGGAAATATTGTAAAAATGATTACCTAGTCCAAGAAAGCTCATCACTGGCACTAAAAATTTTGGTGCACCAATTAAGATAAAATCAGCTCCAACCATAAAAGCGACAAAGCTTGCCACTAAACCCAGAATAAAAGCAATGATCTGATTCTTGGTTAAAGAAGATATAAATAACCCCAATGCCAAATAAGCACCTCCCAAGAAAATCGCCCCAATATAACCACCGATAACCGGGCCGAAATCAACATTACCTAAAGATGCAATCGTAATCGGCAAAGTTAAAGTTAAAAGTAGGGTTATCAACAAAAACGACAAGGCGCCGAAAAATTTAGCCAACACCACTTGCCAGTCGGTCACCGGCAAAGTCAATAAAAATTCAATCGTACCCTGCTTTTTTTCCTCCGCCCACAAACGCATTGTTAGTGCTGGTGCGAGGAACAAAAACATCCACGGCAATAAATCAAAAAAACCGCGCATACTAGCTTCTTGAATCAAAAAAAAGCTCTTGAAAAAAAGCCAATTACCCACCACCAAGAAAACACCGATAAAAATATAAGCAATCGGCGAATTGAAGTAGGACATTAATTCCTTTTTAAACAATGTCCAAATTGTTCTCATGTATTTTTTACTCATATCGTTATTACTTTGTTAATTTTATAAACACATCTTCCAATGAAATGCTCTTTTTATTAAATTCCAAAATGCTCCAACCGGCATTCATTACCAACATTGAAAGCTGTTCACGTAAGTCTACGCCCTCAACCGGAGTCAATTCATAACCATGAATTTCATCCGATTCCTTATCTTTCTCTTCTACCTTTATTACATTGTCCATCGATTTTAACTTGTATAGCACATCCTCTTTCTTGCCTTTAATTTTTACATAGATAATTTCTGCACCACCCATCTTATGAACCAATTCAGCCGGTGTGCCTTCAGCAATAATCTTACCATTATTAATAATAATCGCCCGATCACAAGTTGCGCTAACTTCGCTCAAAATATGGGTTGAAAAAATAACTGTTTTTTCTTTACCAATTTTTTTGATCAATTCGCGTATTTCCACAATCTGATTTGGGTCAAGACCAGTTGTTGGTTCATCCAAAATCAAAATATCAGGCTCATGCATAATTGCCTGCGCCAGACCAACTCTTTGGCGGAAACCTTTTGATAATTCTTCGATCGGTTTTCTAATTACTGTTTGCAAATTACACGCCTCAATTACCTCTTTAATTCGAGATTGAATTTTGTCTTTTTCAAGACCACGCACCTCAGCCACAAATTTCAAATACTCAAAAACACGCATGTCGTCATACAACGGTACTGTTTCAGGCAAATAGCCAATTTTCGACCGTGTTAACATGGAATCATCTTCCGTTTTCACACCGTCAGTTTCCACACTGCCCTTGGTCGGTGACCAAAAACTAGTGATGATTTTCATTGTTGTTGATTTTCCTGCTCCATTCGGACCAAGAAAACCTAGGATTTCCCCCTTTTTTACTGAGAAGCTGATGTCGTCTAGGACTTTTGTGCTTCCAAAGTTTTTTGACAAGTTCTTTATTTCGATCATAGTTTTACTTATTTATTTAATAATTATTAAATAATAAATTATCAATAACTAATATTGATTATAATAATTTACGAAAAATATACAAGTTTTTATTGTGGATAACTTATTCATGACAATCACAAATAATCTACACTCCTTAATACGTAAAAATAATAAAAAAAATCACTGTCTAAACAATGATTTTTGTCGTAAAATAACTATATTTTAACTTGTTTATCTATTTTTTGGCTTATACTGTTCTCCACATCCATATCGATGAGAGCAATTATCTTTACTATTTGGATGATAATCTGGTGCTATTTCTCCAGACATAATAAGATTCTCTCTTTCTAGCTCCCGAGCATCGGTAATCATTTTTTCTCGCAACTGTTTTTCTGAATTATCATCATCTTCAACTAAATTACTAGCACCATCATTAACGGGAACGATTTTCTCATCTTCGCTCATGTTATCAACGGCGTTATTAAACATTTCGGGGGTAATATTTTCCTGTCTAAAAATTGGCATAAATTAAATTTAATTACAATATTTAACCATTATCTAATTCCTCCAAAAGACTTTTCTGTTTTCGTGACAAACTAGTCGGAGTCTTCACGTGCACTTTCACAAAATGATCACCCACCCCAGAACCTCGTAATTTCGTCACACCCTTGCCTCTAAGCTTAAAAATCGTGTCCGACTGCGTTCCTGCTGGCACTTTTAATCTCTCCACGCCATGAACTGTCTCTATCTCTATTTTACCACCTAGCGCTGCTTGTGTAAAGCTAATATCTATTTTTGTATGAATATCATAGCCATCTCTTTGAAAACGATTATCTCTTTTTACGGTAATATTCAAGTATAAATCACCACTCGGTGTACCACCTTCTCCTGCCGCACCTTGGCCTGATAATTTAATCGTTTCGCCATCATTAATTCCAGCTGGAATACGCACCTTTAAATTTACATTATCATTAACAACGCCCACGCCATGGCATTTGGTGCATTTTTTTTCATAAGTTTTGCCTGTGCCACCACAATGGTCACAAGTGGCTTGCATCTGAATATTACCCAAAATAGTTCTTTGCACACGCATCACTCGACCGCTACCATGACAAGTTGAGCAGGTGTTTACCTTACTGCCAGGCTCGGCCATGTTGCCATGACAATGATTGCAGGTCACTTTTTTGTTTACCCGCACTTCTTTATCAATCCCAAAAACCGCTTCAGCAAAATCAATTGTCATATTCATCTGCAAATCTGCCCCACGACTTTGTTGTCGACGACCGCCACCACCAAAACCAAACATATCACCAAAACCACCAAACATATCGCCGAGGTCATCCATGTCTACACCGCCAAATCCGCCACCTGAAAAACCGCCAAATCCGCCACCTTGTCCGCCGCGCATGTTTTCATAACCGGAACCGAATTGGTCATATTGTGATTTTTTCTTTTCATCGCCCAGCGTCTGATAAGCCTCGTTTATTTCCTTAAACTTCGCTTCGTCGCCAGTCTTTTTATCAGGATGATACTCGTGCGCTTTTTTTCGAAACGCTTTCTTAATATCTTCCTGGCTAGAATTCTTATCAACACCTAATACTTTATAGTAATCTTTTGACATTGTTTTTTTTCTTATTCCATCATCCCCGCGAAGGCGGGGATCCAGGCACCTCGTATAATGTTTTCTGTATAAGGAAAATTAAAATATACAAAGTTTTTTATTATCAATTTTTTTATTTAAATTAGTCTCTATAATTATATATTCAAAATCTGTAGCGCCTGGATTCCCGCCGGAGGTTTATCCTCAGCTTGACTGGGGACGGGAATGACGAAGGAATAAATAAATTCAACCGACTGCCTATTGAACACAATAGGCAGTCTATGAAGCTACTTAGAAAGTTATTTACTTCTTCTCTTCAACCTCACCTTCAACGACATTGTCGCCGTCTTTCTTTTCTTCACCTTCCGCACCCGGTTGAGCTGTTTGCTCGCTTTGCGCGTTTTGGTACATTGCTGTGCCAATTTTTTGCGCAATTACATTTACATCCTCCATCTTTTTCTTAATATCTTCAGAATCAGTTGAATCTTTTACTTTCTTTAATTCTTCCAATTTCTCTTCCAACTCTTTTTTGTCCGCCTCGCTCATTTTATCGCCAGATTCTTTGATTAATTTTTCCGTAGAGAAAATTACAGACTCAGCGTGATTTTTTGCCTCCACGCTATCTTTCTTTTTCTTATCTTCTTCGGCATGCATCTCCGCATCTTTTTTCATCTTCTCAATTTCTTTTTCATCAAGTCCTGATGATGAAGTAATGGTAATCTTTTGCTCTTTACCAGTTGCCTTATCTTGTGCTTTCACGTGCAAAATACCATTCGCATCAATATCAAAAGTTACTTCAACTTGGGGCACACCACGTGGAGCTGGTGGAATACCATCCAACATAAATCTACCCAAAGTCTTGTTATCAGCCGCCATTGAGCGCTCACCTTGTAAAATGTGAATCTCTACACCCGGTTGATTGTCAGCCGCAGTGGAGAAAATTTGAGATTTTGAAGCTGGGATAGTTGTGTTTCTATCAATCAAGGCAGTGGATACACCACCCATTGTTTCAATACCCAATGTTAAAGGTGTTACATCCAAAAGTAATAAATCTTTTACATCACCTTGTAATACACCAGCTTGCACCGCCGCACCAGCCGCTACCACCTCGTCAGGATTTACACCCAAATGCGGTTCTTTGCCAAAAAATTCTTTCACCTTCGCTAATACCAAAGGCATTCTAGTCATACCACCCACCATCACCACTTCTTCAATATCGTTTACAGTCAAGCCAGAATCTTTCAAAGCGGCTCGCACTGGTTCCAAAGTCTTTTCAACCAAGTCGCCAACCAACTCTTCAAATTTTGCCCGAGTAATTTTCTTAACCAAATGCAATGGACCGTTTTCGCCCGTCGTAATAAACGGTTGGTTGATTTCGGTTTCCATCATCGTTGATAACTCAATCTTCGCTTTCTCAGCAGCCTCCTTAATTCTTTGCAACGGCAAATTGTCTTTTGATAAGTCAATGCCATTTTCTTTTTTGAAATCTTCAATAATCCACTTAATCAAAACTTGGTCAAAATCTTCACCACCAAGATGAGTATCACCGTTGGTTGATTTTACCTCAACCGTATCTTCACTGATTTCCAAAACAGAAATATCAAAAGTACCACCACCAAGATCATATACCGCAATCTTCTGGCCTTTTTTCTTGTCAAAGCCATAGGCCAAAGCTGCTGCTGTCGGTTCGTTGATAATACGCTTTACATCTAGACCGGCAATTTTACCCGCATCCTTAGTTGCTTGTCTTTGTGAATCATTAAAATATGCCGGCACGGTAATAACCGCTTCAGTAATTTTTTCACCAATTCTTGCTTCTGCATCAGCTTTCAATTTTGACAAAATCATCGCTGAAACTTCTTGCGGAGAATAATCTTTGTCGCCCATGTGTACGGCCACACCCTCGCCACTCTTTACAATCTTGTAAGGCACAGTGTTAATATCTCTTTGCACTTCATTGTCATTAAAATGACGACCAATCAAACGTTTTACTGCATAAACAGTGTTTTCTGGATTAGTTACAGATTGTCTTTTTGCAGTTTGACCAACTAGTCTTTCGCCATTTTTTGAAATAGCTACCACTGATGGTGTTGTTCTATTACCCTCAGCATTCTCTAAAATTTTCGGCTGTCCACCCTCCATGATCGACATCGCACAATTAGTTGTACCAAGGTCGATACCAAGTATCTTACTCATAAATATTTTATATATCGCATAAAGCACAATGTCCTAAACAAGGCACTATTATGTAATTAAATTAATAATTTTTCAATCTTATTTTATTGAACCAATCAACTTCTTAAAGTTATCAACGCTCATCATTCCAAAATCAGAATTTACGAAAATAATGCCACCAAAATCAGGATTGGTAATGTTCACCACAGCCGCCAAATTCTGACCAATATTTACCACAGCTTCTGTACTTGATGCTTTCATTGCAAAACTCTTATCATTCAATAAGAAGGCCTTGCCCTTGCCGGTCACCACTTCTCCCGCTGTAGTCATTTCATAACCATCAACATTGGAGCTAGGTGCCAAGAAGTAAACCGTTTTCTTCACATCTTTATAGCCCTGAAAATCTAAGAGCTCAGTAACAGTTGAAGATCCTTGTTTTTGATAATTCTTACTCACACCACCAAATACCAATTTATCATTTTTACTAAATGTGCCCTTGATGGTTTTGCCACCCTCACCATTCTCAATCGTTATCTTAGCTTCGCCCAGACTAGCTGGATATTCGAATTTGATTCCTAGCTCAGTATTGTTAAATTCAATCTTGGCATTAGCCAATAAAGCCTCAGCTTCTGACAATTTTTCATTTTTACTTTTCAATTCCTCCACCTCTGTCTGTAGCCCCTGTGCCTTGTCTTTAATATTGGTTAATTTCTTTTCTAAATCAACTCTAGTATTTCTTGCTTCTTCTGTAATGCTATTCACAGTGCTATTAATTTTTTCTCTTTGCCAAGCATACAGGCCGCCGCCCACAACAATCGCCGTAATCACAACGGAAATCACTGTCATTTTCATACCTTCTTTTGGCACTCTCGCCTTCGGTCTTTCAATTTGATCCATTCTCTCTGCCTCAATCCTTTTTTTAGGTTTACGTCCGCGCTTCTCACCACCCTCGTTGGTAACACTAACTTTAAGGTCTTCATTTGTTTGACTCATAATAACATTTAGGCAAAAGCATGAAATACATAATCTCATACCTTACCTGATTAAATAAATTGTAAATATTACTTTATCATCTCATTGCTTCATTAATTAAATGAAGCAACATAATGAAAAAACAATTATTTTTTCTTGGTTTCAATCTTGATAGTTCTAGGTTTTGCACCTTCAGATTTTGGAATTGTGATTTTCAAAACTCCATCCTCGGCAATCGCCTTCGCCGCATCACCGCTTACATGAGTTGGCAATTGAATGCTGCGATAAAAACTACCGCGTCTGATTTCTTTTTTGTAATAGTTCTTCTCTTCCACTTCACTCTTCTTCTCACTTTCACCCTTAATCGTCAAAACATCATTTTCAATCGAGATGCTTACCCCGTCAGGATCGATACCCGCTAACTGCGTCTCCACAATTACGTTGTCCTTGTCTTCATACATATCAACTGCCGGCACATAGCCACCTTGTCGATGAATAGTCGGAGCAAAATCCGACAACATCTTATCCATTTCTTCGAATGGTTCAAGAAATGGGGTCCATTTGATCAAAGCCATACGATTTTGTCCTTTGACGTCTCACAAACAAATCAGCATTTGTTTAATAAACATCATCAGATTATTAATTAAATATTTATTATATATTATTCTCCCAATATCACCCGTGCTGGAATTATCACTTTTCCATTTAACTTATATCCCGGCTTCCCTTCTTTGATCACCTTGTCCCCAGTACCGTCAATCGCATCCATGGTATTATGATCAAATTTTTCACCAACAGTTTTTATTTCCTCTACACCCACACCTTCTAAAATACCTTTGAATTGCTTTAAAACATATTTCACACCCTCTAACCAGGCGCTCTTTTCAATCTGTTCATCAGTGTGTTCAAGAGATGTTTTTAGGTTGTCATAGACTGGAATCATTTCAACAATCAACTGTTCGTTAGAATATTTGAAAAAATCTTCTTTTTCTTTTGCGGTTCTTTTTAATAAATTCTGATAATCCGCTAAAGCTCTTTTATATTTATTGTCCGACTCATCGCAATTTTCACATCTACTCTTTACCTCTTCGGTTGGAGTGGCTTCTTCTTGCGCATCAGTAGCACCTTTCACCTCTTCATTTTCAATTTCTTCCTCTTTGTTATGGTCTTTTTTTTCTTCTTTCTTCATACTTATATATTATAATATTTTAATTAAGATTTAATTAATGACTAATTAACTATTAATTAGTTTTTCGATGTGTCGCATAATGGCAATGTTTTTTTCATAATCCATTCGCATCGGCCCGAGAAGTCCAAATACGCCCACCCTATCTTTTAGCTTATATTTAATAACAATTGAACCGCAAAAATTACCAAACGGATTTTTCGAGCCCAACCAAATATTTTCCCCCTCATTTATCTTTTCAAAAATATCATCAATAATATCTTCCATTCGGTCAATTACTGAAGAAATATCGTAAATTAATTCATAATTACGATCCGTCGGCATCTTGGAGTTAATCGACAAAAATTCCGGTTGTTTAAAAAGATTAGAAATTCCCGTGTAATACAGATTGTGTTTATGAAAAGCCCAGAACACAGCCGAGTTCGTCATCTCCGACAAAGCCTTTGCCACTTTCTTAAAATCCGCCTCTTCCTTTTCGCGCAACAACTCCTTCAATAAAGATACGATATTATCACTCACCTTCTTCGGCTTCAAATCCTCCAAAAAGAAATCATAAGCCTTCTCAGTGGGAATTCGCCCTGCTGAAGTATGTGGTTGCATGATATAACCATCCTCTTCAAGGTCAGCCATCTCATTCCGAATCGTCGCCGAAGACACCCCCAGGTCGTACTTTTCCACAAGCCCAGTCGAACCAACCGGCACCCCAGTTTTGATGTGTTCCTTGATGATAGTTAGCAAAATTTTCTCTTTTCTCTGATCCATAAAACCATTATATCAAAATTAGCACTCGTGTGTCAAGAGTGCTAATTTATTGAGAAATATTATCTAATTTTCGTTATTGCGGAAAAATTAAGCAAATATTGACTTTTACTAAAAATAATGCTAAGTTAGCCTAATTGTTGATATATATTATTTCAACAAACACAGTTCATTAAAATATTAGATATCACAAAATTTACTACACAATAATACCAAGGGAGGCTATAACCATGAATAATACTGCAAAATTCGTAGAAGAAAATGCTGAAGACCTTCGTATTCTTGGCCTTCTATTTTGTCGATTACTGCAAGCTGACATGTATGTATTATCCACAAAGCCCTCAGCAACACTGGCCTGCGTGATGACCCTGAGCAGTACGGGAAAACTTGGAACAGTAAAATCAATGGGTCAACTGATCAACGAGCTAACAAGCACGGGAGACCCTCTTTTAACCGATGGTTCTGGCGGTTCAATTCTTAGGTCATGATGAGAATAAATAATAAAGCACACATCAACAATCGCGAATAAAGAGGAGGAGCACGGTATGAAGAAAAATAATTATAATGTAGCTTTTGCATTCACCAAAGAAGCAGGAGGATACGAAGGTGTCATCACATGGACGAGTTTTCCCTCCAAGAAATATTTCGACCAATGGTACACCGACGACATTAAAAGTCATCAAAGAGTGGTTGAAGAAGGAATAACGCCAGAACGAGCGGTATACCTTGCAAACTCCACTCCTCTCGCCTGTCGGGAAGCGGCCGCCCTTCAAGATGCGACCGATCAAGACACGGGAGAAGTCAACCAAGATATTCTCGCCATGAAATTGGCAACTGCATATTTTGCGAAAAGACTGTAGCGTCATCTCACAATAAGGCAATCAAAATCGATTGCCTTATTTTTTATTTCTTCAAATCCTTAAGCTTTCGATCCAACCACTTTTTAACAACATTTTTAAACAAATATTCTTCCGGCAAATATCTATTTTTAAAAACCAATGCACACACGTTAACAACATCTTTCACCAAAATTAAACAATAAAAAAGGAGAACGTAAATGTTCTCCCATTGAAAGCTGTTTAGCTTTTATTCACTAATTATTAATAAACAAACCATTGCCACATCAGAGCAATTGTTGCAATTAAACCAACTAAGTCAGATGGTATCATGTGCCATGCTCTCTTGCTCAGGCTATAAGGAATCCTTATTAGAAGGAGCATTATAGCCAAGACAATAACAATAATACTAATACCGCAGACGTGGTCTATGTAATTTCTATAAACCTGATATGGAAAACCGATACTACTTAAACCCAAACCAAAGATTAACATCAATTTTCCCAATACTCCCGAATACGGAACTAAGTTCCCCTCCACGGAATCAAGCAAATTTTGCATTAACACACCTCCTCATATTTTAAAATCCGAAAGAACTAAATAAATTTATTTATTAAATTTAATCATATTATCATACATCAATATGCTTATTTTGTCAATAGTTTGCCTTTGATTCCGTCAGAGTCTCTCCGCTATAGCAAAGTTACAAGCTTCTTCATGCTCTCATGCATAACCACATACTCATCGCCAAGAAATTCATCTTTTGTCACCCACTTATATTCAGTAATATTTTCATCAGCAGGGTTTTTCGTCAAATCAATCTCATAGTCATCAGCAGTACACAAAAACGTCGTGCAAACAACTTGATCGCCATCATGTCTAAAAAACCAGAAAAATCCAAGTGGTTTAATGATATTAATAGAAAGATGAACCTCTTCGTCAATCTCGCGCACCAACGTGTCATACGGAGATTCGCCAAATTCAACCCTACCACCTGGCAAATCCCAGACGGCCTTATCGTTAAATTCTTGCTTAATCACAAGAAATTTATCACCTCGTTGTATTATCGCCTTAACAGCTGGATGGACTTGCTTCATATTTTTTTATATTATTTTTTAACACTTTCAACGACCTTCTTGATTATTTCCTGAACATCCTCATCTGGAAGGTTTTTAAAATCAAATCTTTTTTCTAATAATCCAATTACATTCTCATACGTTCTGGCTAACAACCTTAATGCGCAATACAATTCCTGTTTACTAATCTTATCTTTTTTAACACGCTGAAAGCTGCGAATTAAATCGTAGACAACATGCGCCTCACAGATTGGAAGATGCTTTTTTTCGTTAATCGGCACGTATGCCAAAATATTTTTTTTATTTTTAAGAACTGCACCAACAAATCTATGCATGCCATCAAAAACTAAATAATAGCCCGCCTCGTTAGATTCTCGTAATAGAATTGTCTCATTCCCAAAAGAAGCCTCTGATTCCATCTTCTTCCGTATTCTATCGTCCTTGGCCACTAATGTTTTAAATTCATCGACCCGTCTATGACATTTTTCAATCAAAATTTTATTCCAATCTGGCTCTGTGCCAGTAAACAAAATCTTCTCCATTGGTATTCTTATTTTTTTATACTTAATTTTTGGATTAGCTATATAGTCACCAATTCTATTTAAATGAATACCCGCATTAACCAAAATCAAACCCCTCGAATCTAAAAGGGATTTACTCTTTTCATCTTCATGTTTGCCCAGATTTTCTAGATATTGTTCAAATTGATTCATTTGTTTTAAATATTAATACTTCTCAAAATACCACTCCAAAAAATCATGTGCAATCGACATTGTAATCACAGAGCCTTCCTTACCTTCTTCCACTAATAACACAAACGCGATTTCTGGATTCTCATAGGGTGCAAAGCCGGTTACCCAAGCGTGTGGATCTTTTTTAGTGGACCACTGGGCGGTTCCGGTCTTGGCCGCTGAGGTTTTTTTGAGCGTGCCGAGACGGCGCGCACTACCATTTGTGACAGTTTGACGCATACCTTCTCGGATTACATTAATATTAACAGAATCAATAAAATCTTTGCGTACTACCTCTGGTTGAATTTCGTTAACCACATCATTCTCATGACTAATAATTTGATTCACCAAATGTGGACGATAGAGGCTACCGCCATTCGCAAAAACACTGGTATAGGCGGCGACTTGCAAAGGCGTGACTAGCATGTCACCTTGTCCAATTGAAAGATGATAAGTATCACCAATATACCAAGACTCATTTTTTACCTCCGCCTTCCACTCCTTGGTTGGTATAAATCCGCTAGCTTCACCGTTTAAATCTATTCCAGTCTGTTTGCCAAAACCAAATTTATCGGCATACTCTCCAATCTTATCAACACCGAGACCAACAAAGTCATTGTAGCCACCACCGATATAATAAAAGAAGGTATTAACTGATTCCGCAATCGCTTTCTTGACATCAGTAATGCCGTGTCCGCCACCTTTCCAATCGGGAAAAAACCACTGACTAATTCGTAATCCGCCATTACTCAAAAATTTTGTACCTTCGGAAATTATCCGCTCTTGGAGCGCGCCGGCAGCTAGCACCATTTTAAAAGTTGACCCTGGCGGAAACTCACCACCAATCGCGCGATTAAAAAGCGGGCGATCTTCAGCGGTTAAATAGCCGGAATAATCAGCTTGGCTGATACCATGCGCAAACAGATTATTATCAAAAGCTGGTAGACTAACCATGGCCAAAACCTCACCATTGTTCGGATTCATCACCACTGCTGAACCCTTGGTCAATTTCCGCTCGCCCATATATTTCAAAAATAATTCTTCCAATTTTGTTTGCATTGGTAAATCCAAAGACAAGACCAAACCATGACCATCAGCTGCATCCACCTGTCCGATGATTTTCTTTTCCTTGCCCAAGGCATCAACCTCAATCTGCTTCTTGCCATTCACGCCTTTTAATTCATTTTCCCAAAAATATTCTAGACCCATTTTGCCAATATAATCAATCGGCTGATACTCTTCACCATATTTTTTTAATTCAGTATCATTAATCTTGCCCGTGTATCCCAAGATATGCGATAATGACAAACCAACCATCATCTCTTTATCATCAACTACTACTTTGGTCGCATTTGGATATTCACGACGAGAGCTATTGGACAGAATCACCCCTGGCCATTGGGACGATTTCAAATACAAACTCATCGCCTTTTCATAGTCAATATTATCCAAGACGAATATCGGACTATACGACTCCAACGACCCCATCTTCACCGTGTCTAATTTTTCATACAAATCTTTTTCACCCACCTCTTTTAATATCTCACTAATACCACCAACTATATCTTCAAGGCACAATTCCCCCGCTTTGGCTTTTTCCCGCTTTGGTGGCAAATCGATTGGAATAAAATATAACTTAAAGTTCGCCGCGTTACGCACTAGCGGTGTTTTGTTTCGGTCATACACAATCCCGCGCTTCGGTTCAATGCGATGTACGCGAATACGATTACCCTCGGCGATTTTGTAATAATAATCCCCCTTCACCACTTGCAACCAGGCCACCTTGCCAATCAGCAGTGTTAAGGAAAGAAAAAGAAAAAACAAGATAATCGGCAGTTTCTTAAAATCAAAGCTCTTGCCCAAGATTTCTCTGCCATTATTATCAGATATAAAAACATCCTCAGACCATTCCGTCCGATAGAGAGAATTATGCTTATCCGTTTTAAAACCGTTCTGTTGAATGGAAAAAGGATTGGAAATTTTCTCGTACTTATTATTAGGTTTTAGGTAGCTTTTCAATCCCATACTAACTTCTAAATAAGAAAACTGGTTTTAGTTTATTAGTTAAGAAATTTAATGAATTAAAAACGATGACTGAGGCAACCAAACTTGACAACAGGCCAAAGGCTTTAATTGTGAAAAAATTTCCATCAAAAATAATATCAAAATTACCTTTCTCAAAAAAGACTTCAAGGTAATAGAAAAAAGTAAAAAATATTTCGAAGAATACATAGCCGAGCAAGACGATGGTCAGGAATGAATAAAGCGATTTATTAGTAAACAAAAAACCAAACAAAAAATGCGCCATAAACAGTATTAATAAAAAACTGACTAAATAATTACCAAAAAATACAAAAGAATAAATATCCAAAAGAACGCCCGTGCCAATCGTCCAGTAAAGCGCTGTCCAAAAACCATATACGCCCAAAATAAATATAATTGAAATTAATATCAAATTCGTGCCACTAATAAAATACGGCAACGAAGTGACCAAGCCCTTTTGCAATGCGACAATCGCTAAAAGCATAAATATATTTAAGAAGATTTTGCCAAACATAAATTTATTTTAATAAGACCGACACAATAGTTAAATCATCGGGATTAACCAAAGGTTCAATTACGGCTGACTGCCACAAGTCGTTATTACCACCATCAACTTGAGTCACTTTACCGATTGCCAGACCACGTGGAATCAAAGGCTCAAGTCCGGAAGTCACCACTAAATCATTTTTATTTAACTTTTGAGTTTGCGGAATAAAACTCATGCGAATCGTCAAACCCAACTCACCTTCTGCGATTCCCGCCGTCTTATCATTATTGAACATTGTCGCCGCCAACTTACATTGATTACTATTCACTAAAAAAACTTTCGCAATATCATCCTTTGCCTCGGCCACCTTGCCCACAATAATACCCTTGTTATTAACCACTGCCTGTCCAACCACTACGCCACTTTTACTCCCACGATCAATAGTAATCGTCTCAGTTGTTTTCAAGGTATCCGAAATACTCCCACGCGAAACGACATTACTCATCACATACTTATAATTCGTCTTGGTGAAGAAGCTTAAATACCCACGCAACAATTCATTCTCCTCCTGCACGGTTTTCAATTTCGCATTCTCCTCAATCAAGGCGTTGCCCTGAATTTTCATTTCCTCCAAGCTCTTCAACAAATCCGCCTTGTTCACGCTATCATTGTAAGTATTCTTAATCCCCAAACCAGCTGAATTAAAACCGCCGAAAATCGGATTCAAGATTTTGACAAAAAGATTTTCAATCGGCCGAAAGATGCCGATATAATGACCAGCCACAAAAACCAAAAGCACAGCCATGGTGGTGATGAATTTTTGTTTGTTGTTTTTGTTCATAAAAAAATACAAGAATAAGGCGGACAAAATTTTTTTGTTTTTGTTATTCTTGTATAAATAAATACCCTATTCTTTCGTCATTCCCGCGAAGGCGGGAATCCAGGTACCTCGTATAATGATACTAGATATAGTAAATTTATTTCATCTAAATATTAAATTATAATTCAATAGGTTTCTATAATTTTAAACACTCGCAGTGGCGCCTGGATTCCCGCCTTCGCGGGAATGACGCGGAATTCTACATTTTATCCGGACCAGGAGTAATGACCTTCGCCAATAGCTCCGGATCAGAGAGCAGAATACCAGTGCCGCGGACCACACAGGTCAGAGGATCATCAGCCACGCGTACAGGGATCTTGGTTGCTTGTGCAATTTCCTTATCTAATCCGCGCAAAAGAGCGCCGCCGCCGGTCAATACAATTCCGTGCTCATAAATATCTGATACCAATTCTGGTGGCGTAATTTCCAAAGTTGTTTTAATATTTTCCACAATCTGTAAAACCGTCCGACTAATCGCCTCACGCACCTGACTATCATTGATCGTAATCGCCTTTGGTAAACCATTCAATAAATCACGACCACGCGCTTCCATCTCGATTTTTTCTTTCAAAACTGTCGCTGAACCAATTTTAATCTTAATCGATTCCGCCAATTGCTCACCAATCAAAATATTAAATTCTTCCCGAATATACTGAATGATATTATTATCCAATTCATTACCAGCCAAGCGCAATGACTTCCACGCTACCACACCGCCTAGCGAAATCACGGAAATTTCCGTTGTCCCGCCACCAATATCCACAATCATCGTCGCCGTCGGATCGGCCACGGGCAAACGCGCCCCAATCGCCGCCGCCATTGACTCTTCAATCAAAAATACTTGTCGCGCTCCGGCCGATTTCGCCGCATCCTCCACCGCCTTGCGCTCCACCTCGGTAATATCCAAAGGCACACCAATCACCACGCGCGGACGCGGAATCAAAGTAAAGCTCTCATTATGCACCTTGTCGATAAAATATTTCAACATCTTTTCCGTCACCTCAAAATCAGAAATCACACCGTCAACCAACGGTCGCACCGCCTGAATATGCCCCGGAGTCTTACCCACCATCTTGCGCGCCTCATCACCCACAGCCAAAATCTCATCCGTCCGTGTATTGATAGCGACCACAGATGGTTCATTAATAACAATACCCTTGTCCGAAGTATACACAAGAGTATTTTTGGTACCGAGATCGATGCCCAAATCTTTACTAAATTTTCCTAAGAATTTATTAAACACTATTTATATTATCGTTACATTGCTACATTGTGGAAAAAATGAAACCATGAAGCCGAAATTATTTCAAATCAATGCTGTTATTATAACCCGTGGGAATACTTATGTCAAAAAAAATAGCTATAAGTAAATATAGCCAATTTTAGGGATATTATTGTATTAAGATGAAAACTGGATAAAGTTTGGGTATTTTTTGGAAATAAAAAAGCCTTTGCGAGATTTACCCGCAAAGGCTTGTTAAAGATATTATTACTGCCTGGTTAATAGGCAAACTCACCGTAAGGCGTATAGAGCGTAACGAGATTATCTGGACTTTCCGAGTGATGACAATCACCCAATCGAAACAATTTCACCCTGGTCCACTCTGAAACCGAATTCAGGACATCCTGCAAAACACCACCCTTGTCAGATCCTATAATATCAATGCCAACCCCGCAATTAAAGGCGGTAAACATATTTTCCCATTCTTCACCAGATTCAAACTTAATCAACTGAAAAATCGGTGGTGGTATCGGCATTTTTTTTACATAATGAATATTCCGGCCGATATTCAACACCTTAGTGGCGCCACCGCCGGTATTCATAACGACACCATGAAGCAAATGAAGGCTGTCATGACTGCGTAATCCGTCGATAATCCTCTTGATAACCAACGCCCATTGACGTGTCGGCGACATGATTGCCTCTGAAACTGACATTGTGCCAAGTCTTTCATCCATTCCATGGATTGAGAACCGACCCTCGAACGGTTTTTCCTGTCGCATAAGCTCCGGATGTTTATTGACATAGTTCGCGTGCATCAATTTGATGCGCGCCATGGTTAAGCCATTCGACATAATGCCGGAATTACCTTCCTTTTCCCAGGCTACTTGGCCATCGCTGGCCATTCCGAAAATCGCATCACCGGGCTCAATATTACCCTCAATCAGACCAGTCTCATGTACTCTGGAACTGGCACAGATATCAAAAACAACTGTCTTAACCTGATCAGGCAAGTCCGCCGTTTCGCCACCGAAAAACGTTACATCGAATCCATGCTCGATATAAAGCTGTTTCAATTCGGCAATTCTGATAGCAAGCTGCTCCATTATTACATCCTTTGGCGCAGATATTCCGTTGATATTTATAACATCAGTCAAAAATAACTCATCAACAAATCCGCTAGCCGCAATGTCTCCGGTATTCATCGACCATGCATCATCAACCGCGCCGCGAAAGACGGTGGCATCTCCAGTTTCATGATAATGAAGTAATCGCTGAAGCATTTTGCTACCATCGCCATCCATGTGTTGCGTCAATACATAGCCAGGATTCAAACGATCCTTCACAATGTTGCAAAACGCCAAAGGATAGTCGTTGTCAATTACTGGCTTAAAGCTTTTTTTCACGCCTGTTTTGTGAGCATCTACTCCAAGCTGTGCATACTGACTTTCTTGTCCACCATCACCTTGTCCAGCAGGCTGATCATTTGAATCTTGCATGTGCCACATATCCAATCTCCTTCTCGAAATATTAATAAAAATAAAAAGAACGATTCAAAAAAAAGAACCCTCCCCTGTCTTAATTTGATTTAAGATTAGGATATTTTAGGAAAATAGTCAATAGAAAACCCCGTTACTGCAATAGCAACGGGGTTTGATTTTTTATCTCCTTATCGAATAATAGTTAATTTTTCATGCACCAATCATAGGCATTTTGGAACATTTTGAGCCAAGGCGAAGCCTCAAGCTCTTTTTTCATTTGTTCCGGCATATGATGCCATTGCCATTTAAGAAAGGCACGTTCGGGATGAGGCATCATGGCTGTATGCCGACCATCGGTAGTTGTGAGAGCTGTAACACCTTCCCAACTGCCGTTCGGACAGAAGGGATATTTATTTGTATCCCTCCCGCTATCATCAACATATGACATTGCACACAGTTTATTACCGACGGTTACTGCCCTAACAGTTTCATCCGGAAAAATAAGCCTACCTTCACCGTGTGCAACATGAACACCGAGAATAGAGCCAGCCATATCCTTAAACAAAATGGATGGACTATCCGAAATCCTGACGCTTGACCATCGCGATTCGAAACGACCGGAGTCATTATGAACGAACCGCGGTTGGTGTTCTGGCTTGATTCCGGTATACGGAACCCAACCAAGTAGGCCGAACAACTGACAACCATTACACACGCCCAAAGAAAAAGTATCAGGCCGTTTGTAAAACTTATCAAACTCAGCCCGCAACTTTTCATTGAACAAAATAGTTGCCGCCCAACCCTTGGCGCTTTGTGGCACATCAGCATAAGAAAATCCGCCGGCGGCCACCAAGCCTCGAAACATCGTTAAAGAAACACGTTCTGCAAGTAAATCGGTCATCGTCACGTCCCAGGGTTCAAATCCGGCGGCTTCAAAAGCTGCCGCCATCTCCCGATCGCCATTCGTCCCTTCTTCACGCAAGATACAAACCTTTGGCTTGTTCTCTGCCTGAAGAATTTCAGGGGCGGTTGGTTTTGGTTCAAACGTGAGCTTGTACTGCGGGCCAGGGCGATCAAAGATGTTCTCCCTTTCTGCATCAGCACACGTTGGATTTGCCTGTAGCTTTTCCAACTGATAACTGGTCTCTTCCCAAAGATTCCGTAATTCCGGCATTGATTCATTAAAAACAAGCTCAGCGCCGAAATACAAAGTAATATACTGATTTGTACTCAATGTTCGTCCAATGGGTATGTATGGGATATTGTTGTCCAGCAATCTCCTTATTACTATGCTTGCATAATTATAAGTACACTCAATAACCAATCCCAATTCTTCAGAAAACAACACTGGGATTACTTCGCCTTCAACTGTGCCCATTTGTATTTCCAGTCCACAATTACCGGCAAAAGCCATTTCCAGCAACGTTGTAATTAGACCACCGTCGCTCCGATCATGGCAAGCCAAAATCAAATCCTTGTCAATCAAATCCTGCACGCAATTAAACGCGCGCTTGACCAACTCAGGATCATCCATGTCCGGACTTTCATTGCCAATCTGACCATGGACATGCGCCAAAGCCGATCCACCCAGACGATTTTTTCCATTTGCCAAGTCAATAAAAATCAACTGACTTTCGCCCGGCTTCTTGATGTCCGGCGTCACCACTTTGGTAATATCCGCTATTCCAACATAAGCCGAAATAACCAACTGCCGCGGTGATTTGACTGTCTCGGCACCAACTCTGGTCGCCATCGACAAGCTATCCTTTCCGCCATCAATGGCAACATCAAGCGCAATCAAACAATCGCGCAAGGCCGTTGCGGCCGAATACATCGCCGCACCCTCACCTTCAAGTTTCGGTGCCCACATCCAGTTCGCAGAACATTTCACGCTATCAAGACCGTCGATTTTTGCTCCGGCTAGATTCGTTATTGCTTCGCCAACTGCCATGCGCGCACCAGCCGCCGGATTAACCAACATCTTGATCGGCTGTTCACCGATTGAGGTTGCCATTCCGGAATGCACACCATTGTCATTGGGCACTAAACTTTGCGCCATTACCGCCACATCACTGACAGGCAATTGGAGAGGGCCGCAACATTGCTGCTGAGCTACCAATCCAGTTACACTCCTGTCTCCCTTGTTGGTTAAAAACCTTTTTGAACCAACGGAGACCAAGCGCAACACTCTTGCAAGCGCGTCCTCCACTGTCAAACCTTCCGGCAATACCAATGACCTCAAGTCATCCTCAACCGTCTTAACCTCAAAAGTCTTCTGAGGCATTCCTCCCATGAGTTCATGCAAGTCAATATTGACCGGCGTTGTGCCATCATTTGAATCATGGACAACAAATTTCCCATCCATTGTCACAGATCCAAGAACTTCGCAATTTACTTTTTCGCGTTCGCAGATCTTCTTAAACTCCTCAATCCGTTCTTCGCGAATCAATAAGCCATTCCGCTCTTGATATTCTGCAACATAGATTTCCAACACCGACATGGTCGGATCTCCGACCTTTATCTTGCGTATTTCAATCTGTCCACCAGATTTTTCCACTAATTCTTTCAGGACATTAGCTGGTCCACCAGCACCCTGATCGTGAATGACATCAAGAGGATTATTTTCCCCCATTTCTGAACAAGTGCGGACAACACGGTTCATCTTTTGTTCCATTTCTGCATTGCCACGCTGCACAGCATTGAAATCAAGCCCGGCATCTTGGTCGCCCTGAATTAGGCTCGAAGCCGCACCGCCACCAAAACCAACGCGATAAGCAGGTCCGCCAATCTGTACGATGAGCATTCCTTCTTCGGCGTCGTTTTTTCTGATATGCCGGTGATCGATTTGTCCCATCCCAGCAGTAAACATTATCGGCTTGATAAAGCTCCAACGCGCACCACCCCAGGGACGCAAATCAAATGATCGAGCAAAACCAAGCACCAATGCCTCGCCAATTTCGTTGCCATAGCGCGAACCACCATTACTGGCCTCAATCAAAATCTGCAAACCGCTTGCCAAATTTTCCGGACGCTTAAACTCAAGCTCCCAGGGTAAGGTGTAATTTGCAATATGAAGATTGGACACGCAATAGCCTGCCGTACCAATTCCCATCAATCCGCCGCGTCCAGTTGCCTGAATGTCACGAATACGACCACCCGATCCGGTTTCCGCACCAGGAAATGGTGCCACGCCAGTCGGAAAGTTGTGCGTCTCCGCCGTAAAGATAATGTGATAAAGCCGCTCATCGCGAACCAATCGAGAATACATACCCGGCTGTTCCGGCACAAGTGTCTGAATAAAACGACCTTTAATACCGCTGGAATTATCACTGAAAGCAATAATACTATTTCCTGGATTTGCATTCCAAGTCTCCATCACCAATTCAAATAAAGTCCAGGGCATTTCCTGTCCATCAATAATCATCTTGCCCTTGAAATAGCCGTGACGCGAATGCTCGCTATTGGCATTATTCAAGTCCAAAATCTCAACAATGGTCGGATTGCGGTTATTCTTCATTACAAAGTAATCATAATAAAACCGCCGGTCCCAGTCATCCATCGAAATCCCCGGTATATCCTTCAAGGCATCAGGCCCCTTTTCAATCATGGGTACCTCATATACTGCTTGAGGCTCAATTCCCGTTGAAAATGTCTGCAAAGCTCCCGGGTACTCACACTCGGTCATGCGATCATGATTATCCGCAATAAACTCGTCACGCGAAATGCCCTCCGGCACCACATACCGCCTCGATCGCTCCACCCGATTCACCTTTCCCAGGCCGATCGACTGGCAAATCGAAACCATATTGGAAGACCAAGGAGTCTCACAATTCATTCGTGGCCCCAACTCTATCACATCACCATCCAAAGAAGAAACGTCCTTCATGCTTTCTTTGATAAAACCATCAGCCAACGCTTTCTTCATTTTCTCAAACTCATCTGCTGTCAACGGCTCCACTAACCCAACGTTAAAACAATACTCACTCCCATCAGGATTCATACAAAAAAGATGCGCGATTGAACTCATTCTCCCCTCCTCCCTTTTAGATTAGTAAATAACTATTATTCAGTTATCAATGAACAAAATAAAATACCCCAAAATTAGGGTAAATATATTTTTATACTACAGAAAAAATGAAAAAAGTCAATGTTTATATGCAAGTCATGCCACGGTCGGAAAGTTCATAAAATTGGCTAAAATTGTAACAATTTTTACCAGAATCAAGACCCAAGAAATATATTATTCCGAATAACCACAAATCGCTTGACTAATTCCTGGCAATATGCTAAGATTATGAAGTAAAAAATTATTTTAGAAAAGTAGTCGACTTTCACAAAAATATTTAAAAAATTTGCAAATTTTATAAACTATCTATCACAAAACTATGAACGGATCAGTAAAAAAGAAGATGGACAAAGGCTTCGGCTTCATCACATCTTCAAGTTTGGACAAAGATTTATTCTTTCACAGCAATTCATTGGTTGGCGTTACTTTTAACGAAATCCAAGAAGGCGACAACGTGACATTCGAAACAGAAGAATCTCCAAAAGGTTTGAACGCAGTAAATGTTAAGCTTGCTTAATACTTCTCGTATAAAAAAACTCCTCGATTAAACCCGAGGAGTTTTTTATTTGGCAAAAAAAGAAGCGGTTTCAAATTAATGATACCGCTTTGTAGTTGTTTAATGTTAACAAACAGCCTCATTGACTGAGATTGTTCGCCATATCCTTATACAAGGGCTGAAGGCGAAGTTCCAATTCTGTAATCGTCGCCCTATGCTCCGGACACTCCTTGCCAGTTGTATAATTAACACAATCAAGTGCCTGCCTTGCAAGCCGAAGTTCATCTTGTACTTTGGCGAGCTGGGCTGGAAATGGTGCAAATATCTCATGCACTCGTCTGGGCTTTTTTTCAGAACCTTCATTGTTCATTGCATTATTACCTTTGAACATCCTTTCCTCCATCTTTGAATAATTATTTTTTTATAATCACATTAACGAACAAATTATATAAATCATTTTGACTTATCGGCTTATACTAGCATAAATTGATAAATAAGTCAAGAATACTGATAAAATTAAGATTGTCACTGGTTGACAAACCACAATATTTCTGCTAAGATCACGACAGTAATTATGCACAAAGAAATAATTAACGCACTTTATAACCACAATCAAGGGAGATGAACGATGAAAAAAATTCCAGTTTTATTGGCAGGATTACCGGGGAATATGGCACTCATGCTGGCAGAACGCATTACAAGAAATGAGCGATATATGTTGGTTCCATATGCATTTACGGGACCGGGGCTTGGTCGTGAAGATTATTTTCTTGATTTCGATCTACGTCATACCAGCAAGATGACTCTTCTTGAGCCATCTCAGCGTCAACAAGCCCTGGATACGATTATTTCAGCATATCCGGATTGTATTGTAGTTGATTTTACTCAACCAAATGCTGCAAATGATAATTGTGAATTTTACAGCTTAAACAAACTGCCCTTTGTCATGGGCACAACCGGCGGAGATCGTGCCTTACTTGCCGCAACCGTGAAACGGTCTCTCACCGTCGCCGTCATTGCGCCGAACATGTCCATACCCGTCGTAATGATGATGGACATGATCGAATACGCTGCCAAGAACTATCCCAATGCATTATCCGACTGGCAAGCCCTCGTTATCGAAAGTCATCAGGCCGCAAAAAAAGACAAAAGCGGTACGGCTATTGCCATCGGCAAACTGCTCTGTAAACTTGGCGTCAATTTCACCGAAGACAATATCAGGGCCATACGCGACCCATTCGAACAAGGGCTAATGGGCGTTCCCCCAACGGCATTCGCCGGACACGGTTTTCATCGATATCATCTTGGCTCCCCAGACGGCAATGTCAGCCTCGGCTTCGAGCACAATGTCTGTGGCCGCGAAACCTATGTCGACGGCACACTCAAAGCCGTAGACTTCCTGGCAAAAAAAATTGCCAAAGGAGTTAATGGCAAATGTTTCAGCATGATAGACGTAATGCGCGGATAACCTGCGCTCTCACGTCTACACAAAGGAGAACTTTCTAACGATTGTTCTCCTTTTTTCTTGTCATTAAAATATAAAAAAAATACCCCCACATTATAAAAATGCGGGGGTGTAATAAAACTACTTAAGAAAGAACGTTAATACTTTACATTCGCCTGCTCAAAGGCGTTTGCGATGGCTTCTTGCCATTCTGGTTGTTCGATTGGCGACGTGACCGAATAGCGGATATACGGACCGAAATGCACGCCGACCACACCGGTTTTTTCAATCATCAAATAATTAAACTGCTCAGCATTCTGGATTTTTTGACCAAAGGCCTCACTGGGTGCAAGCCACAGAGAGAAAAAACCTGCACCTGGAACAACTGTCAGCTTCATACCTCTGAATTCAAGAAGATCATGCAAGAGAAAGTTTCTATCGCGATACATATCGCGATTTTTCAAAACACTCTCCATGTCATCCTGCATACACTTGAGTACGCCGTAGGCCGCCGGTGCAAAGAAACCACTGTCGGTATTACCCTTAATCGTTGCGATGTCGCCAATAAAATCGGACGAGCCGACCATGGCACCAATACGCCAACCTGTGCCATTCGCAATTACCTTAGAGGCTGAATACGCCTCGCACCAGGACAGATTTGGAAAATGCTGGGCAACACTGGCCAAGGTCGCCGCGTCTTTGTTGTAGGTCAACATGGCATAGGCAGCGTCATTGAAAATTCTGATGTTTTTCTGATCACAATAATCGCATATATCCTCCCAATAATCAGCAGTAGCCACCTGGCCACTGGGGTTATGCGGATAATTCAGCATCAGCAATGTTGTCCCTTTCGTAATATCCCTAGGAGAAAACAAAAAATTGTTATCTGTATTTGTTCTTAGCGCATAATTTTCAACGCATTGGTATTGACACTGTACGGCCGGCGTTGGATAACCAGGACTGGTCATAGTCGCCACTTTAACCTCCTTATACGTAAGACCCCTGTCGTTAAAACCAACATGGCCACACGCCATCGGTATCAACCCCAACATCGGTTTGATACCCGGAATCGGTAAATAAGCCAACCCCTCATCCAAAAGTCTTACTTGATGAAGGTTGACAAACTTTTGAGCAAATCCCGGTACACCCGGCGAACCGTTATCTTGATATTCATGCATTGACTCATCATCTTTCATAACAGCCTGGCACGCGGCGATTCTTGCTGAAATGAGTGCCGGCCCGCTTGGTTGTCCAATCCCCAATCGCCAAATCTTTTGACCAGCCGCCTCAGCCGCTGTCACTCGTTTCTTAATCTCTTGAAACAAATTCTGTCCACCTGGTGGTAATTTGCTTTCTTGCATGTTCATTCTCCTCATCATAGGTTGATGGATTAATACTGCACAGTTTTTTCATTGAGCAAAGTTTCCGTCGCCAATAAACCGGCAATGGTAGCTGCATTACTGATTCTCACTACTGAATTATCTGGTCGCAACAACAATTGTTGCGATTCACCCCATCCATTATAACGCATCGCCATGGCAATACCATGAGCGCCAGTATCATGAACGACGACAAAATCATCTTCACATATAATTGGCAAATTTCGATCAGAAATCATGTGAATGTTTTCACACAGCGGACCAACAATTGAAACTGTTCTTTTCGGACCAAGTATTTTCTCTTCTCCATCCGAACACAAGATACTAACTTCGTGAGGCGAAGGATAAATTCCCGCTCGCAAAATATCGGCGGCATCGCAAATATCAACACCGATGAATTGTTTATACTTATCCATCTTATTGATTACCTGCGACACCAACACACCATTCGGACCGGTGACAAAACGCCCTGATTCCATATACAACTCTGGCAAATAGCCACGACGAGTCTTGAAATCATCCAAATAATGATTGATCAATTCAGACATTTCCACAATATCAAGCGGTTGATCTTCTGGGTTATAATTAACACCCAGGCCCCCGCCAATATTAATGAATTCAAGTTGAATCCCAAGCATGTCTTGTATTCGTTCCGCCATCTCAAGTTGCATCTTGGCATTACCAGCCAAGATTTTGGCATCACGACAATTGGACGCATACATCGTATGGATTCCAAAAATAGTCGCTCCTTTGTCTTGCACCTTTTTATAGGCATCAATAATTTGATCATACTGCAAACCATATTTCTGGTTGACAGGATTACCAATAATCGAATTACTACCTTCGGTTCGACGTTCGCCCGGGTTATAGCGAAAACAAATTCGCTCCGGCACGCGCGGCAACTTATCGATGAAAGAAATATCATCAAGATTAAGAATGCCGGCCACACTCATCGCGTACTCATAATGAGAGGGATGCGTGTTGTTGGAGGTATACATCACCTGATGCGGCAAGGCACCAGCCAACTGCGCTCGATAAAGCTCTGTTGGTGAGGCACAATCCAGACCAAAGCCAGCGTCCAACATAATCTTCAAAATCTGAACATTGGGACAAGCTTTGACGGCAAAGAAATTGGTTCCCAGATGAGCGGTAAAAAACAGCTTTTGCATCAAGGTAATCGTGTCACGAATACCCTGCTCATCGTAAACGTGAAATCCAGGACTAAGCGCCCATGACGGAACTGGATAATTTTTATTACCAGCCATAATTGGACGAAAATCATACGCAATCTTAGGAATCAGCGGAAACAAACGATCTTTAAATATCTGCGACATCACCATAATGCACCTCCTTGGGTGTTTAAGATTATAACACTGAAAACAAGTATGTTTTTCTTATTTAATTATCAAAAAACAACCCTCCTTATATCAGGAGGGATTATCGCAACATTAGTAATTTAAGTAACAATTGTCAATTATTCTGGCAATTTTACAATCAAAGCTACAAAATATTGCCCCAGCACACACTCTTTACTTTTTTTTACTTTTATATTAATATAATAAAGTAATCACCAAGGTGGTGATTTTTCGTTTGTTTCAAGCGAATATTCGGGAATCGTCCAAAGGCAAGACAGCTGGTTTTGGTCCAGTCAATTGGGGTTCGAATCCCTATTCCCGAGCAATTAAAATAACGCTAATTTTAGCGTTATTTTTTTTATTATACCAAAAAAATGGCGCTGTTCTATTTTGAACAACGCCATTGGCAATAACACTATCAGATGTTTTTCATAAACGATCAAGGCTTATGACGCAAGATCAAAAACGCGCTCGCTACAAAGTAATTCCTTGCCCTTACGCATCCTTTTCCGTTCATTTATAAGCTTTTGAACAATGTAGGTCACGCGACCCTTTGGCACACACCTACCTTGATAGACGAGCTGTTTTTTCGAGAAATTTGGATCAAGAAATGTATCCCCAGGATAATCAATCCTGACCTCTTTTCTGACAAAATTTTCAAACCTTTTCTTGTCGTTCAGAAAATCATTAAAAATTTCAACGCGCTCTTCCAAAACTTCTTTCAGAGCTCGCCTCAACAATTGTTCGTTGACCACTTCTCCATCTTCAAAATGGATTGATCCTGGCAAAAAAACCTTTGAACTAGGAAGTTTCAAACCGGGAGTTAGGCGCCTGATTTCATTTTTGACATACTTCAACTTTTTCACTTGATCAGCGATAAAATCACAATGCGTTTGTCTGGCGAAAATAACCGCCTCTTCCAAATTTTCTATCTGCCCAACTGTCAGAACGTCTTCATACTTATCACCAATCTCATTCTGAACTTGAATAACAACCTCGGCAAATCGTTTTTTGCTCTTCCAGTAATTACACAATAAATTAGTGGCAAGTTGAACCGCCTCAGCAAAGATCTCGCGAGAAACTGCGACCATATCACCTTCACACGTCACCATATTGAACCCTCCAAAATGTTTTACACCTACATAAATTTTAATGACACCATATCACTAAAATAATAAAAAGAACTAACAGATTCAAACTTAAATATATTTAACAATACAAAAATCCAATACAACAATACAGCCAATATTAGCATATTTACGGTCATATGTCAACTTTGCTAAGATTACATCCTAAAAAACAAAAAAGACAAGAAAATCTTGTCTTTTTAAGATAAATTTTACATTTAAAGTCGCGGAAATAATGCCTCACCCTTCTTAATTTGCTTCTCGCTAAATTGAGCAATTATCTTACTCGCCGTCTCGGGCATAAAAGGCTGTAATAATTCCGCAATATTCAAAATATTTTGCGCCACAGGTTCCAAAACCTTCTTTAGCTCATCCTTTTCTTTTATCTTCCACGGCGTTGTCTTGCTAATATATTCATCACTCTCTCTCACCTTATCCCACAAGAGTAACAAAGTTTCATTGAACAAGAAATTATCAATATTAACATTGAATTTATCAATTAGTTCTTGATCAGAATTCGCCACTATCGCCACTTCCACCTCGCCCTTCTCCAACATGTTTGATACCCGCGCCACGAGATTGCCAAGACCGTTCGCTAAATCAGCATTAAACTTATCATCAAATTTTTCCCAACCAATATCACCATCTCGCCCCATTGCTATTGAGCTCATTATCAAATATCGTGACGCATCAACTCCATATTTTGCTATCAGTTCAGATGGCCCAATTACATTCCCAATTGATTTACTCATTTTTTGCCCATCTACCAAGAAAAAGCCGTGTACAAAAAGCTGTTTTGGCAAAGGCATGTCAAGCGACAGAAGCATTGCTGGCCAAATCGTTGTATGCACGCGTAAAATATCTTTACTCATTAATTGTACTTCTGGTGGGAACATATCCGGGGCTCCGTCGACACCATCCCAACCCAATCCGGTTAAATAATTCAAAAAAGCATCAGACCAAACGTAAGCTGTATGAGATGTATCCCAGGGCAAGGGAATGCCCCATTTTACATTTTTTCGTGAAAAAGAAATGTCATTAAGACCCTCTTTTTCATAAAAATTTACAATTTCATGCTTACGCTCAACTGGAATTATTTTATATTCATCGCTTTTTATTTTTTGCAACAACCTATCCGAATACTTGCTCATTTTAAAAACATAAGTATCTTCACACATTTTTTCCGGTTCAGTATTATGATCCGGACAAAGTCCTCCTACTAAATCTTTTTCATTCTTAAATTGTTCACAACCAGTACAATACAAGCCTTCATATTTATCCAAATAAATATCACCCTTGTCATACATTTTTTGCAAAGCATTTTGTACGGCTAATTTATGATTCTCATCAGTAGTGCGAATAAACTTATCATTGGAAATACTTAATTCTTTCCAGGCCTTGTGGTAAGACGCCACAATCTCATCGACAAAAAACTTAGGATCCTTACCAGCGACATCCGCCTTCTGTTGAATCTTGGCTCCATGTTCATCCGTTCCAGTCAAAAAGAAAACCTCATCACCAATTAAGCGATGATGACGCGCTAAAACGTCTGCGGCCACAGTCGTATAGGTATGTCCAATATGTGGCTGGGCATTCACGTAATATATCGGGGTTGTAATATAAAATTTATTTTTCATAATATTTAAGCGATAATAACAACAAATTCTCCTTTTTGATCGTCTTTATTTTCTTCAATTCTCTTAATAATAGTTTCCAAATCACCACGATAAACAGTTTCGTGCATCTTGGATAATTCACGGCAAACAACTACTGAAGTCACTTGCCTTTTTCTCTCTAGGCCCTGTTTCTTCTTTTGATAGGGATCCATTTCTTCCAACTTAAGATTGTACTCTTCACTTTTTTTATTAACCTCAATTAATTCTTGAAGTAGTTTAATAATTCGATGCTTAGATTCATAAATCACAATCGGGTCATGGGTTTCGGGAATCCGATCCAAGAAAGTTTGACGACCTTTTTTGTGTGGTAAAAAACCTAAAAAAATAAATTTGTCGGTGGCAATTCCTGAAATAGATAAGGCCGCCGTTACCGCTGATGGACCAGGCACAGATTCTATTTTCACACCATCATCGCTGCCAAATTTCTCAATTACATCTTGGACCAAGCGGCCACCTGGATCAGAGATGCCAGGTGTCCCAGCATCAGTAACAAGAGCGAGATTTTTGCCGTCAGCCAATAATTTTAAAATCTGCTTATTTTTATTCTCATCCGAATGCTGATGATAAGAGATCATCTTCGTCTTAATGTCATAGCGATGCAACAAAACTCCAGTCACGCGTGTGTCCTCGCACAGCACAAAATCAACCTCTCCTAGAATACGGAGAGCTCGCATACTAATATCTTCTAAATTACCTATCGGCGTACCGACAATATATAAAGTATTCATTGTATTTATTTCCTCGTCATTCCCGCGAAGGCGGGAATCCAGGTACCTCGTATATTGTTTTCCATTTAAGGAGAGTTAAAATATATGAAGTATTTATTGTTATTAATATTTTTTTAAAAAAAGTCTCTATAATTATATATCCAAAATTTGTGGCGCCTGGATCCCCGCCTTCGCGGGGATGACGGAAGACAAATTAAGATATCTCATCCTTTCGATTCTTCACATATTTCGTCCATTCTTCAGCAATTTCCACAAAAATCTTAAACGGAGCTTCAATAATAAAATCAAGAATAAAAACGAAGACGTTTACCTGGGAAAACTTCTCACTCAACCACTTGCCCACCGCAATCACTGGAACATAGAAGAAGTCCAAAATAAAATTCAAAATATTTTCTCTTGGCGGAATCACGATTAACTCTCTAGTATTGCGACGAATTCTAATACCAAAGAAACTAATCAGAGCCAAGAAAAATAAGAAAATAGTAATACTGACAAAATGAAAGTTAATTTTTTGCAAAGCCCAGACCACGGCTCCAAAAGACGTTAAAAAAGTTGCCGCATAAATAATGCCAAAAATTGCGTTCATAAGACCACCTTGTTTAATTGGTTGACGCATTACGATTGGCTCAGTACGCTTTTTTTCAATAAAGACAATTTCCTCTATACCACTAACAATCTTTTCAGAATTCTCCTTTGACGGCAACTTAGTCAAAGCTACCACCACAAAGAGCAATGCAACTGGAAAAGCAATATTAATCATCAAGGATGTTGTGTTCAACTCCTCGCCTAGCCATTTTGTCACCGGCACCTCAAGAACAAAGGCTAAAATAGATTTGGTAATAAAGACATAGATCAAGCTACGAATCGCCGCGCGCCATAATTTTTTCTTGGTTCCCTTGTAACGAACTTCGCACACGCGCTTAATATGATGCGGAAAAGCCTTGGGATCAGCACTGAAAGAATTATAAATACCAACGCAATCGTCCTCAATGACATCCATAAGCATAGTGAAATA
>Ga0180015_1000053_pt1 | contig 33142 bp, 25 predicted proteins | sample KR13_S2_MetaG_FD_116508 | JGI IMG/M metagenome (GOLD analysis project Ga0180015, IMG submission 116508) | Groundwater microbial communities from the Olkiluoto Island deep subsurface site, Finland - KR13_S2_MetaG | ecosystem: Environmental > Aquatic > Deep subsurface > Groundwater | place...
ATTTCTCGAACTTATTTAATGGACAATGCCTTTAATATTCCAATGTTGGGCGATATTAACATCAGGAATTCGGTTGTAGACGGCAAAAATTTAGTCATCAGCAATCCCAGCAAAGTAGTTGTCGAACAAAATGAAAAAATAATCGAAACTTCAAATAGTGTTAAAAATGGAATAGTCGGCGTTTTCAAAAAAATAGCCACCTCGACACCAAACAACAATAACTTTTCCATGGCAGATTATTATAAAGTTGATAACGTCTTGGGACAAGGATTTGTTATCACTAGTGACGGCTGGGTAATGAGTGGCTACTTGCCCAAGGAGATTGTTGAAGATAAAAAGAAAACTGCCTCAACTACAAAAGAGCTTTTTGACACCTATGTAATTATCACAAAGGATAAAAAAATATTCAATGTTGAAAATATTGTAATTGATAAAGACTTAGCTTACTCATTCTGGAAAGTTAATGCTAAAGATTTGCCAGTACATGTTTTTGTATCGAATAATGATATAGCAAATGGGCAAATGGTAATGGCGGTAAACTGGAACGAGTCGGTGTGGGTTTCAACCATAATATCGAAATCAGACAAAAAGGATAATGCAATTACTTCCAGTGATGATTACTTCAAAAAAATAACCTTAGCGAGCAACCCTAATCCAATCTTTCATGGATCGTTCTTATTTGATTTAAGTGGCAACCTGCTTGCCTTTATCAACAACGACGGCTCGGTTGGTTTTATCGGTAACTATATTTCATGCATCAACTGCTTACTTGATAAGAGTTTAATAAAAAAATCTAGCCTAGGCGTTAATTATATTAATTTATCCGCCCTAGTCAAATCAGTTGATAACAAATACCCGGAAAATGGGGCCTTGATAACTGCCAATGAGAAAGGCATTGCTATTAAGAAATCCAGTCCCGCCGATATTGCCAAATTAAAAATTGGGGATATTATAATATCAATTAACGGAGTTAACATTGATAAAAATAATCAGTTAAATGATATGATTGGTGGCTACAAACCAGGACAAGTAATTGATGTTATTTATTTAAGAAACGATAAAAGGGAAAATGTTTCAATTATCCTTGGTGAATTAAATTAAAACAAATTTTATGTTAATAGGCATTGATGCTAGCAGGGCAAACAAAATCAGAAAGACTGGGACAGAGTGGTATGCGTATAGTTTGATTAGGCACTTTGCCCAAATAGACAAGGAAAACCAGTACATATTATATACCGACAGACCGCTAACTGGTGGTCTTTTGGATTTAACGAATGAAAACTTTGATTACAATACCGACATCGTCGAAAAGGCAGAAGTCCTCAAAAATGGATACCAAGAAATAAAAAGTCCTCATAATAATTTTCACGGCAAAATCCTGAAATGGCCTTTTCAATTCTTCTGGACCCAGGGTCGATTGTCACTGGAAATGCTAATCAAGAAACCGGACGTTTTATTTATCCCCTCGCACGCTCTACCAGTAATTCATCCTAAAAAATCCGTTGTCACCATTCATGATATTGGTTTTGATAAAACCAGTAATATCTACAAGACAGAAAATATTGGTCCAGCAAATAAAAAAATCAGAAAAATATTAAACGGCCTGGCCCTTCTCTTTACCATGGGGAAATATCGCGCCAACACACTTGATTACCTACGTTGGACAACAGCCTATGCCCTAAAACACGCCAAAAAAATCATAACTGTTTCTCATTTTAGCAAAGCAGAAATTATCGATCAATATAAAGTTAACGAAAGCAAAATAAAAGTAGTTCACAATGGGTATAATGAAACTTTATATGCCAAGTGTAGCGAACAGGGCACGGTTGATAATATTCTCAAGAAATACGGAATCAGAGATCAATATTTTTTATACGTTGGAAGAATTGAAAAAAAGAAAAATATCGCAGCCCTGATTGAAGCTTTTGCAATCATGCGCGATAATCCTGAAAATAAAAATATCAAATTAGTCTTAATTGGAAGTGCTAGTTACGGCTTTGACGAGGTTAATTATATGATTAGAGAATTTGCCCTTGAGCACGACGTAATAATTCCAGGCTGGGTTAACGAAGGGGATTTACCCGCGCTGTACAGTGGGGCCCTAGCATTTATTTTTCCTTCAGTTTACGAGGGGTTTGGGATTCCATTACTACAGGCGATGGCTTGCGGAACACCAATTATCGCATCCAACATCTCCTCTATTCCCGAGGTAGTAGAGAATGCCGCCAGATTATTTAATCCTCAATACGTTAAATCGATTGCCGAGGCCATGGATGAGGTTGCAAACAATAAAGATCTTAGAGAAGAGTTAATCATTAATGGAAAAGAAAGGGTTAAAAGTTTTGGCTGGAAAAAATGTGCCGAAGAAACACTACAAGAAATAATCAATAATTAGATAACAAAAACAACATTGCCAAATACTTTTTTAATGTGTTATAATAAAGATGTTATGAGAAAAAAAATATCATCTTTTTTTATTTTATTTTTGCTGGCTAGCATTGCCGGTAACTTTTTTTATCCTTCTGCGGTTTTAGCTAATAAAACAGCAGATTTTGAGATTAAGTTTACCGAAAAAGACGATGTTAACATCTATAGGGCCAGCACTGTTCCGTCCGACCCTTATTTTGATAAGCAGTGGTATTTAAAAAGAATTAAGGCTGTGGAAACATGGGACGAGCATTGGGATGCTAGTAGTATTATTATTGCCGTTATTGATTCAGGGGTACAAATTAATCACCCAGACCTTAAAGATAATATCTGGATTAATTCCGGCGAGGTGCCCAAAAATAATAGAGATGATGATGGTAATGGGTTTATTGATGATTATAATGGTTGGGACTTCGTTGAAAACAACTCAGACCCAAATCCTAAATACGACGAAGGCTATACCAAGGACGGCATCATGCACGGAACAGTTGTAGCAGGTGTTGCCGCTGCCGGTGGTAATAACTTCTTAGGCATTACTGGTGTTGCCTGGAATGCCAAGATTATGCCCCTGCGTGTTTTAAATGGCAAGGGAGAGGGAAATACAAAGAGCGTTGTTAGGGCGATTGATTATGCAATTAAAAACGGAGCTGATATTATCAACTTAAGCTTTGTTGGCGCTGGATACAGCTCAATCCTAGAAGACGCTATTAGGCGAGCCTATAACGCCGGTATTGTGGTCGTGGCCGCAGCTGGCAATGACATGGAAGGTGATAGTAGCCATTTTTTAGACAAAGAGCCACTATATCCCGTTTGCTACGATGGTAAAAATGGTGAAAACATGGTAATCGGTGTTGCGGCAACTGATTCACTTGATCAAAAAGCAAATTTTTCAGGCTATGGCAGTAGGTGCATTGATATTTCCGCACCAGGTATTAGTATTTTTAGTACTGCTGTAAATAAACCAGGCTCAACTGTTTTTAACAATAATTATGATGGCTACTGGGCTGGAACTTCAATGGCTGTGCCTATGGTTTCCGGAGCAGTTGCTTTGATTGAGGCAGCCAATCCGCACCTATCAAGAAGTGAGGTGGTTAACGCATTGCTAAAAAATACAGATAATATTGATAATTTAAACCCAAACTATATCGGTAAACTTGGGAGCGGCAGACTAAACGTTTACGCTGCCATTAATAACGTACTTGATATTTCTCAAAAAAAGAATGTTGATTTAGTTATTGGCCCGCTATCGGGAAAAAATGGTGAGATATTATTGACAGACAAAGATGGAAAAATTTTAAATAAATTTTTTGCCTTTGATCAAAATTTCAAGGGTGGCGTCAATGTCGCAACCGGCGATGTCAACGGAGATGGTTTATCTGAAATTATCGTTAGCGCAAATACTGGAAACAGTCCTCATGTAAAAATCTTTAGCAGTGATGGTAAATTAAAAAAAGAATTTTATGCTTTTGATAAGAAGTTTAAAGGTGGTGTAAATGTAGTAGTTTCAGATATTGATGGTGATGGATTTTCGGAGATTGTAGTCGGCGCTGGTATTGGTGGCGGACCGCACATTAGAGTTTTTAATCATAAAGGCGAATTAAAAAGGCAATTTTTTGCCTATGACAAAAATTTCAGAGGTGGTGTAAATGTCGCAGCTGGCGACCTTGATGGTGATGGTATATCTGAAATAGTAACAGGTGCTGGCGTCGGCGGTGGACCACAGGTACGTATTTTTAACAACAACGGACAGTTAAAAGGACAATACTTTGCTTATGATAAAAAATTCAGAGGCGGTGTAAACGTCGCGGTTGGAGCATTCAATGATAGCGTCCGAAATGCCCGTTCAATGATTATAACAGCGCCAGGAAAGGGTGGTGGACCGCAAATAAAAATCTTTGACAATCACTTCAAGCTACATGGCCAATTTTTTGCCTATGCTGAGCAATTCAAGGGTGGTGTAAATATTTCCTTGGCAGATATTGATTATGATGGTCAAAAAGAAATTATCACAGGGACTGGGCCTGGTGGCGCTCCACATGTCAGAGCTTTCGACGACAACGGTACGCTGGTTTCCTCTTTTTATGCCTATGAGGAAAGTTTTAATGGCGGAGTTTCAGTCGCAGCAATTGAATTATAATTTATTTAAACTTTATATAAAAATATATGACAAAGAGGGCTATATTTGATAAAAAAAATGTTTTAGTTATTGGTGGCGCCGGCTTCATAGGCTCGCATCTTTGTGATGAATTACTGAAAGATGCTAAAGTAATTTGTATCGACAACTTTTCCAGTGGACAAGAAAAAAATATTGATCATCTTTTAGCCAACCCTGATTTTGAATTTATCAATCATGACATAACAAAGACAATCGTCCTGGAAGAGTATCCTGAGTTGCAAAAATTCAAGCTAGAATTTCAAGGTATTCAAGAAATTTATAATTTAGCCTGCCCGATGTCTGTCAAAAATTTCAATAGAAATAAAATAGAAACTCTTTTGGTAAATTCTCATGGCGTCAAGAATGCCCTAGATTTAGCGGTTCAGTATGGAGCAAAATTTCTACACTTTTCATCATCGGTTGTTTATGGACTTTTTGATGATTTTGAGCAAAAAATACCTGAAAATTACGTCGGCAAAATTGATCACCTCTCCGAACGCGCTGTTTATGATGAAGGAAAAAGATTTGCTGAAACAATGGTAATGAATTATCGTGAAGAATACGGCATTGACGCCAAGATTATTAGAATATTTAGAACCTTTGGTCCAAGAATGCCACTAGGCGATGACCAAATGATTCCAGATTTTATAACCAATGCCCTTGACGATAAAGACTTAATCATTCAAGGTGATGCCAATTTTTCATCATCATTTTGCTATGTAAGTGACTGCATTGATGCTGCTATCAAGATGATGTCTTCTAAGTTTTATGGCCCAATGAATATTGGCTCTGATGTTAAGGTCAATCTAACCTCTTTTGCTGGAAAGGTAATCGAGGCGGTAAAATCAAAGTCAAAAATCGTTTATGCCGAAGAGGTGCTCTTTATGAAGCCTTTGTGTCTACCAGATTTAACCAAAGCAAGAAATGAACTTGGCTGGTTGCCGATTATCACACTTGATACTGGATTACATAAAACAATAGACGATCTTAGAGCTAAAAAAGGAATTATAGGATTTTAAAATTATGAAAATATTTTGCGTTATTCCAGCGTGGAATGAAGAAAAGAAAATATTAGACGTTGTTAATGAGGCGGCAAAATATGTCGACAATGTTGTTGTAGTTGATGACGGTTCAATTGATCAAACAGTAGAGGTTTTAAAAAAAACCAATGCGATCGTCCTTAGACACATAATAAACAGAGGCCAGGGCGCTGCGCTACAAACAGGCAACGAATTCGCATTGTTGAATGGTGCCGACATCGTCGTTCACTTTGACGCCGACGGACAATTCTTGGCAACAGAAATAAAAGAGGTGATTCAGCCGCTTATTAACAACGAATGTGATATCGTCTTCGGTTCCAGATTTTTAGGCAAAAAATCAAAATTACCATTTTGGAAAGAATTCATTATCATGCCTTTAGCGCATTTAGTGAACAAGATTATTCTAGGCCGAACGCTATCAGACCCACAAGGCGGTTTTCGTGCCCTAAACAGGAAAGCCTTGCAAGAAATAATCATCACACAAAGAGGAATGGCTCATTGCAGTGAAATTATCTATAAAGCTTTTAAAAATAAATTAAGAATTAAGGAGGTGCCAATAACAGTAATCTACGATGAATTTGGTCAAAGCTTCGGCGGCGGCATTCGCATCATCAAGGACTTGCTTTTGGCAAAATTATTAGATTAACTATAAAAATATGTTACAACAATACATCGCCATCGCCGTTATCTTTTTTTTCTTATTTAGACTTGTTTGGCAGAAAAAGAAAAAACAAATTGATTCGCGGGAATTTTTATTTTGGTTTGTTTTCTGGTTTGTCGCTGGGATAATAATTCTAAATCTTCGACTTGTCGACGAATTAGTAGCTAGCTTCGGCTTCTCCAGTTCTGGTATTAATGTTTTGCTTTACATCTCGGTGATAATTTTGTTTTACTTTGTTTTTCGTATTCGCCTTCGACAAGAAAAAATGGAAAGAGAAATGACAAAGATAGTAAAAAATATTGCCATTAATAATATCAAACCATAGGGGTTTTGCATGGTTGAAGTATTTAAACTCCTTGACCGAAAATAATATATGAACGCCAAAGATGTTTTAATAGATTTTTTAAATTATGCCTTCCTAATCGTCGTTGTTATTTTTTTTATAACTTTTTTTATCGTAGGTGATAGATTTGAGACTTTTACCGCCATCCTGAAGTCATTAGTACCCCTCGCAATCTTCTCAATTTTTTTTATATTTTTTTTCAAGCACAAAAGGAAGCTAAAGAAAAAAAATAATATAAACAATGACAACAACAGTGATACCAACGAAATTGTTGTTTACGTAACAGTAAAAGAAAAACGGAAAGACATCGCCGCAGTATTATTAGTCGCAGTTGTAAACGCAGCACTGCCCATTGCCATGGGTAAATTTCTACGAGATGATTTAATACAGGTATTTTTTATTTTTATTGCCATGACGTTGTGGCATTTATTTTTATTGAGAAATGATGGCAATAATAATTCCATAGGCCTAACCTTAAATAAAATCATCAATGACGAGATTATTATTTTTCTTTTTCCGATAATTTTTTATACTCTATCATACACCACTGGAAAAACGCCAGACACGGTAGATATTTTTCAGTCATTAATCCTGTTATCAATGTATCCTTGGCACTATAAATTATTTAAAAAAATTACCCTGACTATATAAACTACAATTGTATGAAAATTTGCTTGATCAATAACTTATATAAACCCTTTGCGCGCGGTGGCGCTGAAATAGTCCTTGAATCAATCAATGGTGGCCTTGCCGAACTTAAGCATGACGTTTTTGTCATATCAACCACTCCCAGATTTAATAAAAAAATTACTAACAGCGCTGGTAAGTATAATTTAAAATCTTGCTATTATAACCTAGGCAAAATGCCTGTTTTTTTTCGCTTATTTTGGCATTTTTATGACATGTTTGATATTTTTACCGCCTTGCAGGTTAAGAATATTTTGTCACAGGAAAAACCAGATTTAATAATCACCAACAATCTAAAGGGGATTAGCTTTTTACTGCCATTAATAATTAAAAAAACAAATACCAGGCATATTCACATACTTCATGATGTGCAACTATTGCACCCATCAGGCTTGATAATGCACGGACAAGAACAAGTACTAGATAGTCTTGGTGCAAAATTTTACATGAACTTTTCTAGATATTTATTTAACTTTTGCGAAGAAATTGTTTCACCTTCACAATGGCTACTAGACCAGCATCTAAAGAGAGGTTTTTTTAAAAAAATAACTACGAGCGTTATTCCAAACCCGGTTAATATTAACAAGATTGAACAATACGCCACACCAAAAAATAATATTTTTCAATTTCTTTATGTTGGTCAAGTAGAAAAATACAAAGGTGTTGAATTTTTAGCTAACGCCCTTGCCACCATAAATGGAGTTGAATTGAAAATTGTAGGCGACGGAAGTTATCGGCAACAACTCGTGGAAAACACCAAAAATAAAAAAAATATTATTATTACTGGTAGAAAATCAAAAGAAGAAGTTGTTGAAATCATGAAGAATGCTGACTGCTTAATAGTTCCTTCTTTATGCTATGAAAATTCACCAACAGTTATCTACGAGGCCATGGCAGCCGGACTACCAGTGCTAGGTTCACGAATTGGCGGCATTACTGAGCTCCTTCACGACATCGGCGGGATATTATTCAATCCTGGCGACCAGACTGATTTGCAAAAAAAAATAGACTGGATAATAAAAAATCCTCAAAAAATTGAGAATTTAAAAAAAAATTACACAAAAAATATTAACAACTATTCTCTTGAAAAATATTTACAAAAAATATTAAAAAATTTCTCCAATCGTAATTGATTGCTGTTTAGTTTTGCGGTAATTTATTTTATCTACCACTTTATTAAACTCTTCAATGTTTATATCATTTGGCGATTCATTAATCCGATCTCTTAAGTCTTGGCCTTGGATTGCTATTGTCTGATAAACATTTTTATTAATAAAGATGATTACAATAATAATAACAATAATATTTATTGCGTATATGATAGGATTTATCAGATTCACGATGTTGTTTTTTGAAATTATTAATTTTAACTGCATATTATTTCCAATAAGTTTTTGCCACTATATTTAAAGTAATTATTTGATTGCGGCTAGAATTGTCATTAGGCAGGGAGCCGTTGGACGACCCGCTGACAAAATCCAATCCATCAATGTTGATGTAATATTTTAAAGATTGTAATTCAGAAAGATAGTTCACTACATTTTTGTAATTACCGCTTAAGGTTATTGTCATTGGCACAAACAAGTTATTATTTCCAGACTCTTTATTGGCACTGTTGTTTTTTGTCGCTTTGACGGTTTTATCTTCACTCGCTGGAGAGGTTAGGCTTATTTTTTGCTCTACATTGTTTTTATTCGCAACACTTTCCAAAACGGTAATAAACTCTAATTCTCTGTTTTTATTAATAAATACCTCCTCCAGAGTTTTTACGCTTGGTTCAATTTCACCTATTTTCTTATTTAGACTAATGGCGTTATTTTCAATTTGATATTTTTTTTCACTGTTTATTTTCTCATTAATAATTTTTACCTCAAGATCATTAATAGCGGCTATTGATGGTATAATTGCAAAATACAACAAAGCACCAAAAAAAACTATAAATAAAAAAATTATATTAGTTATTTTTTGCTTAGCTGAATAATGTTTTTGATTATTTAAATTCATAATTATTAATTTTGGCGCTAATATTAAAATTTATATTCTCTTTTTCCAGTAAATTGCTAATAGGGAAGTCGACGTCGGAAAGGAAGGCGGACTCATCGAGGAATTTTTTTATCTTAATCAGGCCATCCCTGGTTTTTGATTGCCCAGTGAGGCTAAGCCCATTATTTCTATCCATTGATATTTTATTATATTTGATATCTTTAGAAGTATTTTGAGAGATTAACTCCAAGAGATTTAACCAACTTATTTCATCTTTTTGAATAACGGCGACTTCTTTTAATTTTTTATTTACATCATTAACCGCCTTAACCGTATTGTTAGTTGACTCGTTGGTAGTGCTGTTCATCTGACTAACTTCACTCAAGTAAGAACTGAGAACAATTCTTGAAGAGACTAAAATAATCGCATAGAATCCCAAAAAAACACCAATCAAGATAAAAGACTTTCCAATAATCCGATAAATATACTTTAATTTGATCTCATTTTTTAATTCTGGCGAGATAATGTTTAATGTAATCATTTTATTTATTAGCTATAAATATATTTCTTAATGACAGTCCGATAGCTGTCGCGTATCCAGAGCTGGTACTTTGTTTAATTGAAAGTTTTTTATCATCTAACCCCTTGATATTGTCTAATTTTAGATCATGGGTTTCTATCAAATTTTTAGAAAAACTATCACTAAATTCTCTATCTAGGTGTGTAAAAATATCACCATTTTTTGTTTCGATTTTTATATTTTCTGCAATAATTTTATCTAGGTCTTTAATATTAGAACCACCGCCAGATAAAATTATTTCATTAATCGGCCCAAGGCTACTATAATTATTATTGTAAAATTCTAGAGCAGACTCAATTCTTTTGTTAACAACGTCTAAGGTGTTAGCAAGAATTTTTTTAATTATACCCTTGGCAATTGTTTCATCAAGACCGCAAATTATCTTTGCCTTCTCGGCTTGTTCCTCGCTTATTTCTAAAATATCGGCAATTTTTTTTGTAATCTCTCTGCCAGACACGGGGATGCTTACTGAAAAAACAATGGCATTGCCAGAATAGGCTATTAAATTGGTACGATTGTAGCCTATATCAATAATTAGGTAATTTTTAAATTGCTTAATTTTGAAATTTGGTGACTCCTCGGTCAATAAAGCCCGGCAAATGGCCACAGACTCAATCTCCAAAGCAACCGTTGAAAGCTTGGCTTTATTAAAAATGGCAATATACTGTGTTACTACAGCTTTCTCGGCAGCGCCGATTAAAACACTATAGTTATTTTTATCTTCACTAAATATTTGCCAATCATAAAATAATTCATTAGCGGAAATGGGGAAATATTTTTCCATCTCAGTCTCTATTACATTTTCAATCTGATTTGATGATTTAGCAATCTTGATTAATTCTATGTAAGTTTTTGACTCTGGCAAACATGCAACAATTTCATTAGTGGTAATATTGCCAAATTTTGGCTTAGCAATTAACTTCTCCAATGATTCCAAAAAAACACGTTGATTTTTTATTTCACCTTTTTCAATAGTACCGATAGGCAATTCAACTCGTCCCATCGCCTGAATTTTAATTTTGTTGGTTTTTTTCCTTAATTGAACTAATTTAAGCGAGGTGTCTGATATGTCAAGTCCGATGGGAAAATTTGATTGTCTGAATGAGAGCATACTTTAGTATTAAATATTTTATAACTTTATTGTAACACATTTTAATCTTCTTTCCAAGAAACAAAAGTATACTCTCCCGTGGTAGGAAAATTCGCCGGGGGATCCAGCGTAAGATTATTATCATAAATTATATTCCTAATTTTATATCCAGAACACCATTGATCACTGGTGCCACAAGAATAACTAAAACCATAGCGCTGGTTTGTTGCCAAAGACCCATAAATAGTTATCGTTTGTCTCTTGGGATACTCATCGCCGCTACTGTGCTTGTAATACAAACGACCGACTCGACCAGTCTTAGCAATCATAGCTGCATCAATTCTTAATTCCATTTGATCCTCCGTTCCCGACAAAGCACCTTCGCTATACAAACCAGGGCCAATATCGCCTTGAGCGATAAGTCCAATGGAGTCTGTGCCGTCATAATTTGTATAAAGTAAATCCTTATTAGTGATTATACTCGCAGTGTTAACAGTGCCCGTAAACGGTTCGAAAAATGCTAAAACGTTCACCTTGCTTCCGTTTATTTTTCCATCAATCCAGACATGATTTTTGACAAAAATTATTCCGTTCTCCGGAATGCTAAAAGTTTTAGCAGCTCCTTCAGTTTTTATACTAAGGCTTTTAGAGTCTGCACTGGGATTATTACTCCAATCCGGGAAAACAGCGGAGACATCCCTAATTTCAAAAGTATTATTTGTTTTTAGTGTAATATGGAATCCCTCGTCGCAGGTAGAGCTAATGCAATTACGAAGAGTTGGCTCTGATTCAGGATCAGCTATCCCAGCACTTCTAGGATCAATAATCATTCCGCTTGAAGAAGCTTTAATATATGTCTCACTTATATAGTTATCTAATAAACTAAAGCTCACGATTGGGACGGGGAATTCGCGACCAGAAAGAAAAGTTGCACTTTGATCTGGCGCAGGAAGACTTAGTCCGGGATTTCCTTCTTCGGTTGTATTATAAGTACCATTACCAGCACCATTGTGAGTATGCACTCCAAACGCAAAAACATCACTACTGGCATGATCTGGGTCGGTATAATAATCCTTGGAAGAGGTAATAATATTATGAGCTATTCCATCAAATCGAACACCGCCATTTGAATGAATAGGCCCCCAAACCTCAGTATCAGCACCAAATGTAATATCATTATTAGATAAAGTTGCAAAATTAGACCAAGAGGGTTTTCCTAGTTTAACCTCAATGACTCTTTTAACGCTTGGGTGGCCATCTTCCCACCCTATTGATTTAACTGTCACGATAGTTGAGGCATTAATAGCTGGTGGGGTAATATATAACTCATAATGACCTGTAATGCTGCCACTAGCGTCCGTATATGCGTATGGCCCATATGGAGTGGTCGAGGCACGACAAGCCTCTTTATTGCAATACTCTTCTGGATCATGATATAGCACCCAGCGATAATAATTAACACCAGCCTCAGCAATATGAACGGCTTGATTGCTGGCAATTTTGATCATATTTAATTTTTGTTGTAAAAGAGCTAGGCCGATGGCGCCCATAGTCATGGCCATAAAAAGACCGGTCAAAACCAAGGCAAGGATTAACATCGAGCCTCTGCTGTTATTCATGAATTGTTTTATTTTTTGTTTCTGCATATTCATTAACTTATAAATTTGATTTAAGATTACGGAGAGCAACATCAGTTTCGACATAAATATCAGCCGGTGATATTTCCGGAGTAACGTTGATTTTTAAATTCATATTAATTAATCTAACCTCGTTAATATCCCCAGCAATAGTATAATTAGAGGTATAGTAGTTAAAGACATTTTCGGTTTGATTATTGACGTAATTAGCAATAACCGTAATGACTGGTGGGTCTGTATACAAATTAGAGATATTGGGCTCAATGACAGCTTTTTTTAACTCCAAGCCGTCGAGGTAGTATCTAACTTTTTCATACACATCATCCTTGTCGATGTCGGAGAAAAAAGCAAACTCTTGATTAGTAATTACAGAAATCGGGTAATCACCATGGGCGGAATTATTTGCGCCTCTAATTTCAGTCTTCATAATGTTCATTGCATCTCTGGCTTGTTTGACCGCTTCAGCTTGTTCAGCCTCAAAACGAGAAGCTCTCAGACCCATGACGGTAAAATTTAAAACCATGGTTGAGATGACACCCATAACTGCAATCACGACAATTAATTCAATCATAGTGAAACCGGTTTTATTTTTCATAGTTGAGGAAAATGAATGCCCAGCCATATAAAAAAACAATGGCTTTTTTAAAATTTTATTTAACATAAATTTCAATTGTTTTTATTTCATCAGCGCTAATACTAATAGGGCAGTTAAGGGGGCGGCATTCAGTCACAATTAGCCCTGTCAAGGTGCTGCTTGCAACTATTTGATATGATGCATCCCACTCCAACTGCAAAGACAAGTCACCACCACCGTCAGTAGCATGCGTTTGACTATATTTATACTGCAATGGATCTTTGTATATCAATCTTGAGCCGGTTATAACCAAGGGGACATTGGCCACCACCGTTGGTGTTCCTGGTTCGCTAATTTCGGTTGCATAGATCTCCTTGGATAAACTTCTTTCATCGTGCCAAGCACTAAAAATTTTATTATCTGAACTTATGATAATAGCAGGTGAATTTTGATCTGACGAGTCTATATCGTCGGTTATTTTTTGATCATTGGTCCACTCTGCAACACCGCTGAGATTAAATTTTTGAGCATAGATGTTGTTATTACCATTACGATCATCAGTCCATGTTACATAAACATTAGAATCATTACTAGCAATAGTCGGGTAGAATTGGTTTTTTTCACTAGACTCTACATTTGCCCGTTCTTTCCAAATTAAGCTACCTGTGCTATCAAATTTGGCTAAATAAGTATTATAAATAGATGATTCTGATGCAGTCCAGGATAAAAGGGCAGTTGTTGAAGCATGGCTAATTCTTGGTCGAAAATCTGCAACACCTGAATTAGTGATATTAATAGGCTCAAGCCACAACTTATTACCATCAATATCAAATTTTTGTAAATAAATATCGCCTTGTTCCTCCCAGCTGATATAAATATTGTCTTCTGCGTCGATATCAATCACGGGATTTATTTCATTTGTTGAAGAACTAGTGATTCTCAAATCACTACTCCATAAGCGGTTGCCGCCCTCATTAAAGCTTTGCGCGTAAATATCAATATTGCCATTGCGACTATCTTCCCAAATAACCGTAGTTGTGGCCGTGCCAAAATTTTCCGTGATAGCAATTTGCGGATTTTGCTGATTAACACTAGACGAATCCAAATGAACTCTTTTCACGCCCCAGTGTTCACTCCCGTCATTATTAAAACTTTTTATATAAATATTATCATCGCCGACAATGCTAATCTCGGGATATTCAATATAGTTAAACTGGGTGGTTGCGCCAGCATTGGTCAAGCGGAAGCAATAAGTTTTTTCAGATGCACTACCATCAGCCTCAAGAGAATATTCAATTTCGGTAAAATCAGAAGAGGTGAGTGTCAGTGCTGAAGTTTGACTACCAGTATCTTTTATTTGACTAGCCTTAAAATTAGTATTTTCATTGGTAATACCAGTAGAATCAGTCGTTGCATCACCATCGTTAATATTGCTCGAGTTGTACATTTTCCATTTTGCCGGCAATGAACTCCAGACTGAAATTGCAGCACAGGTAGTATCTTTTTCGCCGTACTGAATCTGATAACTAGTAGCAGCGGAATCAAAGCTGCCTGCATTGGTAACGGCAAATCTCAGTCTAACCGGAGCCCCTATTTTGGTTATCAAATTATTATCTTCGGTCTTACTCCAAGAAGCAGTGCTTTCATCACCATCATCATTGCGAAATCTATAATGAATCTGCTGCAATTCAGCTGGTTTTAAAAGAATGGTTGTTCCCGCAATGGCGACAGTAGATCCAGGAGTCATAAGACCAGCGCTAATTATAACATCTGTTGCCGGATTACTTATTTTAATTTCAACGGTGTCATTTTTATTAGACGAACTTTTAACATCTAGAACTGTATAGACACAAAGACTATGTGTGGTATCGATTGTCACACCACCAACTTTTGTAAATATTGCCACACCATCGTAACTATCAAAACCAGTATTAGTACCAAATTGCAAATCGGTACCAGCGTACGACTCACTAACGCAGTCATATGGAAAACTAGAGTCTATATCATAATACAAGTGAATATTTTCTAAATTATTTTGCGCATCAACAGTTCCATCTTCACTTATTTTTATACTACTGACAGAGTTTGTAGAACTTGCCGTAATTGCAAAAGAACCACCAATATATTGGTTTGTGGCAGGGAAGGTGATAGAGGCTGTTTGAGAATTTATTGCACTAACAGAGGTGTCATTTTTAATTTTAAAAATTGCCAAGACGCTATTTCTATACGTATTGCTACCACCTAGCAAGGGCCCAAGCGTAGCCTTTTGTGGAACACCAGCATTTATATTTATCGTCGCCACACTCAAGGACCCTTTGCTTCCAGAATTCCAATCATCCCACATTTTCTGAGTATACACATTAGATGATGATGATTGCCAATTTGCCGAAGTTGGTGCCGTAAAAGCGTCGTCACCAAAAGACACTGCCGCGACGCCAAAACTGTTATTTGTTGAAGTGGCAGTCAAGTCGGTGTTGCCAGTTTTAGACAAGTCACCTTGATAATTCATTGAGACAACATCAAGCAAGCTAGCGGTTTCGAGTCCACTTACCTCCATAAGCATCAAGACACCGCCATTTATATCGCCAGAATTTGTAATAGAGACTGTTTTTGATTCGCTAGCGCCCGCAACTTTATGCCAGATACCAGCATCCAGACTAGCTGAGACATCGCTATAAACTGATTTTGTAAAACCAGCTGGCGTAATAAATGAAGTGAAACTATGCCGATGACTTGCAATGGCAATAATAACATTACCGCTAAGTGGGGCACTATCAAAGGTAGCTGACAAGGTTGGTGAATTGTTTACGTTTGCGCCTATTTTTGTCTGTACAATTGTAACTGTACCGGCGGCAACAGCACTGTTATTGCTAAAATATTTTTTAATTTTAGCAACAAAAATATGTGAATTATTTCTAATATCATGAAATAAAAAAACTTTTATTTTATTAAAATACAATTCAGCAAGTCTGCCAACATTACTTAGCGGTCTCAGCAAGGAACTTTTAACAATTTTATTCACGTTTAGAACCTTATCACTGCTGGGGCTAGTCAAGTCATCATTACTGGCTAGACTTGATTCAACTGGAGCTTTTGCCAATGATTTTAAAGCTATTGAACTGTCCTGCCAAACAACATAAGAAGTGCCGTTCTTGCTTGTGGCAATACTAGGATTAGTTTCATTACTTGAGGTTTCCACTCTAACATCATTTAGCCATTGTCTGGTCTTGGCAGAGTTATATTTTTGAATAAAAACACCTGCGTTTGTCGCATCAACTACATCTTGCCAAATGAAATAAATATTTCCGGAATCATCTTTTGAAATAGCTGTTTTTGACTTACTACTTGTCGACGTCGCCTTATTGACCATCCAATTTGCAGGAATATTATCAGAATATGTTTTAACAATAAGTGTAGCTAGCTTATCTATTGAAAAACTTTCAGCTGTTTTATTACCCTCAGTAATTGAGAGATGAATTGGTGTTAAACCGGAAGCGGGGTCGAGAGAATAATCAGTGCTATAACCAGCCTTGCTAACCGTAATCTTATAACCTTGAAATGACTTAAGAAGCGCCATGTTTAATATGCCGTTTGCATCAGTAACTGTCGTATGTTCATGCATGGCAGGAACTAAAATATCATTATCTATATAGACATTAGCATTAGGAACGGGTAATCCATTAGAATCAACAGAATGAAGCTCTAGCAAGCCATAGCCAGCGGCCACTTCTTTGGTCTTGGAAACTATTTTAGAAAACACAGATATACTTTTTGGACCATAACTACTTTCCCAACCAACTTTAACCGTGGCCTGCTTATAGTCATTAGGGATGGTATCTACTCCAGCAATATCATCGTATGGATCGTTTGGCATGGTGACGTTTGTTGTAACCGTAAAAACTCCACCTCTTTCAATGGTAACTATTTGAGGAATTGTGCCAGAGACAATACTGCTGTCAATAGTTCCGACATTATCATAGGGCATATTGCGAATCTGCTCCATTTTTTGATTGGCAATCTCAATCGCTGATACATAGTTTTTGTTGTCAGCCGTTATTCTAAGAGACAAGATTACCAAGCTGTAAACTCCCAAAATCAAAACAGCGATTATAGCCAAAGAGACTGTAACCTCAATTAATGTAAAGCCTTTTTGATTTTTTTGGGGGGATAATTTCATTAATTTTATATTGCCGATGAAATGGCAAACATTGGCATCACGATAGCCACGGCCACGCCACCAACGCCTAGGCCAAGTGCAAGAATTAATAAGGGCTCAATAATAGTTGGTAAATTTTCCATAATCTGATCAACTTCATCTTCGTAAAACTCAGCTAATTCCATTAAAATATTATCAAGCTCACCAGTCTCTTCGCCAATGGCAATCATTTGCACAACTACTGGAGTAAAAAGATGGGGATAGGCCTTAACAGCTTCATTTAATTTACCGCCCTGCTTGATTACTTGCGACATATCATTCAAGGCCGCCTTATAATGTAAATTTCCCAGAACGTTGGCAGTGATTTGGAAGCATTTTACAATCATAATATCAGTCTTCAAAAGAGAACTAATATTTCTCGCGAAACGCGCGAGATTAATTTTTTTGATAATTGTGCCAAAAACCGGTGCCCGCAACAAGATTGTCTGAAGAATGTATCTTCCTTTATAGGTTTTTAATATCTTGACCCAAGCTGTAATAAAAATTCCCAATCCAATCACAACCATTATGCCATTATTTCTAATAGCATCACTGGCCCCAATCAAAATTTTTGTGGCTAGTGGCAATTCAGCATGTAACTCATCAAACATGGCTGTAATTTTTGGAACCACCACGATTAACATAAAAGCACCGATACCGAACATCGCAAATAGGATAACTGCCGGATACGTCATGGCCCCTTTCACCTTAGAAACTAATTGATGCTCTTTTTTCATCTGCACAAAAAGTTGTCTAAGCACCTCCTCTAGTTTACCTGACAATTCTCCGGCGTCGATCATACTCAAAAAAAGATCACCAAAAACTTTACGATAATCCTCTAAGGATTCAGCAAAACTTGAGCCTTTTTCAACTCGGCTAGCCACATCAGTTAAAATTTGATTAAAATGTTTATTCTCGGATTGGTCAGCTAAAGTCTTAAGCGCACGCGCAAGAGAAATGCCGGACTTAAGCATCAATCCCAAGTGTTGCACAAAAAATAATTTTTCTTTTAGTGCGATTGGAGTCAGAGTCAGAAGAAAATTATTAATTTTATCCATTATAGGCACCTCTTCTTTTTTGACATCATTTGCGCCATAGTCCTGCGAACTAAAATTAACTACCATAGTTTTTATTTATTAATTATTTTTAAAAATCTATTCCTTTGTCACGCGCAACACCTCTTCAATTGTTGTCACGCCGTTTTTCGCCTTAATAAAACCATCTTCAACAATCGTCAACATGCCTTGCTCGATGGCCTTTTGATGAATCTCATGAGCACTGGCATTTTTAACAATTAATGATGATATATCCGGAGTGTTTTCTAATATTTCATAAATACCAATACGCCCCTTATAGCCAGTATTATTACATTGCTTACAACCCTTACCGCGATAAAACAGCAATTGCGATAACCCCTTTTTAGCGCTCAAAATTTGCTTCTCCTGTTCCAGTGTCGTTAAAATACTTCCGATATTTAATTGTTTTTCGAGTTTATCAATAACTTCTTTATCCAGATTAAAACTTTGAATACAATTTGGACATATTTTTCGCACCAAACGTTGCGCAATAATAGCATTGGCCGTCGTTGCAATCAAAAAAGAGGGGATACCCATTTCAGTTAAACGAGGCAAAGTGGCCGCAGCGCTGTTGGTATGAATAGTAGATAACACCATATGACCAGTCATAGCCGCATGCGTCGCAATTTCAGCCGTTTCTTCATCACGGATTTCTCCCACCATAATAATATTCGGATCTTGCCGCAAAAAAGCACGCAAGCCCTGAGCAAAGGTGTAACCAATCTTGGCATTAACCTGTGACTGGTTCACATGGGGCATACGATACTCAATTGGGTCCTCAATGGTAGAAATATTAACCTCTGGTTGATTAAGAATACTTAAGATTGTATATAGGGTAGTGGTTTTTCCTGACCCCGTTGGTCCGGTCACCAAAAGCACACCGTGTGGCTTAGTAATATTACGCTTCAAAGCCTCTAAGGCGCTACGCTGAAAACCAAGCTGTTCCAAGGTTAAAATCTGTCCTTTTTCATTTAACAAACGCATTACAATTTTTTCGCCATCAAAGGTTGGTAAAATCGAAACACGAAAAGCCATCTTATGTTCAGCGTTGGAAATCTTAAAACGACCATCTTGTGGTAGGCGATGTTCGTCTACTTTTAAATTCGCCAAAATTTTGATACGCGCCACAATGCCAGATTGAACATTCTTGGGTAAAACCATTACATTTTTCAAAATACCATCGATACGATAGCGAACTAATACGTCTTTTTCTTCTGGCTCAATGTGAATATCACTCGCGCCCTCAATAATGGAGTACTCCAATAAAGTATCCACGATACGAACCACGGGCACATCTTGAGCCAATTTCTTCAAATCTTTGTTTATATCCAATTCTGAAAGATCCTCTTTTTGTTCATCGGACAAATAATCGAATTCCGCCTTTAGACTTTTGTGATATTGCTTTAAAGTGTCATGAATACTGTCAGAGGTGGTAACATAAAGCACTGGATTTAGACCAGTTTTTTTCTTAATAAATTCAATAATCTGGATATTTTCCGGATTTATCAAGGCTAGTTTTAAATCCTTGCCATCAGAGTCAAAGGCAATAATTTCGTGCGCAGAAGCAATTGGTTCTGGAATTGAAAATAAAACATCTTTACGAATATTTTGGTTTTTTAAATCAATAAAGGGCAGCTTGTAATAGCTGGCCGCATTTTCACATATAGCCAAAGAAGAAGTAATTTTCTTTTCGACTAATAAATTCTCAAGTGGCTTACCAAGGCTAATTGCCTCCGCTGATAACTTCTCAAAGTCATCAGCGGAAATAATTTCCGCACTCAAAAGAATATTTTTTAATTGCTTTTTTGAAAACATGAGGGATTTATTTATACACAGGTTTAATTATTTTTTATTATACCACAAAATTGTTTTTTTTGAAATATTATTAATTCACAACCGCTTATCACCAAAGAATAAAATTTGTTTTTTTATGGAATATATGTTATTTTTTATTTAGAAGTTTTAACAAAATCCGCAATTAGTGGATAAGATTTTTTGCTGTATGTTTTCCAAATTTTTAGACTTTTTTTACTTTAAAAAAGATGATGTTGAAAATTATTTAAGTGAACTATTTTCTGCTACCTATGTTCGCTTTTTTATTATTGCGATTATAGCTATCAATATCATTATTTGGGTTATAGTGCATAAAGCCGTTGTTTTGGCAGGTGCTGACAATATTGCCTTACATTATAACGTAGAGAAGGGAATTGACCTTTACGGAGAAGCGAAAAAATTATATATTCTCCCCATATTCGGCTTATTTGTTTTTATCCTTAATTTTTTAATTCTATCTTTTATTAACAACAAAAAAGACAGAACTTTTATCGCCTACACTCTTTTAGGGTCGGCTTTTTTTGCCAATATCATCTTGGTAATGGCGATTATTTCTCTGTATATTGTTAATTTTGGACAATAAATAAAACAAAAATTATGACAAACGATTTTAACACAATCAAAGTTTTGCTATTCACGGGCTTAGCTTTTATCTTCACAATGGCTTGGACGCCATTGTTCACACATTTTTTGTATAAATACAAATTGGGCAAAAACATCCGTAACAGCGGCGAGACACCGATTTTTTCCAAATTGCATTTACACAAAGCCGGCACACCAACCATGGGCGGTATCCTAATCTGGATGACCGTTTTAATTTTTTCGCTTTCAATTTATTATTTAGCTGATCTGTTTCCTAATAGCATTTTTGTCAGTTTGAATTTTTTATCGCGCGAACAAACTCTTTTACCCTTGGGTGCCCTGGTTGCCACTGCGCTTGTTGGTTTATTTGATGACTGGTTAGATATTAGGGGGAGTGGTGTCAAAGGTGGCGGTGGTTTAAACATGAAACATCGTTTTGCAATTTACGCCGTCATTGCCCTGATTGGGGCTTTATGGTTCTATTTCAAGCTTGATTGGGACTTATTTCATATTCCCTTTGTTGGCTTAGTAAAATTAGGCTGGTCATATATTTTGATTTTTATATTGGTAATCGTGGCAACAGCTCATTCGGTTAATTTAACCGACGGCCTTGATGGCTTGGCTGGTGGCGCCTTATTAACTTCTTTTGCCGCTTATGCGGTTATCGCTTTTTCCATGGGCAAATATGATTTAGCAGTTTTTTGCGGTGTCATCGTCGGGGCCTTGCTGGGATTTTTATGGTTCAATATTATGCCGGCGCGCTTTTACATGGGGGACACTGGGGCAATGAGCCTGGGTGTTACTCTGGGTGTTATCGCCATGCTAACCAATACAGCTTTGATTTTACCGGTTATTGGCTTAATCTTTGTTATCGAATCTCTATCAGTTATTATTCAATTAACTTCCAAAAAATTACGTAACGGCAAAAAAGTCTTCCTCTCTTCTCCAATTCATCATCATTTCGAAGCCAAAGGCTGGATCGAAGCTAAGATTGTCATGCGCTTTTGGGTAATCTCTGGTGTCGCCGCCACAATTGGCTTGGTATTATTTTTATCAGACAAGACAATGTAATTTTTTATGCGCAAACCGATCACATCAAAACCAGGCTATCACTCCCTTGATAAAGGCTTACTCATCGCCATTGTGGGCATAGTTTTGTTCGGCCTATTAAGTTTATCTAGTGCCTCATCAATTGTCGCTTATGAAAAATTCGGTGATCCGTATTATTATTTTAAACATCAATTATTTGCCATAGCAGCCGGTGTGGCCGCTTTTTGGTTTTTTACTAATTTTGACTACCGTCGCTTGAAAAAGTACGCCGCTGGCTTTTTATTCTTTTCTATTTTTTTACTGGTTTTAGTATTTATACCCGGTTTAAGCGCCGACTACGGCACAGCCCATAGCTGGATTAATGTCTTTGGTTTCTCTTTGCAACCATCCGAGTTTGTAAAATTATCCTTCTTGCTTTATCTAGCTGCTTGGCTTGAAGCGCGCAAAAAGGATTTGCATAATGCCCACCAAGGCATTGGACCATTTTTAGCCGTTTTAGGATTAATTGCATTTTTAATGCTTTTGCAACCAGATTTAGGAACCCTATCAATTGTAGGCATGACCTCAATGGTGGTTTATTTTGTCGGTGGCGGTAAAACCAAGCATATCTTGTATATTTTTCTGGCAGCCATTTTGGGAGTATTTATCCTGGTGCAAATTAAGCCATACCAGATGAATCGATTTAAATGCGTTGCCGATCCGAATTTCAGCAAGAACGACGTTTGTTATCAAATCAATCAATCCCTAATTGCTGTCGGTTCCGGTGGTGTCTGGGGACGGGGGATTAGCGGTAGCAAACAAAAATATATGTATCTGCCAGAAGTATCGAGTGACTTTATTTTTGCCGTTATTGCCGAAGAGGTGGGTTTATTTTATTCAATCGGCTTAGTTTTAACTTACCTGTATATTTTTTATCGCGGTTACAAAATTTCTGCCAACGCCCCAGATGATTTTGGCAAAATTTTAGCTATCGGTGTCGTTAGCTGGATAACAATTCAGATGGTAGTAAATATCGGTGGTCTAATTAACATTATGCCCATGACCGGTGTACCCCTGCCATTAATTAGTTACGGGGGGTCTGCAATTCTGACTGCCTTGGCTGCGCTGGGAGTTTTAATGAATATTTCTAAACAAACAACTTCTTAAATTTATGAACGAAAAAACAACAAAAAAAATATTATTAACCGGTGGAGGAACAGGCGGTTCAGTCGTGCCGGTTTTGGCTATCTACGACGAATTAAAAAAATCCACACCAGACATTAATTTTGAAGTCCGCTGGATTGGCACAGCCGAAGGACCAGAAAAGTTTTTAATGGAGCGCGAAAAAATTACTTTCAAAGCAATCAAATGGGGAAAACTACGACGCTATTGGTCCTGGCAAAATTTCATTGATCCATTTTTTATTAAATATGGTTTTTATCAATCATTATTTTACCTCATTAAATGGCGTCCGGATATTGTTATCACCGCCGGCTCTTTTGTCAGTGTGCCCGTAGTCTGCGCCGCTTGGGTTTTACGTATTCCAATTTTAATTCATCAATTAGATATGCGCCCTGGCTTGGCCAATAAAATCATGTCCTATTTTGCGACAGTAATTACAGTTACTTTTGAAAAATCCCTGGATGACTACGGTCGCAAAGCGGTCCGCACTGGCAATCCCGTCCGCGGTATCATGAGCACCTTAAATATGACCAAGAGGGAGGCAATTGAAAAATTAGGCTTCCGTAAAGACATGCCGATTATTCTTATCCTCGGCGGTGGCACTGGCTCTGATTTTATCAACAAAATGGTTCTTGATAATTTACCTGAATTACTAAAAAAATTCCAAATCGTCCACATCACCGGCAAAGACCGCATGAACACCGCGGACAAAAATTTCGACCTTCCAAATTACAAAGCCTTCGAATTCCTTGATACTACGGGCATGCTTAAATCATTTACTGCCGCTGAATTAGTTATTTCTCGCTGTGGCATCGGCGTCCTCACTGAACTTTCATACTTGGGCAAGCCAGCCATTTTAATCCCAATGCCAGATTCACATCAAGAAGAAAACGCCCAAGTCTTCGCCGACAAAAAAGGCGCGATTGTCTTAAATCAAAAAGAAATCGATGCACGAATTTTCATGGATAATATTTTGAATATTTTCAGTAATCAAGAATTGCGCGAAGAATTGAGTAAGAATATTCAAGGGATTATTAAGACAAATGCGGGAGGGAAGATTGTGGAGGAAATTAAGAAATTAATAAGATAAAAATCTGTCATCCTGGAGCGCAAGCGATAGGATCTTCCAATGTTAAAAAAGAAAATATATCAACACTCCTTTTATAAAACATCGGAAGATTCTATCAGTCACTTCGCTCCTTCCAGAATGACTCATTAAACATATGGACCTAAATAAAATCAAAAAAATCTACATGATCGGCATCAAGGGTGTTGGCATGACGATGTTGGCACAATATTTAAACAACATCAGCATGGAAGTTTCTGGCTCGGATATTGATGAAATTTTTATGACTGATGAAGTGTTAGAAAAAGAAGGCATTAAAGTCTTCAAAGGCTTTGACGAGAAAAATATTCCAATAGACACAGATTTAATTATCTACTCAACTGCTTATAACGAAAAAACTAATCCAGAATTAGCTGTGGCCATGTCATCAAAACATAAAGTCTTGAAATACGCTGAGGCACTTGGCCTAGTCTTTAATCAAAAGCATGGTATCGCCGTCATTGGCTCCCATGGCAAGACTACGACGTCGGCCTGGTTGGGTTATGTGATGGATAGAGCGGGGAAGTCGCCAAGTGTGATGGTGGGAGCGCGCGTGCCTCAGTTTGATGGCGCGTCATTGAATGGTCATTCTAGCTATTTAATTATCGAGGCCGATGAGTATCAGAATAAATTACAATATTTTAATCCCAAAATAGTTTTACTAAATAATATCGATTACGATCACCCGGATTATTTTCCGACCGAAGAAAGTTATGTTCAGGTTTTTGTCGATTTTATTCAAAAAATTTCTAGCAAAGGTTTTTTGGTTGCGAATTTTGATGACAAATTCATCCGCAAAATTGCCAATGTGAATTGTCGTGGACGCGTCGTGAGTTATGCTATCAATGAATCAGCAGATTACATGGCTTATGATATTAAACAAGAAGGGGATCGGCAGGTTTTTAAAGTTAAGATCGGCGTGAGTAGTTTTGATGAAGACGATGAAGTGGGTGACACCAACTTGGGAGAATTTAGCATTCAACTTTCCGGACAACATAGTATCTATAATGCTTTAGCCGTAATAGCGACCTGCGCTGAATTGGAAATCGACTTAGTCGACATCCGTACCCATCTCGAAAATTTCGAAGGCACCGCTCGTCGTATGCAAACGATGGGACAATTCCGGGGCGCAACTATTATTGACGACTACGCCCATCATCCGACCGAAATCAAAGCAACCCTAGCGGGAGCGCGCCAAAAATACGGCGATAAAAAAATCAAAGTCGTTTTCCACCCGCACACTTACACCCGCACCAAGGCTCTCCTCAACGACTTCGCCACCAGCTTCGGCGATGCCGACGAATTAATCGTCCTCGACATCTACGGCTCTGCCCGCGAAGAACAAGGCGGCGTGCACAGCAAGGACTTGGTTAATATTATTACCAAACAATTAGATAGACAACTCGCTTGCAAACCACGCACGGCTCACTTGCGAAAAGCAAAACACATCCCGACTTTGGCGGAATGTGAAGCATATTTAAGAGGTGATATTGATAGAGGCGATATTGTGATTTTGATGGGAGCGGGGGATATTTTTCGGATTGGGGAGAATTTAGTTAAGTAATTATAGATTTATAACCGCATCACAATTGTTAATAATTTCTTCTCTGTTCTCGGCAATCAAAACGGTATTATTCTTATCAATAATTTTTTGAAATATTTTCGTCAAAGTAGGAAGGTCGCTCAAATGCAAGCCTCGCGATGGGATGTCTAGAATATAAATACAACGATCACCTAATTTTTTGGACAAAATCTTCGCCAAGCGCACTCGTTGTGCCTCACCGCCAGACAGGGTGCCTGATTTTTGTCCCAAGGCCAGATAGCCCAAACCAACTTCTTGCAAAAAACCTAATTTTCTTTTTACCAAAGAATTATCATCAAACAAAATAGTCGCTTCATCAATGGTCATTTTCAAGACATCAAAAATTGTCTTATTTTTATATTTTACTTTTTCCAAAACGTGAATTTTTTCTTTACCAAATTGCGTATTCAAACTGAAATGCGATTTATTCAATTTCAATTTTTTACTCTCAGGCAAGCCACCGAAGACATCTCGAATTGAATCCCAAATACCAAGATAGGTGGCCGGGGTACTGGTGATAATCGGACTCAAAATAGTCTGGTCAACAAAATAAGATCTTCTCACATTCGCCTTGCCCTCAATGGATTTAAAACCTTGCTTCATCTTCCAGGCATCCTTGCCCTTGAACAGAGAACCATAGGCAACCGACAATAAAGTTGTCTTGCCCGTACCAATCCCGCCAGTCATACAAACCAAACTACCAAGAGGAATATTTAAATTATAATTCTTGATATTATTTTGGTTTATACCCTTAATTATCAAAGATTTTTTTTGCATCAATTTTGCCTTGGCATTCGGACTTCTCTGATAATCCACTAATTCTGCTTTTTTAGAAAAAACATAAATAGAAGTCGGCGTCTTGGCTTTTTTATAATCAGCAATCGAGCCCTGAAAAATAACTTCACCGCCCTTAGCGCCCGCCTCAGGGCCAAATTCGATAACGTAATCAGCATTGGCAATGATATCTTTGTTGTGCTCAACTACAATAATTGAAATACCTTTCTTTAAACTGTCTCGTAATAATTTCAAAACACTTTCGCGGTCAACCTTGTTCATCCCTGCGCAAGGCTCATCAATTATCAGCAATTCATCCTTTTTGATAACTTTTAAAATCTCCCGCAATTTACCCATATTAGTTTCACCCAAGCTCATCTTGCCATCAGACTTAACCTTTTGTGATATCGCAAAAGTCTTTGGTAATTTACCAATCACGGCCGCAACCCTCTCTCCTTGCGATGCCTTAAACAACACATCGTAAATCAAAGAAGATTTACCACTGCCACTTTTCCCGGCGACAACTACCAATTTATTCAAGGGGATAGCCACACTGACATTTTTCAAATTATTCGCAGTCGCGTTTTTTATTTGTATAGTGTTTTTCATATATAAAAGAAAGATCCCTGCGTGCAGAGATCTTTGTTGAGGTTTTTTGGTTAGCGACAGGCAGTGCAAGCCGTGCATGCGCAACAAGCAGCTGCTTTTTCCAATGACGTGTCAATGACGCTGGTTGAGGTTGTGGCAAATGGTTGACTGAATGCCGAAAACATCTCGATACGAGGATTGAAGATTTTTTTCTGTGATTCTCCAATCATGATAGCCTCCTTTTTTTGATTGAAGGTTTTGGAAATATATTCCGAAAAGAACGACGACGATAATATTATACAAAATATCAGCATTTAAGTCAAAAAAGATAAAGTTGATAAACCGGAAAAAATGGTATACTATTAAAAGAGGATAAGGATATATCCTTATTTAAAATTAAAAATTCAAAATTAAAAATTCGCACTATATGTTCATCGATACTCACTCCCACGTAAATTTTAAAAACTTCCGCGATGACGCTGATGAAGTTATCCGCAACTCCTTGTCTGAAAAGACTTGGCAGATTGTGGTTGGTGCTGATTACAAAACTTCTAAGCGTGCATTGGAGTATGCCAATAAATACGAAAAAGGTGTTTACGCCGCTGTTGGCCTACATCCAATTCACCTACACGCACATCAAGAAAACGATTATACAACCGCGGGCGAGGAATACAATTACGACGTTTACGAAAAATTATCCAAGTTTGAAAAAGTGGTCGCAGTGGGGGAGATTGGCTTGGATTATTATCATATCGACAATACCCAGGATGTCAGCAAGATTAAAGAAACACAGAAAAAAGTTTTTTATCAACAATTACTACTAGCTAGACGTTTAGATTTGCCAGCCATTATTCATTGTCGCCAAGCCCACGATGATATGCTCCAATTACTTGATGAATTCCGCCGCGAAAACCGCCAACTAATTCCCAAAGATAGGCCCTGGGCAGTCATGCATTGTTTTTCCGGAGATGAAGATCTCGCTTGGAAATATTTCGGCATCGGTATTATTATTTCATTCACTGGGTTAATTACATTTAGCAAACAATGGGACGACCTCATCCGCAAAATTCCCAAAGATAAATACATGATCGAAACCGATTGCCCATACATGACCCCCGAACCATTCCGTGGCAGCCGCAACGAACCAGCCCTGGTATCCTATGTCGCCAAAAGAATTGCCGAGATTAAAAATTTAAGTATTGATTCGATAGAGGAAACAACTACTAGAAATGCGCGAATATTTTTTCGGATTTAAAAATATAATAAAATATTATATTTGTTATTTTGCTAATCTTAGCATTATTTATAAAAATTAGTGCCAAAAAATACTCTTGACATATTTTATTATTCAATATATAATACAAATAGCTCTGAAAAGGGCTATTTATTTTTTGCCGAAAAAGGTCCCTTCGTCTAGTGGTTAGGACACCAGGTTTTCATCCTGATAATAGGGGTTCGATTCCCCTAGGGATCACAATTTAATAACAATCACACGACCAACAGTCCCATATAGGGCTATTTATTTTCGCAAAAAATGGTCCCTTCGTCTAATGGTTAGGACACCAGGTTCTCATCCTGATAACAGGAGTTCGATTCTCCTAGGGATCACAAGCATTAAAAGATCATCCGCAACGGATGATCTTTTTGTTTTACAGGAAAAAAGTCGCGAATTGGACATAAACCCAAAAATTTGTTATATTATTCATATATTAAAACTTGTGGATAAAAAAGCTAAAAGCTTTTTACATGGTTAGTCCGCCGTGGCGGATTCCTCAATCGAAATTAATAATTTTTTTATGACAGCAGAAAAAAAAGATAATCAAAAAGAAGAAATCACTCAGGTAAACGCGGAGAATATTGTTGTAAAAAAGAAAGCGGGAAGACCGAAAAAGATTGAGGGTGCCATAGCTACCACTAAGGATAAAGTTGTTAAAGAAAAAAAAGTGGTTAAGAAATCAACTGTAAAAAAAACAAGCACGAAAAAGGTAGACAAAAAACCAATAATTATTAAACCATTGATTAGCGCTGAAAAGCCTGCAGAGACTTTATATTCAGATGGTCCAATTAACCAAGACAGTTATTCTGATGATGAGGAAATTGCTATTAAAATCAATATCAAAGGTAAAATTCAAAATAATATCGATGAATTAATTGCCACCTCAGAAACCCTGGGGACAGAAAAGCCTGTGGAAAATATCACAGCAACCACTCCAGCAGAAACTAGCAATGACGCAGACAACGGCGCATCAACATCACCAGTTGAAGCCGTTATTGCTGAAAGTAATAAAATCGAGGCGAAAAAAGATGTTGTTGTTGTAGTGCCAGATGCCGCCATTAAAATTGACGAGAAAATTATCGAAAGCGCAACAGAAGAACAGGATGGATTGTGGAATGTTGAAAGCGATGCCGTAAAAAAGGTCATTGCCGCCGCCAATGCCGCAAAGACAGACGCAGAAAATGCCAAAAAAGTACCAGAAACCCCTGTTATTGAGCATGAAAATAATGTCTTCAAATTATCATCGCATGCTATTGGTATTTATAAAAAAATTGCTTATTTTTTTGCATTATTATTAATGGCAGTTGGTGCGGCGGTTTTCTACTTCACATTTATACATGTTAAGATAGTTTTAATACCTAGTCAGGAAAGAATTAGCAATAATGCAATTTTTGATGTTCTGGATGCCGAAAAGAATCAAAACGTCGATGAGGCTGTTGGTGAAAAGGTGATCGGTGTTGTTAAAGAAACAGCGGTTAGTTTTTCCAAGACATATCCTGCCACAAACGAAGAGGTTTTGGGCAAAGAGGTGATTGGCAAGGTTAGACTAGTAAATAATTATATCAAAAATCAACCTTTAGTCGCGAGTACTAGATTATTATCAACTGATGGTAAATTATTTAGACTAAAAAATACCGTCGACATTCCCGTAAACGGATCAGTTGAGGCTGAGATTTACGCCGATGATTCAAGTCCAGAAATGGCGATTGGCGCGTCCAAGTTCACCATTCCTGGTCTATGGGCAGGTCTCCAGGACAAGATTTATGCTGAAAGTTCAGAAGCGGCTATCTATCAACAAAAAGTCAAAAAAAGTATCTCCGAAGATGACATTAGGAATGGCGTCAAGGACTTGAAACAAGAATTATTAAACAATGCCAAAAAGGAAGTCAATGACAGCTACAGTAATTACGATAAGATAATTTACAAGATAGATGAGAATTCCATCATTACAACTGTCAATAATAAAGTAGGTGAAGAAATCTCCGAATTTCAGATTGGCATGGAAGCCAAAGTAGTAGTTGTCGCTTTTAGCAATAAGATATTTGCAGAAATTGCTAAAGATAAATTAATGAAATCATTAGCCGATAATAAAGAATTAGTTAGTTTTGACAGTGAAAATATTAACTACTCACTAAACAACTTTAATGTCGAGAACGGCACCGCCAACGTCGGCGCTTCTTTTGAGGGCATGGTTACTTTAAAGGATAATTCTAACGTCATTGACAAAGAGAAATTAATCGGCTTAAATAAAGATCAAGTCAATGCCTATCTAAACGACATTGATAAAACTGGCAACTTAGACCTAGCTGGGCACGAAATTCAATTCTACCCATCCTTTATTACCAAGATTCCCGCATTAATCGAACCAGGAAGAATCGAAATTGAAATTAGGAAATAACACACTCACATAAAACACCCCTCACAACAACCTTATGCCTGGCGCAGCACATGTGCTTTCCAGTAGAGCGATGAGAAAAACAAAAAACGAGCGATTTAATTCGCTCGTTTTTTTATATCGAAGTTGTTTACGCTTGTTTCTTACGACCAAGTCTTACTCTTTCATTTTCAGTCAAATACTGTTTACGAAGACGAATGTTCTTTGGAGTAATTTCCAAGTATTCATCATCTTTCATAACACTCATACCTCTTTCCAAGGTAATTTCCAATGGGGGAGTTAAACGGATTGCCTCATCAGAGCCAGACGCACGCATATTAGTTAATTGCTTGCCTTTGGTTGGATTAACCATCATATCTTCACCCTTAGAAGTATTGCCGATTACCATACCTTCATAAACCTCAGTATTAGCAGCAATATACATTGAACCACGTTCTTGAAGATTGAAGATGGAGAAACCAAGCGCTTTGCCAGTAGCCATCGAGATCATAGAACCAACGTCATGTTTCTCAATCTTGCCCACGTGTGGCTTAAAGCCGATTACACGAGTATACATAATACCTTCACCGCGAGTATCAACTACAAAGTCATTTCGGTAGCCAAGTAATCCACGAGTCGGGATTTCAAATAAGATTCGCACATGGCCATGTTCTGGCTTCATTTCTGTCATATTACCCTTACGCTTGGATAATTTTTCGATTACAGTACCTGTCATTGTTTCTGGAACAGAGATAGTTACTTCCTCAAACGGTTCAAGTTTGTGACCACCTTCTTCCTTGATAATAACGTGCGGTTGGGAGATTTGTAATTCGTAATTTTCACGACGCATATTTTCTAATAAAATAGCGATGTGCATTTCACCACGACCATACACTTTATAATGATCAATAAAATCAAAATCAATTTTCAAACCAACGTTAATTTCTAATTCTTTTTCCAAACGTTCTTTAATCTGTCTGTTAGTTACGAATTTACCTTCTTTACCAGCAAAAGGGGAGCTATTTACAAAGAAGTTAAGAGAGATAGTCGGCTCATCGACATTGATAGCTGGGAGCGCTTCCTGGTCAGCGTTTTCACAAATAGTTTCGCCAATAAAGATATCAGCCAAACCAGCGGTCATCACGATATCACCAGCAAAAGCCTCAGTGACTTCTTTTCTTTTTAAACCTTCAAATGAATATAATTTAGTAACTTTTCCCTCACGGCTTGTATCGCCAACACCCTTGATAATTACTTTTTGTCCAGCTTTTACTTTACCTTCATAAATACGGCTAATTGAAAGACGGCCCAAGAAGTTATCATAGGCTAGGTTAAATGTTTGCATTTTCAAAGGCCTTTCATCTAATTCAGCACTTGATGCCATTGGCACCTCTTTCAAAACAACATCCAAAATAGGGAAGAGGTCTTTTGACTCATCGTCCATATTCATCTTCGCGATACCTTCACGAGCAATGGCATAAATAGTTGTAAAATCTAATTGCTCATCATTAGCACCTAAGTCCAAGAATAATTCATAAACCATTTCTTTTACCTCATCAGGGCGAGCGGCCGGTTTATCAATTTTATTGATAACCACAATAGGTTTCAAGCCTAATTCAAGAGATTTTTTCAAAACGAATTTGGTTTGAGGCATTGGTCCTTCTTGCGCATCGACTACTAAAAGCACAGAGTCAATGGAACGCAAAACACGCTCAACTTCGGAGCCGAAGTCAGCATGTCCGGGAGTGTCCACAATATTAATCTTTGTGTCTTTGTAATAAACAGAAGTATTTTTAGAGTAGATCGTAATTCCTCTTTCTTGTTCAAGAGCATTGCTATCCATACTAACACCCTCGGCTGACATACCGGTTTGGCGCATTAAAGCATCTGTTAAAGTTGTTTTTCCATGATCTACGTGAGCGATAATGGCAATATTTCTAATTTCCATAAAAAAAGTAAAACCACCCCCTAATAATGAGGCAGTTTATGTATAAATAAATCTTATCCTATTTATAATACATTTTGAAAAAAAAGTCAAGGAAATTCATTATTTGACTTACTTTAACTTATTCCGTATAATTAAAACTGTTATTAATAATCTAAAGAAAACTTTCTTTTTTTTTGAGGAGGTTTTATTTTTTTTTGAAAAAAATTATGTTATCAAAAGAAAAGGTCTTATCGTTTTTCCCCTTTATAGAAACGTTAAAAAGTTATAACAAAGAAAAAGCCAGAAAAGACGCAATGGCTGGCCTGATTGGCGCCATTATCGTACTACCTCAGGGCGTGGCCTTTGCCACTATTGCTGGTCTACCACCACAATACGGTATTTTTGCAGCTATTGCACCCGCTATCATGGCCGCTTTATGGGG
>Ga0180015_1000054_pt1 | contig 33140 bp, 39 predicted proteins | sample KR13_S2_MetaG_FD_116508 | JGI IMG/M metagenome (GOLD analysis project Ga0180015, IMG submission 116508) | Groundwater microbial communities from the Olkiluoto Island deep subsurface site, Finland - KR13_S2_MetaG | ecosystem: Environmental > Aquatic > Deep subsurface > Groundwater | place...
ACAAAGAAATAAATATTTCGGTCGGATTTTGTGAGAAAAAATGGTTAATAGAATGTGAAATTGAGTTGTTGAAAAAGTAGGGTTGACGGATGTAGGGGGGAAAAAGCTAACTGTTCAGGTATATGAAGCTTATGGAATCCCCTAACTATTATCCATTAATGAGTGTTCGAGGTGATATGACGGGGAAGGGACGCCTCCGAGGAAGACTTGAATTGTATAATATCTTTCCAAAAATCGTTACTGGCCCGTTACTTACATCCCTGTATGGGGCGGTGCTAATGTCAGCAACGCTTGAACCGTTTGATATACTGAAAAAAGTTCTCGACATAAAAAAAGATACCTCTTATTTTTTATCATGCTCAAATTACCCGAAAAATAACAGGCTAACCATAGCAGTACCCATCAAGGCATTGTTTGCAAAGACCAGGGATAGCTCGGAAAGCACAAGGGCTGTGGCGCAACTTCTGAACGACATTATAGAGAGTTCGGACGGCAATGTACTGATATTTTTCCAGAATTACAGGGAGGCAGTTAGGTATCAAAAAAAGCTTAAAGTCAGTGTTCCGGTTTATCTCAATGAGAAGGGAGGATCGGCACAGGCACAGAAAATAAAGGAGGAGTTTTTTAAGATAGGAGAAAGCGGAGGCAAGGCTGTACTTATATCCTATCTGTGGGGGCCTCTTGCGGAAGGTGTGGATTACAAGGATGCACGAGGAAGAACCGTTATTATTGTCGGGGTGAGTTATCCCCACAAAGATGATAGGATGCTGGCAATTGAAACGGCATACCAAGCAGAATTCGGGAATGGCTGGGATTATGCAATAGGGATACCTACAATACGCAAGGTAAGGCAGGCTATCGGGCGTGTAGTGCGTTCACCGGATGATTACGGCATCAGAATCTTACTGGATGAACGTTACTCTCATGGGTATTTCAAAAAGTATTCTGTTTTAGATAAATTTCCAAGCGAAGAATCTGCCGAGATCATTGATGTAGAGCCGGAGCGCGTAAAACAGTTTATCACAGATTTTTTTAACAACATTAAGGAATGTGGAAATCGGAAAGAAGTAGCATAGAATAATAAACAGGAGGTGAACAAATGATAGATCTTAAATAGTTCCTGAGCCAGTATGACATTATACTAGCCAATGGGGATGAGAAAAACTTTGAAATGACGAGCAAAACCTGTTCGCAAGCTACACGCTTGCCAGATCAAATCATGACAAGTCGAATCAAATCATCGCCCGTCAATATTTCCGTATTCAAAACGCTTTTTATTATAAATTTGGCATTATACATCGACATAATCATGGGTAGTTTATGTCCTTTTGCCTGGTTTTCCCCCTATATATTACCCGAAACTATGTCATAATGACATAATCTCCTCCGTAATTATGTCTGGCTGTAGCAATGGGCGATCAGAAGGGATAGGCATTGTAACATTCATAGCGATAACGTCATGTTTGAAAGACGGCTTAAAGAGCAAGGAGGGATTGAATGAAATTAACCAAAACCGCAGTCAAAGTGGCAATGTCGTTGATACCCAATGACATAGTTTTTTACCAGGATGAAAATAAGAACTGTTACCGGTTACTGAAAGTTCCATATCCGCCCCTTGATCATCGCGAAGCCCTTGACATGGCGGTCTGCCTGGCAAAATACGCACCTGAGATCATTGAAGGCGAAATAATCGAGGATAATCCTAAAACAGTTCATGTGAAAGATGCCAATAACAATGTTTGGATTTTCCAGAAAAATGCAGAGAAATATAAATTTTGGGATATCACAGACAAATTTTAGAGCAGGTTCTTCCAGAAGAAGTCGCTCTTCAACCATGCTAAACATGCTGAAATGTCAATGCTTCAATGCGTTGAAGAGCCTGTTCTCCCAGATGTTGCACTTCAACCTGTTTGTGTATAGGACGTTATCGACATAACGTCCTTGTTTTTTGTAGGACGTTATCGACATAACGTCCTATTTTTTGTTTATTAAACAGATTAATGTATTTTATTCTGTGGATTTAGATATGTTCTCCTTTTATCCAGAATTGATGCTATTATCCTATCTGCCTGTGTTTGGGTTGAAGTGCAATATCTGTCAGACGTCGCTCATCAACTTTAGATGGGCGAATCGCTCAATTCGTCTATCTATACAGATGGACAAATCGCTCAATTCATCCATCTAAATTTAGAGTGGTTTATGGTCGAACATTATAAAGTCACAGGGCATGTTCTCCCAGATGTTGCACTTCAACAAAAATCTTGAGACGAACCCACGCGTACGCGTGGGTACTTAATAAAATATATGTATCTGATGAAAAATACACTTAACCCCTTAATGTCTATGAATTCTAGCGACACTTAACACGATTATGTCTTTAATATAAATTTTAGTCTATGCCCCAAAATGAATACTTTTCTACCTTGGCTATTCCATAGATTCTCAGGTTCATGAAATCGTTCAAGTCGCTGACAACCAGCCCCAACCCGAAGAGCATTACCGGCACTGATTTCCATCCGATGATAATAAGCAAGACTCCCGGTATCCAGTGATGAATACTCGGGGTGCTGCGTCCTCCATGCATGTGCGCTATTCTGCCAACAGCGTATCCGGCAATAAAATAAATTATCAGATTCATGATTCTACCACGAGGGACGTTGCTTGAGCATCATCCCTCGTGAATAGGTTGTAACTTCTCCATATTTTGCAGATACCTAGATCACCGTCATATCCCCGATGATTCCCCGGATTCCATCCAGGAACGAAGGGCATTTCCTGACATGCGCGCGCACCTGTACGGGAGGCTTGCATTTGGTAGCACGGCGCGGGCATTTGCGCTTATGTTTTATGCTCATTCAACAAATCATTAAAATTTTTTTCTGCTTTTTCAAGGCTATTAATCTCAAGATTTTCTTTTTTTCTCCGGCGATCAAGCTCTAATTCATGAACAAATCTGTAAAATTCGTTTTTTGCCTTCTTTATCCAGGCTTTATAGACGTCTTCATTTTGGATTATTTCTCTTTCTTCAGCTTCAAGCTAGCAAAGCATCTCGATTTCTTTCTCACGATTATAAAAAATGTTCAACAATCTGTATTTAAGAAGTTCCTGTGCCACAGTAGTCTTTTTGGGAAAATCATTGACTATAAGCTTATTCAGATGCAGCAGACAATACTGATGCAGTAGCTTATCTCCGAAAATTTCTTTCAATACTTTTGGATAACTTGTTCCAAAATCTGTGACGATGAATATCGGTTCTGATGTATCGAGTTTTGAAATCAGGAATTGTTTTATTGTCTCAGGGCTTTTATCGTCAAAAAGTTCATCTGCCAGCTTTTGTTTTGTCTTTGCATCCAGTATTGTGAGACGGAATTTCTGGCATCTTCCTTCCTTGGGAAATTGTTCATCATAATGAACAATATATACATTTTTTAATTGTGGGATTTCCACGTCTTCCATCATTTTATTGAATTCTCTGAAAACAGTGCCTTTAGATCGTGAAAAGATAAGATCCATTATATCAGATATCGCTTGATATGAAACGTGATTCAATCTGAGCATCTGGTAAATTTTTCACAGTTGGGAAAATAATTCGGTTTTGATCTTTTCCCAGGCAGTTCTTTTTTCTTCCAGCATTTTGCCGCAGTGCTTGCAGAGATACTTTCCGATTTTTATTGTGCCGAGTCCTTTTTTTGTGTATTGGTTAAAACCATTATGCTCCATTGTATTAATGCATTCAGGACATTGAGGTGCTTTTATTCTGCGGAATATACCGGATGCAGTGTATTCAAATTCGTTGCCAAACATCCCAAATGTGTTTGTTAAATTTGGGACCTCAGATAGATTTTTAAATGTTGGGGATATAGTAACCATGTTGCGCAAGTAGTATCATTACATTAAATAATAAATAAGTATTTATTGTGATGATATTACTTTAATGTTCATAACTGGATTATGTGACTGTGCCTAATGGAATAACCATAGGATAAATATCTTTTAAACCGATCTCTAGTCCTAACACTTACTTTTGTATAATTATCTCCCAATCGGTCTTATTAATCTGTTTCACGTTCAACACTTTATGCCCGTCAGATTCCATCCCTCTTGGCACTTCGGTAACAGCAGTGGGGTCGTCCACAATTATCTTCAGGGTCTGGCCTTTTTCCATTGAATGCAGCGCCTGCTTTGCATATACAAAATTATAGGGGCACTGGTTCCCTTTTGTGTCTATCATTTTGTCTATCTTCACATCTACAAGGAAAGTGCCGTTGATATAAGCCCGGGTCCTTTCATCCTTTGGATTTTCAAATACTTCATTCGCCGGACCATGCTCGACCATTTCCCCAAGGTAGAGATGAATTACATAATCCGCAAGCCTCATTGCCTGGTGGATATTGTGAGTAACTATCACAATAGTATAATCTTTCTTGAGTTTCAGGAGTTGTTGCTCGATATGCTGCGATGATACGGGATCCAGAGCAGATGTAGGCTCATCGCACAGAATTATTTCAGGCTCAACTGCAAGCCCGCGCGCAAGGCACAGCCTCTGCTGCTGCCCTACAGATAATTGCGAAGCGGGAGAGTTCAATCTGTCTTTGACTTCTTCCCACAGACCCACGAGTTTCAGATATTTCTCGACGATAGCATCGAGATCTGTCTTTTTCTTTGACCCATGGATCTTCGGCCCGTATGCGATATTCTCATAGATCGACATGGGAAGAGGAGTGGGTTTCTGGGCAAGCAATCCCATTTTCTTCCTGATGTTCACGATATCTGTTTTCCGGTCAAAGATATCTTCGTCATCAATCAGGATCTTACCCGATAATTTGACATCATCCGTGAGGTCAATAAGCCGGTTCATGCATTTGAGCAATGTAGATTTGCCGCATCCAGAGGGACCTATAATAGCAGTGATCTGTTTTTTGGGTATTTTAACCGTTATGTTCTTTAATGCGTGGTTCTCGCTGTAATATGCGTTCACATTATCAATTTGAATATGGGTTTCTGACATTTCATACACCTATTTTATGATATATTTAGTATATTTTCGTGAAAGAAGTCTTGTGGTTATGCTGATAGCTAAAATTATCAGCAGGAGTATTACTGCCGATGCATATGCTTTCTGCTGGACCTGAGGCAGGGGCGTCCCGAGCTGGAAAAATATAGCAAGAGGAAGAGACGCTGTTGCATCAAAAAGAGATGTAGGAATACGGTCAGTGTATCCTGCCGTAAAAAGTATTGATGCCGCATCACCAATCCCTCTTCCAAAAGCTATCAACACACCGGTCAGAAGGCCGGGTAGAGCCTGTTTTGCAACAACTCTCATTGTGGTCTCAAGCCTTGTAGCGCCAAGTGAGTACGATACTTCCTTAAGTTCAAGAGGTACGGTTTTTATGACCTCTTCCATTGCCCTCGTCATTATGGGGAGTTCCAGCAGTGCAAGTATGATTATTCCTGCAAGCAGCGATGCTCTCATATTGAAATACATCAATACTGTGAACCCGAATACTCCATATACAATAGATGGAGTCCCCAGAGAATATCAAGTGATAGGCGCGTCATGTTTGAAAGCCGCGTTCCTCCGGAATATTCTTTCTGGAGATAGAACGCAATGCCTATACTCAGCAAAAATGCCAGAGCAGTTCCGCCGAGGGCAAGATACACTGAACCTATTATGGCATTCAGGATACCTCCTCCCTTTCCAAGATAGTAGCCGCCCTGGGCAGTTTTCGTGAGCATATCGATATTCAGGACAGGCAAACCTTTCCACAGTATTGTTCCAATCACTGCAAGGAGGCTGCCCACTACGATTAGAAGTGAGAATATCATCAATGCTTTAAAGATCGACTCTTCAACCCTTCGAAACTCCATCTAAATAACACCCCGCTCTATTTTTATGAGTACCATCCTTGCAAGAATATTGAATATCAGTACCACGGTAAGGAGCATCAGGGCTGCAAGCAGTATAGCTGAATCGTATAAGGGGATAGACATCATCTCACCAAAAGTGTTTGCAATGAGGGCTGGCAGGGGATAAGCAGGGTCAAAAACGGATGATGGTATTTTTGGCACATTTCCTACGACCATCAACACTGCCATGGTCTCACCGAACGCTCTTGAAAAACCAAGAACGATTGCTGCGAAGATTCCGGGTCTGGCTTTTCTTAAGACCACATGTTTTATCGTCTGCCATTTCGTAGCTCCAAGAGACAGGGAAACTTCCCTCAACTCCTGTGAAACACTCCTTAATACCTCACCTGTAATTGAGATGATAATGGGGAAAACCATGATTGATAGCACGATCCCTCCTGCAAGGATACCATAACCTCCTATGGTTTCTGCGCCAAGGGCAGGAGCAAGTGTATTCTTGATAAAAGGCACTACTGCGAGCACACCCCATAAACCATACACTACGGATGGAATGCCTGCAAGCAGGTCTATCAGCGGCTTCACGGCATCCCTGAGGTGGTTGCCTGCGTATTCGGATAGATAGATAGCGCTCAGAAGGCTGATGGGTACTGCAATTATTGTGGCAAGTCCTGTCACCCATAATGTTCCCATGATAAATGGAAGGAACCCGAATTTTCCTGCTGTGGGCCCCCATTCGCTGGAGAACAGGAGATCAGGGATAGGAACTACTGATAATATGGGACTTGCCCTGCTATAAAGACTAATAAGAATAAAAAAGAACAACAAGCAGGCAAACAGTGTTGCCGCAAGCATCAACCTGCTTGAAATCTTGTCTTTGAGCTTTCTTATATTCATAGTTAATTCAGCATCCCTTATAATCCAAGGTAAAGCGAGCCATCTCGTGCTCGCTCATTTCTGAATTAAGTTCTTCTTCGCCGCTCATACCAATCATTCCACTTTCTTCAACCCATCATTGATAATGCTCTTGGGAAGAACGATGTAACCCTGTTCAGGAATGTACTGCTGCCCGTCTGTAAGAGTCCATTTTATGAAATCATTCACGATACCTGTGGGCTTTCCTTTGGTAGCAAGGTTAAGGTCTCTCGCAGGCGGTGAGGGGTACTTGCCTGTCCCTATTGCCTCAACAATTTCATCCAGTGTGCCATAGAAGTTCTCTTCTGGGTCTATCTTTCCGTTTCCGTTCTGGTCAAGGGGTATTATTTCAATACCTTCTACCGGTTTCTTGGTGTTCGCATCGTAAGCAAAGCCAATGTTATTGTAACCGATCCCGAGCTTGTCCTGCCTGACTGCCTCTGCAACTCCGGGGTCGCCATTCACGCCAACGCCCTTGAGGTTTTCCTGTTTGTACTTGCCAAGATATTTTGCCCATGTCTCTGCAGCACCGCAGGCATCCGAGCGCGTATATACATTTATCTTATCTGTAGCGCCCGTTCCTGTAGCCTGTCCCCATGTTTTTATGGTTTCATTGAAGAATATCTTCTCAAAGACATCTCGTTTTATTCCATTCGCTTTGAGTTGTGCAAGCACGGGGTTGTTCTTGTTTACTGTTGGTACTACTGCGTCTTTTGTCACAGATACCCAGTATGCACCTTTTTCCTCTTCTGCAGGTGCAATAGCCCTTGAGATCATACCAATATCCACAAGTCCTCCGAGAGCATCGGTCATGCCTTTTCCTGCGCCGCCTGCCTGAATATCAAATTTTACTTTTGGATGTAGCTTCTGGTATTCTTCACCCCATTTGAGCATCATGGGATACAGGGCAAAAGCGCCGGAGACGCGTATTGTTCCCTCTTGCTCCTTAACTGCTGGTGTCTGTTCGCCGCCAGTAGGCGTAACCTGGGTTTCTGTCTTGGGATTATCTACACATCCTGATAACAATGCCACGATAAAAATCGTAATTAAAATAGTTGCTGTAATTTTTCCTTTCATTAAGTCCACCTCACATTTCTTAAAAAACTTTCCTGGTTTTTCAGGAAATCACGGATTTGTATAAATTCCGTGGTATGTTCTTCATTTCTATTCCTTATATTGCTGTCATCAGTAACAGCAAAAACGATTCCTTCTTTGATTCATTTTTGATTCACCTGCTTAAGACAAATAAGCAACTGCAAATAGTTAGGAACATATAAGAATGCAGAGAAACAGGCGATAATTGATAATGTGATTACAAAAACCGAATGATTGCGGCAAGATTTGACACGAATTATTTTTTTATTATTTCGAGATAAGGAACAAACCCGTATGTGCTAACAGATTGGGCAGTATATTTGTCATGCCAGTCATTCTATCATTACAAAAAAAAGCCCTTCTTTGTATCCTGATATCCTGTTTCTGGCAATAATCCATGAAATCAGATATGCTCAGGAAATGCAGGTTTGGCGTTTCGTACCATTCGTATGGCAATGACGGGGTCACAGGTGTTTTTCCCCTGAAAAATATCTGAAAGCGTGCTCTGAAATGTGCAAAATTTGGAAATCCAATGATCACTTCTTTTCCTACCCTCAAAGACTCCTTCAGAACTACATCAGGCTTTTTCACCTGCTGGATGCTCTGGTTCAATATCACATAATCAAATGACCCATCTCCGTACTCTGAAAGACCATTGTCAATATCCTGATGTGATACGCTCAAACCAAGTTCGACGCATTTATATATCGCCTGTTCATCGATCTCGATCCCCTGTGCCTTGGCATTCTTTTTCTTCACTATCAGTGATAACAATTCTCCTTCATGGCATCCAAGATCAAGCACACTTGATCCATCTTTGATCCAATCAAGTATGATCCTGTAGTCTTCTCTAATCGTGTCATTTACCATGAGCATCATCCACTGCATATCCATTGAACACTTTTTTCAAGAAATGCCTTACAAGATGCGTTTCTTCCTCGATCTCCAGAAGGAATGCATCATGCCCGTAAGTGGAATTTATCTCGCAATAAGTGGCTTCGATCCCTGCTAATTTGCATATTTTCAGGATCTCTTTCGATTGATAAGCAGGATATAACCAGTCTGATTTGAATGCGATTATAAGGAACTTTGCACTTATCCCTTTAAAAACTTCAAAAAGCGTCTTACCATTTGAAAGATCGAAATAATCCAGAGCTTTCGTTATATACAGGTAAGAATTGGCGTCAAACCTCCTGACGAAGTTATCCCCATGATAATGAAGATATCCTTCCACTTCAAATTCCGCCCCGAATTTTGAAGGTATCTTTCCGTTCCTGAAACGCCTCCCGAATTTCTCGCTCATCGAAATATCGCTCATATAGGTAATATGACCTATCATGCGGGCGACTGCAAGCCCTTTTGATGGAACCGTCCTGCCATAATATCTACCGCCCTGCCAGTCAGGGTCTGCCATGATGGCAAGGCGTCCTACTTCATTGAAAGCGATCTGCTGCGGAGAATGTTTCAATGTCGTGGCGATGGGAATAACAGAGCGTACTCTCTCAGGATACGATGCAGCCCACTGAAGCGCTTGCATTCCTCCCATTGAGCCGCCCATAACGCACAATATTTTTTCAATTCCCAGATGGTCTATCAGGTGCCTCTGCGCCTTGACCATGTCCTTGATAGTTATCGTAGGAAAATCCACTCCGTAAGGCTTGCCAGTAACAGGATCGATCGAAGAAGGACCAGTCGAGCCCCTGCACCCGCCGAGTACATTTGAGCAGATCACGAAATATGTATCTGTATCAAATGCTTTTCCCGGTCCTATCATCTCATCCCACCAGCCAGGTTTCTCATCCCCTTCATGAAAACCTGCTGCATGCGCATCGCCTGACAGGGCATGAAGTATCAGTATCGCATTGGATCTGTGGTCATTAAGTTTCCCGTAAGTTTCATACGCAAGGGTCACGGGACCAAGCTTTTCTCCTGAATCAAGTGTTAACTCATAGGGAGAGTGGGCGAAAGTAAAGTATTTTGTTCCAACTATCCCTATGCTTTCACACGATTTGACTTTTCCCGGATACTCCACTGCAATCGTACTGCTCATGTGAACTGACCGGGATCTATTTTACCGCCGCACTCAAAGCCTGCTCAATGTCCTCTATTATATCTAAAGAATTTTCAAGACCAATGGAGAGACGGATATAATCCTCTGTGACACCTGTCTCCTCCTGTTCTTTTCTGGTCAATTGCTGGTGTGTGGTGGAAGCAGGATGGATCACCAGGCTCTTTGCATCACCGATATTTGCGAGGTGAGAGAACAGCTTTAATGAATTTATGAACTTCTTTCCAGCTTCATATCCACCCTTGATACCAAATCCTACAATCCCACCATAATGGGTTTTCAGGTATTTCGATGCGATCTTATGATTGGGATTATCTTCAAGTCCGGGATAATTGACCCATTTTACCAGAGGATGTCCTTTCAGGAACCTCGCAACCTCAAGGGCATTTTCGGAATGTTTCCTTATGCGCAGCGGCAGCGTTTCAAGTCCCTGAAGGAATTGGAAAGCATTGAATGGACTTAATGCCGGACCTATATCCCTGAGAAGCTGCACCCTTACCTTTATGATGAAGGCGACATTCCCAAGACCGGGGAAGTTCCCGAACGTGTCCCAGTATTTCAGCCCGTGATAACTCGGATCCGGTTCGGTGAATTCTGGGAATTTGCCATTGTTCCATTTGAAATTCCCTGAATCCACTATTACTCCGCCAATGGATGTTCCATGGCCGCCTATATACTTGGTCGCAGAGTCCACGATAATATCCGCCCCATATTCTATGGGCTTTACGATGCCTACACCCACTGTATTATCCACAACGAGAGGAATGCCAGCATCATGCGCTATCTTTGAGATGGCTTCAAAATCTGGTACATCCAGCTTGGGATTGCCGATTGTCTCGGCATAAACTGCCTTTGTCCTCCCTGTGATCGCTTTTTTTATTTCCTCAGGTTTTGTTGAATCGACGAACTTCACTTTTCTTCCAAGTTTTGGAAAGGTGTAATGGAACAACTCGTATGTTCCCCCATACAGATTATTTGCGGATACGATCTCATCGCCTACCTGTGTGATGGCAAGAAGCGCCAGAGTCTCGGCAGCCTGTCCCGATGCTACTCCAAGGGCGCCAGTGCCTCCTTCAAGAGCAGCGATCCTTTTCTCAAATACATCAGTTGTGGGGTTCATTATCCTTGTATAGATGTTCCCGAACTCCTTGAGCGCAAAAAGGTTCGCGGCATGTTCTGTGCTCTTAAAGACATACGACGTTGTCTGATAAATCGGGACTGCTCTTGCCTGTGTTGCCGGGTCCGGGTTTTCCTGTCCTGCGTGTAACGCTATGGTTTCTAATCTTTTTTGTGACATTTCTTTTCTCCTTTGGTTTGATTTTTTAGAAATGATTGGCAGGATTGGATATATATGCAGAGAAACAGGCGATAATTGTAAGGATGGTTGCGGAATTGGAAGGATTGCGGCAAAAAATTCGGCTAATTCAAACCTGCATAATCCATTACTGCTTTCTGAGCATTCAGGAATTTAACGATCTTCTCAAATTCGATATCATTTTCAGTTTTCTTATTTTCGGTTCTAAGCTCAAGAGAGTTGCTTTTTCTACATATTTCTTGAATCATATTCATCATCATCATCAAGAGATTGTACTCGATGATATATATTATTTAATAAAGAGGCAGATGTTGACACAATTATTCCAACAACAGAAAAAAACGTCTCAATTTCCGCTTCTTACATCTCTATCAAAACAAGCTCGAACGTGATGCCCATGCAGGATTGGCAGAATCCCAGGAACTCTTTTGCATTGACAGACATTTCTTCGTAGAGAGATTTCGAGATATAAAAAACAATGTGGATCTTTCCAGGGTTCCCGGCGAGCTTCTTTCTTATCTCACCGTGAAGCTCCTCAAAAAGAGCCACAAGGGTCTTGAAGTTAATCCTCTTCAAGATACGGATGCGTCCTACCCCAGTTTCATCTAACCAGATACGATAATTCGCTGTTTTCCTGACGAGAACTTCACTCTCATTCATTGTATACCCGGGCTTTTCTTATTTGATTCGATATCCCATCTGACATCACTCGCTAAAGAACGTCTTACTGCTGCGATCGTGTCAAGCTGTTCATAGATGTATTCCCGGAGGAATACATCTTCGATACCCTCGGTTTCCTTTTCTAGCTCATGCTGGCGATCCAGCAGGTTCCCAAGCTCCTTCAAAGCATGTTGCCTGCTCGCACCCAGCCAGCTATTTTCCACCATCGCCAGTATCCGGTTTATTCTTTCAATGTTTATTTTCATGCGCCGGTACTCTGGTCTTCTCAATTTTTCTTCTGCATAAAGCTTATATGCCGATACAGTTTGTTTTTCTTCTGTACCTTCATCTATATTCGATCCCTCACCATTCCATTCTTCATGGAAGGCAAAAACGATCCCTTCTTTGATTGAACATATTTTATCACCACCTCTTCAATATAAAAAGATGATATATATCCCTGAATATACAGGCAGGTTTTGTCACTATTTGAACAAAACCAGAATCATCACGTCAATAATTGCCGAATAAGTTAAACTTATGCCATTACTCTTCATCAAATAGTTTCAGTTATGAACTATGAGGTATCGTTTTGTCAGATAATAACAATACAGGAAAAGGATTAGGAAACCACAGTTCTTCTAAGATCGAAAGTTTCTCGCCATCGATGAAACTTATTCTCAATATACTTGAAAACCATGGGGCTCTGACCCAAAAAGAGATAACGAAGGTCACCCGTCTTCCCACAAGAACGGTGCGTTATGCCCTGGGCAGGTTAAAAGACGAAGATATCCTGGAAGAGCGCGAATATTTCCAGGATGCCAGGCAGTGCCTGTATCAGATCAAATAATCAATACAAACAAAAACAATTAATAGGGTAATTATTGCCCTGTTCTCTCCAAAAAACGAATGGCATCGTCAAATGTGGCCTGTTTGCATGGTTTGAATATATACCGGGTCTATTTAAATCCTGGTGATTAAAACGACACAAAAAGAAAGAAGGGGTTTACTTTGTCCCCGGTAAAAAATACAGAAAGTACAAATGCCCTAACTGCAAGCATTCGATATCGATAACGAGCGCAGATTTCATTAAAGGGATCGCTATGACATCGTGCGGTGACTGCGGCAGGAATGCATTTGCCATAGAAGAAATTCTGTTGAAAGGGTAAAAACGAAAACGGGGCGCTTTCAATAATCCTATCCATTGGCGCCCTTTTTCTTATTTTAGAGGTCAAAATATGAATAATAATTCAAAAGAACAAAATAAAGATGAAAATCCAGATGATGATGATGAAGACCTGCGTCGCTTCTTACGGGGAGGCTTCGGAGCAAAGTGAACACATGAGACTTCACATCTCAAGCAAATCTACGAATCTTTCAGCCTATATTTGGCATAAGCAAGGACATTCTCCTCAATGAACCCCGGCGCTTCAACCGGTTCTATACCCATGCTCTGCAATCCTTCTGCAGCGCCTCCTCCGATCCTGGCGCAGAGCACCGCATCGCAGTCTCTGATGAGAGAAACACTTTTTCCAAGAGCATCGTCGGCATGACCTCCGTACTCGATAGTACCGCATGAGGGATTGTTCTCCCTCACTTCAAGGACTTTGACCCACTCTCCATCCGATTCTATTATTATGAATTTTCTTGCCTTGCCGAAATGCTGGTTAATAACCTTGCCGTCGCTTGAAGCAATTGCCATCTTTAAACTTTTCTTCATGATCTCACACCAGCGGTCTTGGCTGCCTATCTTCAGGCAGTACCGGGAGCTTCATTGTATTCACAAGGATCGGGTCTTTCACTTCTTTTGCCCGCTCAAGCAACAACTCTCTTCCTCTTCTGGTGATCGCGAATATGGGTATGGCAGTGCCGAATTGCGCTATGGTCTTGCCAGCCACGCCAGCCCGGATCCATTTTGATGTGCAGCCTGTGGTCATTCCACCAAGTCAATAAATTCTTTTGCTTCGTTATCAGGCATGCCTGTAGAGTGCACTCCGAATGCTATTACTTCAGTGCTGGTCTCCTTTTCAATTTTTCTTATTTCGTTGAGGTCTTTGAGATTTGCCACGGATACGCCTATCTTCCTGTATCCAAGCTCTATGGCTTTTCTCACTCCGCTCACCTGGTCTATTGCGGCAGTGCCGGGGTCAAGGACCACGCCGCCAGCAGCCTCTATCCTTTTGATCAGCCCCTGTATTGGCGACGTCTCAGTCAGTCCTGATATGCGCGAGCCCATGCCCTGACAGAGTCTGGGATTGTTCGTGATTACTGTGCCTGCACCGTCGCATACAGTAACCGTAGTGTCGAGCAGCCCGCGGCGCAGAGCGGTCATGAAGGTCTCGCTTGCCCCGAACCCAACGAAGATTTCCATCTCAAGTTCACGGTTCTCTGTGAACATGCCGAAGTCTTTCATCCTGAATTCTACATTTTCTTTCGCTGTCTTTGGGGTGAATTTCCTGATCCCTCTGACCTTATCGAAGATGGGACAGTACTCGGTCATGGGAACACCGACCTCGATGACTTTTCCATTTTCAACAACTACCCGCGTTCTGCCCTGAAGTTCCATTACATGACGTGCTTTTGGCATATATTGCCTCCAGATATTATGAATAATAATAGTCGCTGCATGCTTTTAAGGGGTGACCTCCCGGCAAGTTGGTCAGAATTGAGGCAAATATTGCCTGATATTCTATGCAAAATTTATTTATAATAGAACGTATGAACATAAGTACATATGTTAAATGGAGATTTAACCACCGCAAAAAAGTATTTCTTCAGCGCATTAAGTGATGAAACCAGACTTTCAATACTCTATGCATTGAAAGAGAACGGCGGAATGTGTGTGAATGATATATGCGAGGCGACAGGGAAAGACCAGAGTCTTATCTCACACCACATGTCGTGTTTACGGAACTGTGGGCTTGTCAACACCGAGAAAAATGGAAAATTTGTGGTTTACTCGATAAAGAATGAACTTATCTCAAAGATTCTTGACCTCTCTGACAGACATGTCAGGGAAATGTTTGAAGGTATACTTTCTTGCGACGTTGTTAATAGCAAGAAAAGGAGTTAAAAAATGGTGGCTCTAATCGAGATACGGGATTTGAATATCAATGTTAACGGTAAACAGATTCTCAAGAACATAAATCTGGACATAAACGAATGCGACAGCATAGGTATAATTGGAAAAAGCGGTGCAGGGAAAAGTACACTTCTGCATTTGCTTCGCGGCTTTGAGGAATTTGAAGATATTACTGGAGAATTAATTTTCAACATTTCCTACTGCCCCAAATGCGGTAAAGTAAACACTCCGAGCAGCGCAGGTAAAGCCTGTCCGAAATGCAGCATAAAGACCGAACTCCAGAGGGTGAATTACCTGAACTCAAAGGGCATGCACAGGAAAATAATGGATAGGACTGCTATCATGATGCAGCGAACCTTTGGATTATATAGCGATGAGACAGTTCTGGAAAACGTCATGCGCAGCTTTGAATATTCCGATATTCCTAAAGAGAGACGTCCCTACGTTGCAGCAGAACTTATCGAAAAAGTGAAGCTCAGCCACAGAATGATGTACACAGGAAAAGAGCTTAGCGGAGGAGAGAAACAGAGAGTTGTACTGGCTCGCCAGCTTGCAAAATACCCGATGCTTCTGCTTGCAGATGAACCTACCGGAACGCTTGACCCAAAAACTGCAAAGCTGGTGCATGAGAGCATATTACAAGCAAAACAGGAACACAACATGACTCTGCTGGTTACTTCGCATCTGCCTGGCGTTTTACATGATCTGACAAATAAAGCGATCCTATTAGACAAAGGAGAAATCATTAGGATAGGAAAAACAGATGAAATTATTGAAAAGTTCTCTGCAATGACAGGAGTAGTGAATGAGGGCAAAGCAGTTGTTGGTGAGCCAATCATTATTCTTAAGGATGTGAAGAAGAAATATTACTCCTATTATAAGGGTATGATTCCCGCCGTTAATGGAGTGAGCTTCAAGGTCAATGAAGGGGAGATTTTCGGAATAATAGGTATAAGTGGAGCAGGTAAAACATCGCTCTCCAAAATCATAGCAGGTATTCTGGAAAGAGACAGCGGAAAAGTGGATGTTAGAATTGGCGATATGTGGGTTGATATGATAGAAAAAGGAACGGATTTCAGGGGACGAGCAAAACCATATATCGGGTACCTGCACCAGGAATATTCACTTTACCCTCATAGAAATGTGTTTAATAACCTTACCGAATCTATCGGTCTGAAACTTGAGCCTGAACTTGCAAGAACAAAAGCGATAAACGCATTGAAAGCAGTGAGTTTTGATGAAAATACGGCTCTTGAGGTTCTGGATAAGACATCGTATGAACTGAGTGTAGGAGAACGCCAGAGAGTGACAATGGCACAGGTTTTGATCAGAGAGCCGAGGATTATTATTTTCGACGAACCCACAGGAACTATGGACCCGATTACAAAGAATGAGGTTGCAAACTCCATTCTGACAGCAAGGAAAGAAACAGGAACGACATTTGTTATAGTTTCTCACGATATGGAGTTTGTTGGGAATGTTTGCGATCGTGCTGCGTACATGAAGCTTGGCAAAATAACAGCAATAGGCGATGTTGGTTCAGTGCTTGAGGATATCGCATATGAGGAAAAACCCGATAGGGAAAAGACTCCAGAAGACAGGAATAACGATATGAAGAAGTATCTGAAACGAGCGTTTGAGAATACAGAGCAGGGGGATTTGTGCGCTGCTGAGTTCTATACGTCAAAAGCGAAAGAGATCGCTGCTAAACTCAATAAGGATATCAGTGAAGAGTTTAAAAAGCTCAAGCCTGCATACGAAAAAGGAATCTCTGAAATGCTTAAAGAAGCGGAAAGATACGCATCAGAAGGGCAAATATATGGAATGGATGTTTACATTGAAAATGCGTTAAAATGCGCTGCCGGTGCAGGTATCGATATTTCAGGGGTGCTTCCGAAATTTAATCCTGCATACGCGAAAGGTCTGGAGGAGGCTCTCCAGGAAGCAGAGAGACATGAAGCAAAAGGTTTCCTTGGCATGTCGTATCAATATATTCATAGAGCGGGTAATTATGCTTCAAAGCTTGGAAAAAACATAGAGGATATCTTAAAATCATTACCGTGGTATGAGAAATGGACACTGACAGATATACACATGAAATTGAGGTGAAGATTATGTGCATGGTCGGAGATGTGCCTGAACTTAATATTGAGGATATAGAAATGGATTTTAAAGAATACATTTGCTTAGATTGCGAAAACAAATTTAAGGGACTTGGAAAAAGCGTTATCTGTCCTGCTTGCAAATCCAGCAATATTGAAATGGTGAGTGCAGAGAAATGAAGAGTTGCTGCTCTGAAATCAGCGATGCTGCTGCATATTATCAGGGAGAAACAAAGTCAGGCGAGAAATGGACTCCAGCCTTTATCGAATACGTTGATAAGGAAAAATGCAACGGTTGCGGGATGTGTATTAAAGTCTGTTCGAGAGGTGTTTACGAGATCCAGGAATTAAATGGCAGGAAAATCTCAGTAGCTGTAAATGCTGGTAACTGTGTAGGAGATGGGAGCTGCCACATGGTATGCAAACCGAATGCGATGGTGTGCGTACCAAGGAAAATAACGTAATCCATGGATACAGACTTCATAAAAAATCAGATCAATTGTGACATTAATTGCTTCAATAAATAGTTATATAAAGTATGAATCTATGTTTAACTTGGTGAATTTAAAAATGAATTTAAGAAGGAATCGTCTTTGCCAACAGTGAACTACAATCTGAACCGACTAAGATAAATCATTTACCGCCATCAGCAAAACTTGTTTTTAAAGTGCTTGAATCGAGCGGCTTTTTAACACAGAAAGATATTGCAAAGCAAACCTATCTTCCAGCCAGAACTGTGCGCTATGCTCTGAACAGGCTGAAGGAAGAAAATGTACTTCAGGAGCGCTTCTATTTCCAGGATGCGCGCCAGAGCCTGTACGGGCTGAATGGCAGTGTTCCGGGGGTGGTGAACGTATAATTTACCACACCTCCTTATTTTTGGACCGATAATACAAAAGCATGGAATACGATATATAATATGAAATCATCAGAGGTTTTACGAGAGAAAATTATGAATAAGAAGATCCTGTCAATTCTACTGATAATGATAATCGTCTCAGTTCCTCTCGGCGGTTGCATAGATAAGAAAGAGGTCCCGAAAGAAGAAACAAAAGAAAAGATCACTCTGAAAGTAGGTTATCTTCCTTCCATGTGCCAGGCGATATACGTCCTGAAACAGTACAAAACACTTGAGCGGGAACTTGGCGTAGATGTCGTTGAGTATAAACGCTACGAATCTGGCCCCCTGATAACGCAGGCATTCGCCCAGGGCGATGCGGATATTGGATTTATGGGAATACCGCCTGTTATGATAGGAATAGATAAAGGCGTCCCGATAAAAGTGATCGCTTCAACGCATTCTGAAGGTTCATCTCTTATAGCCAAAAGCAAGGGCTATAAGAACCTCACACAACTTGGCAGCATCCAGGCAGTGCTAAAACAGTTCGACGGCAAATCCATCGGCGCCCCTGGAAAAGGCTCGATCCAGGATGTCATAATCCGGACAGAACTCAAAAAAGCAGGAGTAAACGCCACTATCAAGAATATCCCTATTGCATCCACCCTGCCTGCATTACTGAATGAAGGGCAGATCGAAGCGTATGTTGTATGGCCTCCTTTTGAAATGGAAGGAGTATTGAAAGGTTACGGTGATGTCGTAATACCATCTGATAAACTCTGGCCGTATAACCCATGCTGCGCTCTTGTCGTAACAGAAAAGTTTGAAAAAGAACATCCCGACACAGTGCAGAAACTGGTGGAACTGCATAATTACGCATCCCTGTTCATTATGGCCCATCCCGAAGAACTGGCTAACGCCGCCAACGCTGAACTGGGCATCAATAATGAGAGCGCTATGGCATCCATAGAGTTCTCGCCAAAGTACTGCGCGCTGCCTGATGACAGGTACATAAACAGCACCATGGATTTCGTGAACGCTTTAAAGGATCTGGGCTACACCACAAATAACCTCACCCAGGAGCAGATATTCGATCTGAAGTATATCAAAAAGGCACATCCAGGACCGTACGATGAACCCGGAACCGTGAAGGATGATCCTGCAATAGATAAAATAATAAAAGGTTGAACAGGAATTATGAACGCCAGATGGACGTACTATCTTGTTCTTCCATCTTTTTTTATTGTCATCTGGTATGCAGTTTCAAAAGCTCAATTATATCCTGCATACATTGTCCCGCCACTGGACATGGTTATCAGGTCTTTTTCAGAACTCGTTGGTAATGGAACTATCTTTCAACATATCTACTGGAGCATCGTCAGGGTAATAGCAGGATTTGCGATAGCTGCTGCCATTGGAATTCCTCTGGGAATTAGCATGGGCTGGTCGAACACTATGATGCGCCTGGTGGAACCTCTCACCAATATCATACGCCAGATACCTCCTATCGCCTGGGTACCCTTTGCCATGATATGGTTCAAAGCCGGTGTGGTGGAATCTTCTGCGTTCATAGTCTGCATAGGGGCGTTCTTCCCCATACTGCTTAACACAATATCCGGCGTCAAAGGCGTACCAGTTCTATTCGTTGAATCCGCATATACACTGGGCGCTAACAGCAGGCAGATACTTGCAAAAGTGGTAGTGCCGGCTTCAATGCCCAACATTCTCTCCGGGCTCAGGATCGGACTTGGCATAGGCTGGATGTCCCTGGTAGCAGCGGAAATGATGGGACAGGATTACGGTCTTGGTAGCTTTATTCTCAATTCCTCTACAGTCCTGCGCATGGACAGGGTAGTTGTCGGGATGATAACCATAGGTTTCCTTGGTTTCCTTATGGACAGGATATTCAAAGGGCTTGAATCCTCTCTTTTATCATGGAGGGGGCGGTAATGCTTATCCTGAAAAATGTTACTCGAACCTTTATTTCAAAGGAAAATAACATCAATGCGCTTGAAAAGGTGAACCTTGAGGTCAAAGATAAGGAGTTCATCTGCATCCTGGGTCCATCCGGTTGCGGCAAGACCACGTTGCTGCGCATTATTGCAGGACTGGATAAACCAACTGCCGGAGAAGTCCTGTTAGACGACATCAGGGTGGATAAGCCAGGACAGGACAGGGGCATGGTCTTCCAGGATTATTCACTGTTCCCCTGGAGAACCGTGATCGACAATATTGCGTTCGGGCTGGAAGTGCTTGGAGTGGATAAAAAAGAGAGGTACGAGAGCGCCCGTGAATACCTGGAACTGCTTGACCTTGAGAAGTTCGAGAATAGTTTTCCGTATGAGCTTTCCGGAGGTATGCGGCAGAGAATAGCCATCGTTCGCGCGCTTATCAATAACCCTAAACTTTTACTGATGGATGAGCCTTTCGGGGCGCTTGATGCCCAGACGCGCAATATCATGCAGGCTGAACTGCTTCGCATCTGGGAGAAAAAACATAAGACCATCTTATTCGTCACGCACAGCGTGGATGAGGCAGTTTATCTTGCTGACAGGATAGTTGTGATGTCAGCTAGACCCGGGACGATAAAAGAGATCTTCAATATAGACCTTCCCCATCCCAGGATACGGACCAGCCAGGAAGCTAACCTTATAAGGGACAGGATATTGAAATCGCTGGGTACTGAGATGGAACATGCCAAAAAATAAACCTGAGAGAATTGTCAATAATTGCTCCAATAAATAGTAGCGGTTTTTTGACCCAGAAGGATATCGTGAGGCAGAGCTATCTTCCCGCAAGAACAGTCAGGTACGCCCTGAACAGGCTGAAGGAAGAAAATGTATTCGGGAGCTGTTCTATTTCCATGATGCTCGCCAGAGCCTGTACGGGCTGAATGGCAGTGTTCCGGGGGTGGTGAACGTATAATTTTCCTCACATCCTTATTTTTGGACTGCTACTAATCGCTTTCAATGCAATTTCAATGATAGCCAGGGTGGCTGAGAGGCTACGCAATCGCCTGCAGAGCGATTCCATTCCGGTTCGAGTCTGGATACTGGCTTGTCTTAACATATACCGTTTTTCTATCTGTAGAGACCGTAAATATCTTATTAATAACGCCTGAATTTATCGATATTTACACCGTAATTCACCAAAATCCCCAGGACAAAACCCAGGGCAGGGTTGGTTGCGATGCTAATAACAGCAACAATAACTACAACACTCATTTCTTTCTTCTTTGCATCTTTGAAAACACCTGCAAGTTCAAAACCACTGTAAAACAACAAACATCCAAGTACAGCACCAGGTATTATTTTGAGAAGTTCCAGTCCGCTCTCTCCAAAGAATAATCCTGTAAATAAGAAAAAAGTCCCCAGCATCACAGGAGCAATTGCGTGCCTTGCGCCGAATTTGTAGTGCGCTGCAACGCCTCCGCTTCCATGACACATGGGCATGCCGCCGAGAGTACCTGAAAATAAATTGGCAATACCCATAGATAACGACAGATTCCCGGCAGTTACTCTCTTATGGGAAGGATAGAGTTTACTTGAAAGTGCTGAGGTTGCAATGACTGCATTTGTCAGAGTTAGAGGTATCTGGATCATGATGAAAGTCAGTATGTTCGCACTGAATAGATCGGCAATCACAGGCAATTTGATCTCAGGCAAGTAGAATCCTGGAACTATAGCAGGAAATCCATTGATCAGACCGGTTGCATATCCAGACAGGATGCCAAGGATCAGGGCAATGATCGCAGCCGGAAACCGGCTATTTTGAAAAATCAAAAACATCATGACAAGTAAGATCAATCCCAACAGTGGCTGCTGCATAATGAATTTGATCCCAAGTAAAGCGAGGGAAATACCAAGACCGGTCTGTATCCCGATAGATACGCTTCCCGGGGTATGTTTAACCAGCCATTTTATCGCACCAGTAGCCCACAGTACTACAAGTATGACTCCGATAGCAACCGAAGCGGCAGCGATCGCATCTGGAGTCAACTCATAGGACAAAGCATAAGCTGAAGCCGCTTTCATAGGCTGGACTGCCATTGGCATACGGTAAAATAAGCCAGAAGATACGTAAAATAAACCAAAGGTACTAAAAACACTCGATGGAGACAGGTGGTTGATAGAGATCGCGCCGATAACATACGGAAGGAATGTCCCAAGATCGCCCAGGGCGCCGGAAGCTTCTAAGAATAAGGATCTCAATCTATCTATTGGTTTCATTCACGTCCTCAGTATTTACCAGTTGAACTCATTTTTTTGCCACTGCAAAGATCGTGTTATACACGTTCTCAATTCCTTTCGGTGTTCTCTTTTTTCCAAGCTCCTTCATAATATCGGCTTTCACCGACTCCCTCAGATTTACTGGCACATTGTTTAAGAAATTTCCAAATAAGCTTGCTTCCACATATTCGAGGCATTTAAGAGGAGACTCAAAATACCTGGGATCTTTTTCGCAGTTTATTTCACTTATCCTGAAGCCGGCATCCTGCAATAATGTCTCAAGCTCGCTTATGTTTACGGGTTTACTCGCTTCTTTATCAGCATCCACTGCCCCAGCATAACGAGGAAGCCGAAGTACTTCTTCCATGATCGATTTCACTGTATATGGCTTATCCTTGTTCCCCGTAGTTATTCCAAGCCCTCCACCCGGTTTAAGTACCCGGTATATCTGAGCAAACGCGTCTTCTTTTTCCTGTATCCAGTGGAGAACTATATTGAGATATACAATGTCAAAGCTATCGTTTTCAAAATGATCAAGATCGTTGCTATTGCCTACCTCGAAAATTACATTTTTAACAGGCGCATCCCGAATTTTTCTATGTGCGACTTCGATCCGCTGTACTGAAGGGTCAATACCCACCATTCTCCCGCCGGGACCGATCAAATTAGCTACATGTAATGTCAGGCGACCTGTGCCGCAGCCTATATCCAGGACATTATGCCCCTTTTTGACACCGAGTTTTTCAATAAGGATCAAGCCATTTTTGAATTGACCTTCGCTTACCCGATCATACCTTTCTGCCAGCAATTGATTATCTGATTTTACATTGCTCATTTTTATATCATCCATTTAAATTATTTATTTTCTTTTAACAAAGTGTATGTTATTACAGCCCCAATCAGAGCTGCAAAAGCATAGATGTTAAAAGCTGCTCCGATCCCGATCCTGTCTGCTATCATCCCACCAAGTACAGGACTTACAGTCATGCCGGCAACCCTGCTTGTGTGATAAATTCCCATAGCTGCCCCTCTTACTTTAGAGGAGGAATCCTGCGCATATGCAGAGGCTGCGGGGAAACTTAAACCTATTACAGCCCCAAGTAAAGCAAGAACAAAAGCGAACTGGTAATAGTTTGTTACCAGAGAGAACGAGGAAATGATAGGCGCAGAGAATAAGAATCCATAGATTATGGGTTTTTTTCGTCCCACTTTATCTGCCAGCCATCCGGCGAATGGAAGGATTGCTAGGCTTGCAACTGTCATGGCGGCAAGAATAATGCCAATACTCTCATTTCCGATCTGAAGCTCGGCCATGTATAGAGGCGACATTGTCCTTACCCCTTCCCCCACCATGCCAAGGATGAAAGTACATAGGTATATCGCGTTAGTACCTCTGATCGTTGGGCTTCCCGGCAGGATATGTTCCTTTTCAGGTTCTTCTATCAATTTCATGGTAACAAAGGCAAAAACCAGTATGAAAAGCGCAATAAGATGAAAAGCTGCTCTCCATCCGATGGAATTGAACAGCACGCCACCCATCAGAAATCCTGCTGCAGTCCCAGAAAAAACCCCGATCAACGTGATGCTCATCGCCCTGGCGCGCAACGCATGCGGAAAAATATCCCCGATGATAGCCGAACTTGAGGGAATAAAAGCTGCCAATCCAAATCCAAGAAGGAACTGGAAAGTGATCAATTCACCTGCAGTTCTGCTGAATCCTGAAATAAAAGTAGCAATGGAGATAAGCACCATGCCGCTGGTGATCATCCCTTTCCTCCCATACTTGTCGGAAATATAACCCATCGGAATCGAAGCTATAAGGCTCAGGGAGGAGGCTGCCACTATCCATGCAGCAATGGAATGTGATATGCCAAATTCCCCTTCAAAGAAGGGGAGCAGTGGGATAGGAAAAGCCCTGGCTGCGGATGTAAAGAAAGTCGCCAGGGTAATTATCAACAGGGCGGTTCCTTTGCTTGATTTGCTTATCAATATCTGCCTACAAACTGTTATTGAATGGTTTGGCGATGATCTCCAGCACCCTGAAATCAAAGAAATTATTCGTATGGGCTGGCAGCACGACAACAGCAGTATCCGCGCCCATTCCTTTTGCTCCTGTGCCGCCTACGGCAATGGTCTTACCAAGAGGAATTGCGCCTCCGTCAAGAGCCATGATCGAACACTCAACTGCCACCTTCATGCCGGGGGAGAAAAGCGACTTGAGGGACTCCGCCAATATTTCGCTGTGCGAAATGCCAGAGAACTTACTTGTGAAACTTTTCTCAAGACCTGAAAGCGCATGGCTCTGCCTGATAACTTTACACCCCAGGCTTTCAAGTTCTTTCTGTGCCTCCAGATCAAATTCCCAAACTCCTGGCTGCTTAGAGCCCGGGTGAGTTGAAACCACTACAAGATCTGTCTTCTTGCCCAAACTCCGTGCGAATTTTAATCCTGTCTTGCCGCTTGTGCTTGCCACGACCACGCTTTTTATGTCGCCTTCTTTCAACCTGTCCTGTACAAGTTTGAGTACTTCATCTGTATTTTCTGCGCCGTTCTGTTCAAAATATGTTATTGATTTTTTTACCATTTATATCTCCAAATTTGTTCGATCATGCTTTCTGGATAAAAATGTGATAAACTCCTTTTTTAATCACAACATCAATGAACTTGTGTCCCGATTTTGTTATCCACACATCGATATTCTGCCATGCTTCAGGATCGTTTGCTATAACCTCAAGTACTGAGCCTTTTGGAAGTTTTTCTACTTCCTGTTTTGTTCTGATTAAGGGATATGGGCATTTTTCGCCACGAACATCCAGCTCAAATTCCGGTATTATTGCCAATTACTTCACCTGCGTTATTTTTTAAAATACGGATTAAATTCATTGGTGTAGATATCGGAAGGCTTGAGTTGCCCCGCTTGTTTTCCATCCTTGACAAAAATATCGAGCCACCATTGAACATCATCATCTTTTATGATGCCATGCTCCCATGCTCTTTTTGGCGTCCAGTATTTCGCTAACTCAGGATTTCCTCCTCTCTTTTTATATATCTCTGCAACAACTTTTCTTGCCTCTTCTGGATTCTCTGCCGACCAGTCGTATGCCTTCGCAAAAGCAGCAACAAATCTTTTTACAGCTTCAGGATTTTGCTTTATCAGGTCTTCACGAATTCCGGAGACGATCGATGCCGTCTCCCCTCGTACATCATAACCAGAGAATAGAACCCTTGCTTCACCTGTCTCCAATATTTTATCTGAAAATGGCGAGAGTGCAACAACTACATCTACCTGTCTACTCTTTAAAACTTGCTCGTGCTGTGGCCAGGGCACTACGACCAGTTGAACCTGATCTATAGAAAGCCCGTTCTGTTTTAGGTACTGTCTTGTAATATAATCAGCCTCAGCTCCAAGGACATTCACTGCTATTTTTTTGCCTGCCATGTCCTTAGCAGTTTTAATGCTGCTGTTTTCCAGCACTATCCAGATCTGTCCTTTTTCCTTGGCGTTTTGACCGGAAGCAGCTACGATAACCTTCAGCTTGGCACCTCTGTTAATAGCATTTATCCAGGGGGCCCATGCAGAGCTTGCGAAATCAATACTACCAGCCATCAGAGCCTGTACACTTTCAGTACCACCCAGTGTAGTTCCAACAATTTCAATTTTAATTCCCTGCTCCTCAAAAAAGCCTTTTTCATCTGCAATGTCTATTAAACCTACTGAGCCCAAACTTATAGTGGTTTTGAGCGTGATGAACTCTTTTGGTATAGACACTGCTTCACTTGCTTTTGTCTCTTTTTTCAAAAACAATCCAAATCCTGCTACACCGGCAACCAATATTATTATCGCCAGTGCAGCCAATATTATTTTAAAATTCTGTTTCATAAAAATCCTCCTTAGATATTTATTTCCTCTTTCCAGCCGGTAGCTTTCTTCTCTAACCAGACAAGAGCATAATTAATAATAAGCCCAAGCAGAACCAAGATAACGATTGCAGCATACATCTCAGGTATCATGAAGTTGTACTGAGAATTTATAATGAGAAAACCCAGTCCTGATTTGGCACCAATCATTTCTGCGGCTACAAGAACAACAAGAGCTATCGAGGCGCCAATTCTGATGCCTGAGGCAATTGAAGGGATGGAGGAAGGCAGTACTACTTTCCTGAAAAGAAATACGTTTGAAACAGCCATGGATCTAGCAGATTTTATTAAGAGAGGATCAACGGTTTTTACACCACTTATTGTATTTATCAATATCGGCCACAGGGCTGCTTTAAAAAGTATGGCTATCTTTGAAGCCTCTCCTATTCCAAGAAAAAGTATAAACACAGGATACAATGCCAGCGTTGAAGTGTTTCTGAAGGCTTGAATTAATGGATCAACAAATCTTTCAAATAGTTTATACCATCCCATCAGGATTCCAAGGGGTACGGCAACCAGCACAGCTAATGCAAATCCCAAAAATGCCCTCTGGAGGCTAATTAATATATGGTCTATCAATGAACCTGAGGAAATCATTTTTACAAGTGCCATTGCTACTTCAGAAACCGGAGGAAGGAATACACGGTCTATTATCCCCACAGTTGGTAACAATTCCCAGAGCGCCAGAAATATTACTATTATTAAGCTTCCCTGGACGCCATCCCTTAGATAGGAGATGCCTCTAAAAATATTCTTATCCATCTATTCATGCACCCACTTTCTCAGCTAAATCGCTTTGAACACTCATTTCATAACTAACTTCTTGCTGGGATTTAGCGACTTCATCCTTAACCAGCCTCCAAATATCATACCTCACCTTAGCAAATTCGGGTGAAGATTTTGTTTCTTCATCCAGCCTTGGTCTGGGAAGGTATACGTTCACAATACTCTTTATTACACCGGGTCTTGCTGTCATTACTGCCACTCGATCTGCAAGGAATACTGCTTCATCAATGCTGTGAGTCACAAACAGAATGGTTTTATGCGTTTCTTCCCAGATTTTTAGCAACTCTACCTGAAGAATCTCTCTTGTCTGGGCATCTAAGGCACCAAAGGGCTCGTCCATCAGCAAAATATCAGGATCATAGGCAAGTGCCCTCGCGATTGCAACGCGTTGTTTCATACCTCCACTCAATTCATAAGGATAGCGGCCCTCAAAGGCGGACAATCCCACTAAGGAGAGATATTTTTTTGCTACAGCACTTCTTTCACTTTTTGGTATCCCGTTTGCCTCCAGCCCGAACTCCACGTTTTCAAGTGCTGTTCTCCATGGAAATAGAGCATACCCTTGGAAAACTATACCCCTGTCCAGGGCAGGCCCGTTTATGGGTTTGCCATCAATATAGATCTTCCCTCCATTGGGCTGAGTTATGCCACCAACTATGTCTATCAATATTGATTTTCCGCATCCGCTTGGGCCTACCAATGCCATGAATTCTCCTTTTCTAATTTCCAGGTTCACGTTGTTCAAAGCCAACAATTGAGAATTCCCATTTTGTCTTCCATTATTTTTTTTATTGAAGATTTTTGTGATATTCTCTATCCGGATTTTTGTCAAAGATCCACCTTCCCTGCTCTCTAGTATTTCCAGAGAACTGTATATTTAATTGCCATCATTTCTACCTCAACATTTCTATGAAAGCTTCGACCCTGTTCTCGGACTGCTCTAGAGCTTCCATTCGGCCCAGCTCACCGACTTCGATGAATGTTGTGGGCACTCCGGTCTGTTCCTTAATAATATCAGCCATCATTCTCGCCACCGATGTCTGGTAATTGCATCCCCATTGGTACATGAATATTAGACCGTCTGCTCTTGATTTCTTCACCTGCTCTGCTGTCCACTCTGCCCTCTTCTCTGTAGGTTGCTCATATGGAAAGGAAAGGATTGCCTTTGCTAAGTTCTCATAAGGGTCACCGCTTACCTTTACGTCAGTACTCACGGTGCTCCAGTTATCATCGCGACCTACAAGCACTGCCCCTGCTTTTTCAACATGGTTGGGATTCGGACCGACGCATGACCCGCATACATACAATCTTTTTGGATCTTCTGCAACTCCGGTTCCTTTGACCGAATGTTTAACTCTTTCTTTTACTTCTTTTTTTGTTCCTTCCAGAACCCCGACGGTTGCAACTGGATCTCCTACGAAATCGTTGGCAAGGAAAGGTACACCATAAAAGTCCGTGCTGTTTGTAGGAGGTAACTTGGCAGACCACCATATTTCTGTAAGCTCTCGAGCGAGCTGACGCCCCTTATTCTCAACCTTGATTTCTTCCCGGATATCCTTATCTGTGGTTTCTTTACCTGATATGTCGCTGATTTTTTTTGTCAGAGTACGTAGCATGGTTGCCATATAATCCACAGCCCATTCCTTATTTTTCTGGTCTATCGGATAGTCTACCAGATACCTTGGGACATTGCCTTTTTTATTGCGATGGGATTCCACAAGATATGCCATATCAGAGCAACGAAGGCAGAGATAGGGTGCTATAAGGTCAACAGGTACAATTCCGTCATCAATAGCTGCGTGAGCTGCCACCTGGTTGCATGCCTCGATGCTTATTGTTTTTCTTCCAGATTCGAGAATTTCCACTCCTCTCCGGTCTGCCTCTCTAAGATTCAGCCCTTCCTTCATATCCCTCGCCCACATGCTCACAAATCCAGGGCGCAAGGGTATTCCTCCTGCTGCGTAATATGGATCCATAGATTGTCCGCCCTGTATGAGAATGATGGGTACACCTTTCTCGTGAGCCTTTAGTAAGCGGTCCCTTAAGCTAAGAGTCAAATAACCTCTTTTTATACCGCTGAAGAATTCCACATCCTCCGACAGTCTTCCTATATGATTGGCGCTGCTGTCGAAAGCGAAGGGGAACCTTCTTGGCCCTTCATCAGTCATGAATTTCCAGATTTCAGAGGTTGAAACGCTTGTTCCATCCTTGAAATTTATGCTATCTGTTTCAATGAACTCCGATTTGAGTTCTTCAGGATAACTGAACTGTCTGCTCATAATGTAGCCTCCAAAATATTCTTGTTTTTTATTAGCTCGACAAAAGCCTCAGCTCTGGTTCTTATCGCTTCGACGTCAGAGCCTGCATATTCGGTATGAATCTCAAGCAGCGGTACACCTTCGTTCTTAAGCACATCCTTTGTTTCGCCAGCCTTGAAGGTGAATGGATCGCAGTAGCGAAGTGTATGATATATTACTCCCTGTGCCTTGTAATCCTTTATTAGTTGCTTCAGATTCTTAAGACGCCCGTCTGTTTCCAGATCAAGATAAGGCAGTGCAGCATGAGGAACGCGGTTAATATAGGCATCTGCTATTCCTTTAACAGACGGTTCCTTGATATTTACATTCAGGGAGGGATTAAGTCCCGACCACAGTTCATCTCCCACTATCCTTCCACCCACCTGCTCTATTATATCTATGAGTTTGGTATCTTTTGGAGGAATTATGCTGCCAGATAACAGAATGCGAGCATCCCCGTTCAAGTTTTTGATCACTGGTTCGCCATGTTCTTCTTTCAGTTCTTTCAGCAGTTCCTGCAGCAATGAAAGATACTTATCTCTATCGAGGTAAAATCCTGCATGTACTGCGTCAAAAACCTCACGCCATTTTATAGACGGACTATCCGTAGCTTGGTATTTATACAAATCCTTTAGGGCTTTCCTTATGCCATTATAAAGTTTGATGGACTCTGCAAGCTTATTCTTATCAAGTTTATTTCCTGCAAATTCTTCCAATTTCTGTGTGAAGGATTCAAGTTCTTTCCAGAAATATTCCTGCCCTTCAGGCAAATAGAAATTCCTTGGTACCCCGAGAATCAGAGTATTGACCTTGAAATAATATTTTATTAGTTCTGCTACTCTATACGTCTGCAGGCAGGTTGCATCCACAGCAACTAAATCTGAATTTTTAATATACGGATCCTGATTCTCTGCAAAGAGACCCACGATCTCTCTTGTAAAAACACAATTTTTTGTTGAAATATATCTGGCGCCGATCTCAACTAACCTGTCGTCTCCCCCTATTCCCAGCCTGATGGGAATCAATCCCAAGGCATGGATTATCTCTTCAGGTATATTGTAATTGAACCATCCAACAACCTTGGCTCCATTTTTTCTTGCTTCAGCGAGCTCTTGAGGTCTTTCCTTTACGGCTTCCTCTATCTTTTTTAAAGTGTCCAGTGCCATCTTCACACCTTTGAACCATAAGTTTTAGCGAGTATCGCTGCTCCCAGTGCCCCTACTAACTGCGGATCGTATTCCGGTGCCACTATCTTTGCCTTGAGCACTTCTTCGAGGGCAGCTTTCATTCCCACATTCTTTGCAACGCCTCCAGAGAAGAAGACATCATTCTCGACACCGACACGCGAAAACATCCCCGCTATCCTGTTGGCAATGGCATGGTGTATTCCTTTAATGATATTCTCAGGCTTCTCTCCTCTTGCAAGCAGAGAAATCGTTTCAGATTCTGCGAACACAGTGCATGTACTGCTCATTGGCACTATTTCTTTTGCCTTTAAAGCCAAAGGTCCCAGATCGTCAAGTTTAACTTTGAAAACATTAGCCATTACTTCAAGAAATCTTCCAGTGCCTGCTGCGCACTTGTCGTTCATGGCAAAATCTATAACATTGCCATCTTTATCCAGGCGAATTGCCTTGCAATCCTGTCCACCCATGTCGATGATAGTTCTGGTGCTCGGATGCAAATAATGGGCGCCTCTTCCGTGGCAGGTTATCTCGGTTACGGTTTTATTTGCGTACGGCGCTGATATTCTTCCGTAACCTGTAGCAACGATATACTTCAGGTCGTCGTGCGAAAGCTTTGCCACTTCTAACGCTTTTTGAAGAGATGTGAGTCCACTTTTTTCTGTGCCTAGTTTTACATCCGTTGGAATAAGACCATAGCCAACTATAGTACCATTTGATACAATCACAGATTTAGTAGATAGCGAGCCTACGTCTACACCAGCAAATGCCGGTTTATTATTAGCTTTTTGTGTCATATTTGCCTCCTCACTTACTGAGAGTGAGTGTAACTATTCTCTATTCATATATCACATTTTGTAAATCAGCAACTATCGCCACATTTATTCCAAATTCTGCATCATTGCGGCAATAATTTCCGATTCGGTTCTGTTTTTCTACCATCTATAAAAGTAAAGAGTGCCAGCGCGCTAAATGGAACCATAAAAGCAAGAAAAATCGCCTGCACACCATATGCATCCCCTATTATTCCACCAAGCGTAGGCCCAATAATAGCGCCAACGCCATGACCAAAAGAAAAGATGCCTGCGATCTTGCCTTTTTCACCGTCAATATTTCCGACATGTGTAAAAGTAATAAGGGAGATCATGCCTGAACCTATTCCAATTATCACTGAGGCTATCCCAAGCTCGGTAATATTCCTGGCAATTCCTAGAATAAAAAGTGAACAAATAGTCAAAACAAACGCTAGCAAGTAAACACCTTTGCTGCTCCTGTACAACAGCGCCCCTCCCAGGAAAACAACAAGTATCGTTGCACCGCCTTTCAAAGACAAAAGCAATGCGGCTATGCCCGGAGATAAGCCAAGGTCCTTGATCACATAAACTGTAATGAAAGTTGAAAATGTCATGAAAAATGCGCTATTCATGCTTTCTATTATGGTTGAGCGCACCAGGATTCTGTCTTTTATCAGGTTCTTATAGTTGTTCGAGACATCAGTAAAGTTAAAATTTTTCTGCATAACTGATGAGCTGTTATTGACATTTGCACGGGTTGCCATCACCATTATCGGTGCAAGTAAAAATGCACTCGTGAAAACAAAATAGTTTGTAAAACTCACAGCAATTGCAGCTAATCCTCCTAACATTGGTCCGATGAATGATGCCCCTATGGTCATTGAACCCTTATACCATCCAGCCTTTCTGGCGCCAATGGTGTTCATGTTTTTAAAAAATGCCGCGCTAAGTGACGTTGTCCTGAATGTTCTTGCTATGCCATAGAATACCATAACTAATAAAAGAAGACTGGGTTTATCAGCAAAGGAAAGGGACATGATAATCAATCCGCCAAACAAACAGCTTATAGAATACATCTTTCTTGAGCCAAAATAATCTACAAGAAACCCGGCAGGTAGCACCACCAACAAATCCCCGATCCCTGAAATTCCTTTGATCAAACCGATTTCAGTTGAGGTTGCATTGAGACTGAGAGCATACACGGGTAGTATAAAATTCATCATGCCCACAGCTATCCCGGAACTGATATTTATGAGCATGAATCTGAAAATAAGTTCATTGTCCTGAAAGATTTTCATAAATGAAACAGCATCAGTTCGAGAGAGCTTCTGTTACTCTCTTATATGCCAGTTCTGCGACCAGGTTATCAATTCCAAGAGGATCTGAATATATAAGGGTCACGTCTTTACCATCAAGTGTTATTTTTACTTTTCGCGATTCCTTACTGATACCCAGTATCTGGGGTATATCTTCCATTGTATGTACGCCATGCGCCATGAATATGGGAACAGCAACAATAGTGGAGACGCCTGTTTCTTTGAAAGCCTCAAGCCCTTCTTTCATGGTTGGCGTATTCATATTCATAAAACCTATGCGAACAACTACATTCTTGTATTTCTTGGCGATCAGTTCTGCAACCCCATTAACTACTTCTTTATTGTGGGGATGCCTGCTTCCATGTCCGAGTGCGAGTATTCCAATTTTTTCAGTCATAAAAAATATCCTCTTTTAAAATCTCATAGCATGTCAACTCAAACACACGTATATAGCACCTTAGAAATCAGCAAGTGTTGCTGTATTTATTCGGAAAAGCGAACATTTGAGGCAAACTTCCTGCCTTTTTTATTCAAATACCGACCAGACAAACAAACCAGTGATTACCAGCGCGAGTACAAAACTTGCAAAAAATCCAGCAGTGAACCCTGCCACAGTAATGATCATACCGGTCACGAATGGGCCGGTCGAGTGCCCTATATCCATTGTCGATGACAG
>Ga0180015_1000055_pt1 | contig 32433 bp, 29 predicted proteins | sample KR13_S2_MetaG_FD_116508 | JGI IMG/M metagenome (GOLD analysis project Ga0180015, IMG submission 116508) | Groundwater microbial communities from the Olkiluoto Island deep subsurface site, Finland - KR13_S2_MetaG | ecosystem: Environmental > Aquatic > Deep subsurface > Groundwater | place...
TACGTTGTCAACCGGAATGAGTTCCAGTGCCGTTCGCGGTTGTTTAATGGCCCTGTTATGTTTCCTGGGACCGCTGGTCGGGCGTAAACCGGATATTCCTTCGGCCATGGCCTTGGCCGCGCTGATCATCCTGGCCGTGGATCCGTTCCATCTGTTCGATTATGGATTTCTGCTCTCGTTTGTCGCGGTCAGCGGCCTGATCGTGTTATGCCCGCCAATGCTCCGGCGGGTGGCGCCGGCTTTGGAGCCCGATCCGTTCCGCCTCCAGCCGGAGCCAAAGCCTGTTCATTGGAGCCGGCGCGCCTTCCGGGCCGTTGCCTTCCTGTTCGTCACTTCCCTGGCGGCCTGGCTGGTGACAACGCCGCTGGTCGCGCGCTGGTTCAACCTGGTGTCGCCAGTGGCCTTACTGGCAAACCTGGTCGTGATTCCCATCACGACCCTCGTGCTTCTGGCCGGTTGTCTGGCGATCCTCTTTGGCTGGGCGGTTCCGGTCCTGGGCGAAATTTTCAACTTCACCAACGTGGCGCTGGTCTCGTTCCTGCTGTGGATAACCGATCTGATGGCGCGTATTCCGTACGGCCATGTCTTTGTCCGATCCCCGCCGCTCTGGAGCCTGGCCGTATGGTATGGAACGCTTGCCATGTGGGTCGGGTGGCGTCAGCGAGCCTGGTGCTGGATTATCGCACCGGTTCTGCTGGCATTGTCGCTGGGCGCGGGTTTCCTGGGATCAAGGAATGCCGTTGTGCTGGATGTTATCAATTGGGGAGATGGCCCCGTCTGTTTCGTGAATGGCATCGGCGGGGATGACCTTCTGATTAATCCCGGATCCCGTTACCACGTTCGCAAAGTCATCCGCCATTTGCGCCGGCAGGGAGTGGATGGTTTAAAAGCCGTTGTCCTGGCCGGCGCCGGCAGTTCCCGCGCCGGCGGGACCCCGGATATTCTGCAAACCATGGCGGTCGGAGAACTCTGGATTCCGTCCAGCGCCGGGCGATCCGTAACATTGCGGGAAGCGCGTGAGGCCGCACGTGAGCAAGGTGTGGCTATCCGCAATATGACGAATGGCGCAACGATCAGATTGCGGGGCGGGACGACGTGGTCATTTCTGTTCACGCCGGCTGACAGCTCAGCCGCCCTGACAGGTAAACCCCTATTGGCCTGGCGACTGCAGAGGGGAGCAAGGTCGGTACTATGTGCGGACAACGTATCCTCTCCGATGACCGCCGGGATGAGTGCGTTGGCAAGGAGCTTGATCCCGACCGTACTCATTGAAAATAGGATGGATCCTGATCCCGCGCGGAGTTCCCGGGCGGCATGGCCGGCAGCCATCAATTCCGAATGGCGCATTATCTGTACGCGCCTCCTTCTTCAGGATGAGCCGCCCGGGACTCCGGCTTCCTCCCATATCATCCGGTTGGCGCCGGGGCAGGGGGTAAGGATTCATTTGAAGGATACGATCGTTCGGGTGGAGCAATTTTGACCTGCATTATGCTTGACAACCTGATGTCGGATCATTTTAATCATTTGCCATACTATTAAAGGAAAATTCATTAAGGGTTGCCGATTTTTTCATTTCGCGCGCGGCTTATGCCGCGTTCAACAAGGGGGTCGTATGACAAAGCGGTTTGGACTGTGTGTGGTTGGTTTATGGATGATGGCGACGATCGGATTTGGGCAGGCGCCCGCAGACACGCCGCCGCCGGATGATATCGGATTCATGGATCCCATGAGCATGAATCCTAATGAGCTCATGACGCGCGTCAACGAAATGCTTCAGCAGGGTAATACGAATTCGGCGATCAACATGCTGATGATCGGTCATGCCATGAATCTGTCCCGGCAAGCCAGCACGTTTGGCGTGTTGCTGAATAATCTGCTGGCGACCGGCAATCTGCCGGAGGCCGAGCGCATCTACCAGGAGAACATGGCTCAGCAGGACCGCCTGACGCGTGACTATTTCAATCTCCTCCATACGTATTATGACCGGCAGGGAGATAAGCAGGCCTTGCTGGAATGGACCACCAGCCTGCAGGCCCGGGCTATGCCTCAGGATTTTCGCGCCCAGGCGTTTGGGTGGTTGCTCGACGCCAGTCGAAGTCTGGGACCTGTGAGTCGAGTGACGCAGCTGGTCCCGGTCTGCATCACCAACTTTAATGTGTCGATAAGCTGGGGTCTGTTGAATGGAGCCATTGAGGCCTATAATAAAACCGGTGATCTAAAGGCAGCGAACAGTGTCTGTGATGCTTTGGAACGCGCCGCGCGCCGGCAACCCGAATTGCGCCTGCTGGTGACTTGTCAGCGTGTGAAGTTGCTCTTTTCCGCCGGGCGTTGGCCGGAAGCTGAAACCTGTTTTAAGAAGGAAGCGTCGGCGATACCGGACCAGGAATTACTCGATTGTTTTCAGCGCGCGCTGGCGTACGTCGGCCAGACCAATCAGTTTGACCTGAAAGATCGCCTGTGTGAATGGGTGTTAAAGAAAGCGAAAAATAAGCCTGCGACATGGCAGGCCGCCGCTCGCACCTGGCTGGAAACTGCCCAAGCTCGCAAGGCGATCGCGGATATCCCAGTTCGATTTGATGCGCTGATAAAATTGGGATACGCCGACAATGAACTCACTGTGTTATTTTATAAGTATTGGCGGGTGATCTTGAAGGACGGCAAGCCGGCCAACTTGACAGCCATGATCAAGATTGGCGAGCGGCTGGCAGCAGCCATGCCGGACAAACAGGAAAAGGAGTGGTTGGGGATCACTACCTCGGAAGGTTATTTCATGCTGGAAAACTATGAACGGGCGTTAAAACTGATGGAGGATTCGGTTGCGATTATGGAGCGTCCCGAGCAAGAGATCATCGTCAATAAGATCAAAGCGCACCTGGCGCTCCAAAAAGGTAATAAGCAAGAAGCAATCGAGCGTTTTCGTATGTTCATGGATTCCGTCAAGGGCTGGACCCGTACGGAAGAGGATCCAATCAGCGGATTGTATATCACCAAGGAAATGTGTCTGGGGTTGAACGCCAGGCGGATTGGAGATATAATGAGTTCCATGAACGATGCCCAGGGGGCGCAGGCGGCTTTTCAGGAAGCGGATGGTTATTACACCACGGCGCTGAAGGAAGCGAAGGCAAACTCGCCGGAAGTCGACTATATCAAGACTCGGCAGGCCGAACTGTCCCGGCTGATGAAGAAATAATCATGCATCCCTGACTCTCGGTTCACGGGGTGCCTTGATTTCCAATGCGGAGGGCGTTTGCATCGTTTCCGCCTTGAAGTTCGGGCCTGTTGTCACCACGGTATCCGGCGATGTCTTCAACGACGCTCAGCCGTCGCTGCCCACTCGCCAGGGAATCGATCGCCTCATTCAGAAAGATTGACCGGTTTACCACTTCGTGATACGGTTGCGTCCACTTTGTACACCATCGGGGCGTAGCGCAGACTGGTAGCGCGTTTGCTTGGGGTGCAAAAGGTCATGAGTTCAAATCTCATCGCCCCGACCCCTCTTGTTAGCAAAAATGCCTTGTATTCATTGATGAATATGAGGCTTTTTGCTTTCCAGCCCTAAAAGTGCTTCAGGTTGAAACAGGGTGATTTCAGGCGGTCAAAAGCACCCACATACGCACCCACAAAATTAAAATGACGGTTCAGATGGCGGACGGTCCAGGGTTCAGAAAAGAAAAATAACACCCACAACATTCCTGCCAAGGGCATTTGGAAGAAAAATAATCTCTCGGCTGATACCGGCGCTGGTCCCGATCCACCCTGGCAACATGGCCGCCGCGAGCGTCCGCAACCGTTTTCTTTCAACTGGCTTTTCGGGACATGCCCTGATACAGTCAAAACCGCTGTGAACGTGCACGCAGGCTTGCCCGCTAGCGGCTTCGCGCAGGTGGGGGGCAGGCCCCTGCAATAGGCTTATTCGCTATTCGTAGGACTGACCACTGGTCGCCTGGAAGGCTCATATAGCATGAAAGGCAGAAGACTATGAAACCTGAAAAACGGATCGCAGATTGGGAAGTGTGGGGTGTAGCCATCGTCGTGTCACTGGCTGCAATCGCCCTTCTTCACTACCGGGGCGTAAACGGGGAAACGGTAGCAGAAACGATACAGAACATCGGCGCGGCTGTCATTCCGATCCTGGCTGCTTTCGTTGCTGCCCGCCTTGTCATGCGCAATATGAGCCTTGAAGATAAATGCTTGCATGTCGGCGAGGATGCCCTTCGTCGTCTCCAGGCCAAAAACCCTGGAATGCTCAAGGGGCCAAAAGCAAACCGGGAGAATTACGATCAGGAAAATTCAGGCGATGTGGGCCGATATATCTTTTTCCAACGAAACAATAATGGGAGAAAGGCCCAATTTATTCCGCTTCTTCCCTTGAAAGGCGGCATTGTTGAGATTCGGGTCCCCAAAATGGCCATGCTCCTTCTCGGCAGTGAGAGAGAGGGCTTGGAGATGGAGCAGAAGGATCTTCTCGCAAAGGTCCAGGTTTCAGTCAAAACTATGCTTGAACGTAATTATCCTGGTTCATTCGAAATTCTATCACACAAACATGAAGACATTGCTATCGTTGTGGATTTTGACGAATCACGCCTTAGCCTCAGGAGATTTGGCAAGGCAGTTGAAGCATGCGCAGATACAGCCTTAAAAACAGTAGTGGACACTTTGCGGTAAGGATTGGAAAAGCATCAAGTCGAAAAAGAGTATGCCATGGCTGTTTGGAGGACTGAATTGTGAAAATATGTATTCGCCGGGGCGCCAAACAGATCGGTGGAACCTGCATCGAGATTGAGTCGCAGGCCAGCCGGCTCGTCCTTGACATCGGCCAGCCGTTGGATAGCCCGGATGCTGAATCAGTGGACATGCCTGGCGTAGACGGCTTTGACAAGGCAGATCCTTCGCTTCTGGGCATTGTGCTGTCGCATCCCCACATGGATCATTATGGTTTGGCTTTCCGCGTCCCCCCGACCACAACCTTCCTCATGGGAGCGGCGACCGAGCGGATATTGGCTGCGGCGGCCGTGTTTACGCCGTCCGGCGGAACATTCTCCAATGTCATCCATCTTGCGGACCGCAAGCCAATTGTGCTTGGCCCATTCCTGATCACGCCGTTTCTGATGGACCATTCGGCCTACGATAGCTACGCGCTGTTGATCGAGAGCGATGGCAAACGGCTCTTTTACACCGGAGATTTGCGCGGGCATGGCCGGAAGGCATCACTGTTTGAACGTCTCGTGGCCAATCCACCAAAGGACGTACACGTCCTGATCATGGAAGGAACCACCATTGCCCGGGCGGGAACTGAAGAAGGCTTTCCGACAGAGGCCGACATCGAAGATAAGCTCGTTGGGATCTTTCATGACACGAAGGGCCTTCCGCTTGTTTGGTGCTCGGGACAGAACATCGACCGTCTCGTGACGGTTTTCAGAGCGGCCAAACGGTCTAACCGTCAGTTCATAATCGACATGTACACGGCCCATATCCTCAAAGCCACAGGCAATCAACACATTCCCCAGGCCGACTGGCCTGGCATACGCGTGTTCCTGCCGGAGTTCCAGAAGCGCCGGATCAAGCGGGATGGCGCCTTCGATGTGGCGGCTCTGTATCGCGACTTTCGGATATTTCCCGAGAAGTTGGCTGAAGCGGCAGGTAAATCCGTGATGCTGTTTCGGCCGAGCATGCAGATTGATGTGGAAAGCGCTGCCTGCCTTGACGGGGCGTGCCTGGTCTACTCGATGTGGGACGGGTATCTTGCGGAGGAGAAGATAAAACCGTTTCTCGCGTGGCTTGATGAACGTGGGATCCCCATACATAAATGCCACACGTCAGGCCATGCCCCGCTCTGCGATCTGAAGCGCCTGCGCAATGCATTCGCGGGAGCCGTGGCCGTGCCCGTCCACTGCGCCGAGCCGGAGATGTTTGCCAAAGCCTTTGATCGAGTTGAACGGCATTCAGATAATGAGTGGTGGGAAATATGAAAGGGGACCGCAATGGCCCCAAGGTATGATCGATCTTTGTCTCCGGGCGCTCTTAAACTCCTGCTGCCTGATGGACCGCTTCGGTTTCTGGTGTCAGACCTGCCTCTGTACCGGGATGATCCATACGCCTTTGACATTCAGTTGCGTGAAAATAATACGCTCATGTATTATCGGGGTACGACCAGGCTGCTGTCCGTTCGGATTCACGAGAACGGAGACATTCGGGCTGTTACGCAGGCTGACAAGGCGTACGGACGCTATCCCTCATCTAAGGAAGCATACGCGGGCATGATGCGCGAGTGGAAACTTGAAGAAGCAAATGAGATGGCGATTGCTTTTCACGATTACCTTCTGAAATCCGCTGAGGCATGCAAAAACAGATACTACGGGAATAGGAAAGAAGGATACTGGCAGAACCGCCTGTGTATTGATTGGGGACTTCGGTGGCAAACCAATCAGCAATTCATGATCATTGACCGTGAATGCGTCATTGGATTCGATAGTGAACAAGAAAAGCGCGCGTTTTACGATCCCCTGTATCGGCCGTATAACGAAATCCGCAATCAACTGCAGAAAGAAGCATGCAAAATCTGGGGAAAAGCGCGGGAAAAGCCATTTGGGGACGAGCTCGATATCTTGGCTTTGGACAGTCAAAATAATCTGGTCGCCATAGAACTTAAGCATGGCTGCAATCCGGGCGGAATTTACTGGGGACCGTTGCAGGTGCTGGCATATCGGGATGCCTTCAAAAGTAAGCTTGCCGTAGTTACTCGGGGCATAAAGAAATTGGTTGAACAGAAGGTCTTGTTGGGACTCTTGCCGCAAACGGCATTAAGCCGGCTGCCGGATGACGCTTTCCCGGCGGTTAAAACCGTGCTGGTCATCGGAGACCCGAATCTTAAAAGCAAATGCTGGGACAATCTCAATCGCGTAGTCAAGGAATTGAACGTGTCAAAGACAGATGAAGACCGGGACGGACTGCGCCTCATCACGCTGGAGTAAGATGCTTCCAACCCCGAGGTAAATCATGGCTATCATAGCTGGTGTTGATGGATGCGCTGCGGGATGGGTTGTGGTTCAACGGGACACGGAGTCGGGACGATCATCCTGGTGTATAGCTCCCGATTTTCTCGCAGTCCTGGATAAGACCAGTGGCGCCAGCATAGTGGCTGTTGATATTCCCATCGGACTCCTTGATCAGGCGGTTCACGGTGGCCGGGCCTGTGATCCGTTGGCGCGTAAACTGCTTGGCCCGAAACGGGCGTCCAGTGTGTTCCCGCCGCCTGTGCGTGCGACCCTTGATTGCCGGACATACCCGCAGGCGTCAAAAGCAAATCAGGACAGTTCGTTAGCCGGCATTCGCATTTCACAGCAATGCTTCGCCATCCTGCCTAAGATCCGGGAGGTGGACCGGGTGATGACGCCTGAACTCCAGCGGAAGATTCGCGAGATCCACCCGGAGCTCTGCTTCTTTGCGCTGAACGGCGGTAATGCCATAACTCAGCCCAAAAGGAGTGCCGAAGGTAAGGATGTGCGGTTGGTGTTGTTGCAGAAGCATGGTTTTGGCTCTTTATCTTCTGAGGCCGTAAAGCCCAAATGTCCTGGAGTCGAAACTGACGACATACTGGATGCCTGTGCCGCCTGCTGGACCGCAGAACGAATCTGCTTGGGCACGGCAGTCTGCATTCCGCCATCGCCCGCTCGCGACTCTCGCGGTCTCAGAATGGAAATGTGGTACTGAAGGACAGCCTTTTAACGTCTACTTGGCTGCCTTGGCATGTTTATCGCGGGCAATCACATAGCGTTTGAGATGGTATGTGATCAGGTGAATATCCGCATCGTCGATCTGGCTATTGAGTTTTGCGACTGTGTTGACAAAGGATCTCTCGTTCATTACCCACACCGTGGGCCACTCAACGGATGCCGTGACATACCAGCCCGGATACAACACAACGGGATGAACCTTGAATTGTTTGCCGGCACTGGACTCGATGAGATCGTACAGCCATCCGGCTTGTGCCTTGGCCTGGGCTACAGGATCACGGTCAGGTTGGAAACCGTTTACTTTGATTTTTTCACCATCGTAGGTGACTACGCACGATCCTTTTGCCGGCTTGCTATTAGTCTTGGTCTCGACAGTGTAAATCCCGGCAGGACCGATCAGCACGTGGTCCACGTTGAAGTTGTCGGCTTGAATATCGTGCAACACCTGATACCCGGCCGGGCGCAATTTCTCCTCCAGGAACTGACCGACAGCTTCTTCACCGGTTTGTCCCAGACGAAGTGGTTTTATTTCCTTTATTGTCCGCCATATCTTCACTACGGCAATTATGGCCATCAAGACGGCGATTATGGTGAATAGCCAAGGCGATCTTGGGGTATTGAAGAAAACGGCGATCCAATCGATAGAGGCAATTATGATCATGCAAAGCGTGATGGTCACCCACGGCATGAGGCCTTCGTCAACCAGGTAGTCAATGCGTTCCCGGAGAGACTGCCCCGGCAGTCGGACCGGCAGGTCTTTGATCGGGCTTTTCTTATATTCTTTATTCTCAGTCATATGGCCTCTATCAATTGAAAAAATGGCTCATTCATGCAGATAGTCGTTCCGAAATGGTTTGTTTGAATAGGAAATTCATTGCAGCCGCGATCAATCTGCTTGAACATCGCTGGCAAAAATTGAAGTCTTGGTATTATGTTGTGCCATGATGACAGGCCAATAGAAAGGGGCTCCCCGCCAACCATCTTCCTCCAAGCCCTTTTGTTTGATCATCAGGAGTGCTGGTATGTCCACCGCCGTACAGCGAGCGAGTTCGCCTTCCTTGTGATATGTGTCAGGCGCGTTTGAGAAGCGCCCCTCCTCTCTGATGCGCTTCATGGTGCGATCAGTCCTAACGATGCACCAGATGTTGCCCCGCCGAATGGGGGCCTCGCACTGGTTACTAAGATGTTGGATGGCCGCTTTTGCCGCCTCCACGTCCCACTCGTAGAATTGTTCGAACTCCAAGGTTTTGTATGCTTCCGCAACAAGGTTAATAGCCGTTTCTACAGAAATGAGAAAAGGGTCGGTAGGGAGAGGGTCGCCTCCCTTTATCTTGAGTGTTTCATCAATGTGTTGAACCGTCCTGGCAATGCGAGTCTTATAGCCGGTCTGAAAGCCGACTGGCAGAAGCCGGGTGTAAGGTTTAAGTGTTGTTGTCGTTGATAGGATTATCTTGTTTGGACTGCACGGCTTAATGGTGCCGTCGGGATCCTTTTGAATGAAGTATACGCCCCGGTTATCCCCTTCTTCGATTGAGTCCCTTAGTGCGGTATCAATTTGATGTATGCGCTGCATGGCTGCATAGATTTTAGGTGTCGTGTAAAACCGCGTGACGGCGAGATCTTCGATTGGTCTAAACCCAAACATCCGGGAGTGTTGCAGTACTGTGTCCTGCTGCATGGTCTTGGGATTCCGCCCGTAGTAAAATCCTGTTAGATTCGCGATGGTAAGGCCGCGGTCCAGAATCTGTCCGCCGATAAACAGATTGAGGGGCGTGCGCAACTTGAGTTGGCCGCGGTCATCGAGCAATTCCTGCACTTGGACGTCCGAATTCACTATGGAGATAACGAGGTGGTCGTCATGGAGAGCGGAGGCTGCTTTCTCTTTAACCAGCTCGTAGGGCGGCAGAAACACGTGTGTGCAGCGCATGGAACGTGCAAGGTCGTCGAACGCGTCACGGAAGAGCGTTTCCGGGATGGAGGGGTTGGAGGTCAGTGCCTGGGTAAGTTGGGATCTGAGCGCCTCCACGATTTTCGCCTGCCATTCATGTGGCTCGCGCTTTGCCTCAGTGTGAACCAGGAAGCTATACTTCTGCTCGGTGGCCTTCCGTTGCTTCTCTTGGATTTGGCGGATGCACCCGCCGACGAGGAAATTGACAAATGCGGCACGGAGGGCGCTAATGGCCTTGCTTGTGAGGGCGTTCTCAAGTTTGAACTTGCGGCCGTCGGGGTGCCGCAGTACCTCGAGTTCCTGCTCGCCGACGGCGTGGAAAAGGCTGGATGCAACGGTCTCGTTCCTTTCGGACTCGTCGAAGTAGTAGTCGCCCCCGATATAGGCAGGGGCTACGGGCACGAGTTCAGTGAAGGTCGGTCTGGTCGGTTTAAAGATCATATCCGGGCCGATGGCCACATCTTTAGGCTGGAGGTAGAGGGAATACGGGGTGGCGGTGACCTGAAGGAATGAACAATCAGTAAGCCGGTTGCGTATGGCGTCGAGTTGGCTGGCGATTTTCGCGAGTTGAACACCCTCCGTCTTGCTGCGTCTGAAACCGACACTGGCGTAGTCAGCCTCGTCGTCGATGATCAGTAACTTGCGCTCGGACAGTGCGGGGTAGGACTTGAAGAGTACATTTTCCAGCCGCTTCATGTTTTTATTTTCTTTCTTGACGACGAAAACCAATTTTTTCTTCAGTTCCCATTTGTTGAGGTTCGACGGCATTTTCATGATGTCGTAGACATCTAGCCGGTCGTCGCGGATGAATTGGGCATACTCATTCCGAAGCCTCTGCAGGGTCTGCGTTGCCAGGGCGACGGTCCCCTTTGTGAGAACAATGGAGACCTCGTAGTCTTGATCGAACGCCAACGCGATGACACCTGTGAATGTGCGTGTCTTTCCGCTTTGGATCTTCCCGAGGAGCATGCCCGGGTGTTGCGATGAGGTTGTCTTCTCGCGTAGTCTGTGGACTGTGCGCCAGATGGCGCATTTGAGGTCCTGGCTATAGTCCCCGTTGTCGGCCACAAAATTACTGTAGAAGTGCCCGTCCAGCCGCATGTCTTGTGCCCAGATTGTGGCTTCGTCGTTTCGGAAAGTGTGTCGCTCCTGTTGTGCCCATGACTTTGCGAGCACTGGGCTGGCCTGGAAAAGACGTTCCTCTCCCTGGTGAATCGTGGAGTTAACACCATCGAGGACATGGAGGAAGCGAAGAACTTCCAGTCGTACGAAGGGGTATGGCTGGAGTTCTGCCCTGGTGGCACTCAATTCTTGGGCGACTTGGCCTTGGGTACCTGCAATTATTGCTCCCGATGGAAGAAGGAAGGCGTGATAGGTGGGGTCACCATGGCTGAAGACCTGTCGCGTGTTCGCCAAAGGCGGGACGATGTCTGCTATGGACTCTGGGTCATCGAACCGGCTGAATGTGGTAACGTTCCCGTCTTGAACTTCATCTTGTATCCAATGTTCGCTCCCGTCGGTAAGAATGGGAAGGAGAAAACCTGTCTTCTGGCGCATCGGGTTGACGTAGCCCAGGAGGGTTAGAGGGAGTAGGGAATCTACAGCCATCTTTTCTCCTCACAGTGTTTCCTGACTAGGAGTCGCAGATGGGCATGGAATTCGCTGGGCCTGAAGCTTTTGTAAAGTTCATATGCCAGGGGGGCGGCATCCCACGTCGAAAGGACGTTCTTGACGTCATCGTTTTCAAGAAAACTGTGCGGTAGAGCGACTGCCGCTATGCGGCCATTCAGATCAATCGGCTGGTCGACTTGGTACTCGACGGCGGACTTCCGGTCGTCACAATCTTTATCGCCGCCGCCGTTGTTAAGGTTATAGTATTTTCGAGCGGGCGTTCCCGCGGGAGGTATGGTCAGGTTCATGTCGAGCATTCCCGACCAATATTTCTCGTTCGTGCTGAAGAAGCCGACGACCAGGCGTTGCGCGGCTTGGGTTACGGACTTAAGGTCGTATGTATCAACATCGGCAGGATCGATCTCAGGGTGGTACAATAGATCTTTACCGGCGCCTGAGTCGAATGGGAAGACTCTCTTCACCCCGGCTGTTACAGTGCCAGGGGTGATAATCAGGCAAACCGGCGCGTATATGGTGTCATGTCGGACCGTATTGGCATCTTTTACCCGGTATGCTGGTTTGCCATAGAAGAAGTAGACCAGTGGTTCCTTGTATCTGGGACACTGGCTGGGATTCAGGCAACCTGAGTTTACGATGTCCGCAAAACTGGTCCAGGTCGTTACGTGGGTCAAGGGCAGTTCGCTCACATATGCGTCTTTCTGCTGTACGTGCTCTGCAAATGTTACCACAGGACATTGCCCTCCCTAGTAGGCGCAGTTCAGTACCTCGTCGAGTGTCGCGGTGAAGGGCAGAGGGGAGGCGATTTCGGCGATTCCCCGGTGCTTCAGGAGCTGGCGCACGTTCCAGTGGTAGTGTACGAACTCGGGCGCTGAATCGACGCGGTACACGAGATAATAATCAGATCCTGTCTTCAAGGGGTAGTGATACTTTCTCTTGAGTGTGGCGGCGGTGATGACTTCCGGGGGCGTGGGTTTGCCGTCGCCAGCCGTTATCACGGCATAAAGGCCGGTCGCAGCCTCCTGCCCGTGTTTGTGGAGCAGAATGTAATAAGCGCCGACGTTTTCCGAAGTCAGAGGGACAGCTCCGCGTTTTTCGCCGACGCGGAGAATCAGCAGGTGCTTTTCGTCGGTCCAGCGGAGTTGAGTCTCGTTCTGATACCACGCGACGAGGACAGGGGTCTCTCGCGGAGGCAGGGCGCGGCGACCGTTGATGTCGTATTCGGCGATGGGTGCCTTGCGGACGGCAAGCGGTCCGGGCTTGTCATGAATGCGGTAGCGGTGGTAGGTCTCCTGCTCACGGCGGGTGGCGCGGTCACAGACATGGGCGACGATTTGGAGCATGAAGTCCTTTAGCGCCTTGGTGCCGTCCTCTTCTCCCTCGGTCGGACGAATGGAGAATGCTCCGAGTCCCGGGACAATCTCATGGAAACCCCACCATGTGCGTGTCAGGGATCCCGGGTACAGAACGTAGGCGCCAGCGGTGCGGCGGATCGCGTCCCTGTAAGCGTGCATCTTGAGGAGATCCGCCCTCTTGTAGGTGCCGGCCCGCTCCTGCTCTTTCTCCTCGGACAACCGGCTCTCCAGGTTCCTCGCCCCGGTTTGTTTGTCCGTCTTGCCGAAGATGTCCTCCAGTTTCTCGACGCGATACTTGGCGTCGAAATGCACATGGACGATCAGTTCCTGTTCTTCGGCCTGCTGTTCACTGAAACCTATTGGCCACAGTGAAAGCGTGTAGTCGGGGCGCATGCTGGCCGTCCAGCTTCCTCTGAGCGGGAAGTTCGGGGCGGCGTCATCTCCTCTTCGCGGGAAGGTACGATTGTAGGAGAAACGGACGTTCAACTCGCGCTGTCCCTTGTTGTATACTCCCTTCAGGGCGACATGCCGCCCCGCCCTTAATTTAAGGCCGAAGCCATCGTCTGTTTTCGTTATCAGGGACTGCGCCGGAGGGGTGGCGAGCGTAAAGACGTCGGCGACGACGTCCAGAAGCCGGAAGAAGAGCCAGTACTCGTATAGGGTGGCGACATCGCGTTTGCCGGCACCATAAACGTCCGCTCCGCCCGACCAGCAGATGCGCGCTGCCATGTCAAACTGCAGCCATGCTGCGAGAATCTCGCGGTATCCTCCCTTGCGCTGAAGAACAGGACTGCCAAGGGGCAGGATGCGCGGTTCCGATATATCGCGGAAGAAGTCGCGGCTGAGCACTTCGGCCAGTTCCTCTTCCAGGGCGAGAGCTTCTTGGGTGAAGCGCTTATCCCCCTCACGGCCGACGTTCTCCAGCCGTTCGCGGATCAGGGCCACGAACGCCTGGAACGTCCGGAGGGCGTGCTTCACAAATCGGTTCTCGGCGGTGTCCACGGTCTCGACGTTGCGGAGGACGGTCACGCGTTCCGGCACGGATGCCATGCGCGAGTGGAGCGGATGGCCGGCTGGCAGAGGGACTCGGCGTGAGGCGGATGCGATCTGGCGGGCGATGGCCGCAGTTGGTTTGATGCTGCGGTTGATAGGAACGACGCACGCTTCCTGTTCCCAAAGACGGTGTGGAATTGCAGTAATCCGTTGGACGGCGTCGCGAAACTCGCGAGAGGCCAGTAGAGAGCGGACAAAAGCGAAACGTTGACAGAGGGTCTCGGGGTCGCGGGTCTCGTCGGGGAGCAATGTCTGTTGGGCCGGGGAGCGGAACTCGAGCAGCAGGTCTGTGCAGCGCTCCGTGATGTACCTCAGCATGCGGCGGTAGTCATCGCGGTAGCCAACTTTTGCCGTCCGGACCTCAACTTCGGCCGAGCCCTTTTCGCGGTCAGTTTCCGCGTCCAACAGCATAAAGCGCATGCGACCTACGTTGAGACCAGGTGTAATGCGCCCACGGTCAAGATTTTTTGGTGTGCGGCTGGACCGAACGATTCCCGGTTCAGTCCGGAGGCGGCATCCGGGCTGGTCGAGCTCGTATTCGTACGCGGCCATTTCCAGAAGTTGAACGGGGGCTTCGGCATACTCCGCGGCAGATTCGGGTGACTCCTCAATGATCAAAGGGATGGCTTCGTCGGAAGTCCCTTCGGGGTAGAGTGCCATAAGGGCGACGGGTTGTCCGTCGCCATTCGTGAACTGAACCTTGACCAATTCTTGCGCCACTGTCATGCCTCGGTGTAGCTGGTAAAGCCGTTGTGTTTAAGACGCAGTTCCATACGTTCTATCTTTGCATAACTGATGGGGAATCTTTCTTTCGTAACGATCTTCTTCAGTTCAGTGAGTACGGGTCCAAGTTTTGTCTTTGAACCGTGAAGTTTAGGCAGGAGTTTCTGCATGATCGCCGCGTCGAGAGCTTCATCAAGTTTCCAGCCCTCGCCAGAGACCTTTGCATGGAAGTATACAAAGCGAGAGATCTCGTACGCGGGGCGATAACCAAATTCAGCGCCGACTGTCGACAACACGGTGAACATACCATCAAGAACACTCTTTACCTCTGTTCTTTGCGTGGTTCCGAGTTCATCGAGGGATACATCTCTCCTTGCGGCCTGGGCCACAAAAAGCTCAGCATAAACGACTCCACTACCTGTGAGCCGGGAGATGTCCACTGGGTTTGGTTTGTCGAGAAAATTCGTCATGTCTGTCGCTGAGACCGTGAATTCGATAACGTTGGCCCGGTCCAACACCTTGGGGGAAAACATATATGTTGTTTCGTCCACGTTGACCGTTCCAATGACGAAGAGGTTGGGAGGGATGCGTACTTGCTCAGGTACGGCGTTTCCTTCGCCGTCTCTGTGCTCTCGGTTCTCATGGAGGGTAACTGGCTCGCCTGACTCCGTGGCTGACAAAACATCCGCAAAGTAGCGTTCAACATGGGATAGGTTCATTTCGTCTAGGATGAGAATATATGGATGTGTTGGATCCGCTTGGGCAGCCAGGATAAGTTGTAGTGCGCCGGAAGATGGCATGCAATACCGCCCGGGTGATAGGGCGTCAGCGTAACCAAAGAGTGGGTCTTTATTGGTCCAATCAGCGCCGACCGGAATTAGTGTGTAGGAACTGCTGTAGATTGCAGGTTCCAAGTTGGCCTCAAGTACTGCGAATGCTGCGGCCTTTAGATGTGTTTCGAAAGAGTTAAGTTGAGTGGAGTATTGTGTGTTCTCTGAAACAGCTTCTCTAATGGTGCGCGCAGGTGTGTCGCGGGTGAAGCCTTTGTTTGTAATGGTGAGGACCCATTCGGCAACGAGTTCTCTGGGAAGGCATACTTTGGTCGCCACCCCTGATTCCGGCTTGTTTGTTAGAACGATGGCGGTTGAATCAGCCGCGTGCACATAGTAACTAATTCGATCAGACTTGATCTCGCGTCCCACTGAAAATTGGTCGTGTTTGCAGGCGTGGGGTTTTGTGAGCCATGACGCAAATGCGTGTGCGAGTTTCGTCTTCCCGCTTCCGGATAAACCTGTAAGAATTACAAACCGTTTTGAACATACAGCTGCTACAAACCGCTTGCTAAGACGTGGATCTACCCGCAAGTTGGCCCTCTCAAGTGCGGATGTGAAGGCTACTACCAGTTCGCGAAGCGCTACATTTTGATCTAGCGAGTTCAGATGGCTATCAGCAGGACCTGCGATCTCTGTCAATGCCTCTTTGTTCCACGGAATATACTTATCTTCGCCGACTTGGATGGCGCCAGTCATTGCCATCACTTGGAGCATGTGGCGAATCCTTCGCTCGACCGTTTCAGGCAAGCCGTGTTTTTGCTGCTTCCCGTGATCGAGAGCTTCGGTCAGATTATCCTGGGTTGGGCGGAAATTCCGCATCACTCCATACAATACGTCTTCGAGAGTAAGAGGTGCTTTTGATAGGGAGAATGCGGCAGCCAATATCCTAAAAGGGTATTCATCCGCTTCGGCATCCTTGATCGCCGAAAGAGCCTGGGCTAAGGCATGCGGCGGATCGATCTCGCCGGCAACTATCTGTCTGCCGAAAGCCGTCACCTTGAATTTTTGATCTGTCAGATCCAGAACGCCGGTCCGCGTCCATGGGTGAGGATAATCGCGAAAAAGCGGTCTGATTTCCTTCGAGGACTGCTTCTGACTCCACTTCTCATTCGGGAATGCTTGCGCGAGTTCAGTGTAGATAGGAGACTTCTCGTCGTACACATTTTCACCCTCGTGCTGTGCGGCAATTTTCAAGACTCCGAGCCATATAATGGGATTCCAGAGGCCTTCACGGCCAGCGTCGATTCCCGTCCACTGCACATCGTATTTGTTCATTTCTCCTCCTGAAAGAGATGCGTTTGATCTAGGACTTGTAGGATCGTTTCGAAAGGAACTGGTTCGAGGCCAAAGATCTGAGATCTGATAACGTTACCCACGGCAGCGGCGAGTAGCGGAGGCACTGCGTTGCCGATCTGGCGTATCGGATGCCGGCCGGTTCCTGCGAATGCCCACCAGTCGGGGAATGTCTGTATTCGGGCGCTCTCCCGCGGCGTCACTTCACGTGGCTTGATCGGATGGATATGCCCCTTTCCGCCACCTTTGTCTGATCCAACGATGATCGTGAAACTGGGGCGATCAAGGTCCAATTTGTTGATGCGTGTGAAGTGGTCTCTTTCGCCCGGACGCATGCTTGCATATCTTTCTATTATCCTTTGACTGTGATTCCGGCCTGTATGGTTTGCGGGAGGTTCCGTCCCGATGACAGGGAGACCACGCAGGGCGTGCCTGACGGTTCTCCAGCTTCTCGGCCCTTCGAATGGGCTCGTCCCGGGTTGACTTGTGATTTTGGGTATCTGGGCAATGGTCTTGCCATTTCGGGATCCTATGATAAACACTCGATCTCTGAACTGCGGGACGCCGTAATCAACGGCGTCGAGACGCAAAACGGAGAGGCTGTACTTCAGTCCTTTCTTCGGCTCGCCGATCTTTTTGCATATCTCCGTGAACACTTCGCCGCCTTCTACGGTCATTATGCCGTATACGTTTTCGAAGACGAAAGCTTGGGGTTCCAACTCGGCCAGCAGTCGCAGGTACTCATATGCGAGCAGTCCACGGTGGTCCTCTCTGCCTCTCCGTTTGCCGAAAACGCTGAATGCCTGACATGGGGGGCCGCCTGCGAGGAGATGCACTTCGTCTTTCTTTCGCCGGATTGCCTCGAGAATGAAATGGGCATCGATCTCCTTGACGTCTGAGCGATAAATGAGGGACTCTGTAAGGATTTTCTTTCCTCTTTTTGCTGCTTCGGCGCGGCCCCACTGAAGTGTTATGACACTGTGGGGATCTATGTCTGTGCAGAATCCCGTGACCCATCCGGTGGCCTCGAGCCCCAAATCCATGCCTCCGCCTCCTGAAAAGAGTGAGACAGCCTCGAGTTTTCTCTGCGGTTTATGTGGTTGAGGTTTTTCTGCTGTTTTCATTCACCATTTAATCCGGTACGGCGAGGCGTTACCAACTGACCTCTATTGTTGAATTGGCAGAGTATTGCATGCCATTTGCGGTGTGCCAATATTTGTTTAAGTGCCTCTCCGACACGGCGTGGGCCCCCCTCGATTTGACACTCCCAGAGTACAAGGAGCCTCCAGCCGGCATTCAGTATTTCCGTTTGGATGTGCTTGTCTCTATGGACGTTCGTCTGAAGTTTTGGCCGCCAATAACGACGATTGGACTTGGGAACGCCTGAGTGTTTGCATCCCGGGTGTTGATGCCAGAAACACCCATGCACAAAGATGACCGTCCTGTGTTTCGGCATGACGATATCCGGTTTGCCGGGGAGGTCCGTCCTCCGCAGTGAGAACCGGTAGCCCATTCTGTGCAGCAGGGACCTGACCGTCCGCTCCGGCTGCGTGTCCTTGCCACGGATCCGGCTCATGTTCCAACTTCTGTGCTCTGGTGTGATCTTATCCACGTCTTGGCTGTGTTCGGTTGCTGGCGGTTTTTCGATATGGCAGTATAGACATCGGCAGTCATAAAACACCTTTTCGGGCACTATAGCAAGTTGATTTCGGGATGCTTTCGCCGATGTGCGCGCTTTCTTTTTTATCCCGATTCTGGTAGCGTCTTTATTGATTTCAAAGAATGTATCATAGAGCGATTATTGCGTGCTATTAAGGCGGCCGGTTATACAACCGCCTGGATGTATTCGGCATATAGGAGATCATCAATGGATCGAATATCAGTCGGCAAACAGACCATCAAAACCCTTTGGAAATGGTGTGACGAGCGCCTTTTTGCTGTTCCTGAAATCCAGAGGGAGTTTGTCTGGGACAAGCGCCGGGCCAGTGATTTGCTCGACAGCATCTATCGCTGTCTTCCAATAGGCAGTATCCTTATATGGGACGCTCATGGCGACCATCGGCATCTTTTGCGTCAGACCCAAGTCCTTTTGCCGCCCCACGATCCGTCAAACAAAAACACGTTTTTCCTCATTGACGGGCAGCAGCGGCTTTCTGTGCTCTATCGTGCCCGCAAGGGCGGCGAGGTGTTGAGTTCCAACGGCAGCCCGATCAACTTCGATCAGCTTTGCTTTAATTTTGACACCGAGAACTACGAATCCCGCTTCCTCTTTACCCGGCGGCCCATACCTAATGTTCAAATCCCCGTCACGGATATTCTTTCCCCTGAATGGGCGAGGCGGATCAATAAACTCCCGCACTGGAAGCGGAGTCAGATTCGTAAGTGCCGCGAAGCAATTGCCTATTACGAAGTCCCGGTCATTTCCGTCCACACCCACGAGCTGGATGAGGTGCGGGAAGCTTTTCTGCGCATCAACTCTGGCGGTCTTCGCATCAGCAAGGCTGACCGGGCCTTCAGCCGTGCCTCGCGTTTGGACTTGCGCCGGCTCATCCGCGAGCTCCGCGAGTCACTCCCGAATGGGTTCGAGGAAATTGATCCCCGCATACTGCAGGTCTCCATGGCTGTTATCGAAGGCCAGCGGGATACCAGTTCTAAGGCCGTGGAGAGCATTATTGCCAGGCTCGATAAAGCCGAGTTTGAGGACGGGGCAGCATCCAGTGAGTTTGTTCGAAAATGGAAACGTGTTAGCGATTGCGTCAAACGATCAGTTGATTACCTGCATTTCGATCTTGGGGTCATTAATTTCAGTTTCCTGCCGTCGGACCTCATGATTGCCGTACTCGCCTTTTTCTTCCATGCCAATAACCGTGCCCAGCCCAATTCCCGTCAACGTCGGGAGATCAAGAAATGGTTCTGGGCGACCGGGATTGCCCGGAGATATGTCGGCCGCGGATACTACAACAACATTCGTCGAGATCTTGCTTTCTTTGAACGTCTCGGTCGCCGGCGCCCTGGCCGGTTTGAGTTCAAGGACCGAATGGCCGATAGGAAATTAGGGTCACGTCTCGACAATCGACAATTCAGCATTGCCAGGAAGGTGGCGTATAGAAACGGATGGTAGTGATCTATCAATGCCAGCAGTGTCCATTTAGACGTGAATTTGCACACCCAGAAAGGACGTAAGCCATGAGATCACTTCCGCCTCCCGGAACCCTCGTGAAATGCAAGCTGGAGATTAATCTGCCCTTTGAACAAATCCCGGTTCTGCGGAAGATGTGTAAGGCGAATGGCTTCACAATAAACGAAATGGCCGAAGAACTCCTCCGCGCCTACCTTGCGGGCACGGTAAAAATCACACGGAAACCCGATAAATCTGGTAGAATGTCCATTGATGATCTGAACGCCACGATCCGTCAGCGTCCATGAGACAACAAGACCGGTCGTCGAATCGAAACGGAAGGTCGTGACCCTGCCCATGCCGGCGATAAATGTTGCTCGGTTCAGAATCCTCATATTTCGATCATCTTGTGTCCATAGACACCGATGATCCTCGTATCACCCAACAGGGTCTCAGCATCCACGTGCTGGTGGCCATGGACGACGATTTTCGGTCTTGCCCTGAGCACGTAATCCTTGAGCGCTTCAAAACCGTAATGCACCTCGTCTTCCCGATCATGAATTCCCCTGGGCGAGTTGTGGGACAGTAGAACGTCGACCGGAGGGAATGACGCCAGCCATTTGTCGACTTCGATTTGGTCGTACAGAAAATGCCCACGCGGTTTATACTTCCATGACCCGTTCAAGCCGCCGAATGTTACCCCGTTATGTTCATAGACCTGGAGATGCAAGTCCACGATGGGGTGCGGGAATGCAGTGTTGCTGTCATGATTGCCTTTAACGGCCAAGATGGTCGAGCAAGAGAATGCCTCTGCGGCCTCAAGAATCACCTGATCAACAATATCGCCACAGGACAGAAGCACGTCTGCTGATCCAGATCCGCCCTTCCAATGGAAATCGTCTATGTCTGATAGCGCAAGGATTCTCATCTTTTGATGTTCAATATAGCACAATATGCCAATGTTACCCAAGAACGTTTTGCCGATGATAAATATTGCCCATCGTCGGCTTGACCGCAACGGTTCTGTAGAGGGTAGAGCTTGACACTCCGGAACTGTTAGCCCATCATAATCACGCAAGAACATGATTTGTCATGCAACAACCTCAAGAGGGTAAGACACCATGAAACCTCTAATTATCTTAATCGTTATCGTTGCGATATTGTTGCTCGTTATTTATGTACTAAAAATATTATTGGCTGGAAAAAAGAACGGACGGCGACCGGATCTATACGAGAAGCGTGATTACTTGCTTACAAAGGCGGAACGATCATTCTTTGGCGTTCTAGAACAAGCTGTTCAAGGGCAAATGCGCGTCATGTGCAAAGTGCGATTAGCGGATGTGGTTGCCGTCAAAAAGGGCATTCAGAATCCAGAACGTCAGCGTTTGTTTAACTCAATCCAGAGCAAACATGTTGACTTTGTATTGTGCGATAACGATCGCATAACCGTGCAGTGTGTGATTGAACTCGATGACAAGAGTCATGAAGAAGAGGGGCGGCAGGATAGGGATTCCTTCGTCGATCAGGTCATGCGCAGTTCCGGTATTCCGATCTTTCACTTCTCAGCAAAACGTGGATATTCAATCGAAGAAATACGGAATACTATTTATGACAAGGCATAGGAAAGAAAAATAAAGAAACGGGACTGTGGATCTTTGGAACAACAAGACCGAACGGCAGGCAAATATAAAATGTGAAGGCAAAGCAACATACCAGACGAGCGAAGGCGTGGGGTCCCCGCCGGGCAGTGGGTGTGACCCGCGTTCGCGCCGCGGCGATTGCGCGGGTAAGGCTTGCCCGGGAGTTGATTGGTTGCGCGGTGTATGGGAAATTACCGGCGGGCTATTCCGTGTACCGGCACCGGCCTTTGCCGAAGAATTGCTGGTATGTGGTCTGCGGGCCGAGGCACACAAACAGGACCGGAGGATTCCGGACGCTACTGTGTATCTCCAAGCAATCCGGGCGCGTGTTGTTGACCACGGTCCTTCACTGCGAGTGAGGAAATCGGGTATGGGAGAGATCTTCAAAGCCGAGTGTCCTTGCGGGTTCAAGTCGCGGGATTTGTACGTGGGGCGTGGAATGATGAACGCGCATCCTTACGGTGTGCCCGTGGCCTGTCCGCAGTGTCATATTGTGTGGGTCACATATTCGCGGAGCCACAGGCGAACTTGCCGGAAATGCAAGGCAACGCTCTACTACTTGCACGAGGACGGTAACTTTGTTCCCGCCGATGTGCTAAAACGGTTTAAGGTTGATTTTCCCTGGGATTGGGACTGCACGGAAGAGGAAGTCGAATCTTTTCCCGAAGTCCGCTATCGCTGTCCGAAATGCGGGAAGATAGAGATGCAACTCGTTGAGGCCGGCTGTTGGGATTGAGGGAGCGGTGAAACTGAAGCCGGCTTGGGCATGATTCAGGCGACCGGAACACAATGAATGAGGTCTGCCAAGATAACAGCCATGGTACACACAAAACCAGACAGCAGATCGGACAGGCTACGGGAACTGGCTAACGCGATAGACACCGTTGCTGACAGGGCGATGACGCACGTGATGTCCGGGCTGATGTGCGCCATTGAAAGCGAAGCAGACAAGCAGCAGATGTCTCCTTTCGAGGCGAAAGCCTACGCGGAAGAGGAAGTAAAAATCAGACAGGGTTATGCTCGAAGCAAAGCTCTACTTCACGCTTTTGAGGCAGCCAGACTCGACCTCAGAGAAGACGAGGCCATGTTCTTGGAAAAGGTGCTCCCCTGGTTTGAGTTCAGTACGGTTGATCCCTGGACAGACTACCCCTCAAAATGGTACGCCGTCTTATGAGTATGCGCTTGCTGGACCGCGCGCGATTATTTGACCGCTGGTGGCTGATCGCGGTCGATGGGTCGCTACAGGATCGCGGCCATGATACGCCGACGAATGAGGCGCGCTACCGGTATGTCGTTGAGGCAAAGCTGGTCGGTCCCGATGGAACGATGTTTCCGTTGATGACGGAATTTGATGAGGACATGCGCGATCCGGTTCGCGACAAGGAGGACTGTGAACTAAACGCTTTCGGACGGCTCGCCGAGCGCCTGCATGCTGAGTTTCCCTGACTCGCCATCTGCCTGCTGATGGACGTAGCAGGACCTCCCGCCCGCCCCCGCCTGCCTTTAACGACAATCTCATTATCCAACGCTCCGCGCACGGTCCGCCGATATCTGCTCTTATCACGCCACCATTTTGCTCTTGCCCCGTCCAACACTCAAATGCGACTATGAATTGGAAGTGTTGGTGTTCATTGCGTCCGCTTGACATCTCGTTGGGGAAAAGGTAAATTACGGTTTTTTATGTATTGCCAACGTAGCTCAGCTGGTAGAGCAGCGCATTCGTAATGCGCGGGTCGGCGGTTCGATTCCGCCCGTTGGCTTTGAAGGCTCGCCTGGCTGGGTATTTCCAGGCGGGGCATACCGGGGAATGGGTTTCCCGTGGATCGCATGAGGCTCGGAGCCAGGTGTCGGTATTTCATACGGACAGATACCGGCCACCGTGTAAACGCCGATTTGAATCGAAAAGTAAATCTGCAAACATGGTTTCTATGACATCTCACAAGAAGAAATCAAAGATAAAATCGTCTCCGAAACGAAAACCGTCAGCCCAGAAGGCCGGTCTGGCCAAAAAGGTTATGGATTCGGCGCATCAAGTATCGAAGAACGTCGCCCCTGCGTCTGGATTCGGAAAGCGTCCTGCTGCCGGGCCGATGCCCTCCCGCCGCAAGCAGGAATCCCGGAAAGCGATCAATGCGGTGGATGTGTTGCCTCCGCAGATTCGTGTCAAGATGAGTAGTGAAGAACTCCGGGAAAAAATGAAGGAGCTGATGAAGCTGGCCCGGGATCAGGGCTATTTGACCCACATTGACATCAATGAAAGCCTGCCGACCGACCTGATCGATCCGGATGAAATCGAAGGGTTTATTCTGCTCCTGAGGGGAATGGATATCGAGGTTATTGATCCTGCTGCGGTCGAGCAGTTCAAGAAACAAGTGGAAAAAGACGAGCGCGCCGAACAGGCAAAATCCTTTGACGTAATGGACGATCCCATCCGGACCTACCTCCATCAGATGGGTCAGGTCCCCTTGTTGACGCGGAGCCAGGAAGTTGAGATCTGCAAGCGGATTGAGGAAGCTGAAATCAATTCCCGTTCATTATTCAAGCAGTTTGGTTTTTCCATGGAAGCGTATTTTGCGCTTGGGGAGCGTCTGGAAAGTGGCAAGGAGCGTTTCGACCGGATTATCGTTGATAAGCATGTTAACGGGAGGGATAAGTATTTCCGGGTTCTTTCAGAGTTGAAGAAGAAAATTAGAGCCATGCACAAGAAACTTACCGGAATGTTTCTTCGTATCAGCCGTTGCCGCGGCAATGAAAAGAAAGCCCAGCGTTATCAGAAGCCGTATGACAAGATGCTTCAGCAATATTCCCGCCAGTTGGACGGGTTTTATTTCAAACAGAAGGCCATCGAGGATTTTGTCACAATTGCCGACCGATATTACCAGCAGTATGCGGATTGCTGTGTCCAAATCAAGCGATTGGAAGCAGGCCGGGGGCCTAAAACCGCAGTCCGTCAGTCTAAACTTCGTGCGGAGAAACGGCGGGCGCATGATCTGGAAACCATCTTTTTTATGCGGGGTGAATTGTTTGAATCAAAATATCGGGCATTTAAATCATGGTTGAAAAAGGGGCAAAAAGCGCGGACGGAAATGGCCGAGGCCAACCTGCGGCTGGTTATCAGCATCGTGAAAAAGTACATGAACCGTGGTCTGATGTTTCTGGATCTTATCCAGGAAGGCAATACGGGGCTGATGCGGGCTGTGGAAAAATTCGAATACAAACGCGGGTATAAGTTCAGCACTTATGCCACGTGGTGGATTCGGCAGGCGGCGACGCGAGCCATCGCCGACCAGGCGCGAACCATCCGGATTCCCGTGCACATGATAGAGACCATTAATAAACTGGTCCGGGTTCAAAAACAATTATTGCAGGATTTCGGCCGGGAGCCCACTCCGGAAGAAGTGGCCAATGAAGTGGATATTCCCGTGGAGCGTGTCAAGGAAGTATTCAAGATGTCGCAACAGCCGATTTCCCTTCAGGCGACGGTAGGCGACAGCGATGATGCGTATTTCGGGGATTTCATCGAGGATAAATCGGCTGAGAATCCGTCTGAAATGACCGCCTACAGTCTGCTCAGGGAGCGCCTCCAGGAAGTCATCAAGACCTTGTCGGAACGCGAGCAGAAAGTCCTCAAATTGCGTTTTGGCATCGATGATGGATGTCCGCGGACCTTGGAGGAGGTCGGTATAATGTTTTCCGTGACCCGCGAGCGCATTCGCCAGATAGAAGCCAAGGCGCTTCGAAAACTTCGCCACCCAACCCGCCTGCAGAAGTTGGAAGGTTTCCTGGAAGTCAAGGACTAGGCCTGTTCCAGGCTTGAACCGATGCCGCAGATTACCGCATCCGCTTTATAATCAAAACGTTACCCATGCGGGCGAGGTGGCTTCCCGCATGACTATTATTTTAAAATTGCGGCTTGCTTTTCCATGGTAGCGGTGTATCATGCGGCCAAGGGGGATTGTCATGTTAAGATTTATTTATTTTTTCATTGGTCTGGTTGCGCTGGCTTCCATGGTGGTGGAGGCCCGGGCTCAAAATAAAAAATTCAGTATTACCGTCACGACCCTGAATGCCAAGGCTAATGCATTGAGTCGTGAAGAATGTATCGATCGCGCCAAGTCCAGCGAAATCAGCAAGGACCTGCGCGGGGCCAAGCTGAATGACGCTGATTTAAGCGGCGCCATGCTGATATCCGCGGATCTCAGCGAGGCCAATTTGAAGAAGGCGGTTCTTCATAATGCCTTTATGTGCCGCGCCGATTTCAGCGGGGCCAATCTGGAAGGAGCCGTCATGTATGAGGCGGATCTGAACAGCGCCAGGCTGGTGAATGCGAATCTGACCGGCGCCGATCTGACCGCCGCCAATCTCTGTAATGCCAACCTGAGCGGCGCCAACCTGACCAAGGCCAACCTGAAGAGCGCCAACCTGACCGGCGCCAGCCTGAGGGGGGCCAACCTGGCCGGAGCTCAGACGAATGACACCGTGTTCTCCGGCACGATCATGCCGGACGGCACCGTGCGTCCCGGCTCCTAGTTAATGTCGAGAACCTCCGCAAGCCGGGCTGGTTCCACGCGGAACGCACAGCCGCTTCCTTCGTAGAATCCATGTCGGCCGATCAGGTGGATATGCAGATCGGTAAATGTGATTTCCGTGCCGTTTTGAATATCGCGAACGGTAATGCTTGTTTTCGGATATAACCCCGGATCGCCGAATGGGCAGAGGAGTTTTCCACGCGCGGAATCCACGCGCACTTCCCAGCGGGGCGGAATGGTGATCCAATCTCCACATGCCTTTTGTCCGGCATCGCGGAATTCAATCATGCGCCGGGCAATTTGCCGGTGCGACAACCCGATGCGGTTCACCGCGGCCTGGTCAGCCGCCATGATCGCCGCCAGGGAACGGGGATCGTTACCGAGAAAACCGTCGCACGCGATCTGTCCCGGCTGCATGGCGGCCGTAATGGCAACCAGTTTCTTTGATAATTTCATGGCTTCATGCTCCATGGGTTAACGGTATGCGATCATGAATACTTGTCAAAAAAGATGCGGTCATCAGAAAATCCTTTTCGGGTCAGCACGGCCAGACAGGCGTTGATCATCGCGGGACTGCCGCACAGATAGGTGTCGGCCGGCCGGTTGGAATCGATATGCCGGTCAACAACATCCATGATCAGCCCCGTTTCACCATGCCATGAGTCATCCGGGAGCGGTTGGGATAGAGCCGGAATGAACTTGAAATCCGGAAGATCTAATTCCAGTCGTTTCATTTCGTCAACCAGGAAAAGATCGCGCCGATTCCTGGCCCCAAAAAAATACCTGGTTGTTCGCGGATCGTGCCGTTCCCGCATATCCAGGAGGATGGATTTCATGGGAGCCATGCCCGATCCGCCGGCGATGAGAATAATATCCCGCGGGGACTCCCTTAAATAAAAATCTCCGTGGGGCCCGTGAAACATGACCTGATCATGGAGCTTCAGGTGTTTGAATATGTAAGTGGTTCCCAATCCATGAGGGATCCATCGGATCTCCAGTTCGATCCTGTCAGGGGACGAGGGCGGCGACGCAATGGAATAGGCCCGAAACGACAGGCGTTGGACCTGCGCGTATCGGGGAATCTGCAACTCGATATATTGCCCCGCTTTGAAGGCCAGAACCGGGGGATCGATCAGGCGTAACTGCAATTCCCGGATATCATGGGTCAGATTGCGAATATCCGCCACCTCGGCGCGGTATTCCTTTGCATGGAAATAGCCGTCGGGGATCGCGACGGCCATAGCCTGATCCACCGGGACCTGACAGGAAAGACGCAGGCCCTGACGCTGTTCCTCTTCCGTCAGGTGAAAGCGTTCCTTGGATGATAGGGGACTGTGAGGACCGCGCACCACCCGGACTTTACACAGCCCGCAGGCACCCCGGCCTCCGCAGGCGGAGGGTATAAAGACCTGTTGCCCCTTTAAAGCGGTCAAGAGTGAAACACCCGGCGTGCTCCGGAATTCCCTTCGCTCATTAATCGTGATAGTAAATTGTTGATTGTCGATCATTGCCTGCGCTAGCGCGTCCCATCACATAAAGGACAAACCCTTATATCACATTCTGTGATACTTTATCATTTGCGGCAAGCGATTTGAATGGAAAATATAAAAAAGATGTTGATTGAAAGCCGTTTGTTTTGTAATTTGATGAATAGGAATTTCAATCTTGCGGTTCTACCGAACCGCCACAATCCGGCAGCTGACGGATTGCGGCGTAGCCGCCTAATTCAAAATCTTCAGGCAGTGCCTGCAGATGCAGCGTCATGAATCGAACGCGCAACCATGAAGAACATGGCCGAAGCATCGTACGGAAAGGAGTCCAATGAAACGCTATGTATGCAATGTGTGTGGATATATCTATGATCCCCAGAAAGGAGACCCGGAGCATGGGGTTAAACCTGGAACCTCGTTTGAGGCCTTGCCGGCTGACTGGGTATGCCCTGAATGCGGAGTAGGCAAGGATGAATTTTCGCCGGAATGAAAATGGAAACACAGCGTCGGGCCGAAGCCAACGTTTAAACAAAAGGGAGTGAGCGTCATGGAATTCAAAGGCAGTCAAACGGAGCGAAATATTCTAACGGCATTTGCCGGGGAATCTCAGGCGCGTAACCGGTATACCTATTTTGCCGGACAGGCGCGCAAGGATGGATTCGTCCAAATCGCCGATATTTTTGAGGAAACCGCCAACCAGGAGAAAGAGCATGCTCATCGCCTGTTCAAACTGCTCCCGGGCGGCGATGTGGAAATTCGGGCTGCGTTTCCGGCTGGCGTGGTGGGTTCGACGCTTCAGAATCTGAATGCGGCCGCGGCTGGAGAGCTCCATGAGTGGAGTGAGATGTATCCCGGGTTTGCCAAGATCGCGCGGCAGGAAGGATTTGAAACCGTGGCCAAGGTGTTTGAAGCCTTGGTTGTTGCCGAGCGCCAGCATGAGAAACGCTATCGCGGGCTGGCGTCCAATGTGGAAGCGGATACCGTGTTTACCAAAAGCCAGGATGTTGTCTGGCGATGCCGGAATTGCGGCTATCTGCATAAGGGCAAAGCTGCGCCGCAAGTTTGTCCGGCCTGCGCTCATCCTCAAGCCTACTTTGAGCTGTTGGCCGAAAATTGGTGAAGAGGGTAATACGAAACGTAATGAAAGTAACATTGAGGTGCCCCATGTTGAATAAAAAAATGATTGCCGCTTTGAACGGCCAGATGAGCAACGAGTTTTATTCGGCCTACCTGTATCTCTCAATGTCGGCGGCATCCACCGCCATGGGTTTGAGGGGCGCGGCCAACTGGTTTATGGTTCAGTACCAGGAAGAAATGGTACATTTCATGAAGTTGTATAATTATGTTATCAGCCAGGGCGGTGCGGTCACGCTGGCGACGGTCAAGGCGCCGCCGTCGGCCTTCAAGTCGCTGCTGGATATGTTTGAGCAAACACTTAAACACGAGCAATTCATTACCCGCTGTATTAACGACCTGTCGGACTTGGCGGTCAAGGAAAAGGATCACGCCACCGCCGTCCTGTTGCAGTGGTACGTGACCGAACAGGTTGAGGAAGAAGCCAATGACAATGACGTGCTGGCCCGGTTGCGCTTGGTGGGCAAGGATGGCAATGGACTCTTTATGGTTGATAACGAACTGGCCACACGCGTTTTTACGCCGCCGCCGGCCGCCGGCAACCCGTCGGCGTGAACCGGTCAAGGGCATTTTGTGGATTCAAGCAGAAGTCTTAAGTGCCTCCGTCAAATGATCAAGACGTGGGTTGTGCCCATGGCCCTCACGACCGGTGTGATTGGCGCCTTTGCCGCCGTCAACGATGATTCAGCGTTCAAGGTGTCGGCCTCCCTCGACGAGTCTTCAGCCACAAGCCTGATTTTAAATGTGTCGGTCACGGTGGCGCCGGATTACTGGCTTTATGCCGATCAATTCGGCGTTCAGGCGCGTCTGCCTGTTCAATTAAGTCTGCTGGAGTCTCCTGCGCCGGAATTGAAACGCGACGCATTGTCCGGAGAAATTCAGGCCGTGTTCCAAAAGGATTTCCGTGTTCGATATCGTGTAACGCAAGCGGATGATGCGCCCGTTTCCATTACGGTTCGATACCAGGGGTGCCGGCAGGACGTATGTTTACTTCCGGAGGAGAAGCCGTTTGTGCTGAAGCGGGAGCAATCGGTATCTCCGGCCGGTTCCATGAAATCCGACGTCCAGATGTCCGGTAAACGGCCTGATGCGGCGCCGGCCGTAACAAACTTTACAATCATTGCGACTAAAGTCGGTTATGTTCGTGCCGCTGATTTCATTGCATTTTTGCATGCTGCGCAAAAAGGAAGTTCCCCCCTGTTATCAACCTGGAAAGGGGGGATACCTGGATTGACCGGAATATCCTTGATCGTAATTCTATTAGGCGGCTTGGCCTTGAACTTGACGCCGTGTGTGTTGCCTATGATCCCAATCAACCTGGCCATTATTGGTGCCGGCGCCCAAGCCGGAGACCGGCACCGTCTGCGTGGATTGTTCATTGGATCTCTTTATGGCGCGGGAATGGCCATGGCTTATGGGATCGCGGGCGGCATTGTGGTTGCCACGGGACTCAAATTCGGCGCGCTTAATGCCTCTCCTTGGTTTAATCTGGCCGTTACCGTCGTTTTTATTGTGCTGGCCTTGGCCATGTTCGACGTCTATTTTCTTGATTTTACGCGATTTCAAGGGCAAGCGATCAAAACCGGACGATCAGTCTGGATTGTGCCGGTCATGGGTGCTGTGTCGGCCTTACTGGCCGGCGCCTGTGTCGCCCCGGTGGTGCTGTCCGTGCTTCTCCTGGCGACGGATCTGATGGCGAAAGGGAATCAGCTTGCGGTGTTTCTGCCGCTGATTCTTGGGATCGGAATGGGATTGCCCTGGCCGTTAGCCGGCGCCGGGTTGTCTCTGCTGCCGAAAGCCGGTAAATGGATGATCCATGTGAAACATGGCTTTGGCATACTGATCTTGGGGATGGCGGCCTATTATGCCGTTATGGGCATCCGCCTGTGGATGCGGCCGGCCCCGGTTCAGGTCGCTGAAGGCTGGCTGGCTTCGATTCCTGAGGCTCTGGCCATGGCGCGGCAAGAATCGAAACCTGTGCTGATCGACTTCTGGGCCAGTTGGTGCAAGAGCTGTGAGGCGATGGACGCCACCACCCTGAGGGATGAAAAGGTGCGGGACGTCTTGCGCGGATTTATCAAAGTCAAATATCGCGCCAATCATCCCAATCAATCGCCGGATCGTGAAATGCTCGATCGATTTGGCGTGGTCGGCTTGCCCACTTATGTCGTCTTGAAGCCAAAGTCTGCCTTGCCCTCAGTCCCTCCGCCATAATCCGCCGGGTGCAATGATGCCAGTCCTACTCGGCGGCCGTTAAATCGGTCACGGCAAGGGCCACCACTTTGGCTTGAGTTAGAATGTCGGCCACGGCCACCCATTCATCCGGCGCGTGCGCGGCACCCGGCCGGGCAGTGCCGAAGGCGACTGTCGGCATCCGGCCCAGACGCGCGGCCCAAGTGGCGTCCGACCAGCCGCTTTCGACTGTTATCCGGGCTTTTTTGCGGGTGGTTTGTCGATAAGCCTTAGCTACGGCTTGCGTCAGCGGGTGACGTCGGTCGGTTTGGTATGGAATCATGTCTTTGATCCATTCGATCTTTGGGGGATGGGCTCGGAGCCAGGGATGGCTTTGACGCGCCCGGGCCAACGCTTGCTCCACCATTTCCCGAGCCAGTATCCCGTTAAACGCGCCCCGGGTCTTTTCCGCTTTTCTTGCCTCGTCGATTGGATACGACATATTGAACGCCATGTGAGCGTCGCTCGGAATGGTCCAGGGGGCGGTGCCGGCGGAAAATTGTCCGATACAGAACGAGGTCTGCCGATGGCCGGCCAGACGCCGGGCCTTGACACGATCCAGTTCTTCTTTGACCAGGCAGGCCATATCCAGGGCACTGATGGCCTGGCGTTCAACAGCATGACCGCCTTGTCCGGTCACGCTGATCTTGCCCGTTACCACTCCCAGACATTCGACGGTAATGGAGTCGGCAGTCCCATCCAGCATAATACAGAAGTCGCCGCCATGCCCGGCCAGGCAACAGGCGATGGTCCCTGCGCCGCAACCGCTGCATTCCTCATCAATCACGGATTCGAAAATAATGGCGCCGCGATCCAGGACGCCGGTTTCAACCAGGGCTTTGACAGCGACCAAACCGCCCGTCAATCCGCCCTTGCAGTCGCAGGCGCCGCGCCCCATGATCCGTCCGTTTTTCAGGGTTCCGGAAAAGGGGGCGATGGTCATATCCGTTATGCCCACCGTATCCATGTGGCCGTTTATCACGACGGTTTTCCCGGGTTGGCGCAGAGTTCGTTGGGCGACCAGATTCATCCGTCCGGCATGGGAGCGGTGGGTGGGGCCCAGGATGCCGGTGCGCTTGTAAATATTAGGCGGGCATTCGAAAAGTTCGGTGGTGAAACCCAAGCCTTTTAGTTCCCGTTGCAGGATGAGTTGCCCGTCCGTTTCATTGCCGGCGGGTCCGCCCGCATACGGATTGACCGTGTTGGTTCGGACAAGTTCCGAACAAATCCGCTCGGCGTAGGATTTGGACGAGTCAACGGCTCGGATAATAGTGCGTTGCGAAGTGTTGAGCGTTGGGTTCATCTTGACGGCTTACCCGGCGGCCTGGCCGAATAATTGTTTAGCCTGCACCCTTTCCTCGAAGACACTCCTCATCGGTCTCCCTCCTGTCCCAGATGAAATCGATCAATGTTAGCTCGGGATGCGGTGAATGACAATGGGAATTCCGGGACTGAGCGCCTTGACGCGCGTGCTTGCCTGGGATAGCATGTGGCCATGAATGATCCTTGGGCAACCGATATCGGGAGAGAATATCAATGAGCACAATCGGCCTTATCGGCTATGGCTATGTGGGACGGTCGGTGGAATACGGATTTGTGGAATACGATCGCCAGCGCGGTTTTGCACCCAAACACCGCGTCCTGATCTATGACAAGTACAAGCCGCGCGACAATTTGGACAAGGTGTTGAAAGGCAGTGATGTTATTTTTACCTGTCTGCCCA
>Ga0180015_1000056_pt1 | contig 32368 bp, 25 predicted proteins | sample KR13_S2_MetaG_FD_116508 | JGI IMG/M metagenome (GOLD analysis project Ga0180015, IMG submission 116508) | Groundwater microbial communities from the Olkiluoto Island deep subsurface site, Finland - KR13_S2_MetaG | ecosystem: Environmental > Aquatic > Deep subsurface > Groundwater | place...
GAGGAGCTCTACGATCCGGTTTCGCATTCCGTCCAGCTCGGCCTTGTCAGCCATGTAAAGCGGTTCCAGCTCCTCGCCGGACTGCGCCGAGAGGGCCCGTTCCAGCTGGTGCACCCTGTTTCGAAGGTACTCCTCGGTGAGCGTCTGGGCCTCCGCCAGGTTCATGTCCGGCGGCTCGTCAGGAGCGGCCACATCGATGATGAGTGATGTCAGGACCATACTCTGGTCGACGAGGTCGTCCAGACCGTCCTGGAGTCCGTACTGGCCCGCCTTGACCCTCCCGATGATGTCCAGGGCGCTCATGTCCAACTCCTTCTCGCTCGCGAGAGTTCCGGTTATCGCCTCGCGGGCGACGTAGTTCCTGTCGCTGCTGTCACTGTCGATACCGTCGCCACCGCCACAGGCGAGAGGAACGGCCGCCAGCGCTGCCGCCATCGAGATAACCAGAGCGACCTTCATTATCTTTCGCATGAGGAGATTATACGCAATAAACGCAAGATGGTACCAGGTACAAACGCAATAAACGCAAGATGGTGACCGCAACAATGGGGCCAGGCCCCAACGCAACTACTTTATACGCAAAGTATGTGCAAAAAGGGCCTGGCCCCTTTTGCACAGGAAGGCCGGGGGGAGGATTCAGTCAGCGTAATGACGTATGATTATCAGTCAAGGAGGGGTTGCCGCATGCACGAGCATTTTGACGGTCACAGGGCGTACAACCACATCGCTAAGCTATCCGCCAACCGGCGATTGCCGGGGGGGCCCGGGGAGGAACTCGCCCAGGCGTATATACGCGGGGCGGGTGAGGAGATAGGGGTGCCGATGCGCTCCGAGGAGTTCACCTACGCCACCTGGCCGCTAACCGTGTTTCTGCCCGGGATATGCCTGATCCTGGCGGCGATCTGCCTGGTGGGCTCGTTCACCTACCTGTGGGGCAACTACCTGGTTGTGGTGCCGGGACTGGTCCTTCTCCTGGCCATGCAGTTGAGCTCTAAGTGGACAGGCGCGTTTGAGAGATTCGGAGCAAGGGGTGGCGACAAGCGCTCGCTCAATCTCATCGGCGAGATCAAGGGCGAGGATGCGTCGGGCACAGTCATACTCTCCGCGCATTACGACTCCAAGAGCCAGACCATGCCGGTCATCCTGCGGGCGGGCCTGTTCATACTCGGTTTCGGTACCGCGATACTTCTCGGCTTCTGGTTGGGGGTGGCGGGGATACTGGAGTTTGCGGGGGTTACCGTCCTTGGAAACCGTGCGATCTTTTTCGTTTCGCTCGTCCCGGCGCTGTTCCTGTCACTCCTGGTTTTCAACTTCACCGGGAACAAGTCGCCGGGCGCGCTGGATAACGCGTCGGGCGAAGCGGTGATACTGGAACTGGCGAGGGTCCTGGCAGTAAGGCCCCTGCGGAACTTCGATGTCCGAGTCGCGTCGTTCGGCTGCGAGGAGGTCGGGCTCTGCGGGTCGATCAACTACCTGCTGGAGCACGAGGAGGAGTTGAAGAAACGCCCCTGCTTCATGCTCAACTTCGACATGCCGTTCTCGGCGGCCGGGCAGCTATACGTCAATACCGGCTTCGAGATGCCGCCGAACTCTACCAGCAGGCGCCTGAACGAGCTTGCCTGCAAGGTGGCGGCGGACAGGGGATTGGAGATGAAAGAAATCTACCTGCCGGTGGGAGCTGCCGCGGACCATATGCCATGGGTCAAGCACGGTTTCGAGGCGACCGGGTTTGTATCGGTGGCAACTTTCATACACCAGGCGGGGGACTCCCTGGACAGGATCAACAGAGAGGGCCTGAGGAGGGCGGGAGAAGTCGCTCTGGAGGTCTTACGTACGCTGGACCGGGAGCATTCGTAGCCACGTAACCAACGTCAATCAGGGGCGGCTTCCAGGTGGCGGTGTATCGAGATCGCCGCACTGCGCCCGTCGGCGCAGGCGGAAACGACCAGGTTCCCTCCCGTAACGTCCCCCCCGGCAAAAACGCCGGCCCGCGAGGTTGCCAGGGTTTCTTTATCAACCTGTATCGTTCCGTCAGGGTTGAGATTCAACTGTGTGCCCAGGTACTCAAGGGTGGCGGTGTCGAGTTCCCTTTCCCGGGCGATGATTACTGTTCCTACCTTCAAGATGTCAGGGTAATCGTTGTCGGTCGCCGGAGTTTGTGCCCAACCGCCGGTGGGCCTGGTCTCGAGGCCTTCCACTCTCCCTTCACCCAGGACCCCGGTGACAGTTTTCCCGGTGACAAACTCGATGCCCTGTTCCCGGGCCGCTTCAACGTGGCCGGGGGCCGCCGCCATTTTTTCCTCATTATCGGCGGTAACGAGGAAAACCCGCTCGGCCCCCAGCGTAAGGGCGAGCTTGCCGGTGTCGATGGCCAGGTCGCTGTCGCCGAGAACCGCCACCCTGGGAGTAAGCTCTCTGGTGACCTTGCGGCGCGCGGAGAAGAGGAAAGAAAGCGCGTCTATAACTCCCGGCAGGTCGATGCCACGGATATCCGGCATGCGCACTGCCTGGAGGCCGGTTCCCAGGAAGACCGCCTTGAACCCTTCGCGCCACAAAGAATCGAGATTGATGTCGAGGCCGAACCTGGTGTTGCCGCGAAACTCGATTCCGGACGACAAAGCACACTCGACCTCCCTCAGGAGCGCCTGCCCGCCAAGGCGGAATTCCGGAATCGCGTTAGCGGGAAGCCCCCCGGAGTCCACACCGGCCTCGAATATCTCCACGTTGTGCCCGAGCAGGGAGAGGAAGTATGCGCAAGACACACCGGCCGGGCCCGACCCGATTACCGCTATCTTCTCGCGCCTCTCGCCTTCCACGGGTTCAGGCCATCCCTCCGGCCCGGGAGCCGAGCCGCAGACCAGCGCCTCGAGCCGGGCTATTTTCAATGGCGTGTCCAGGTCCGCGCGCCGGCATTTCGCCTGGCAGAGCTCTTCCGCGGGGCAGATAAGGCCGCAGGTTTCCCCAAGGGGGTTGGCTTCCCTTATCAACCTTGCGGCTCCGGCGAAGTCCGCCGCACCCACCCGGCGAATGAAGTTCGGGATGTCGACCCCCGCGGGGCATGCCCGCATGCAAGGGGCGTCGGTGCACCGCAGACAGCGGTGTGATTCGAGGACCCCGGATATCGTATCCACAACCGCTTCACCGGAGACCCGCGGGCGTACCGGCACCGTCTCCAGGACGGGACTCACTTCAGTTTCATGGAACTTAGGGGGACGAACCCCGAGGTACCTCAGCGTTGCCAGGGCGCAGTTTACCCCGGAGGCAGCGGCCAGCGCCACACCTCTCCCGTAAGACGTCGAGTCTCCGGCGAGGAATAGACCCCGTATCCCGGTGACGGCCCCCGGAAGGCCGGAAGGTGCCGGCAATCCATCAACGCGAGGTCCGGCCAGGGCCCCGCCTGGCCTTCCGGTACGGCGCTCGAACGCGGCCGGGCCGGCGACGGACCTGCCTGTTGCGGCGTCCCCTATTCCGGGAATCACTCTCTCGACCCTGGAGAGCACGCTGTTCGCCTTTTCCTCCTCCAGCCGGGAGTTTGCCCCGGAGTCGTACTCCGGATCTCCGGGCGAAGGCCGCGTCCCAGGGTCTGCCAGGCGGATGGAAACGGAGTGGTAACCTTCAGGTGAAAGGTTGGGGTCCAGCAACGAGGGGACGCTGATGGCGATGAAATCGCCCGGATCGCGTTCCGGGTTGTCTATCAGTACCGTGTCCGGCTGAAGGTCGTTGGGGATCGCGGCCTCGGGAACACCAAGGTCGATTGTAAAAACGCCCGGCGCCGGCTGGAGCGAGTCTGCCCATTGGACGGTTTCCGGCCGGAGGTGCTCACTTGCGACCAGGTGCCTGAACACGTTACACACGGAGATGCCCGACACGACCGCACGGGACCGTAGAACGCGCCCGCCGGCGAGGCGCACCCCGGCGGCCCGCCTTTCCTCGACGATTATCTCCTCGACCGGAGTACGAAAAACGATATGCCCGCCGTAAGAGACGATGCTCTTCTCCAGGCGGTCAGGTATCTGCTGGGAGGAGCCAATGGGGTAATGGGCACCCCCGACATGACGGTCTATTATTGAAAGGGCGGCCTGGATGACCGAGACATCACGGATGCCGTAGCCGGTGCTGTATACAAGGTCCGCTTCGAAGAAGGCAAGGACGAGTGGGTTGTCGATGTAACGGAGCAGCAGCTTCTCGGTGCTCGTCCGGCGATAGCGTGACAGGCGCATCATGCCGAGAGGGTGCCTGGCCAGGAGCCCCCACTTGTGAGACGTGGACTCATCGCGCGGCGGCCTTGGCGGGCCGGAGGCGTTAAGAATGGCCTGGTAGACGTGATCGAGTTCGCGTGTGAACGATAGAATGCTTCCGGCCTGCTGGGGAAAGATCGCGTTTACGTCGGCGCTGAAGGCCTGCCGGTCGGCACGAAAGTCGATAGATTGATCGCCGAAGTACATGCGGTACGCGCTATCGAGGGGAATCAGTTCCACCTGCTGGTTCAGGTAGTCGAACAGCGTCCGAAGGATGTGGAACCCTGCCTCACCGAAGCCGCTGAGAATAGAGGCGGCCATGTCGAAGGTGAAGTCGCCGGCCTTGAACGAGGAACAACAACCGCCTGGCGCGTGGGATTGCTCCACCACCAGCACCTCCAGGCCGCTGCCGGCCAGCACCGCCGCCGTGGAAAGCCCCCCGATCCCGGCTCCAACAACGATAACCTCGTAGCCGTCCTTGAGGATTGGTTCATTTGTGCTCAAAACAAGTCCCTAAGATTGTCGGTCGAAACCGTGGTCGGTAGAACGATCTTAAGCTGTCCAAGTCAAGATAACAGGCAAATGATAACCATTAGACGGCATCAATGACAAGGAATGAGCCGGTTACACTGACAATACAGGCAATCTGAGGAGGGGAGTCAGCAACGGCGCAGCAGGATGATCTCGTCCTGAAGGACGCCTTGAAATTCGAACTGGCCGGGTATTCGGGCGACCTCGGTGAAATCCAGTTTGCGGTAGAGGGCTTTCGCTCTCTCGTTTTTGTCGAAGACGGAAAGGCGGAGGATCGTCGGGCCCGGCTTGATTGCGGTCAACCCGACGTCTATCAGTTCCGTCATCAAGGCTGATCCCAGGCCGATACCCCGGTTCTGTTCACCCACTATGGAGATCGCGATCTCGGCGATGTGGTCCGATCGCCCGGGGTGCTGTCTCATGTCCGCGATTCCCACCAGCGAACCTTGCCTCTCGGCCAGGATCATAACCTCACGTGAGTTGCAGACCGCTGCTTCGACGGCGTCCAGCCATTGTTCCTCCTCCTCGAGGGAAGGTTTGTCTTTGAGCTTGATCATCGCGTCGGGGTCATCAATAAGCGTGCAGATATACGAAAGGAACCAGTGAGGGTTACCGCTGTCGGCTTCGGTGAACTCCCTCAGGGTGTACTCTCTGCCGTCAAGGGTGGCCTGCTTCACGTCTTTCCTCCCCGGTTTTCTGCTGTGAGGTGATACCGGACCATTATGCTACCAGGTAACCGAAGAGACATGAGCCACTGGTACCTGTCACCAGTGCGTCATTTTGCGCCACTGGTACCTGTCACCAGTGCGTCATTTGGCGGTTTTGTTATAATATTCCCTCAAAGGTAAACATGGGGGGGCATTGCTTTGAAGCACCAGGTAATATCTATTGCCAACCAGAAAGGCGGGGTAGGGAAGACTACCACCTGTATAAACCTTGCGGGGGCCCTTTCGGAAAAAGGCAAGAGCATCCTGCTGGTTGATATGGATTACCAGGGCAACCTGACTCTCGGAGTAGGGATGAATCCCGGTGATTTCGAGAAAGGTACGGGTGATGTGATCCTTTATCCGGAGATCTCTTTCCGGGAGGTCATCCACCAGTCGTCGATACCAAACGCGGACATCGCGCCGGCGAACATGATGCTTTCCAAGATTGACATCAACATCGACAGGCGCGAGGAGAGGCACAAGATACTCCACGACAAGCTCTACGAGGTCAAGGACAACTACGACTACGTGTTTATCGATTGCCCCCCCGCGTTCAACCTGCTCACCGTAAACGCGCTTTCCACCTCCGACGGAATCCTGATACCGATACAGTGTTACCCGTACTCGCTGGCCGGGCTGAACATGCTTCTGGAGATAATCGACGACATCCGCTACGCCTACAACTTCGACCTGGAGATAACGGGGATACTACCAACGGTGTACGAGACCAATACCAGGATTGCCGCAGCCGTGCTACAGGAACTTCATGATCGATACGGCGGCAAGGTGTTCGACACCATCATCAAGAAGAGCGTGAAGGTAGCGGAGGGGCCGATACATCAGAAGCCGATGGTGCAGTACGCCAACAGACATCCGGTCACCATGGCATACCGGGAACTGGCGTTGGAGTTCCTGCGCCGGGAGAATACCTAGCCAGTGGGGTCAGGTGTTAGAGAGCTGTCCGAGATTCAGAATACACTCTGGAAACACCTGACCCCTCCCTCGTAAGCAAGCATTGGCAAGACAAAAAATGACGCACTGGTGACAGGCACCAGTGCGTCATTTTTCAACAGCCCGGGGCAAGACATCGCGTAATCACCAGCCGTGGTCCCGCACGATGCATGCGGACGCGTTGATGCCTGAAACCATCACCAGGGGCACGCCACCGCCGGGGTTGGTGCTGGCACCGGCCAGGTATAGGTTGCTTATGACCGGCGATCGCCACGAGGGCCTGAACGGGCCCAGGTTTGGAATGCTCATCTCGAGCCCGTATATCGACCCCTCCGGCAGGAGCAGTTCCCTCTCGAAGTCCACCGGTGTTCTCATGTCCCGGTCCTGCACCATCTCCCGAAAGCCGGGGATCACGGTACGCTCGATGTGGGAGGCGGACTCCTCGATGAACTCCGGCTTGTACTCGTCCCAGTTATGGTACTTGAGCCGGTACGGGCCGCAGGTGAGGAGGCCCAGGGAGAACTTGCCCGGCGGCGCCAGCGTGGGATCGGTGATGCTGGGACATACTATCCCCCGGGGGAGATCCTCCATGGGTGGCATCAGTCCCCGGGCGTAGTACTCGTCCCAGTAGGCGTTCAACTGCTCGGGGGGCGGGACCATGACCGTAAAGTGGCACCTGATCTCCTCCGGTTTTTCCGAAAGCCCGAAGTAGACCATCGGTGCCGGGATGGAGAGGGTGTACTTCTCGATGGCCCGGGCGAAGCGGGCGGGCAGGTGCTCCCGGCCGACCAGGTCCAGGTAGGTGGGGATGGCGCTGGCGTTCGACAGGACAACACAGGCGCGGATGACTTCACCATCACCCGTTTCGACACCAACCGCGCGACCGTTCTCCACTACTATGCGGGTCACCGGCGTGTTCATGCGGATTTCGGTCCCGTTCTCCCGGGCGATACGGGCCATCGCCCCGGGGATGGCGCCCATCCCCCCGCGGGGGTACCAGTAACCCTCGTGCGAGAGGTAACTCATTACCGCGAATATCCCGTTTATCCGGTCGGCCGGGATGCCCGCGAACAGGTTCTCGAACGACAGTATCGTGAGCGCCTTGCGGTCCCTCAAGAACCGCCGGTTCACCGCGTCCTGGGTGCTGGTGACCACCCGGAGGATGGCGGGGATGGCCCTCATCAACTTAAGGCTGGCCGCCATCTTCAGCAGGTGCCCCGGCGTGCCGAACCGCTCCAGTGGAGGGAACGGCTTGTCTACCATCACCCTGGCCGCGTTCCACACCGTCTTCATCTCCCGGCAGAACTCCAGCCACCCCTCGCGGTCCCCGGGAGCGAACTCCGATATCACATCGGCCGTCTCGACCGGGTCCATGGGCAGCAGCACGCTGCTGCCATCCTTGAAGCGCATATCGTATACGGGGTCGAGGAGGTCCAGTTGGACGTACTCATCCAGGGTGAGCCCCATCATCTCGAAGAAACGGTCGTACAGTTCCTTGTAGAGGATGAAGATGGCGCCGACATCGAACTTGTGCCCGTTCAGGTCGTAAGAGGCGCAGCAACCCCCCAGGCGCTCACTGCGCTCCAGGAGGAGGACACTCCTGCCTCTTTTCGAGAGGAGGTCCGCGCAGGTCAGCCCCCCGATCCCTGAGCCAATCACAATCACGTCGTACAATGAGTCATCTCCCTGCTATCGGTGAGGGCTGTCACTGTGTCAGGCGCCAGCCGGGGACGTTGTCGGCGAAGCGCTTCACAGCCCGGTCCTCGATATAGGGTAGAGCGTTACCTCCGGCGCGCACCAGGGGCCGTTTGATGCAGTCGGGCAGCAGGTCCCAGACCTTCTTGACCACATACGTGGGGTAGAAAGTCGCAACCGCCCTTCGGAACTCGTCGTACGCCTCCGCCTTGTCCTCGATTGCCCTGGCCGCGACGCGGCCGGTGACCAGCGCTCCCAGCATCCCGAAGAACAGGAACGGGTCGATTACGCCTGCAAAAGTTCCGGCAAGTATCTTGTTGCCGTGGAAGAGGCGGGGGTTTCTTATGCTGCCCACCGGGCAGGCACCTCCCATGAGGTCTGTCCACTGGCTGAACTCGGCCCCTTCAAGCTCGGCCAGCATGGTGACGAACTTTTCCTTGCCCTCCCGGGTTAGTGGCACGTCTCTCTGGAACAGGAGGGCGAACGATACCCCGTTGATAACGCAGTAGAACGCGTAGTCCCTGGTGAACGTGTCCATCCACAGGGATACGGTCGTACGGTCGTGGTCCACCGTACCCTTGGCGAAGTAGCCATAGAGGGGGGAGTAGGGGATGTTCAACGCCTCGTACGGCTCGATCTTGAGGCCGGTCGAGATGATACTGTCGGCGGGTAATCTGGCGTAGTCGCCCTGGGTGATGACCGGGTGGCCGAACTCGACGTTTACCCCCAGTTTCTCCGCTTCCGCGAGGAGAAGGCTGTCCAATGACGATGAGCGGGACCCCCTTTCCACCATATACATGTCGATGGATCCCTGTAGAGGCATCCGGTATCGCCTGCCCCAGGCTATCAGGCTGGCTTCGTCCAGCGGCTTCGCCGCCGGAGCGATGTCAACTCCGGTAAAGCGCTTGATGCCCTCGATATCGAACGGGCTTCCCGCCGGGTCGGGCCTGAACTCCAGCATGCCCCCGATGCGGTCCTCCCGCTCCAGGATGTTCACCTGGTGCCCCACGCGGGCCAGGTTTATAGCCGCCACAAGCCCGGATATACCGGCGCCTACGATTGTCACTTCCTTCATCGTTCCACCTCCGGATGGTGTGTTCTCCCCGGTCCGCCTTCTCAGTAGGGGAGCTGCTTGTACCCGGGCAGCGCCTTGAAGAAGTTGTCCATGAAGCCCTTGAAGATATCGGCGTGGTCCTGGGAGAACTGGAACTGGGCCGGCAGTATCTTCTTCCTGAGCCCGACCGGCACGCTGTCGAAGAACCTCCTCAAGAACAGGTTTCGCTTGTAGAACCTGATGTAGCGGGTATAGAGCTCGAACGCCTCCCGCCTGTTTTGATGCGCCATCGCCGCTATCTTCCCCGAGACCAGCGAGCCGTGCACTCCGAACAGCGCGAACGGGTCCATCATACCGCCCAACGTCCCCGCCAGGATCTTATCTCCCACGAACAGGCGCGGGTTGTCGTAGGCGCCGGTGGGCACCAGGCCCTCGTGGTAGTTCCAACTGGCGCACCCCATTCCTTCCTGGCCTTCGAGTTGCCTCTCCTTGAACTCTTCCCACTCGCTGTCCCTTACCGGCTCCCTGGCGAAGTAAAGGGAGAACACCACGCCGTTGGCGGCGCCGTAGTAGGCGTAATCCAGGATGTAATCGTGGAACCACACCGCGCACAGGGCGCCCTTGTCGGTCTTGCCCCGCCCCATGTATCCGTAGACCCGCTGGTAAGGGATGCCCAGCGCCTCGAACGCCTTGAAGTAGAGGCCGGTGGCGATGATGGAGTCGGGCGGCAACCGGGCGAAGTCACCCTGGCTTACCAACTCTTTGCCGAACTCGAAGGAGACCCCCGCCTCCAGGCACTTATCGTACAGGAGCTTGTCCAGGGCGGTATCACGGGAGCCCCTTTCCACGCAGTGCAGGTTTAGATGGGTCAGATCCATGGTAACTTGATGGTCATAAGTGTACAGGTTCCAGTTCTCGACAGGCGTTACCTGGGGCTTGTTCAGGTCGACCCCGATGAACCTGCCCAGCGGGCCGGGCTCTATCGGGGTGACGTCCACCGCGGGATGGATCTCGGGCATGCCTCCGACCCTGTCGTACTTCTCCAGGACCAGTACATCGTGTCCGTCCCGGGCCAGGTTCAGCGCCGCGACGAGCCCGGCCAGGCCCGCTCCCACCACGATTACCTCCGATGATTCCGTTGCCATCTTGCGCACCTCCATTGGTGTATCAAACTATTGACCCCCACCTCAGTCCTCCCCCTGCGAGGGGGAGGAAGCAGAATGGGAATCGATAACATTGGCTAGGTCAGCAAACGGCCCGGCATTCGCCGGGCCTCGCCCAACTGCTTTTTCAAGTGCTTGACATATCCCTCGTCCAGGCGCGAGGCCCGGTACAGCCCGGCCAGCGCGCCCGCCAGCAAGACCAGGAGCGCCGCAAGCCCTCCCCGGTGTTCCCATGCGAACCTGATTGGCCTTGTCATGCCGCCTCCGGTAACAGTGTCACCCGTTACCCCTTTCCCACGATGGGGACGCCTAGAACAGGACCTTTTTCATCGTGCCGGTGTCGTACTCCCATCGGCGGTTGGATATGTTGTTGGGGTCGAGTGCCATCTTCATCCTGGTGAACGTTTCCATGAACTGGACCATGTTTGGCTGCGCCGCCGGCATCGCCAGGTCCATCATCGGCATCCCCTTGATAAGCGCCCCCGCGCCGGCGGCGATTATCATGCCCTGCGCCATCGCGGTGATGGTCGCCCTCCCGTAGCCCATCAGTATCCTTATCAGGTCGTCCTTGTCGCATTGGTTGGTGTACATGTCGTACTCCATATAGGCGGAGCGACCCATGTGATACGGCTGGAGGTAGGTCGAGGCGTCGTCGGGAGCGAGGGCGTCGTCGGTGGTGCCCACCTGGTTGGTGCACGCTTCTCTCATCGTCTTCTCTATCCCCACCATGTTCTCCAGCTTGTCGATGAGCGCGCCTATCATGAACGAGCCGCGTACCCGCTGCACCCTTACGGTGACGTTGAAGTACTTGACCCAGGTGTCGAAGTTGACGTAATCGTACTCCTCGGTGAGGTCTTCCATGGCCTCAATTGGAAGGAAGCTGAAATCAGGAAAATGCTCCTCCAGCATCTTCTCGGTAAGTTCCGACTTGAGGTCCGCCTCCTCCTGCGTCTCCCCCCCGAAAATGGTGACCAGGTTGTGCCTGGGCATCAGCTCGGTAACCTTGGCCGCTTCCTTGTTGGTCTCTCCCAGGAATATCCCGAAGAAGGAGTCCATCATGTGGGCCAGCTCCAGGCAGAGGTTGTCCTGGGCGACCATCTCCAGGGCTTCGGCCATTACCTCCAGCCTGTCTTCCTCGTAGGAGGGGAATACCTGCTGGTGGAACCTCGCCTCGGGGTAGAGCCGGATGGTCATCCGGGTGACTATCCCCAGGGTGCCGAACGCGTAGCGGAACATAGTAGAGAGGTCCGGCCCCGGTCCGGGTACGTGGCCTTTCACCGCACCGTAGGAGTTCGGCCCCGTCTTCAGGATGTCTCCGTTGGGAAGCACCATCTCCACGTCGATGATGTTATCCATCCCGAACCCGTACTTGGAGGCCATGGTGTTGATGTTGCAGAACGCGTGGTTGCTGATGACCCCGGCGGTTGCGCTGGTGGATGGATTGAGCACCCGGCAGCCCGCCTTCTGGGCGGCGACCTGCAGCACCAGGTAGTTGACCCCAGGCTCGATGATCGCGAACATGTTCTCTCCATCAAGCTCCACAATCTTGTCCATCCGGCGCAGGTCGCAGATGATGCCCCCGTAGGTGGGGAGCGCCATTCCGGCGGTGGTCAGCCCGGTGCCGAACGGCATGACGTCGATGAGGTACTCGTTGGCGACCCGGTAGACCGCCCCGACGTCCTCGGTGGAGGCGGGCATGCACACGACATGCGGGTAGGAAGCGGGGGTGAAGCTCTGGTCGCGGGCGTAGCCGCAGAGGATAGACGGAGAGTCGGTCGCCCACTCCTCGCCAAGTGCCTCCCGCAGGGCGGCCAGGGCCTTCCCCAGGTTCTCCACCCGGTTATGGTCCGGGTCTTTCTCCATCACCTGGGGCCTGTGTACGACCCGCCTCTCCCTGAGTTCCTCCCTTATCCTGCTCTTTGACATGAGAAGCCTCCCGTTTACAGTGCTTTTTCGATGACCTCGGCGAGGTCGTAGACGTCCAGCTTGTACTTGCCTTCACTCGCGGCGCTCTCAAACATCCGCACGCAGATGGGACAGGAGGTGACGATCGCCTCCGCGCCGACAGAATCGGCCTCAAAAAGCCGCTCGTTGGTTACCCACCGGACGTACTCCGGCTCCCAGAAGAACACAGAACCGCCACCGCCGCAGCAGAGAGAGTTCTTGAGGTTCCGCTCGAACTCCAGCAACTCCAGCCCCGGCATCGCCTCGAGCACCTTGCGCGGGGCCTCGAACACCCCCTGGCGGCGGCCGAGCCGGCAGGGGTCGTGGTAGACGGCCTTGACCTTGACCTCGTTCGCGAGCTTCAGCTTGCCTTCGTCTATCAGACCGGCGGCGATCTCGGAGAAGTGGTATACCTCGATATCGATTGCCTTCGCGTACTCCTCCTTGAGGACGGTGTAGGCGTGGGGATCGGCGGTTATGACCTTGCCCGCGCCGGACTCCTCGATCTTCTCTGTGTTGGCGGCGGCCACTGTCTCGAAGTAGTCCCGGTCGCCTATCATGAGCAGAGCGCTGCCGCTGGAAACCTCGGCTGTGCCCAGGGTCCCGAACTCCACGCCCCCCGCCCGCAGAACCTTCGCCACTGCTTTCATGCGGGGCGCGAGCTCGGGGAAGACGCCGTAGTCGTCACCCACGAAGAGCAGGTACTCGACTTTCTCGTCCAGGGCGTTCTTGATGTCCAGGCCATCTTCCCACTCGACCCTCTTCCTGGCGGGAACCCCGTAGGGGTTGTCGGTTTTCTCGATGTTATCGAGCATCTCCGAGAACTGTTCCATCGGGGCCCACCCGTCCTGCACCGCCTGCTCACGCAGGAGCTGGATAACCCACAACGGGTGCATCTGCTTGACGGGGTAGCAGCGGTCCTCGCAGGATCCGCACAGCATGCAGGTGTACAGGGCGTGCCGCATCCGGTCGTCCGGCTCGATCTCCACCAGGTCCAGGCAGCGGGCTATCTCCAGCTTGCCCGAGGCGTAGTACGCCTCGTAGCGGAAGCGAGTGCCGGACGGGCAGTTCCGCCAGAAGCGAGGTTCTTCACACTGCTGGGCCATGACCGCCTGGCACAGTTTGCATTTGCCGCATAGCGAGAAATCCTCTCTCAGTTCCGAGAGCACCTCGCGCGGGGCGGTGATTCTGCGCTTCATTGTCTAGTGCCTCCTTCCATGGGTACGGTTGAGCACCGAGAGCGTCGAAGCGCCGCTCCGGCAAGGCGCGCGACCGAGACGTACTCCTGTAGTACGTCTTGGGAGCGGAACGCAGCCGGTGTGGATGCAGCGGCGTTCGAATGCCAGCGTATTTGTGGAAGGAGGCACTTAGATCCCTTCCAGTAGCTCGTCGGGGTTGAGGAGGCCCTTTGGATCGACGATTCTCTTGAACAGCTTGATCATCTCCACGTACGACGGGTCCGTCCGGGAGTAGACCATCTCGGCAACCGGCCCGGTAGGCTTGTCGATGAACGCTTTGTTGTCCAGAAGCGCCTCGCATGACCCCAGGTAGGCGGCCTCCGCCGACCCCGCCGCCTTCTCGTTCCCGGAGTTGTAGTAAATGTCAGCGCCGCAGTATGCCGCGCCTCCGAAGTAAGTGGGGACCAGTATCTTTCCTAAGTCGTCCGGCTTGCCCCCCGCCGCGCTTACCTGCTCTTCGATTACCTGGAACGTCTCGGGGACGTTCTTGAAGTACTCGTAGCAGTAGACGTGCCGGCAATCACCCTTGTAGAAGTTTCTGTCGTAGACGTACCACGGCTTACTGAGCGACTTCTCCAAGCCCTCGGGGACCTGGCCGCGAAGATGCTTTCCGCCAAGCTCTTTCGCCGCTTCCTTGATGTACCCTTCCCATAACTCCACGAGCTCCTTGTGGTGCTCCATGGTGATGACCACGGTCCACGGCTTGAGCTTCTTCTTGAGGGCGGACACCTTGCCGGCGTCCCCCCCGGCGAGCGTTACCGAAAGGTAGCGGTCGTTTGCCGCGAAAGCCTCGAAGCACCAATCGGCGCGGCTTACCTTGTAGATGAGGTCCTTTGCGGGGCCGACCTCGTCAAACCCGAAGGCCACCAGCCGTCGCTCCTCACGGTTGGGGTAGGTGTAGACCAGGCCGTAGTAAGGGATTCCGAATATATCCTCCGATGCCCCGAAGAACGGTGAGAACTGGGGCCCCTGGTCCTCCCTGAAGTCGGCGTGGCCCTCATCGGTCATCTGCTGCGAGCCGGAGACCCATAGCTGACCGTCGGCCATCATGGCGTGGAAGACGGAGAGGTGGGGGTGCCGGTACCCCCCGGAGCCCATCAGGATATCCCGGTCGATGTATGACCGCAGGACGAATGGGGACTGACCGGCGACCGGGAACAGCAACCGCTGGTTCTCCTTGTCCAGTTCCTTCTGGAGCTGCTCGAAGGTCACGCCCGCATAGACGAAGGCGGTCAGGTTCCTGGTGTCGATCTTCTTGATCCGGTTCATCCTGGCCAGGTCGACCAGGACGCCCTCCTTCTTCGCCAGGGACTTATCCGAGAACTTTCTTTTGAGCGAGAAAAGGGGTATCTCGTTTTGGTGACAGAAGGCCGCGACATCGGAAAGCTGGTCCACGTTCTCCGGGGTCACCAGCAGGAGGTCGGTGCCGGAGACCGGCTCCTTGAAGTACGGTGAGACGGCCCTGTCGCCGCTTCGCACGTTTCCGTCCCCAAGGAGTCTCTTGAGCTCTTTGGTCGCGCTTGGGTTCATATCTCCTCCCAGTCTGTTGTCAGCCGCTGATCTAACCGACGTCTATTATCGATTCCAGCCCTTTTTCCGTGAGTATCTCCGGGTAGATCTTGAAGGCGGGCTTGATGACCGGCAGCAGCTTCAGCAGCTTGGGGACCGAACCCTCCGACTCTATGTCACCGCTGGTGAGCGCCTTTATGAGGTTCAGCTTGCCCAGCCAGAACTTGTGGGCGACGTCGCTGTCCATGGTCAGGGTGGCGTCGGCGGTCAGATCCGCCTTCCCCGGTGTCAGCACGATCTCGTCGCCGGTGCAGTCTATCCACACCTCGCCTTCGGGGTCGTCATAGACAAAGTTGACTATTAACTTGGAAGCCAGGGCTTTCTTCTTGATGTCGGGATCGTCCGGGAGACGGTCGAAAAGCTCCTGGAGACACCAGTAAAGGTCCTCGATGTTGTCGAAGTACGGCATGGCGACACTCTCCTTTCGGTCAATACGACCTTGCCGGGACAATAAGACCTCGAATGCCGGACGCATCTTCCTCAAGAAACGAATCGGCATTACTCGAGCGCCATACAGGTTATTATTATATAGTGTAACTGTCAATGACCGGGCAGTGCAATCGCACTATCAACTACTGCCCCGTCTCATAAGTACGGTGACGCACCGAGAGCGTCTCCGCTCCGCGCTGGCAAGGCGCGTGACCGAGATGTACTCTTGTAGTACTTCGAGGGAGCCCAGCGCAGCCGGAGTGGATGCAGCGGCGTTCGAATGCCATTGTATTTGTGAGACGGGGCACGATGGAACAGCGAGGTGGTGGGAGTGGCTGAGAACGTAGTGGTGGGTGCTGGGCTTGCGGGAATGGTGGCCGCGATCAACCTGGCGCGGGAGGGCCGGGAGGTGCTGGTCCTGGAGAGGGAATCCAGGGTCGGCGGCTCTCCGTTGTATCACCCTTCCCCGGAGGGAACCCCGATAGATCTGCCCCGGTTGGCCGAGTACACGGGGATTGATATCTCCGGCGCGGTGGCCCGTTTCAAAGCGGGAAGCGTTGTGGTATACGGCGAGAAGGTCACGGTGGACATGGACGCCATCTCCTCGGTGGTGATAGAGAGGGGGCCTCGTTCGACGTCCCTGGACAGTTACCTGTACGAGCTGGCGGTGAAGGAGGGCGTGAAGTTCGAGTTCAATCACCCGGTGATATCCAACGACGATACAGTCAAGCTGCCTCCGGATACGATAATCGCCACCGGTCTTTACTTCGAGGGGTTCGACGCGCTGCGCGTCCCGTACCTCACCTCGTTCCATTTCGTGACCCGGAGGAAGGTCCCCGACGAGGAGGCCAACCACGTGACCGTCTACCACGGTCAGTTCACCTCCGACTACGCCTACACCTGTTCGGTGAACGGGATTCAGTTCGCCCACGTCTTCCAGCGCAGGCCGATCGGGAAGGACACACTTCACGCCTTTACCGAGCAGGTATTCGTCTCGGAGGGAATCGAGTTCGATGGGTGGGAGCAGTTCACGTTCCCGGTCCCGGCGGCCTCTATCAACAACCCCCGGCTGTTCGCCGGCGACAAGATACTGGCGGGGACACTCGCCGGATGTATGGAGTCGTACATGTTCTTCGGCATGCTGGGGGCGCTGGTCTCGGGGAAGATAGCGGCGATGGCGGTAAGTGACAAGGCGAGGGCTTATCAGGAGTTCAAGCTCGCCACGTCCGCGTTCAAGGGCGCGTACCTGATGAAAAAGATGGGGAATATAACTCCCCACTGGCTGCACCGGTTGATGCTCCTTCAGGGTATTCCCCGGTTGTCTGAGTACCCGGCACTCGCGGATGTCGTGAAGCGGGCGATACCCGGTTGGCGCAACTGTGAGAGGGCCGGGGCTTAGTTATCAAGCGAGGGGGTCAAATGCGGAAGAAAGTCGTGGTGATAGGGACCGGACCGGGGGGCAGCGCCTGCGCGGCCCTGCTCCAGAGCAGGGGGATGGACGTAACAATCCTCGAGCAGAACAGGTTTATCGGGGGCAGGTGCTCCACGTTCGAGGAGAACGGCTTCATGGTGGACACCGGTGTGCACATGTTCGCGAGCGGCCCTTCGGGCCCGCACGGGCAGGTGGCGCGCGAGCTGGGGGTGGCCCAGCCCTGGATGATCCGAAACCCCTCGGAGTCGATGTGGATGAACGAGAACGGGGTCTTCTACCTGTACCAGAAGAACACCAGCTTCTCCGCGCTGGGGGAGCTCGTCAAGGCGGGGATTACCGGGCGACAGAGGATCAATATCCTGAACACGCTTCGCCGCTCGGTCAACAGCTTCGGGGTAGTTGGCCTCTTGAAGGAGATGGCGGGAGTGAGGAGAGCCAACCCCGCGTTCCTGGAGAAGTACGACGAGGTCACGACCAGGGAGTTCCTGTACCAGTTCACCGAGGACAGCGGAGTGCACCGGGCGATGAACTGCCTGAGCATGTTGCTGCTGGTGGTACCGTACGACAAGTCGTCGGCGGGGGAGTTCATCTACGCTGTCTCCGGCATATTCGGAAACGGTACCCTGGGGGTCCCCCGGGGCGGGGCGATTGGGGTGCCGCGCTCCTTCCTGAGGGCCTTCCGGCGCGACGGAGGACAACTCCTGCTGGGGGTAGCGGCCAGGGATATACTGGTCGAGGGCGGCAGGGTGACCGGGGTCGTCGGCTCCGACGGTGAGACGTACACAGCCGACGCGGTTGTCTCCAACGCGGGGCTCCACAGGACCGTTGAGCTTGCCGGGGAGGACAGCTTCCCCGCCGAGTACGTGGAGTACATCAAAGGGCTGAAGCTCTCCTACTCGTGGCTGGCCACCAAGCTGGCACTCGAGCGAAGGGTGGTGGACCTGAAGGCCCCGTCGTTCTTCCCGATACCGCAGGTGGAAGCCGATGAGATATTCGCTTACTGCGACGAGCCGGATGGTCTTCCCGAGGACCCATTCCTGTTCGTGCCGGTGCCCACAGAGTGGGACCCGACCCTGGCGGCGGCCGGGCGCCAGTTGATAATCATGGGCGTTCCGACCTCCAACGACGTGGACCAGGAGGACAGGAGCCAGAAGATACTGGACATAGGCGAGAAGAAACTGTTCTCGTTCTTCCCCGCCATAGAGAGGAACCTCATGTGGAAGAGCCGGATAACCAACAAGGACACCAACCGCATTACCCGCAAGGGGAAGGGTGACTGCATAGGCCTTGCCCAGATACCGGGACAGGTCGGCTCACGGAAGCCACATCCCAAACTCCCGGTCGAGGGACTGTGGGCCGTCGGGTGTGACGCCGGCGCCAGGGGCGTGGGCACCGAGCAGGCGACGGCCTCGGCGATGCTGGTGAGCAGCTTAATAACGTGACTCGGGAGTACCGGCACGGCGGTTGGGACGAGTGGCTCCAGCGCCTGGAAGGGAAGGTCCGGGGGGCGCCGGAGGTTGCCTGGCTCGACCGGATAGCGGACCGGGTCCTGGACAAGGCACGTCTCCGGCGTGGGGACAGCGTGGTAGACCTGGGCACCGGGCACGGTCTGCTGGCGATGAAAGCGGCGCGCGCTGTAGGGCCGGGCGGCACCGTGGTGGCGTTAGACTCCGACCCCGGTTGCCTGGATGAGCTGCGGCGGCGCCGTGATAGCATGAGTATCAGGAGTATCCTGACGGTTGTCGGCCGCATGGAGGACCTGCCTCTCGAGTCAGAGAAGTATAGCGCCGTTGTATGTCGTTCGGCGCTGACATATTCGGAGAACCTGGGTGCCGTGGTATCGGAGATATCAAGGGTAATGGCGCCGGGGGGCCGGTTCTCGGTATTCGAGCCGCTGGCGGGAGAGATGGAATGGAGGGCTGATGAGGGTGTTTCGCTCGAGGGTTTTCTCCGGCTGGAGCGAATCGTTTCCGAGGAGCGGGAACCACGGCCTCCGGACCGCGAGAGTTTAAGGCGCGCGTTCGCCGACCGGTTCGGTGGCGTGGAGTCGCTGGTGGTCCACCATAGAGTAACGTTCGAGGGTATGTGTGTAGAGGAGATAGCCGGTGAGTACCTTCACGACCTGCCCGGCGAAATGGCAGCAACGCAGGTGCTGGGCCGGCGGGTTCCCGGGGAAGACGTTATGAGCGCGGTCTCGGGTTTCGCCCGCGAGGCGTCATCGGGAAAGGTGAAGGGGCGCCTGCCGTGCATATTCCTGTGGGGAGTTAAGGCCGTATAGGTTTAAATGGGTACTGGAGAGGGGTCGATAAAATTGACCGGCCTACCGAGACTAAGGACGCGGACAGTGCTGGCGATTGTGGTTGCGCTGGCGATACTTCTTTGGGCCGGGTCGTTTGCCCTGGCGGGGGAAGGTGGAGCGGCGGTGTCACCCGCGGAGGCCCGCGCCGAGGCGGCAGACCTCATCACGAGGGTGATGAGTGCCTCAAGGAACGGTACCGCGCAGATGGGATCGGTCCCGGATTGGGAAGGGGCGGTCCCCGGTGAACCGATGCTGGTTTTCGCCTCCAACGGCTCCCCGTCGCAGTACCTGGTACCGGTGCTCGACAGCGGGGGAGCGGTGGTCTCGACCATAGGGGTAAGCGCGATAACCGGGGAGTGGACCAGGTACTCTCCCGTATATGGTCTGCCGGAGTTCCCGCTGGTGGATGCCGGTGAAGCGGTCGGCATGGTACGCGATTTCTTGAGGCGGCGGGGAGTTGACATCGATTTGCCGGCGCCCGAGGCAAGGGTCGCGCCTGACAAGGTCATCTACTGGTTCTTCGACCTTCCGGGCGACCTGCCGATAGACGACGTCTATCTGCCGGCGTTCTCCGAATCCAACCCACTCGCCGACCCCGCTTTTTCCAGCATGGAGGGGCCCGAAAAGAGTAATGGGGCCGGCGACTGGCTCCCGTGGGCGGGGAGTGGCGCGGTAGCGACCGAGCCGCCGGCCAGGGCGGGTGGCGCCCCGGCCGCGTACGACATCGCGGATGTCCCTTATCACGTGCAGGAGACAGGCTACTGGTGCGGGTCCGCCTCCCTGGAGATACTGTTCGATTACTTCGGGCCCGACATAAGCCAGTCCGAGATAGCAGGGGTCGTGAACTCCGACCCCACTTACGGGTGCTACAACAGAGAGCTGTTCAGGGGCGCGCAGTTCTCCAGTAACAGCACCTCCATCCAGGACCCGTTATTGCACGGCTATACCGCCAGGGGGATTGGCTATGGGGCGGCCTACGATTACTGGGAGGACGGCTCTTCGCTATACGGCTCCCGGTACACCGACCTCAAGAGCCTGGTATCGAAGAACTACCCGGTCATTATTCTCTCCTACTACGACACCCCGCCATCGTCCGGTCACTTCAGGGTGGTCAAGGGATACAACGACACGCTGGACGAGTTTATAGTGCATGACCCCTGGTACACCCCGCCGTGGGGTGGGCCCGACCAGCACTTCAACCAGACGTTCCTCGTTGATTCGCTGTGGAACTACTCCGACCGCTGGGGGATGATCGCGTCCCCGTGGTCGGTCGCGCTGACCAAACCGACGAGCGTCTACGCGGGCCAGGAGTTCACCGTGGACGCGTCGGTGTCGTACGGGGGGCCGGAACCGCTGAGCGGCCAGTACCCGTGCAGCAACGCGACCGCGACGCTGCAGTATCCGTCCGGATACGTCGTCGTTGGCGGCCAGGACAGCAAGCAGATAAGTGGTATAGACGCCACCGGCTCCACCGGCTCCACCGGTTGGACGGTCAGGGCGCTGAAGGCCGGGAGCACCGATGATATCCAGGTTACCGCGATGGGGACGGTGTTCGGTAGCACCAGCGATTACCCCGGCTACAGCGACTGGATCGGCGGCATCGGGCCGGGGGGGTCGGCCCCTCCGGTCACCTCACGGACATGGGGCCACGATTCGGTGGGGGTGCCGAACCCGTCGCAGCTATGGTACCTGGCCGAGGGGTGCACCAACGGGGGGTTCGAGACGTGGGTGCTGGTACAGAACCCGAACAGCCGGTCCGCCAACGTGAGTCTTACCTACATGACCGCGGATGGGGCTGTGCGGGGGCCGACCGAGATACTCCCCGCAAATTCGCGCAAGACGTTTTACGTGGCGGACGTCGTACCGGATTGCTGGGACGTCTCCACGATGGTCACCTCCGACGAACCGGTCATCGCCGAGAGGTCGATGTACGGCAACGGTCGTACCTGGGGACACGATTCCATCGGCACATCCGCGACATCGGACAAATGGTACCTGGCCGAGGGGTGCACCAACGGGGGGTTCGAGACCTGGGTCCTGGTGCAGAACCCTAACAACGTGCCGGCGACCGTGACCCTGAAGTACATGACCCAGGACGGCCTGGTAACGGGGCCGACCGAAACGCTGCCCGAAAACTCGCGCAAGACTTTCAACGTGGCCGATACCGTACCTGGCTGCTGGGACGTATCGACCCTGGTAACCGCCGATAGCGACGTAGTCGCCGAGCGGTCGATGTACGGCAACGGCCGCACCTGGGGACACGACTCCATCGGCGTGTCGGCGCCTTCAAGCGAGTGGTACCTGGCCGAGGGGTGCACTAACGGGGGCTTCGAGACGTGGGTGCTGGTTCAGAACCCTAACAACGTGCCGGCGACCGTGACCTTAAACTACATGACCCAGGACGGCCTGGTAACGGGGCCGACCGAAACGCTGCCCGCCAACTCGCGCAAGACGTTCTATGTGGCCGATACCGTACCTGGCTGCTGGGACGTATCGACCCTGGTAACCGCCGATAGCGACGTAGTCGCCGAGCGGTCGATGTACGGAAACGACCGCGGGTGGGGCCACGACTCGAAAGGCGTATCGGTGCCTTCAACAACGTGGTACCTGGCGGAAGGGTGCACCAATACCGGTTTCGAGACATGGATCCTTGTTCAGAACCCGAACGCCATTCCGACCGATGTGACGTTGACGTACATGACACCCGACGGTCCCATCGACGGTCCGACCGAGACGCTGCCGGCCAACTCGCGCCAGACGTACAACGTGGCCGAAACGGTACCAGGCGCCTGGGAGGTGTCCACCATGGTCACCTCTACCCAACTGATCATCGCCGAGCGCTCAATGTACGGCGACCCACGCTAAAAAACGCAAAAACGCAAGATGGTACCCGGTACCAAACGCAAGATTCCTGCCAATATCTACCAAAACGCAAGAACGCAACATTGGTGCCAGGCACCAACGGTGCATTGGGAGTGGGAAACACCTACTATTCGAAGGCTGGCCAGTGCCCCTGTTCTACAGCGCTAAGGTTATTGAGGCGTTCGCTAACCAGGTGATCAGTATCTACGCCGACCCAGTCACGAGGCAAGGAATCAATGAACAGGTTTCTCGAGATGGCGGCGTTTTCCAGCTTTGGGTCTCTGAGGCGTGATGACTTTATCGAGTTGAACAATTTCTCCAGCACGCTCTTGAGAGCGGAAGGGTTGTACGTGATCTTTGATGCAACGGAATCCGCTACAATATCGCTATAGTGCTGTGTCAGTACAAGCCTTTTCATAAAATATCTCGACAGCGCGAATAATGCGGCAAGAAACAGTGTGCCTCCCGCCAGAACGAAGAAGTCCATCGCAAGTCCTTCTACGCCGGACATCGCAAGAAGAATCCCAACCGCCATCAGAGAGGTGAGGCAGAAGAACCCTACGAGGTACAGGAATGTGTTCGGCGATTGCCACACGCTGAACGGCTTGTAGTAATCATCCAACATGACATGGGATAACTCGTGGGCCATAACAGCTTCTATCTCATCGTAACTTACGTCGGCCTCAAGCAACCCCCGGGTAATCCCTATGGTCGGCTCTCCTTCCATCAGAAAAGTCACGGAGTTTGGGACTTCCGAGTCGAGCACGGCGACTTCAGGAGGATCAATTCCGTAACCGATGCTGATGGATTCCAGCACATCCTTGAAACGTGCCAGAGGTCTCTCATCGAACTCGCAAACAAGGTCAAGCGAATGGCAGAGAAATTTTCGATAATAATACGTACACGTACCCTTGACAGCGACCCAGAAAGTAATTGGAAAAAGAATGCCAGCGGCTACGAGGAGCAGCGACGTTCCCCAGAGGATATCGATGTCCGAGAAGACCAGGCTTAAGATGACGATTGGCAGTAGTACGACATACTGTATGAGCATCATTACTACGACTCTCCGTTTTACGGATGCCTTGTCCTCGAATTTGAAGATATATCTGAGTTGCGAACCGATGCCGTGACCTGCTTCATAATCGGATTTCGAAGGTCGTGAGTCTTCGTCACTCCCATTGTCCTCGAAGAACAGTTTCCAGAATTTACCCCCCCTCATTGATTGTTTACGGACCTCTTTCATGAAGTCCGACAAGAGAAAAGGTACCACGAGCAGGATTAACAAGATGAAAACGATAATAGCGATGGCGGGGACTCCTTTCATGCGCGCGTTTGCCGCGGAGTACAAGAAAAATATGGAGACTAACATAACCAGCAAAGAGAATGACACTGACGCAATAACACGTACCTTCTGGAGCCTGACCTCCTTCATATGACGCTTGATACTTTCAATTACCAAGGGTTCCAGGCTCACGGTGCCGCCTGCTCCAGGAAGTGAATCATCTGGGTAAGGAGTTGGTTGGCGGGGGTATTGATGCCGTGCTTGCGGCCCAGGCGCCAGATAGCGCCGTTGAGGGCGTCTATCTCGGTGCGGCGGCCCTGTTCGATGTCCTCCTGCATGCTGGAGCGGTGGTCCCGGGTCGGCGGGAGCAGGTCCTGACGGAACCGTTCGAGATAAGCGGCGGGGTCGGGGGAGACCAGGTCAACACCCTCGGCGGAGGCGACCGCATAGAACTCACTGCAAAGCGTTTCCATGACCACCCATGTCTCTGCCTCGTCCCCCAGGTGCCCGTAATCGGTCCCCAGCAGCGTGGCCAGCGCGTTCAGGCATACGTTGTACAGCACCTTGTCCCAGACGTAGGAGAGTATCCGCACCTCGTAGCGGCAGGGGATACCCGACCGGGAGAAAGCGTCGCAAACACCATCGACGCCATCCGGACCGCCGGGAGCGGGACCGAGCAGGACGTCGTCGGCGCATACCGTGACGTCGACAGTGCCGGGCTCGAGCGTTCGCGCCCCGAATATGACCCGCCCGCCCACCGCCTTGCCCGGAGCCGCACCGGCCACCGCCTCGAGGTTGCCCAGCCCGTTTTGCAGGGAGATTACACCGCTCATGCATGGGAGCGCCGCCTCGAGGTCCTCGAGGGCTTTCCGGGTGTCGTAGGACTTGACGGTAAGGAGCGTCCACTCAGGCTCGAAACCGCCCGAGAGCATCTCGTCCACACCGGTTCCCGCATCGATGTCCGGCGCGGAGTGCTCCCCCCATATACCGGATATCCGGAGCCCGTCGTCCATGACCGCCTCGATGTGCGGGCCTTTACCCAGCAGGTACACCTGGTGGCCGTCCAGGTGGAGGAAACCGCCCACAACCGATCCTATGGAGCCCGCTCCCATTACCAGGAAACGCAAGATACCCACCTTCGCTCGCCGTTTATCGTCACAGGAAATCATAACGCCGGGGCCGGGCAATAACAACGACCCGGGTGATGTCACCGGATGGTTATATAATAGCCTCGGGAGGAGATATGGAAGACGAATTGACCTTGCCGTGGCCCGACGAGGACGAAGAGCGGGAAGGTGTCCCCGCCGAAGAGGTGGCTCTTACCGTTAGCCAGGTCAACCGGATGGCCAGGGAGTCCCTGGAGCGCATCACGGTGCTTGTCCAGGGGGAGATCAGCGGCCTGAGTTCCGGCTACGCCTACTACGTCTACTTCAGCCTGCGCGATTCGAAGGCCTCACTGCCGGCACTGCTCACCCAGCGCCAGTTAAAGGCGCTCGATTTCAAGATGGAAGACGGGGCGCTGGTGTTGGCCAGGGGGACGCTGAGTCTCTATGAGGAGGGGGGCAAGTACCAACTGCGTGTCGCCGAACTCAGGCCGTTCGGGGAGGGCGACCTGCAGCGGAGGATAGAGGCCTTGAAGAGAAAGCTCCAGGCGGAGGGGCTTTTCAAGGAGGAGGCAAAGAAGCCGTTGCCGCGGTTCCCGCTGCGCATGGGGGTGGTGACCTCCACCAGGGGGGCCGCTATACGCGACGTGACCGTTACCGCCAGCCGACGATTCCCCCCGGCCGCGCTGTTCGTTCGGGGTGTGACCGTCCAGGGGGCCGGCGCGGTAGAGCAGATATGCGCCGCCCTCGACTTCTTCGACCGTGAGTTCCCGGTTGACCTGGTGATACTGGCAAGGGGCGGTGGCTCAATTGAAGACCTGGAGCCGTTTAATACCGAGGAGGTGGCTCGGGCGATCGTCCGCCTGAGCGTGCCCGTAATCACGGGGATAGGCCACGAGCCCGATATAACGGTGTCGGACCTGGTGGCGGATTGGAGGGCCAGCACCCCTACCGGGGCGGCCGAGGCGGCGGTACCCGACCGAAGCGAGGTCGAGGCAATTCTGGGGAAAGCGGCGGGCTCCCTTCACAGGCATGTGGCACGGGACATTCAGGCCGGGGCAAGGCAGCTTGTCGGGGCCAGGCGAGGACCTCTTTACAAGAGTTCGGAGTTTCTCCTAGGCAGGTTCATGCAGCGATGGGAGCGTGCGGCGGTCGCGCTTCCGCAAAGCCCAAGGCGTGGGATTTCGCGCAGCCGCGACAGGTTGGCGCTCCTTACCGGGCACCCGGTATTCAGGCGGTCCGAGGAACTGATGGCCCGGCGCCGGGCGGGGCTGGAGGCGTTGAGCGCGAGGCTGGCAAGGGGGATTGCGCGTGACGTGGAGAGAAAAGCCGGCTCACTGGCGGAAGCGAAGGCCCGCGTGGAGGCGCTGAGCCCGCTGGCGGTATTGAACAGAGGGTACTCTATAACGTTCCACGGTGACACCGGCAGTGTGGTACGTTCGTCGGGCGAGGTGGAACTCGGTACCCCGTTGAAGATAAGGTTGGGGCGTGGCAACCTGGAAGCGGATGTAAGTGGAAAGGAGTGATGCATGGTGGAAGACGAACCCACCTTCAAGGAAGCGATCGAGGAATTAGAGAAGATAACCGAGTCGCTGGAGAGCGGAGAGCTGGAACTGGAGAAGAGCCTTGGGCTTTTCGAGCGGGGAGTGGAGCTCATCAAGTACTGCCAGGACAGCCTCGATTCGGCGCAGGCGAAAGTCGAGCTGCTGGTGGGCTCGCTGGAGGGAGAGATTGAGACCGTACCACTGGAGGATTCCGGGGAGGACGAAGAGGATTAATCCACGACCTCCGTCCCCGCCCGCCTCTCCCGGCGCCGGCAACCGCCGGTATCTGATTTAACCCACATAGAGCCGGCATCATGCCGGCATTCCCTTCGAGGTGTGCCCGGTGTCTATTGCGTTGAAGCCACCAGGACCATGACCAGTATGAAGATCCCGACCAGGACCGTTAGCCCGATGTTTATCCACCCGATGATTATCCCGGCACGCGCCAGTTCCGAGCCGCCGACGGCCCCCCGGCTCTCCTCTATCTTGGTGAGACTCATGTAACCGAATATCAAGCCGAGCACCGCTGGCACCACCGGTAAGCAGAAGAAGAATGAGACGAAGCTGAAGATGGACAGGACCAGGGACGCGACCGCCATGCCGTCGGTGGGCTGTTGCTGCCTGATAGGCCTCGCTGGAACCCCACCGTAAGGGGCACCGGGCGCTGTCCCGATAGGCCGTCCCGTAACTCCCTGAGGTGGTGGAACGACTCCCGGTGGAACGACTCCCGGTGGAACGACTCCAGGTGGAACGACTCCCGGTGGCGCCACACCAGGAGCAGGTGGCCCTGCTCCCGCGGGTGGAGTTGGAGGAATGACGCCGGCCGGTGGAGCGGCGGCCGTGGTGGGAGCTCCCTCGGGCTCGAGGGAAGACCCGCATTGGATGCAGAACGTGGCGTCATCCGTGTTACCTTGACCGCACTGGCTACAGAACTTCATGGGGCACCTCCGTGTCGAGCATAGACTGCTACTATGCCGCCAGGGCCGAGTAGATGTAATCCTCCCATCCGACCTGCGCCTCGAAGTGGCGGTTCCCGTCATCCACGAGAACGTACAGCCAGTATAAGCCGTAGATACCGCAGGTCACGATGGTAAGGATAATAAAGGTGACAAAGTTGCGCTCCGGGATAGTCAGCGCGGCCTGCGAGGCCTGCGAAGACATCCCCAGCTTGGCCATGGCGCCGGACATCAACGTGAAGTACTGGGCTTCCAGGACGTCGTGCCGGGCGAAGTCGTCCATGATGAGGTAATAACCGATAAAGGCGGCAATGCCGGTGACGATCGCCAGCACCAGCCAGAGGGCGGCCCCCCGCTCCCGGCTCTGCTCGTAGATCTCGCGCTGCACCATCTCCAACTGGGCCAGTTCCTGGCCGATGAGCTCAGTCTTGCCCTCCCGGGCCGCTTTCTCCCCCAGAAGCGCGACGCTGGTGTTCACCATGTTGGCCATGCGGGCGAAGTGGAGGTCCCTTCTCTCCATCAGTTTGTAGAAAACGTAGAGACCGTAGATGCCGCAGGTCACAACGGTCAGCAGCACCGCCATGCCGGCGTCGGTGATCCAGTCGGTGTTTACCCTCTGTTGGATGTAGTAGTAGAGGTTTTGTATCAAGGACTCCTGTTGCTGGTCCAAACGGCTCTCCTTTCATCTCGAACCCCACGGGGCTGGTTACCATGTACCCCTCATAAATACCAGCTTTATTATCCAGCAACTGAAGAATACCCCAAAGACAGACCAGAATGCTATCCTGCGGGCCCGCCGTGAAAGCTGTAGCTTCAGAGTGAACCCACCGGCCATCGATATTACCATGTAGAGGACGTACCCGCAGCCCAGCACGAAGATTGGGGGGCCGAGCAGGTGCATCCGAAAGGCGGCGTACCACTCGCGGTGGGCGCAAAGCGACAGACTCCTGGTAATCCCGCAGGTCAGGCAGGGAAGCCCGGTCACCTTGTTGAACCAGCAGGGGATCGAGATCCATAGCCCCTTCGACTGCAGGTACGGCATGGCGGAAGCGAGACCCAGCCCCAGCAGGACCAGGAAAAGCCACGCACCCTCCTCGCCCAGCCGCTCCCGGAGGCCAGGTCGCTCGAGCCGAAGCCACTGAGTGCCGGTTTCGATCAGGGGGGGTTCGACTACTGCCGGTGCCCCCGTGCAGGTTGTCTCCATTCAAACACCATCCAGGTCGACTGGGTCGCTCTCGTGTATTCGCACGCTTTCATTATATAACACGCGCGGGAAGACCCCCCCTGTTACAATAGACCCATGAATCCAACGGAGTTTGAAATGGAGTGCGGGTTTAAACTGGACGACTTCCAGCGAGAGGCCATCGGTCACCTGTCACGGGACCGCTCGGTGCTGGTGGCGGCGCCGACCGGCTCGGGCAAGACGGTTGTGGCCGAGTATGCCCTGGAGAAAGCCAGGTCTGAGGGGAGGAGTTTTTTCTACACCACCCCGCTCAAGGCGCTGTCCAACCAGAAGTACAGGGACTTCTCTCGTACCTATGGCGCGGACAAGGTCGGACTCCTCACCGGAGATAACAGTATCAACGGAGAGGCCCAGCTGGTGGTGATGACGACCGAGGTCCTGAGGAACATGATATACGAGGGAAGCCCACTGCTGGACCGGCTGGGCGTGGCAGTCCTCGACGAGGTCCATTACCTGCACGACCCGTTCCGGGGGCCTGTGTGGGAAGAGATTGTCATCATGCTGCCCCGAACCGTCAAGATAGTGGGGTTGAGCGCCACCATCTCCAACGCCCGGGAGATGGGGAGCTGGATGAATAGCCTTCACGGCGACGTCGAGGTGGTGATATCCGAAGTAAGGCCGGTCGAACTGAAGAATTATTACTTTGTGGGCAAGGCGTTGACGCCCCTGTTCTCACGGGACATGCAACGCGTCATCAACGAGCAGCTCGATCGCCTGAAGAATGCCCCGGCGCCTCGACAGAACCGGAGGAGGAGAAGAAAAGGGCCTGATCTAAAGCCCCGGCGGGTGGAGGTGATAAAGGAGCTCCAGAAAGAAGGGATTCTTCCCGCCATATACTTTCTCTTTTCCCGCGCGGCATGCGACGATTCGGCGTTAATGTGGTTGTCGGAGGGGGGCATCCTCAACAAACGCTCCGAGGCGGAGCAGGTAGACCGTTACCTCGATGAGAAGGTCCGCGGCCTTTCCGACGCCGACCTGGAGTGCCTGCGGTACCCGCAGTTGCGGTCCGCCCTTATGGCGGGGGTTGCGGTCCATCATGCGGGGATCCTTCCCCTGTTCAAGGAGGCGGTGGAGGAACTGTTCGTGGAGGGCCTCCTGAAGGTGGTCTTCGCCACCGAAACCTTGTCTCTGGGCATCAACATGCCGGCCAGCACAGTGGTGATCGAATCTCTGTCCAAGTGGAGTGGGGAAAAGCACAGGCCACTTACCTCAGGGGAGTACAAGCAGCTTACGGGGCGCGCCGGGCGCCGGGGTATTGACGAGGTCGGGCACGCTGTGGTCCTTCACCAGAGATACTTCACCTACAAGAACGTGAGGTCCCTGGTCGACAAGGAAGCGAACCCCGTGGTTTCGAGCTTCAATATATCGTACAACATGGCGGTGAACATACTGGCAGATCGTGACCTTGCCGAGGCACAGAAGCTGCTCAGCTTATCTTTCGCCCAGTTCGTGGCTAACCGGCGGGTGGTGGACCTGGAAGCCCGGCTGGAGGCGCTCCAGGACGATCTCGAGGCCGAGCTTTCCGATAGCAGGTGCGAACAGGGCGACTCCGTGACATACCGTGAACTGGAGAAAAAACAGTCGCGTCTTTCCAGGGAGCTCGCCACCGCCACCAAGCGTAGACGGCACCGACAGGTAGAAGACGCGGTATCAAGGCTCAAGCCGGGGGACGTGTTCATCAGCGGCAAGGGCGAGGATGCCAGGGTGGAGGCGGTTGTACGGAAACAAAAGGGGAAACGGACAAAAGGCGAGATGCTGGTGGTGAACCCCGACGGGAGGTACCGCAAGCTCAGGTTGTCATCCGTTGACGAGCCCCCCCGGGTCGTGGGCTCGGTGGATGTCGACAGGATAACTTCCCCCACCAGGAAGGTGAGAAGGTCCGTGGGCGCCGGGATGGAGTCCGCCGCGCGTGGCGCCCCTCCAGTGGATGACCAGAGCAGGAGCGCGGAAGAGGAGGCGATGGTATCCAGTGTGGCCCGGGTCAAGGAGGAGCGGGCGCAACACCCCTGTCAAAACTGCCGGCATCAGCAGCGCTGTCTGGAGGCGGCCCGCAGGGCGGAGAAGACTGAGCGCCAGGTGAAGGTGATATCCAGGGAGATGGACGCCAGGCAGGATATCGTGTCCAGGCGCCTGGCCGACGCGGTGAAGTTCCTGGGCGAGTTTGGATTCATGAATGGGGAAAACATCACTTCCAAAGGCGAGGTTTTACGCCGCGTGTATAACGAGTGTGACCTGCTCCTGGCGGAAGCTCTTGACAGGGGGATCGTATCGAGATTGGAGCCGCGCGAACTCGCGGCGTTCGCGTCCTGGTTCGTCTATGAGTCTCGCGAGGGCGAAACCGAGAGCGAGCGCCGGATTATTCGCCGGGAGCGGGAGCACCTCGAGGGGGCGCCCGGGGTGGTCCTGGAAGAGCTCGACGGCATCCTGTCGTCGATGAAGGAGCGTGAGGCAGAGAAAGGGCTGGATTTCCTGGGGTCGCTGGACACGGGCTTCGGAGAGGCCGTTTTCCTGTGGTCCGGGGGGATGGAGCTCGATGGGATGCTGGAGCGCTTCCCGGATTGGTCGGTTGGGGACATGGTACGGCTGATGAAACAGGTACTGGACCTGCTTCGCCAGCTTGCCGACGTTTCCCCCGACTATGTGCTCACCGATAACCTCAATAAGGCGATCGCCCTGGTTGACCGGGGAGTGGTGGGGCACTCATCGCTGGAATCCATCCTCGAGCATAAATCGTAACCCCCAACTCGTGGGGTCAGCGCCTTTAAGCGGCGGACGAGATTATTCGTTACGGCTAGAAGGCCTGACCACTCCCTCGTACACAATCGTCGGTCAGACAAAGTCGCCATCCCCGGGCATGTGACGTTCGAAACCTTGTTTGAACCCACGCCCCACAATGCATAAGCCCAGGGGCGAAGACCCTACCGTCCCCAAAACGCACCTTGGGTGCCTGGCCCCGGGCGTGCACTATGCAACAGCCCAGGGGCAACCTTGCGTTGGTGCCTGTCACCATCTTGCGTTTCTTGCGTTGATGCCAGGCAACACCCGTGTAAAACGCAACAGAGGTGCCTGGCACCAGTGCGTCATTGTTGCAACAGACCCGGGGGGCACGGTCGTCTATAATGCAGGCAGGAGGGTGATATATTGACAAGATACGCCGCTAGAGTCGAGTACCAGGGAACCGATTTCCACGGTTTCCAGAAGCAACCCGGGCTGCCCACCATACAGGGGGCACTGGAGAGCGCGCTGGCCACGTTTGCCGGGAATGCTGTAGGTGTCGAGGGGGCGGGAAGGACCGACGCCGGTGTGCACGCTGTTGGCCAGAGTGTCGCGTTTGAGGTGCCGGGCGGGCTGGATACCGGCAAGGCCACTCGCGGGATAAACGCGCTGTTGCCTCCGGGGATCGCCGTAACCGCCATGAGGCCGGTCAGGGAAGAGTTCGATCCCCGGAGGGACGCCGTCTGCAGAGAGTACCGCTACTTCATCCTGAACAGGGAGTTGCCTTCACCGCTGCTCGAGGATTTCACGTACCATCTCGCCCGGAAGGTGGACCGACCGATGATGGAGAGGGCCTGCGCGCTCGTTCCCGGGGAGCGCGACTTCTCCGCTTTCAAGGCGAAGTCGGAGGATGGGTCCTGCGTACGGAATGTCTTTGGGTGCGAACTTGTTGACTCCACCCGGGACGTTGTTTGCCTGATAATCCGTGCCGGGTCTTTCCTTTACCGAATGGTGAGGATCATAGGCGGGGCTATCGTGGAGGTGGGAAGGGGGCGCATGAGCATGGAGGAATTATCCACCCACCTCGAGGGGGGGGATGGGCCGTGCGCTGTCCCTCTCCCGGCAAAAGGCCTTTTCCTGTGGAAGGTGGAGTATCCTGCAGGGTGTTTGGAGTTTGACGGCGGGAACGCCAACTGATGTGTGTTATAATTGTTAAGTATTGAACAGTATTGAAACAAGGTGATGAAGACGGGAAACGATTTCTTTTCTACCGATAGCGAGGGGTCCAGCCGTACCGAGATGCGCCGCCAGAAGCGCTCGGCCGGGCACCGGGTCCGGAATACCGTGCTGGTGGTCGTAAGCGTTATCGCCGCGGGCTCACTCATCGCGGGGATGGTCGTTCTGCTCGCGCGC
>Ga0180015_1000057_pt1 | contig 31930 bp, 27 predicted proteins | sample KR13_S2_MetaG_FD_116508 | JGI IMG/M metagenome (GOLD analysis project Ga0180015, IMG submission 116508) | Groundwater microbial communities from the Olkiluoto Island deep subsurface site, Finland - KR13_S2_MetaG | ecosystem: Environmental > Aquatic > Deep subsurface > Groundwater | place...
CCCGCCGACAACGCGACGGAGCCGGAGGCAAACAAAACGGTATGCGACGGGTTTGTCATACCGCAACCCGTCAAGGCAATCGTGGAATGGCGGTTTATGTATTGCACGAATGGGTATTGGTGAATAGTCACAGAACATTGTGACGTATCAGGTCATCCAACCCTGGAGCGTGGTAGCGCCGGCATCAGTGCACACCCTGGATTGTTCCTTACGCGGCGGTAGACGGGGAGGCATCGGAACGGAACCAGCTGCGGCGCTGTTCAGGAGGTCACGCGAATATACAGGGTGCCGTTGATAAGCCGCCGCTCGGGAACCGTCACGTGAAAATGCCGGCCTTGCGCGATAAACACAATGCGGGAAATCGGTCCCCAAGGCACGTCCTGCAACGTGATGGAAAAAGGAGTGATGGTATACTTCCGGACCGGCAGGGAAAAAAATACGCGCACCCGCTCCGGCGGCCGGTTTTGATATAGGCCCAGGGCCTTGGCCAGGGGGGTCAAGGCAATCTGATCATAGAGTACAACGGCCTTCAAATCAGGGTCGTCGAGATCGGCGGTGTCGCAGAATACAACAAGGTTGATCCGCTCGTTGCCCAACGACCACGCATAGTATCGCTGGCTGACCAAGGCCCAGCTCACGGCGAAAACACCGATCAGGAGCATGACGCCATGAAACCAGAATGATCGCCGCGGCGATCCCGACCTCTCGGAGCGTCGGGGAACCTGATTCCGGAATGATCCGGGTGCGGCGAATTGCCGCCGGCCCGGTCGCAATAGGAAAAGTGAATTGAAAAACATATATGCGGGCCCGTCAAGGCGCTTGCGAATGAGCCGGTTATTTTGACGGGGCGCTCTTAGAGCCGAGGACAACCCGGAATCCGATATAATTGTTTTTCCGGCTTTCCGAATCGCCGGTCCGGTTGGCGATCTTCAGTGAATCCGCCGGCGAGAGGTTCCAGGCGCCGCCGCGGATGACCCGATACTGTCGGGAAGAATCGTACAGATCGGCACACCATTCCCACGTATTGCCGCCCAGGCCGTATAAACCCCATTCATTCTGGCCGCTGTCCTCCACGGGGCATGAGACCGGAGAGCCATCGTCATATCCCTCTATGAGGCCGTAGTTTCCGTATTGCGGAGGCCATTGATTTCCCCAGGGATATTCGCGGGTTTGGCCGCAGGCGGCGGCCGTTTCCCATTCCGACTCGGTGGGTAAACGAAATTCGTGGCCGGGTTCCAGACTGCTCGCCAAGCGCCGGTTCAGCCATCGGCAGAAGGCATTGGCATCATCCCAACCGACATTGACCACGGGCTGATGGGCATCGTTCAGAGACCATTCCTTGAACATGCCGCTGTCATGATCCGGCTGGAATTCCTTGAACTGCTTGTTCGAGACTTCGTACTTGCCCATCCAGATATTCAGCGGTTTGATGAGGACAAGTTCCATAGTTACGGTGTCGGACAAATTCAACACCTTGGTGTTATCCAGAGCTGCGGACCATTTTTCGGAAAAAGCGTCTTTGCCGTAATTCTTTTCATATTGGGTGATTTGGGCGGACGCCAGGTCGAATTTCTTATCCTCGATCATCCCTTGGATGATTGTCTGATCCACCGTCTTCTTTTCCTGCTTGGCCCACTTTGCCTGCTCTTTATTTTCCGCGGTCTGGCGTAAGGTTTCGGCTTCCTTTTTGGCTTTGGCCTCTTTGGCCTCGGTCGCCTTCTGCCGCGACTCGTCCTCCAGTTGTTTCTGTTCCTCGACGCTGATGTCGCTGACATTTGCCACGACGCGGAACCCCAGGTTGACGTACCGGTAATCCGGCGCATTGCTGCTGCGGCGGGTCAGTTTCAGGAAATATGGATGGCAATCCGACCATGACGCGCCTTTAAACACCCGGGATTTTGATTCCCCATCGGTGTCCTCACACCACTCCCAGACATTGCCGCCCAATCCGAACAACCGCCAGGCATTCTCCCCGCTTAGCAGACCCGGGCAAGACACCCTGAAACCGTCGTCGTTGTCGAGTTTCTGAGAAGGTTCCGGGTTTTCCCGGCCATAATAATTCCACTTCTTGGGCGGCGGCCAATGGGCGCCCCAGGGATATTCCACTTGTTGTCCACTGGCGGCAAAGGTTTCCCATTCCCGCTCGGTTGGCAGGCGGAAATGATAACGTTTGGTTCCGCTGTTGCCGTAAGTTTTAGTGAGCCACTCGCAGAAATTCCGGGCGTCGTTCCAGCTCACATTAACGACCGGCTGGTCGCCCCGGTTCAAATCCAGCTGTTGGTACATGCCGCTATTGTGGTCCGGCTTGAACCGCCGGAAGATCTTGTTGCTGACCTCATACTTGCCGACAACCAGTTTCAGCGGTTCGATCCAGACGAACCGCATTTTGGTTTTATTGCCCAGATCGAAAATCAGATCCCCAGGCTGGTCCTTGCTTTCCTCAGTCGGTTTCAACCATTTACAGCCGGTCAGGGAGCTCATGGTCAACGCCAGACCCAAGCCGGCCGCGACGATCAAAGACCGATGTCTGTTCTTCATGATGTATTCCTTTGCAGCCAAGCCCGCAACGCCTGCCGATGGCGCTCACAAGATCAAATTGCAGTTTGGATTGACGTTGGCTGTGTTCCAGGTTGCGTTAGGTGTCCTGGATCTGTACGCGGACCGTCGCGTTCTTCAATGCTTCGTCCGCCATGTCTCTCGTCATCGGCTTGATCCCGATGGACAGCGTGCCCAGCAGTTTGGCTATAGCCGACCGGAACGACTCCATATCGTTTCGGATCAGTTTGATGATGGGGACATTCTCCGGGAGCATAAGCTGGGATTTCAGATGATCGCCCTGCGAGAGAATGACAAACGGTTTTTTGCAATTCGGACACCGGCCGCGTTTGGTGATATCCGTGTCACGCAGCCACAATTTCTGGCCGCAGGAGGGACAACTGATCTTAAAATCCACTTCCCCCTTGTCACGGAGCAGAAAAATTGCCAGGGGCACATTGAGATCGTTGGGTAAATGCCGGTAGATCATCTTAATCTTATCCAGAGAAAGAACATCCAGGAAACGGGCGATAATGGCGATTGCATTCGCCTTGGCGATATGTTCCTCAAACGTCGGATCCTGGCCCGGGTCGCCGGCGACGAGGTCGAAGGATATCTGGAAATTATCGAGGGTCAGCTCGTGGTTCGGATCCGATTCCAAGGGTTCAAAGAATGCCTCGGCGAGTTCCTGGTATATGGACAAAACCAAAGCATTAATAGGTTTGCGTTCGCTCATGGCCGGCTCCTTGTTGATGATCCAAGTCAAAGTTGAGTATCTTTAATAACGTTGATGGTTAAGTTAAACAGATCAACTTCACCGTTTCAAGAAAAAAACGACAACCGATTTATGGGCATTGTGAGTATCTCCGGCGACAATCTCAAGCGCTTTTTGCGCGCTTCGCCGTAATAAGCTTTTTCAGCCAGGCCAGCGCCGCCTCACGATGAGCGACGGCTTTTTCCAGCTGGGCGTCGTAGGCCAGCTTCTTCCAGCGACCGACTTCCCGGCCGCTTGGCACGCCCAGCGCCAGGATGTCAGCGCCGGTGACCCAGGGTTTGGGCAGGACCGGCTTGGCCCGGCATTCCCGCTGAAATTCCGTGAGGAAATCGAAGTTCTGCATGTCGCCGTGGCAGGCCGCGCAGTCCAGGCGGTGCAGTTCCAGTTCAAGCGGGAAGGTTGGGGCTCCGACCAGGCGGTGGAGAGTGGCGCGCCTCATTTTGCGCACATCCATAAATCGCATGTGGTTGCCGATGGAGAAAACGATAGCCTTGATATCCTCGGACGGCAGGCGGAGTCGCTTCAGGATCGTTTCCGCCATCGTGGCGCCATGGGACGCATGCTGATTGAAACGAATCCGGCCGTCAGTGAGTTTGGCGGTCATGGGCTTGCCGACGTCATGAAGCAGGACGGCATAGGCCAGGCGCAGGCTCGGTTTCTGCATGGCGTTCAGCATGAGCATGGTATGCGTAAACACGTCTCCCTCCGGATGAAACTGAGGCGGCTGGGCCTGGCCCAGCATGGCCGCCACTTCCGGCAGGAAAACCTGCAGTAACCCGGTCTTCAGCATTAAGCCGATGGCATCGCCCGACCGCGCTGATTCCAGCAGGATGCGGGTCAATTCCTGTTGAATCCGCTCGACGCTGATCTTCCCGATTTGCTGTGCGTTGGTACGAATCGCTTCAAAGGTCTTGGTATCCAGCGTGAAATCCAGGGTTGAGGCGAAACGGATGGCCCGAAGCATGCGCAGATGGTCTTCTTCAAATCGTTCGTTTGGATGTCCCACGGCGCGGATAACACGGGCGGTGATGTCCGCCTGGCCATTGACGTAATCATGGACCTTGCCCGCCAGCGGGTCGAAAAACAGAGCATTGACGGTGAAATCACGGCGCTGGGCATCGGTTTTTTCATCGGTATAACTCACCGCCTCGGGGTGGCGGCCGTCCTTGTAGGCATGATCTTTACGGAACGTAGCCACTTCGTATTCGAGGCCGCCGATGGCTACCCGGACTACGCCAAAGGCCTTGCCCACGGCAATAGCCCGCGGGAACAGGGCCATGACCCGCTCGGGCGTGGCGTTGGTGGCGAGGTCGTAGTCCTTGGGGGCGCGTCCCATGATCATATCCCGCACACAGCCGCCGGCCCACAGGGCGCTGAACCCGGCGGCTTGGAGGCGTTGGGCGACCTGGTGGGCGCCGTCACTCAATGGCGTTGGAATCCTGTGATCCATGGCGGCATCATAGCGGTTTCCGGGGCGGCGACAAAGGAAAATGAAAAAGTGTTGGTGTGACTACTTGGGTTATCAACTTTGGAGTGCGGTCGCCCTCCTGCAATCCGTCAGCCGACGGATAACATTGCGGGCGGGCCAGTGCTACCGCTTTATGGCGCTCGAAGCGCCACCGGTGGCGCGCTTGTCCTGAAGGCGCGGGGAAGCAGGTCCTTCAAGCGATAGGTTTTCCAGGTTGTGGCTGGGACGCCGGCGGCCAGAATGATGAGGCAATCGGGTCGGCAAAACTCCGCCAGGACTTGCAGGCAGGCCCCGCAAGGGGTGGGGGGCGCTTTCGGTCTTCCGCCCGCAATGGCAATGGCCTTGAACTGCCGGTATCCCGCCGCCACGGCAGTTGCGACGGCCGCGCGTTCCGCGCACAGGGTCAGCCCGTACGACGCGTTCTCCACATTACATCCCTGGAATATCCGTCCATCCTTGGTCAGGAGCGCGGCGCCGACGCGGAATTTCGAGTAAGGCGCGTAAGCCCGGCGCCGGGCATCCGCCGCTTTAAGGATTAACATCTTCACTTGGTTTGCTTTCATCTTCATGCCCTCCAATCTTCCAATCTCCTCCAACGAAGAACGACGAACAAAGAACATTCTTCATCGTATCTCCGCCAATTCTTTCCAGAATTCCAGAATCAGTGCCTTCATATCTATGGAGGCGTTGATGGCTGTGTCGTGAATATCATGATGAGCCAGCGGTCGGTCGCCGACCCCCGCCGCCGGATTGGTGAGGCACGAGAGCCCGATAACACGGAGCCCGGCCGCATTGGCCAGGATGGCTTCCGGGACGGTGGAGGAACCGACGGCGGCGGCACCCCATGACTGGAACGCCCGAACTTCCGCCGGCGTTTCATACGCCGGGCCGGAGACTCCCAGATACACGCCGTGGGCCAGCGGCAGGCCGAGCCGCGCGGCGGCGCGTTTCATCAGCGCCTTTAGTTCCGAATCATAGATCCGCGACTGATCCGGGAACCGCTCCCCCCAGGCGGGATCGTGCGGACCGATCAACGGGTTGGTGTGGATAGCGTTGATGTGATCATTAATGATCATGAGTGTTCCCGGCTTCCAGTCGGGACGGAGGCTTCCGGCTGAATTGGTCAGGACCACCACGGCGGCGCCGAATTTTTTCAGAAGATAAACGGGGATCGCTATCGGTTCCCAGCCGGCGCCCTCATACCAGTGGCGGCGTCCCTGGAAAATGAACGTTTCCCGGCCGGCGAGACTGCCCCAGAGCAGTTGACCCGCGTGCCCGGTCACGGTGGGGTTGCCCAGGCCCGGAATATCCCGGTAGGCAATGGCACCCCGGATGGTGAAGGACTCCGCCACCGCGGACCAGCCGGTGCCGAGGATCAGCCCGCCAGCGGGTCGGGCGTCTGGAAAGGCCATCTGTACAGCCTGGAAAGCCTGATTGAGCAGTTCCGGATTCAATGCAATCTCCTGAATGAAATGATCACATAACCCCGCTGGTTTTTCAATCGTTTTTCTCTACTGATGATCACATCACATTGAACTTGAATCATGGTCCGGATATGCGATGCTATGCATATGCCAAGGAAATATGAGCCGCCGCACGAGTCGGACGAATGGCTGGAATGGTGTCGAATGACCCCGCAACAGCGTTGGGCTGCCACGGACCGATTGTGGGCATTCTACAGGGAATCCGGAGGATCGCTTGACCCCGAACCCGATTCGCAAAGTCCTTTCGATATTGCGTACCTGCCGGGTGAGATTTCTGCTCATGGGCGGACAGGCCTGCGTGTTCTACGGCGCGGCCGAATTTAGCCGTGACACGGATATCGTCATCGCCATGTCCGCAACGAACCTGCGCCGGCTACGCGCCGCCTTGACCATTATCAGCAATTCCAGCATGCGCCTTCCCCGGAGCGCATCCAATTCTGGCTGTTGGAATCCCGGACGCCGGAACGGCTCGTTACCTTGACCGCAGACTATCCTCGTCAGGCCGCCCAAGCATGCCGGAAGCGTGCCCTGTTACGGCTGGCGCGGCGGGGACACCGGCGTGTCGGAATAGCCGAAGGCATCCCGGACCAGGGTCCGGGCCTCGGCCAGGCTTTCGCGATCATGGGCATGAAGGACGGCCAGCGGCTCGCCCTGTTCCACGGGTTCGCCTATTTTTTTCAGCGCGGAAACTCCCACGGCGTGATCAATAGAATCCGTCACGCGGGTTCGTCCGGCGCCGAGGATCAGGCAGGCTTTGCCAATGCGCCCGGCGTCAACCGATTGGATAAATCCGGAGCGCTCGGCCGGCAGTGGTTCCCGGATCGGAGCCTCGGGCAGGAGTTCCGGCCGATCCAGCGCCCGGACATCTCCGCCGTGGAGTCGCACCATGGTCTGGAACCGTTCAAAAGCTTCACCGGACCGGATTTTTTCGCGGAGGAGATCGAGCGCCGCGGACCGGTCTGAAGCCTTCTGGCCGACGATCAGCATCCGGGCGCCGAGTTCCAGGGTAAGCTCCGCCACGTCGGCGGGTCCGCCGCCTTTCAAAATCTCGAGGGCTTCCCGGACCTCCAGGGCGTTGCCGGCGGTCCGACCCAGCGGCTGGTTCATATTGGTGATCAGCGCGGCCATGCGCAGGCCCAGCCGCGTTCCCACCTGCATCAATTGGCCGGCCAGCGCTTCCGCGTCCTTGATGGTTTTCATGAACGCGCCGGATCCCCATTTGACGTCCATGACCAATCCATTCAAACCCGCCGCCAGTTTCTTGCTGAGAATACTGGCCACGATGAGCGGGATGGAAGGCACCGTGCCGGTGACGTCGCGGAGCGCATAGAGTTTGCGGTCGGCGGGTGCGATCCGATCGGACTGGCCGACCATACAGCATCCGCAGGAGCTCAAAACATGGAGCAATTCTTTCTCGTCGAGTCCGACCCGGTAACCGGGGATGGATTCGAGCTTGTCGAGCGTGCCGCCGGTGATACCCAGTCCGCGACCGGAGATCATGGGCACGATCAGGCCGCAGGCGGCGGCCAGCGGGGCCAGGACCAGGGAAATCTTGTCGCCGATGCCGCCGGTGGAATGCTTGTCGATTTTCGGGCCCGTGATCGAGGCCGTGTCGAGGATAACACCCGAATCCCGCATGGCGCGGGTCAGGCCGGCGGTTTCATCGGGAGTCATGTCGCGCCAGAGAATGGCCATGGCCAGGGCCGACATCTGGTAATCGGGAATCGTGCCGGCCACATAGCCATTGACGAAGAACCGGAGTTCTTCCTCCGCCAGGGCCTGGCCGTCCCGCTTCTTCTCGATGATCCATTGCGGTATCATGACGAAAGGAAGGATAGAAAGAGTGGGGGCCAAAGTCAATGGGGTAGTGGCGCCAACGCATCCCGTCGCGCAATTCGTCGAGGATTTTCTTGCCATGCGTTTTTTGTTGACTCTGCATAACGATTACCTAGCATACCTTCAAGTAATTTGATAATGACTCATCGGGTTAATGATCGTAGTGGTATTGGCAGTCTGACGGATAGGTGATGGATACAAAATGGCTGGGTTTCTAAAAAAGGAGGCTAAGACATGGAAAAGGTGACGAAGGAAAAACAACTCACGGTTGTCATGCAGAACACGATGGGAACGCTCGCCGAGGTCACGGGGGTGGTGGCAGACAAATGTGTGAACATTGAAAATGTCTGTGCCTATACGGTTGGCGACGTGGCCGTGGTCCACCTTCTGACGAATGACAATGAGCAGGCAAGAACGGCGCTGGAGAAAGAAGGCTACCGGGTGGTGGAGACGGAGGTGATTTTGGTGCACGTGTGGAATCGTCCGGGTTCTTTGTCCGCAATGGCCGCGAAGTTCCGGCAACATGCGATCAACATTCAGTATGTCTACGGAACAAGTTCGCTGGGAGGGGAGAAGATGACCATCGTCTTCTCCTCGGAGGATAACGATAAGGCCGCGGAAGTCTTCGATTCGATGGTGATTGAAGAGGCACAGGAGACGGTCTGAGGGTCTAATCCTATGATCCGTGAAGATGGAAGATACCGTCTTTTACAACAGCATCTGGACAAACAGGCGGTCGGGTTTCCGGCAGCCGGGTCGGGTTCCGATATCCGCTTGCTCAAAAGGCTTTTTACGCCGGACGAAGTCAAAATCGCCCTGCGGCTCTCTTACCAGCCGACTCCTTTGGGCCCGATCGTCGCCGGCGCGGCTCCCGAGTTTTCGGCCGGGCAGACCGAACGCCTGCTCGACAGCATGTTCATGAAAGGCGCCATCGGGTGGAAAGTAAAGGATGGGCTCAGCCACTGGTATGTCATGCCGCTGGTCGTCGGCATGTACGAAGCCCAAGACGGCAATCCCACTCCGGAATTCCTGGCCGATGCCGGCGCCTATATGAAGACCCTGGGTTATGGTAAGGCTTTTCTGGCCGTTAAACCCTCCCAGATGCGGACCATTCCCATCCACAAAAGCATACCCGTGGAACATCCCGTCGCCACCTACGATCAAATCCGAGCCATTATCCAAACCGCGCGTGGTCCTTTTGTCGTATTGCCCTGCATTTGCCGTGCGGGTGCGGCCATCAGGAACAAACCGTGCAAAAAAACAGTCCGCCTGGAAACCTGCCTTGGATTTGGCGACGTAGCCGGCATGCTGCTGCGCCGCAAGCATGGACGCGAAATAAACCGGGACGAAGCGCTGGCGATCCTCCGGCAGAATGAGGATGACGGCTTGGTCCTGCAACCCGCCAACGCGCAACAGCCGGAGTTCGTGTGTTCCTGTTGCGGTTGCTGTTGTGGAATGCTCTCCTTCCAGAAGTTTCTGCCTCACCCGGTGGACTTCTGGACAAGCAATTTTTACGCAGAAGTCGCCAGGGACGTGTGCTCGCGCTGCGGTAAATGCGTTGCCCGTTGTCAAGTCCAGGCCGTCAGCCTGACCGGTCCGAACGGCAAGGCGCGCATCAACTTAAGCCGATGCATCGGTTGCGGCCTGTGCATCCCGACTTGCCCGTCGCACGCGATCCGGATCAAAACCAAGGAGCCGCAAACGATCCCTCCGAAAAACGAAGAGGATCTTTATGACCGGATCATGGCAAACAAAAAGAGGGCTTGGGGACAATTCCTGATGCTGCTGAAAACGATCTTAAGGTTGAGGCAGTGACGGGGGATACCCGGACAGCATAGTTAGCCATGATTATACTAAGCCTTTATCGAGCGCTGACGTTGCGCGCCGGCGGATGGATGACGGCGTGCCTGCTATTGGGAGCGATCGGATGCCGGCCGGCGCCGTCCTTCGCACCCGCTTTCCTGAACCCTGATCGAATGAACAGCGTCGCCGCGCTGGAGGAAGCGCAAGCCCTGGCAGCCATCCGGCCGCGCGAGGCGGGAACACCGGGCGCGCAGAAAGCCGCCAGGCATCTGTTGGGGCGCCTGCAAGCCCTGACCATTCAGGCTTCGCCGGATACCTTTGAGGATGCGTGTCCCGGCGGGCCGGCCGTATTTCAAAACGTGATCGGCGTCATTCCGGCGGTCCGTTCGGACGGCAATAACAATGCAACGGGGTGGGTGATTCTCGGATCGCACTACGATACCAAATCCGACCTGGGGGACGCTTTTGAAGGCGCCAACGATTCGGCGTCCAGCTCGGGCCTGCTCCTGGAACTGGCCCGGCTGATCAAGACCGACGGGCGGTTTCCGTTCAATGTCCTGATCGTATTTTTCGACGGCGAGGAATGCCGTCGGCAATATGGGCCGCAGGATGGATTGCATGGGAGCCGGCGGCTGGCCAAACAGTTGCAGACTGACGGGCGGGCGCTGACGGTGCAGGCCGTGATCATCCTGGACATGGTGGGGGACAAGGATTTGAGCGTGACGCTCCCGAGAAACGGGACGCCATCCCTGATGACCGCTGTGTTTCGCGCCGCGGAAGCGGAAGGGGTTCGGGACCGTTTTTCGTTGGCTCCGACCGAATTACTGGATGATCACCAGCCGTTCCTGGAGGCGGGGATGCCGGCGGTGGATGTGATTGACTTTGAATACGGCTCCGTGCCGGGTAAAAACGATTACTGGCACACGCCGGCGGATACGATGGATAAATTGAGCGCCGAAAGCCTGGCCACGGTGGGCCGGGTGGTGGTCCGGATGCTCAATGAATTGGCGGCCGGCTCCAGAAATCCGTATAGGTAGCGCAGACTATTCCGTCAGAGAGGAGGATCAACCTGTGCTGCCTGTTTGGCGAAGTGTAAGTGATAAAATCTCAGTGGTAAAAAATTAATTTATTACGAGGAGCGGTTGCGGATAAAATGTGCGCGGTGAGGGTACCCCGTCTCCAAAAAGAAGTCCGAAATGGAGACGCCGTGCCCTCCCACGGCGCGTGTCCGTCCATTTTTTTACACAGTCAAAGAGCATGCGCAGAAAAAGGCGCCACGGAATCGGTCTTCCGTGGCGCCTTAAGACTGCTTATTGTCGGCGCCTACTACTGCGGCGCGAGCGGCAAGGTAACCGTCATGTAGCCTGCGCTGGACAGCTTCACGGACAAGACACCCGCGATCGTGTTGACGACCGCCGGATCGGCCTTGGCGTCACCGTCGAAATCACCATATACGTCCGCGGAGTTGGTGTCACCCAGTCCGGAGAGCGTATAGATGAGATAATTGGCGGACGACAACGCGAAAGCCCATAACCCATTGCTGTTACGGTACATTGCCGGATCGGCCTTGCCGTCCCCGTCGAAATCGCCGCTTACCGGCACATAATTGGTGCTGCCGAAATCGCTGAGCTCATAGATGAGATAGTTTTCAGAAGAAAGCTTGAAGATCCAGTTGCCGTTAGCGGCATGGTAAATAGCCGGATCGGCCTTGAGATCGCCGTCGAAGTCGCCATCCACCTGGGTATATCCGGCGCCGCCGAAGCCGGCGACGGTTGCCAGTCCGTAGCCGCTGGCGGAAAGCTTCACGGCGAAGGTACCGGACGATTCCCGGTACACTGCCGGGTCGGCCTTACCGTCACCATCGAAGTCACCGGTGATTGGCACGTAGCCGGATCCGCCGAGGTCGGTGACGGAAGCCTGGGCGTACCCGCTGCCGGATAATTGAACCGTCATCGTGTTCGAGGCGGCACAATAGATGGCCGGGTCGGCCTTGAGATCGCCGTCGAAATCGCCGGCGGTCGATACCCAACCGGTTCCGCCGAAGTTCGTTATGGGAACAGGTGTATAACCGGCGGAGGATAATAATATCTGCCATGTTCCCAGGTATGCCAGATACATTGCCGGATCGGAGATGCGGTCGCCGTCAAAATCACCGGCTACCCAGTTGAAACCCGAGTCAGGGGTTTCACCCACCGGTCCCATTTCGGCCGCAACAGGGCTGTGGAAGGTGAACGTGAACCACGCTTCATAGCCCAAATCACCCACTCCGTCGCCATTGTAGTCATACACGATGTTGGTGCCGCCGGAAATACGGATAAAGGTCGGCGGCACGGCGGCGGTATCCTCTTCGCTGGCGCCGTCGGCCATGAAATGCGTGACATAGCCCATAAGTACGTTGGTGGCCATGTCCACGTTGGTGACGCCGAACTGTGCCAGCTTGGTGTCCGGAATGAACGTCTTGAGGTAACTGGTGGTATTGCTGTGGCCGTTGACTCGCAGGCCTACCCGCGAACTCGTGCTGTTGTTCGTCGGCCCCACGTCCATGTAATGCGCGGTGGTGCACATCAGAATCCCTTCCATCTCAGCCGCTTGGTTGGTATCCGCCATAAATATCGGCGCAAACCCAACAGACGCCTGAAAATTCGCCGAGTAATTATTGCGCCATGGACTGCAACTGGTGACGTCCAGAACTAACCGGCCGGGACCATTTGAAGCAGCCGTAGAAACCGGGGTCCAGATAAAGCGCTTGATTTCGCCAAAGCCCATGATACTGGTCGGGCGGGCGTGCAGGTTCATGTCAAACCGGAACGGCGTGCCGACCGGCTTGTACGCGGCCGTATCATTATAGGCAATATCCCACTGTTCCTCAGTCATGTCCGGAGCGCCGGTTGGATTGGCGTTCTGCAGGTTACAGCCGACGTAGGCCACACCACTGGGATCCATGACCCAGCCAATATTATTAAATATGACATTGGCGGCAATATTGGTCCACGGGCCGTTGGCGTTGTAGTTGGTGCTGGAGGCGACTTTCACGCTGTTCATGACGCCGGAGATCGTTCGGGTCACCGTCACCGTCGTGGAAAGCGTTGCTTCTTGGTATGCGCCGTCAAAATCATAGGCATTAACCGTCACGACAAAATCGCCGGTAAAATAAGGAATCCATGAGGCATTAATCCAGGTGTCGACGCCCGTTCTTTCTGACGGCAATAAAGACTGCCGCACCAGGTCATTGGTTGATTTAACTTCACAGTTTATGAAGGCGCCCGCGGTGGCGCCCGTTATGATGGCCACGATCGTCACATTACTGCCACTGGGATTATCATGTCCCGTGACATTGATGTCGGTGATCGTAATCGCCCGAGCGCTGATCGCCAAGGCCGCTACCACTACTGCAAAAACTACTGTTGTTTTCATCCGGCTCCTCCTGATTGGGTTGTCTGAAATTACACAAACCACCATACCGCATGAATAAATATATATTCTAGCTGGGTCAGTCGGATAATGCGAGTCAAATTGTAGTCTTTTTAGTGATGGCGATGGCATAATTTGGTAATGCCTCAGTCATGGGGGGATGATTTTGTTGTAGCGCCACACAGTGTGCGGTGATCCTGATCCCAAGGCGCTGCGCGTTCAGAACGCGCCGCACCCAGGCTTCACCGAGGCAAGCCGTGGCGCACTACAGTCCCTGCCGGGCATTTCCTCTCCCCCATGACTGTCGGGTGACATAATTGGTTACATAATAATTGACAATTCATTATGATTTACTATAACATTCTAATACTAATACTATTAAATAGTAGCCCCATTAACCATTAATAAGAGGACGGTAATATGAAAAATGGCATGGTAATTCTGACGGCGGGTTTGATTCTGTTAGGTGGCGTGAGTACGCAGGCTTTCACGATCGGCGGTCTGACTGTCACCGACAGCAACGTCGGGAATGTGCGTTTGAGCGGGACACTGGCCGGGGTCGGCATGGCCGGCGGCTTAATCGTAACCGATATGGAAGACAGCTTTGGCATGCTTAAATTATATTCTTGGCCGGACTATGTAACATCCGGTCAGACTTCCTGGAGTTCCACCAATTGGAACCTTTACTTCCGCGGAACGTACACCGTGACAGCCCTGCCAATTGATTTAATGTCCGGTGCGGGAACTCCGGCGCAGATCAGCCATACGGTCGGTGTCGCCCGGGCCATTTCCGGCTCGCTCAACATGATGCAGTACCAGGAAGGCGCCTATAACCCGACTGGAACCTGGACCAGCGTGGACACCGGCAAAGTCAAAATGCATTGCATCGGTTATTACACGTACGCCGTCGGTGCCAGCCTGGTCGGCTGTAATCTATTAAATGCCGCCGTGGATATCAGTAGCGAGACGGATCCCGATGTGATTGAAGCTTTGTTCAGTGACATCAGCGCGCAATACCCGCTCGGCACGCATTTCCGGTTCCACGCCAATTTTCATCAGAAGCCAGCCACCTTCATGGGGATGGGCAAAATCGAGAGTTATAGCTGGTTGCCTACCGATGAAGCCGATCCCACCGGCTCCGGTACGCTGGGGCTGGATATCACCAGTTGCAGTCCCTGGCGCAGTGGCGCCGCCACCCCGTTGGGCGCACACGTCGGGTTTGCTCCGGTCTTCTTTGACGACCCGGAAATGCTGGCGAACTACGGCGACACGCTTCTGTGGACGACCGCGCACTATAGCGATATCGCTCCCTCCATGTCCGCCAGCAACCGGGTCGGCCTGGTAATTAACGGACACCCCGGCACAACCAATTATCTCTCGATTGTCATGACCGACGAACTTCTGCAGAGATGGGGCGTGACCGATCCCGTAACGCAACTGACCGGCTACCTGAATAATGCGGCGATTGACGCGGGCGTGGTAACCTTCACCAGGATTGCCGCGGGCGGTGAGCCGGGAGGAAAGGCGGGTTATCTGATCCGGTTCGAGTTCATCTTCCCGGCCACGAGCCTGAAGGCCGGTGCCGCCAATTCCATCACGGCTGAAATCGGGACCGTTTCCCCAGAGCATCCCGGCTTACCCGATGTCCGCATCAACGGGTTCACCAATGACGTTTCGGTTAATTCCGGTGACAACGTCACCTTGACCGTGCAATTGAATCCGCGCCAATATGCCGGCACCGAGGTGGATTGGTGGATTATAGCGGCTACCCCGGTCGGCTGGTACTATTATGGCTCCGACTACAATTGGTCTCCACAGAATGATCTGACGATGATGCACCCGGTTTATCAGGGAGCGCTTTTCAGCCTGAGTTCAACCGCGGTTTTGAGCAGCTCTGCTTTACCGCAGGGCGCCTATACGTTTTATTTCGCCGTGTCGTACCCGGCAACCGGCCAGCTGGATACCAGTAATCCGTATCTCTTGTACGATAGCATCAATTTGAATGTTGAATAATCATTGCCGCGCATGATCCCCTGACAAGAAAGGGCGGCCCAAGAGCATCGGGCCGCCCTTTCTTTATCCCGCCGTCGCAGGACTACGCCGGACAAGGATGAGTCCCGCATAATATCCTTCCATCATTGATTTTTCGCAATAACACTCTATTATGGCGCCTTGACCTAGGATTCTTGATTGATGAAAGGCCGCCATGTCCGATTCTCTGACCCCCATGATGCGCCAGTACCGGAAAGTGAAGGCGGAACTGCCGCCCAACACAATTCTCTTTTTCCGCTTGGGCGATTTCTATGAGATGTTCTTCGAGGATGCCATCGAAGCCTCACGGATCCTGGATATTGCCCTGACCAAGCGCCAGAAGGTGCCCATGTGCGGCGTGCCGTACCATGCTCACGAGAGCTACCTGGCCAAGCTGATTCGGGCCGGCAAGAAAGTGGCGGTGTGCGACCAGATGGAGGATCCCGCCGCCGCCAAGGGAATCGTCCGGCGCGAGGTGACGAGCGTACTCACTCCAGGCGCCGTGCTGACCGATCAGCTCCTGGAAGCTCATCGCAACAATTACCTGGCCGGCCTGTATATAGCCGGCGATCTGTACGGCTTGGCACTTTTGGATTTGTCCACCGGCGTCTTCTGGGGCGAAGAATCGCGGGATGCCGACACGCTTCGGGATAATCTCCTGCGGTACGCCCCCACGGAATGCGTTATACCCGCCGGAATGGCAGAAAACCCTGGCGCCGCCGGGAGCTCCATGGCAAGCCCGGACTCGTTGCTCCGCGCGCTCATCAGTCCGAATGTCCCGATTCTGGTCAGTCCCTACGATGACTGGGCGTTTGAGTTGGAGACCGCCTACGACACGCTGGTGCGCCATTTCGGAGTCCAGTCGCTGGATGGTTTTGGAAGTGAGGGACATCCGGCCATCATCGGCGCCGCCGGCGGCGTCCTGCATTATGTCAAGAACGCCCTGCATCGCAACCTGGATCATGTGCGGCAACTGCGCGTCAAGAACCCGGATGATTTTCTGGTCATGGATGAAGCCACGCGGATGAACCTGGACCTGGTGGCGATCCGGGGCTTGCCCCGCATTGCCACCGAAGTTCCTTCATTACGAAACACGAGTGGGACGGGACAACCGGCCGGCATAACCGCGACGCTCCTGGGCGTGCTGGATGTCACGAAGACGGCGATGGGCGGGCGGCTTTTGCGCGAGTGGATTCTCCGGCCCCTTGCCCGGTTGGAAGACATTCGGCGCCGACACGACGCTGTGGAAACTTTTATTGCCCATCGTGCCCTGTTGCATAGCCTGCAGGATACGCTCGCCGGCATCCGTGATATGGAACGGGGCATAGCTCGGCTGGGCGCCGGAAGCGGCAACGCGCGGGACGTCCGCGCGCTGGGCCAGTCGCTGGTGCAATTGCCGGCGGTCCGCGAGGCGCTGGTCTCACTTGAAGCGGGGCAGGCTGTGTCTCTTCTCGCCGAGTTGGCCCAAGCAGTGACGCCGCTTCCCGACCTGGTCGGACTGATCGACCGTGCGATCGTCGAGGAACCTCCGATCCCCATCATGGAAGGCGGAATCATTTGCCGGGGCTATCACGCCGAGCTTGACCTCCTGCGCGACGCCGCCGCGCAAGGCAAGAGCTGGCTGGCGGAATACCAGGCGAAGGAACAGCAGCGCACAGGCATCAAGACCCTCAAGGTCCGCCACAATAAGGTGTTCGGTTATTACATCGAGATATCCAAGGGCCAGGCCGCCAATGCGCCGGCCGATTACGCTCGCAAGCAGACCCTTGTCAATGCGGAGCGGTTCATTACTCCGGAGCTCAAGGACTACGAAACGAAAATTTTCGGGGCCCAGGACAAAGCCATGGCCCTGGAATACGACCTGTTCCTCGAAATCCGCGACGCCGTGGTTCGGGAGACCGCGCGCATCCAGGCCGCCGCCCGGGCCGTGGCCCAGTTGGACGTGCTGACAGCGCTGGCGGACCGGGCGTTGACCCTGCGCTACGTTCGGCCCGTCATGACCTCCGGCAATGTCATCCGCATCCGGGACAGCCGCCATCCCGTGATCGAGCAGATCCCGGGGACAGACCGGTTTGTACCCAACGACGTTCTGCTGGATGGTGGACAAAACCGGCTGGCGATCATCACCGGACCAAACATGGCGGGAAAATCCACTTATATTCGGCAGGTCGCCTTGATCGTAATCATGGCGCAGATGGGCTCTTACGTGCCGGCCGCTGAAGCTGAAATCGGCTTGGTAGATCGGGTTTTCACGCGGGTGGGCGCCGGTGACGACCTGGCGCGCGGACGAAGCACCTTCATGGTGGAAATGCAGGAGACGGCCAATATCCTGAACAACGCCACGCCGAAAAGCCTGATCGTGCTCGACGAAATCGGGCGCGGGACCAGCACGTTCGACGGCATCAGCATCGCCTGGGCGGTGGCGGAACACCTGCACGGCGAGGTCAAGGCCAAGACCCTGTTCGCCACCCATTATCATGAACTGACCGATCTGGCGCTGACCCTGCCCGGGGTGAAAAATTTCAATGTCCTTGTCCGCGAACAGGGCGACCGGATCGTTTTCCTGCGCAAGATCGTACCCGGGGGAACCGATAAGAGTTACGGAATCCACGTGGCGCGTCTGGCGGGTCTGCCGCGGGAGGTTGTGGACCGTGCCAAAGAAATCCTGCTCAATCTCGAGGAAGGCGAATTTGGGGATGCCGGCCAGCCCAAGATCGCCATGCGCCGGATTCGCCGGGACAAGAAGGATGCTCGTCAACTGTCGCTGTTCGAGCGGGAGAAATAGCAGGCCAAAACCGTTACCTCAGCGCCTTTGGCGCTAACCACGTAACTGAAGTGTTGCGTCGATCGTCCCTGTGTGCTTGACAGCATGAAGAATCCGTCTTTTTTCGCCAAACACTGGCAATAAATAGTTGCAGAAGTGAAGGCCAGGGCGGATAATGAATCTGAATGACTTTGGGGAACGAAGCAATACTCTTTCAGATGAAAGGCCTTTGCAAATTGCCGCGTTGGCCTGGTTGCCATGCAAGCTAACTATCCATGCGACTCGATATCCCGTCGTCATTTCTTGGCGACGCTGGGCGCCGGCGCGGCGGGATGTGCCCTGGCCCGGCTGGCGCCGGCGGCAGATAAAGGCCCGCTCCATGAAGCCTTATTTTACGATAAACTGGACAAAGGAACCATCCGCTGCCGACTGTGTCCCCGGGGGTGTATCGTGGCTGATGGAAAACGGGGATATTGCCGCGTCCGGGAGAACCGGAAAGGGACATATTATTCCCTGGTTTATGGCCGGCCATGCGCCACGCATCTGGATCCCATCGAAAAAAAACCGTTCTTTCACGTCTATCCCGGTAGTCTGGCCTATTCGATCGCCACGGTGGGATGCAATCTGTCCTGTAAGTTCTGTCAGAACTGGGATATCTCGCAGGCCAGCCCCGAAGATGTGTCCGTGCCGTATCGTGCGCCGGCGGATATCGCCTCGACCGCCAAACGGTCGAAGGCCAAGACCATCGCCTATACCTACAACGAGCCGACAATCTATCCTGAATACCTGATGGACTGTGCCCGGGCCGGACGGGAGGTTGGTATCGAAAGCGTCATGGTCAGCAACGGCTTCATTTCCGCGGAAGCCCAGCAAGCGCTGTTGCCCCTGCTGAAGGCGATCAAGATTGATTTAAAGGCGTTTACTCCCTCGTTTTATCCCGAGGTCTGCGGCGGCCGGCTCCAGCCGGTGCTGGATTCCCTGAAACGGCTCTCGGGGTCGGGAGTCTGGTATGAGATCGTGGCGCTGGTGATCCCGACGCTCAACGACAGCGCCGATGAGATCAAGCGGATGTCAGCCTGGATCGTCAAGGAGCTGGGCCCGGATGTGCCCCTGCATTTTTCCCGGTTCCACCCGATATACAAGATGAAGAACATTCCGCCGACTCCGCCGGAGACCCTGCGCCGCGCGCGGGAGATTGCCGCGGGGGAGGGCATTCATTTTGTCTATATCGGCAACGTGCCGGGGGAAGAGGCGCAGAACACGCTCTGCCCGTCGTGCAAGGCGATGCTGATCCGGCGCTACGGGTATCGCATCCTGGAAAACACGATCGTGAACGGCCGGTGCCAGGCCTGCGGCAAACCCGTGCCCGGCGTATGGTCGTGAGGAGTAAATGAAAAATGCAGAATTAAAAAATCAGAAGGTTGATCCGTCCTTTTTTAATTCTTAATTTTCTTGATTGCGATCCTGCTTGCCAAGCGATCCCGGTCTGGGTTAGAGTCCACTCCATCCGTACGCAAATAAACTGCGCCTGTAGCTCAATTGGATAGAGTGTCGGCCTCCGAAGCCGAAGGTTGTGGGTTCGATCCCCGCCAGGCGCATTCTATCTCTAACAGTTCCTGTTAGAGATAAGTGTTCAGCTTGGCTTTCAGGTCGGCTTTTCTCAGGGCGCCCACCATTTGTTCCTGAACGGCGCCGCCCTTGATTACCAGCAGGGTTGGAATGGATCGGATGTGAAACTTTTCCGCCAGTTCCCGGTTTTCATCCACGTTGACCTTGCCAATTTTGATTTTACCGGTGAGTTCCGCGGCCAGCTCGTTGAGCACGGGGGCAATCATCTTGCAGGGGCCGCACCATTCCGCCCAGAAATCAACCAGCACGGGGATCTCCGCTTGCATCACTTCCGCTTGCCAAGTGTCCTTGGAAAAGTGAACAACATTGCCTTCTGCCATGATGTCGCCTCCCTTCTACAACAGCGATGCCGGAATCGGCAGAACGAGTTCCGGGCCGAACGCTTGTGCCGCCAGGATGTAAACCAAGCCAGCCGCCAGCACGACCGCGGCGGCGGCAACCGCGAAAAAGACAGGGCTCTGTTCCTCGGTTGCCGGAATCAATTCCTGTTCGGCGGCTTCCGCTGAAATGGCGGCCGGCGCCGCCACGCTTCCCGGTTGCTTCAGGATCACGGTCCGCGGGGCTACGTTGCGTTCCGTACGTTTGATTTTGATGGTTTTCCGCTGGGTAATAGGAATTTGTCCCGCTTCCGCCGGCAGGTCAATTTTCGCCGTTTCCGCTTTTTTGGCCTTCTGTAACGTTGAACTTTCAGAGTCCGCTTTCCCGGTGAGATCTTGATCCAGGCCCGCGCTTGAGGGCCGCTTCAGCCGGATGGTGTGCGGCGTTGGAACGGTGGTAATGGGGGTTGTCGTACGTTTGGTTTCTCCAGCCGGCTGGGATGTCGGTGTCGATTCTTCCACCAGGATACGCGACGTGGTCGTCATGGCTTGCGGAAGATCCGGGGTTCGAATCACCGTCGGCGCTTCGCCGATGGCATCGGTGTGCACCTTGAGTTGAGATGGGGTCGCTACAAATCCGGTGCTTGGCCGTTTGAGCCGAATGGTCTGTGGAATCACTGTAATCGGAGACGTTACCCGCTTGGTGGAGTCTGCCGGGGCCGCGGCTGCCGCTGTAGCATCCAGGATCAAGCGTGTTGTTCTGCCTTTTTTATCGCCGCCGGTTGCTGAATGCATTGCCGTGGGCGCCTCCATCGGACTGGTTTTAACCTTGGCTGGCGCCGCCGGGGCGTTTAAGTCCGGGTGAATGGTAATGGGTACCGTTGGCGGTCGCTTGAGTTGAATCGTCGGTGGCACGGCCGCGATCGTCGTGAGGTCTGAAACAGGGATGCTGGTGGTCATCCGCTTGCCATCCGCCGGTTTTTGGGGTGAAGCCATAACATCGGTTAAGGAAATACGGATCGTTTCCGACTTGCGTCTCGTGGCCGGCCGAGGTTGGATTCCCTCCATGGGGTTTGTACTGCTCTTGGGTATTGTTTCGTGGCCGGTCGTGGGGACCTCTTCCAGCGGCGCCGTGTCTCCCTTGCCGGCAGGCGCTATATCCGCCAGGCTGATTCTGGTGGTGGTTGACCGTTTCAATTGAATGGTTTTCGGCGTCAAGGAGGGTGGAGAAACGCCCTCGGGCCGTTCCCCATCCGCCGGCTGAATGGGAATGACCCGGGTGGTCATTTTCTTTCCGGGTGTTCCCCCGGGCGCCGGTTCCGTCGGCCGTTGTGTTGGAGGGTTGTCAGGCATAGTAAAACATTAATTACCAGTAATAACCAAAATGATACATCACGCCAGGGGCCAAGTCAAAATAATTTTTAGACTAGAATGACATCATTTCTTTTTCCTTGGTTTCAAGGATCTGATCCATTTTCCGGATGGCATCGTCCGTGTATTTCTGAATTTCCTTCAGGCCCTGATCCTTTTCATCCTCGGTGATTTTGCCTCCCTTTTGAAGAACTTTAATCTGTTCATTGGCTTCCTGGCGGATGTTCCGCACCGCCACGCGCGCTTTTTCCGTCATTTGCTTGGCCACTTTGGTCAGTTCCTTGCGGCGTTCCCCGCTGAGCTCGGGAATGGGAACCCGGATCACGCGACCGTCGTTCAACGGTGTAATGCCCAGGTTGGCCGACAGGATGGCCTTTTCGATGGCGGGTAGGGCCGTGGGATCGTAGGCGTTGATGACAATCAGGCGCGTATCCGGTGTGGATATGTTGGCGATTTCCCGTAACCGGACCGCCGCGCCGTAATACGGCACGGAAAGATGGTCGACCAGACTCGCGGAGGCTTTTCCCGTGCGCAGTCCGGAAAACTGCTGGTTCAGGAACTCCAGTGATTTTGTCATCTTGTCGTCGGTTTCCAGCAAGACATCATCCAGGGATTCCATCGTATCATTCCCCCTAGTTTTGCCCGGTCGTAAGTCAAAAGTCGCAAGCCACAGGTCACTCCAGACTTTCGACTTCCTATTATTGTCAGGCGTTTTTTACCAGCGTGCCGACCGGCTGGCCCATCAGCACCCGTTCGATATTGCCGGCCTTGAAAAAGTCGAAGACGATGATGGGGATATTATTTTCCATGCACAGTGAAAACGCGGCGGAATCCATCACTTTAAGGCAATCGGTCAAAGCCTGCTGAAACGTCAGAGTCTGGTAACGCCGGGCTTGGGGATTCTTCATCGGATCATCGGAATACACGCCGTCAACCTTGGTGGCCTTTAAGAGCGCCTCGGCGCCGATTTCGTTGGCGCGCAGGGCGGCGGCGCTGTCGGTGGTGAAATAGGGATTTCCCGTGCCGCCCCCAAAGATAACCACCCGTCCCTTGTCGAGGTGCCGGAGCGCGCGCCGGCGGATGAAGGGCTCGGCGATTTGCTTCATTTCTATCGCCGTTTGCACCCGGGTTTCCACGCCGATTTTTTCCAGCGCGTCCTGGAGCGCCAGGGCATTGATGATCGTCGCCAGCATTCCCATGTAATCGCCGGTATTGCGGTCAATCCCGTGGACATGGCCGACCCCGCCCCGGAATATATTACCGCCGCCGATGACGACAGCAATTTGGACTCCCAGGGCCCGGGCATCCTGAATGCGCTTGGCGACGGTGCGGACCGTGTCCGGGTCAATGCTGAGCCGGGTTTCCTTGTTGTTCAGGGCTTCGCCGCTGAGTTTCAGGAGCACGCGTCGGTACCGGCTTTTCCGTGGTAATTTCATAATGCTGATTTTTTCCGGAGTTAAAATACGGACCTATGGCTTCTCAGGTTGTCAGCATAAGGAAAACCGTCTGAACAGTCAAAGCCAAATGTGTTGAAAATGGGGAAAGGCTGGGTACATCGTACGAACGTTTAAAATCCTTTTTTCTTGAGAAGATTTTTATGGAGTGCGGGAGCCGGCGCTCCCGCTTTATGGTGCGCGGCGGCGAGCACGGCCAGCGCGGTTTTGTTCATTCAATTGTTTTCCTATCAGCGATCCGTCCGGGTGACGCCCAGGCTCAGGATGGGCAGGACATCCTTTTCCAGCGTCCGGTTGAGATCGAACAGCATGAATCCGCCGGCGCCCGCGCTGCGGACCTGTAAAATCTGTTCGATGACCTGGTCCGGCGCGAGCCGGCTTTCCGTGGCCGTCACGCCAATCCCGGGGAATACCCGGCCTCTGGATTTCGGCAGCATCGTTTGCCGCCGGACCAGCGCCTTGAAGGCGGCGCTATCGTCGGCGTAATCCATCGGGCAGACGAAATCCACCAGACCCTCCTTCAGCCAGAGGCCCCAGTCTTGTCCCATACCGACGGAGCACTCGGGATAATTCGGGTACACGGCGGCGGAGAGCTTGATGCCCGGGTTGCGCCGCCGGAGGAGATCGCGCGTGGAACGCAGGAAACCCGTGATCTGATTGCGGCGCCATGTTGCGAAGGAGTCTTTCAACTCGCCGGATTTAACGCTGTCCGGCCAGTCGCGGACCGACCGGCCCCGCCACTGTTCAAACCGCTGTCGGCACCCGGAGCAGAAACAGGCGTGAGCACTCGGGTAGCGCATATAATCCAGGTGAATCCCATCCACCCTGGCGCTCGTGATCAGTTCGGAAATCATGTTGAGTTCCTGGGCGATGTTTTCGGGATGCGTGGGGCAGAGCCATTTCAGCGTCTGGCGGTCATCTGTTTTTTGAAGGCGTCCGGCCTTGCGAAGCTGGTCCACGAGTGAATCCGGCGCCTGGCCCAGGTTCCAGCATATTTTCCAGACGTGCAGTTCGAGCCCATACCGGCGCGCGGCCGCGGCGCTCTGTTTTAACTGATCCCCGTATTTCCTGGCCGTGGAGGAAGCCGGCACATATTGACTGGCATAATGGGCCGTTCCCGCCCAGGCCAGATTGGGAAACACCGCGGTGAAGCCCGACTCGGACAACGCCTGGCAGGTGGCGTTCCAGTTGCCGGGATATAAACCGGTGCCGGTATGGTTCCAGACGCCGCGGAATTCCGGGGAACGCGGCTGTTGAACGCCGGCATAGGCGCGAACCAGCGCGGCCTTCAGGTCCCGCCCGGTATCCACCACCTCCGGATACTGTTGCCGGGCGACGCAGGAACGCATTTGGTCATCCAGCGCCTCAACCTGCGTGAGTAGGGATTCGGACGTGTCGTTCTCATCCAGCCGCCGGATACCGGCCAGCGCCGCCGGCAGGCCTTGGAACGACGCCACGTTTCCGGACGTGATCCAGGCGCGTTCCGCGGCGTCTTTCCAAACGGAGGCATTGAGAGAGCCCAGCAGGGCCAGAAGCAGGTCTTTCTTGTTCCCGTCGTCGCCGTCCAGAAGGATATGGGACATCCAAAATCCGTGATCCGACCGGACCCAGGCCGGATCGGAAAGCGCGGCGCCATCCGCTGTTCGCCAGGTCGCGATGACACGGGCGTTGGTGTCGGCGGGATACACCGGGCGGATATTGCTCGACGTCTGGAAAATGACGGCGGGTGTATGGGCGGGCGCGTTGCGATTAAATGCGAAACTGCTCCATTGCCCCGGTTTCGGCGCCGCCTGGTAATCCCCCACGGTCATATCCAGGAGCTTTGCCAGCCGGGGTTCCGCGGCATAGAACACGATCAGCTTGCCGCCGCGTTTCACAAAGGAGGCCAGCGCCCGGAGTTCCCGCCGGGGCGGGTAGGGGTTATAAGGCAGGATGGCCACCCGCGCCGAATCGAGGCTTCCGTTGATCACCTGCGTGTCATCGATGACGGTATGAGGAATGCCCAGATCGTTAAGCCAGCGGCTCAAACGCGATGCCGCGCTTCGGGAGGCGTTCCTTTCGTCCGGGTTGGGGGCGGAATCGACGGCGCTAACAACAGCGATATCGCATGACCGGACGCGCAGGGAGTGCACGGTCACCTCGGCAGGAATGTCCGCTGCCTTGGTGAAGCTGAGCCGAACACCCTTGATGGCATCCCATCCCGAAGGCCGGCCTTCCGTCGCCGCGGCGTGAAGGGAAAACGAAATCTTCTGCCGTCCGGAAAATTTCAACCGGGGGAGCCAAAGGTGCCAGCCGTCTCCGCTTTTCAGGTATAAGCCGACAGATTGGATGGCCTCCGGCCTTGCGCACGTGATATCCAGTTCCAGCGTCGAATAATGACTCAGGTCCAGCGCTACGGTCCGATCCCAGAAAACACGCGGGATGTTGTCCTGGAACGGACAGGAGAAACGGAGTCCGGCGGGGGTTCCGGTATCGGCGCGCACGGCGGGAGCGCCGGGGCCGGCCCGCCAGCCCGCGTCCGATCCGCCGACGTTTTTCGGGGAGAAGATATCGATCGTGCGTATCTGATCCGCCCGGACCGATCCGGCGGCCAACAGGCCCAGCAGTGCCAGGCGAACCAACAGACTCCTGACCGGCTTATATCCGTATTTCATCCGGGGCGTAATCTCCAATAACAATTACTGAATTCTCGCATGATAAATTGCCAAGGCGAGTTTTTTCTTATATCATTTCCCTTGCTCCATGAACAGTAATGAACAAATGAGCGATACCGGCCCGCCGGCGTGGTATGTTCTCCATACGCGCCCGCGCTGCGAGAAAAAACTGGAGGACTATTGTCGGGTCTATCATCTGGAGCATTATCTGCCGTTGCGTAAGGAAGTCAAAGTGTATCAGCGGCGCAAGGTCGAAGTCCGAAAGCCGCTGTTTCCCGGATATGTGTTTGCCCGGTTTGATTGCTCCCAGCGGGTCGGGGTCTTGCGGAGCCGGCAAGTGGTTCGTGTGTTGACGGTGGGGGACCAGGCGGGATTTATCTGCGAAATCAATCAGATCCGCAAGGCGCTGACGATCGAACCGACGCTGGGCGCCTGTCCGGCCCTTAAGCGGGGTGCTCGGGTTCGCATCGTGATCGGTCCGTTCCAGGGATTGGAAGGTGTGGTCAGTGCGTTCAAGGGCCAGACCCGGGTGGTCCTGAATGTCAACCTGATCGGGCAGGGCGTGCCCGTCGAGGTGACGCCGGACATGCTGGAAAGACTTTAATCAAGGAAAAAAAATCATGCCTCAAAAAAAATGTGTATTTTTTGACAGGGATGGAATTGTCAACAAATCGCCGGGCGCGGGAAAGTACGTGTTGGGCTGGGAAGAATTTCATCTGGTTCCCGAGTTTCCGGAGTGTCTGCAAATTGCGCATTGTTGCGGCTATGAAGCCGCTATCGTGACGAATCAGCGGGCCGTGGCCCTGGGTCTCCTCAGCGCCAGCCGGCTGGATGCGATCCATCAGCGCCTGCGGGATCTGCTGGAACGGGAGTATCGGCAGAGTGTGCTGGATATCCTGTATTGTCCCCATGATGTCGGCGCATGTGCCTGCCGGAAACCCAACCCCGGTATGCTGTTGACCATTGCGGCCCGGCATGCTGTCGATCTGGGCCGATCCTGGATGGTGGGCGACGCGGAAACCGACGTCGAAGCCGGGCGGCGGGCCGGATGCCGGACGATTCTGGTGGGTCCGGCATCGGCGGATGCCCGGGCGGATGCCCGGGTGGACACAATACAAGCCCTGCCGGCCTTGCTCGAGTCCCTGCTGTGAATAAAAGCCGACCCCGCGGCGGGCTTGGCTTTTATCGAAGTTGTTTTTTCAGATCCGGGTCGGGGACGCCGCCGTACCGGAGCGCGTTTTCATAATGCCCGCGGGCAATGGCGGGACTTGAGGGTTTCAGTTTCAAACTGAGGCGCGCCAGATTGTAATAGGCGTCACCGAGTTTTGGATCCAACTGAATTGCTTTTTGAGTTTCCACCCGGGCATCATCCAGCCTGTTGCGGCCGGCCTGGGCGACGCCCATGGCCAGGTGGGCGGTCGCGTTCATCGGCTGTTGATGGAGGACAATGAGCAGGAGCTGATAGGCTTTGTAAAATTCACTGTCGTGGCAATAAACCAGGGCCATCAGAAGATTCAACGCGGCATCGGGATCGGGGAGTTCCATCCCTCTCTGCAGAAGAATGCGCGCGTTTTCAGGCATACTCAGGTACAAATAACAACGCCCGGCGCCCTTGATCGCGTCGCGGCTCAGCGGTTGTTCCTCCAGAATGGTCAGGTACGTTTCCAGCGCGCTCTTCACATCGCCGGCGCGTTCCTTCTGAAGGGCGGCGCGCAGGTTTGCGGAAACCCGGGCGGCGTCCGCCGGCGCCGGTGATCCAGCCGGGGAAGGGATGAAAAGTTCGCGCGGCGGCTGGATCGGCGGCGGCTCGGCCGCCGCCCGGGTTTCCGCCGGCGCCGGTGGCGCGGGGCGGAGCTTGGCCAGCTCATCAGCGCAATACTTGATGCGGAAAGCCACGACATTGGTTTCCCAAAGCGGGTACTCGGCGGCCAGCTTTTGATACAGGTTCTGCGCTTCCGCGTAGAGTTCGATCGCGGTATCGGTCATATCCTGTTTTTTCAGCCAATCGGCCTGCATCATGGAATCGTATGCCGTCACGTATTGGTGGGAAGGGGATATGGGTTGGGTATTCCCGGCGGAAGGGGCGGGATCGGAGGCCGTGGAAACATCGGCGGCCATTCCCGGCCCGGATAGCAGGAACCCCAGGAACATGCGGAACAACAGTTTTGAAATCATTCGCAGTCTTTTTCTTTTGAGTGGTTTGACTTGACGTCCGTTTATGGTAATAATGCCTCCGACTAAACGCCCGGCTTGTGAATGTTTTCTTCGTCTGAATTGTTGCGTTTTTTTGATGAACATCTATTGTTAACTATACACCATGGATGGGGATACCAGTCAATATCGTTCTTCACGGTCGGATGACCAGGGCATGATCCTGGTTCTGGTTCTGGTTTTGCTCGGAATGATTACCGCCTTGGTGATCCAATCGCAAATGGTCGCCCGGATGACGCTCGGAACCGAGGAGCGAAAAATCGCGCGGGTTCAATTGCGCGCGGCGGCCACGGATGCCGCCTGGGAGGCCTTGCGCCTGTTGGTTGACGATGACGATCGCCTGGTGGATCATACCAACGAACCGTGGGCGACTCCCGGGGGGCGGCTGTTGCCGAATGGCATTGAAACGTCGGTTCAGATCGAAGACGAAAACCGGCGTTTTGATATCAACAGCCTCTCTGTCCGGCTGCCCGAGAAAACGCAGCGATTTCCGTTGGATATCGTCCGGGATATCCTGGCCCTGTCGCGTCAGCCGGATCCCTTGGTCCAGGCCCAGGTGTTGCAGGACTGGCTTGATCCGGATCATGCGGGGCTTCGGGAGGAGGATTATTATCGAAGTCTTAACCCGCCGGTGACGATCGCCGATGCCCTCATGGAAAGTCCGCAGGAATTGGCCGAGGTGCTGGCGCGGTCGGGATCGCGCGGTGGAGTGCCGCCGGGGTTTGCTGTTCTGCCCGATCGCGCCAGGCGGATCATGCCGGTCAACCTGAATACGGCGGAGCGCGATGTGATCCTGGCCGTGTTGGGACCGCAGAACGCCGCCGCCGCGGCAACGCTCATCGGACTTCGGGATGCCGGCCCGTTGGCCTCGCTGACGGTGTTGAACCGGCTTCTGAAAACAGGCCCGGAGAATCCATGGAGCCTGTATTTCAATGTCAAAAGCAGTTTTTTTTCGGTGACGGCCCGCGCCGCGAAAGGCGAAGACTCTGAAGAGGTGTACGCGCTGGTGTGCCGCGATGCGCAGGGGAATGTCGATATTCTCCGCTGGGTCTGTCAATAAATTCCGCAAGGCGGAATTTATTGACGGAGATGCGCCGCAGTGGAAAGGCGGCGAATTTTTCTATGGCGTCATGCCCCGGCGGGGCGAAGGGCAATAGGCGGGCGCTTTAGCGCCGGTCGCTGTAAAGGTAAATAGAATTGCGTCCCATAGGGACGCTTGATGTTCAAATCCATGGAATGCGATCCTCACAATCATCAGCAAGCCCCTCGGGCCCGCGAGGATGCGGGCAAGGAAGGGCGCGGCGCCGGCATGTCCGATGGGTCCGGCCGGTCTTGCTTTTTCACGGCCCGATCGTGCTACGGCGTGGCGCTGTCGGGAAAAACGGCCTTGGTGGTCCGCTCGCGGCGGGGGTCGTCCGGCCGGGTTCGGCATGCCGTTGTGTCGTCCGCCGATGCCGCGGCGTGGTCGGAGTGGCTGGCGGATAGTGCGCGCCCTGAAAATGTTGTTGCCGGTTGTGTTACGGTTCAGGAAAGCCTGACGTTATGGCTGAAAACCCCGTTTGCCTCCGTTCCCAAGGCGGAAAAAGTTCTGCCTTCTCTGCTGGATGTCCAGTTGCCGTTTCCACTCGAAAGCTGTCATTATCGTTTTGTGGATATCCGGCGAATGCCCGACGGCACGACCCAGGCGCTGGCGGTTGCGGCGCGGCGGGAAAGTCTCCAGGCGCGCCTGGCCGCTTACCAGACCCAGCGGCTGAATCCCGTCCTGTTGGATCATGAAGGCCTGGCGCTCTGGACTCAGAGCTTGGAAGAATATCCCCTGCCGGCGGATGCCCGCCCGCAACGCCGGGAGCCTGCCGGCAACCCTTCGCGTAACGACGCCGGACCTGTGGTCCGCGTTATTCTCTGGGTGGATGTTGATCATGTGACGCTGGTGATCGGACAAGGCGACCGATATCAGAATGCCCACAGCATACTGACAAACCTTCCGGCGTTAACGGCAGAAACCGATTCCGGCGCGGCCTTGGAAGGGCTTGTCGGAAGGATTCAGCGAATCGTGCGCGCCGAGCTTCCGGCGGAACAGCGGGTGCATTGGATGGCGTGTGGCGTCGGTGCGCGGCAGGAAACGCTGATTAACGGATTGCATCAATCCCTGGCCGTCGAATGGCCGGGGCCCCTGACGATTCACCGGGAACCGGAAACCTTCCTCGCCCGCGCGCTGGGCACACGGGCGCTGACCCGCGGCCCGCTTCGGTGTAATCTGCGAATTTGCGAATTGGCCCATCCGCTCCTGCTCCGGCAGGTCCGCCGGCGCGCCATAACGACGGCCATGCTGTTCCTGACCGCCGGTGTGCTGTTGTGCGGACTCAACCTGGCTTGGCGTCTGCTGGCGGCGCATCGGACAGCGGACGCCAAGCAGGCCGTTGCGACCCTGGCGGCGGGCCTGGCGCCGGGAGCGCGGATTCCCTATGGCCAGGAAGTTCGGGAAGCGCAGAAGTTTGCCTCTCAGCGGGCGGAACGTGAGGCGCCGTTCCTAAACGCCTTTGAGCCCTCGCTGGTCGCCCGCCTGGCGGAGCTTATCCGGGAAGGGCAAACGCAGGGCGTGGCGTACGAAACTCTGACGCTTCAGCGCAACGGTTTTTTGCTGACGGGAACCAGTGACGACTGGGATCGCTGCGAACGGCTGGCGGTTCGCCTGAAGGCGCCGGGCTATGTCGTGAAGCTGGAGCGTCAGGAGGCTGTTGCGGATGCCCAGGTGCGTTTCTCAATCAAGGGAGAAAAATTGCCCGCCCCGCCGCGGGGCGGGATTTAATGGATTGAAAATGAAGCCATAGCCGGTATACCCGCCTTGCGGGGTAAACTTTACGCTCGCCACGCGTTTGTGGCGTGGCCTGCTATTTTCAAGGAAGAGACCCGTCCGATGAAAATCAATACCCTCCAGATCCTGTATGGCAGCGCCACGCTGGCGCTTATCGCGGGGATCGGCCTGACCGTTGCCTCGCTGCGGCAGGCGACGTCGCTCGCGCAGAGCCTGCGGGGCCGGGTCGCAGTGGTGGCGGAATTGCAGGCCATGGAGCGGGCCAAAGATCGGTATTCAGCGGCTGTTCGGCGGTTCGAAGCCCTGTCAAATACCGCGCCGGTTTCCTTGTCCGGCCTGGCTGCGGCAACAGTGACCAACGCCACACCCGATATCCGGGAAATAGAATCCAAACCACTGGATCAAGGATGGGTTCTCATACGGTCGGAAGTCATTTTCAACGACCTGAATCTGGATCAACTGCCGGCGTTTGCGCATGCCGTGGAATCCCAGCGGCCTCCCTGGCGTCTGGTGGAATGTTCGATAACAGCCTCCACCCAGACCGATGGGTTCGGCCGCGTGGTGCTGATCCTGGAAGCTCTGAGTAAGCAGGCAAAATAAAACGTCCGATCTTTACATTGCTGCCAGATGAAATGCATCGTTTCCAATACATTTTTCGGGAAATAAGCCGGCGCAAAGCAAGAACTTCCGTTGCTATTGCGGGGTATGCTCTGGCGGTGGCCATGTGCAGTCTTTTGCTGGCCATTTTCTATGCATCCAAAGAATCGGGAGACAATGTTCTTGCCAATACAGGAACGCATTTCATTGCGTTTGTCCCGGCCAGGGTCTCCGACGCCGCAACCTCTGTCTTTCACGATGATACCATTTCCTGTTTTCTAAACGGCGGCATTATCACTCGCACGATGTCCTGCGATGTCTTGGACAGCGTCAAAACCATTCCATCCATAGCCGACGCCTCGCCTTTCCTGATGTTCAGGGTGAAAAGCTTGGTACCGGTGAATGCCGTCATTACTAATAAAATCGATTCGGAACAAGATCTCGCATCACTGTGCGAACCCTGCCGCAGAGCCTATTTAAAATCAGTGGAACCCATGATACTGGCAAGCCGGGTGGGCCCTTCCCTGCCGGCAACTTCAAACTATTCGTTAACTGTCGGCGGTTTTGATCCCGCGAACAAGGTGGCAGTCGGCACGACCTGTTGCGCTGAAACCGATGTTATCAGCGGCAGGTTTCTGCGTCCCGGCGATAAAGGTATGATCCTGGTCGAGGAGGCTTATGCCCGGGCCATGGGCCTCAAATCGGGCGATTCGATAAAAATTGCCGGCCGTGCGTTTAAAGTCGCCGGTATCGTCAATCCGGGTATTCGACCGGC
>Ga0180015_1000058_pt1 | contig 31621 bp, 33 predicted proteins | sample KR13_S2_MetaG_FD_116508 | JGI IMG/M metagenome (GOLD analysis project Ga0180015, IMG submission 116508) | Groundwater microbial communities from the Olkiluoto Island deep subsurface site, Finland - KR13_S2_MetaG | ecosystem: Environmental > Aquatic > Deep subsurface > Groundwater | place...
AGAAGAAGAAGAAGAAGAAGAAGAAGAAGTCTCCATCTTCAAAGGCACCAGGCTCACGGAGTTAATCAAGGAAGGGAGCATCCGCAATTGCGATATGACTTATAAGACAAAGTCCGGTGAGGAGATTCCTGTCAGTTTCTCAGGTTCAGCGATGAGGGATAAAGAAGGCGAGCTGATCGGCATCGTGGGCATCGCCAGGGACATGCGGGAAATCAAGCGGCTTATGCAGAAAGAGAAGGAACTTGTAGCAGCAGAGCGGAAAAGGGCCGACGAACTCAAGCAAGCGGAGGAGGAGCTTCAAAGAATCAACGCCGAACTGGAGGGCTTCGCCCATACTGTGTCTCATGACTTAAGGGGCCCGCTCACGGTCATCAGCCTTGCCGTGGACATGCTCGGCCAATCGGTTGAGGGCCTCAAGAGCGGGAGCTTGGAGAGCATTGAGGCGGTTGATGAGATCGCTGCGACACTTGGCAAAAACGCCAAGAACGCACACAGGCTTATCAAGGACCTGCTCTCCCTGGCGAAATCGGGACAGGTGCCGGGGGAGGTATCCGCCGTGGACATGGCAGACCTGGTCGAGGAGATACTCCGTGAGTGCTCCTCGGCGGTAAGGGAAAAAGGCGTTGAGGTGAAGGTGTCCCCGGACCTGGGGTCCGTAACCGCCAACCGCACCCAGATGTTCCAGCTCTTCTCCAACCTCATCAGAAACGCCATTGAGCACAGCTCGAACCAGAGACCGGTTGTCGAGGTCTCCTACCTAGGGTACGACGGGAGTGGTGGCCACCAGTACCTGGTTCGGGACAACGGGGGCGGTATCCCCGAGGACATCATCGAACGGGTGTTCACCCCGTTCGTGAAGGGAGAGGGAGGCGGCACCGGGATAGGGCTTTCTATTGCGGAGAAGATAACAGGGGTATACGGCGGCAAGATAAGGGCCTACAACGACAACGGCGCCTGCTTCGAGTTCACTATTAGAGACTTCCAAGAAGACCAAACGTCATAGTCCTCCTTGATGCGGACACCCTGGACAGTTTCCCGCTGAACAGGCCAAGCCCCTAGACTTCCATAAAACCCCCAGGCGAATCTTCGTGGGCTTGACGGGCATATGAGGAATGCAGATAATTCATATCGAGGTCGGAAGGCGGTGCTGTCCTGTGGAATCGAAGAATAGACCGCATATCCTTATTATCGATGACGACAGAGAAATACTGAAAATTCTTGACGGCGTCCTCTCGATGGCGGGGTTCCGCGTTAGATCCTGCGCCGACGGTATCGAGGGAATCAGGATTGCCGAGGAAGAGAATCCCGACCTCATCATCCTTGATGTGCTGATGCCGGGGAAGAACGGAATCGAGGTCATGCGCGAGATCCGAACCAACCCGGCCACAAAGGCCATCCCGATCTTGTTCCTGTCGGCGGTCGGCGACGAGGCGACGGTGGTCCAGGGGCTGAAGGGCGCTGACGACTACGTGGACAAGCAGATCGGACCACTGGAGCTCGAGGCCCGCATAAGGAAGATACTTGATCGCGTGGGCAAGCGCGGGGAGACGAGGCCGGACCAGGAGCTGCCGCTGTCCAGCCGCATTCCCATAAAGCTCGGGAAAGAGACCTACTTCTTACCCTTGAAGGACATCCTGTATCTGGAAGCCGCCGGAAAGTACAGTTATGCGCACATCCGTGAGAAGCGGTACCTGACAGGCTTCTCCATAAGTGAACTGGATAAGAGTCTCGGCGGGGATGAACACTTCATCCGCATCAACCGCTCTTACATGGTGAACATTGAGCACATACTCAAGGTGACACGGGATGCGCAGAAGAAGCTGGTAATCGTGGTCGCGGATGAAAAGCATTCCGAGCTAAGGGTTGGCAAGTCGTACCTTCAGTCTGTCAAGGAGCGCCTGGGCATCTGATGTGAGTTTGAAAGCCAATCAAGGCGGCAACGCCTTAGATTTTCGTTTCTTGAATTAAGCAGTTCGTTACATTCTTATGACGGTTTGTTACTTTTATTTTACCAAGCACTGTCCTTTATTAAGCACTTGCCGTTAAATTAACAAAAGTAGTTTTTATAAGGCTGGGAGGCAGGGTATTTATTCCAAATTCATAGGGATTCATACACGACTCTCGAAGACCAACCGGAGGTGGTAGAGGTGAAAAGGAAAATATTGATAATCTGCGCTGGGGTGATGGTTACGTTCATCATGGTGTTGATGTGCGTGGGCGCTATGGCGGTGAACCCAACAGACGTGTCGGTTTCCGCCAATGTTGCTGCCACCATAACTTTGGACATGCCGACAACGGTTGTTAACTTCGGCGCCGGCCCACTCGCACCCGGGGCGGTTTACAACCAGGCCATCGACGCTACCGTTAGCAGCAATAAGGGCTGGAGCCTGGATGTTCGCAAGAACCAAGACCTTACCGGCGCGGTGTCTCTTGAGGTAATGCCCTCTTCCAACTTAACGTTCACTTCCGACTCTGCCAACCCCAGGGTCACCCAAAAGCGAACCACCGCCACGGAGTTCCCAGCGGCAGACGATTACGCCGTGCAGGGTACCAGGGGCGGTGCGATACTCAGCACGATAAGTTATAGCCTCGACGTACCCTGGGAGCTTGAGCCGGATACTTACACGGCGACTCACACCTATACTGCTACCCAGCCATAAGTCGCAATTATAGGTGGACTTTCACAGGGTGAGAGGTGAAAGAATCAAGAGGCATAGGCCTCTTGATTCCTTTTTAGGAGGCAACATGCGGCGGGTCGTCTCGGTCGTCGCCCTGGCAACCCTTGTCCTCGTACCGATCCACGGTGGTGCCGCCACCGCCCAGGGCGGCTTCAACATGACGGTATTCCCCGCAAAGTTCGAGATCGCTGTTGCGCCGGGCGCGTCGGCGGACTTCGCGATTAACGTGCGCAACGACGGCGCCGAAGACCAGAACTTAAGGGTCTACTTCATGGACTACTACATAAAGCCGAACAACCAGTTCGTGTTCAAGGAGCCAGAGCACTACGCCTACTCCTGCGGGACCTGGCTGTCCACCGATACGCCGGAGCTCTACGCCCCGGCCGGGAAGGTGTCGAAAAAGGGCTTCCGGGTCACCGTGCCCGGGGACGCCGAGCCGGGAGGCCACTATGCGGTGATATTCTTCGAGGGACAACCCCCTCCCGGCTCTCAAACCCTCAAGGCCAGGCCACGCATCGGCTCGCTCGCCCTCGTCACGGTCCCCGGCGAGATAGTGAGGGAAGGAGAGGTCAAGTCCGTCAGGGTTGGCAGCGCCTGGTTCTGGCCCAAGCGCAAGTTCCTGTTTTTCCCGACAACCACCGAGAAGTACAGGGTGGCGTTCTACAACAAGGGTAACGTCCACCTGACGATAAAGGGTAAGCTTACATACTCACCCACGTTCGGATGGGGCTCCGGCTCGCTGGACCTGGGCGAGATTACGGTCCTCCCCAAGACCACCAGGTACCTCGAGGGGGTGCTCCCCAAGCCCCCCGCCTTCGGTTCCTACCGGGTGAAGGCGGAGGTCCAGTACGGCCCGAGCCTGGACGTGTTTGACACGACAAAGACCAAGACCGCGAGCTTCAACGTGTATCCGCTCAGCCTCCTGCTCTTTCTCATCCTCCTCATCGCTTTTGTCATCTTCCTGATAAAGCTCGCGATGTTCCTGCTAAAGAGGAGGAGAAAGCAGCCGGAGGAAGCCGCGGAGGAGGAGCCTGCCGGGGAGCCCGAGGCCGCTACCGAGGGCGAGTTGCTCACAGAGGAAGAGGAAGGTGAGGGCCCTTCAGAGGAGGAGAGCCCCGGTGGCGCTCCCTCAAAACCTAGCGGAGAGAGCGGTGGGAGCCCTTCGGAAGGACCTCCAAAGGAGGGGAAGCTTTCGCGGATCTTTCGAAGGAGAGCACAGAGGGGAAAGGACGGGTCCGGGGAAAACCCGAAGGACGAGGGCGGAAGCGAAGCAGGTTCGCGGTAGCCGGGGAGGCCTTCCCAAAGAGGAGAAGATGGCTCTTCATGGACGGGGACGCAGCAGAATAACCGGGAAGGATGGGGGCAACGGTGGGAACCGCTTGAGGACCGCAGCAGCAACGATCCTTGGCGTGCTATTCTTACTTGCCGCCTGGACGTCGTTGGGTGCGGTTGCAGCGGGCCAGCCCGGGCAGACAGTAGAACCGCCACCGAGCTCGCAGCCCGAAAAGACGCCACAGAAAGAAGACCGGCCCGGTTCCACGCAGCCGGAGGGGGAGCAGGAACAAGAACCTAAGAAGGAACCGATGGTCGAGATGTCGGTCGACATACCCGAGACCGTTGTCGACTTCGGCGGAGGTTACCTGGAGCCCGGCAAAACGTACTACGACACGGTGACCGTCAGGGTGCGAAGCGGAAGCGAGTGGGCTCTCTGGCTTAACAAGGAAAGTGGACTGGTCGGCGAGAGGCACGGTCAGGTAATGGATGCTCCCAGCGTTTCGATCGATGCCAGGTCCAAGTTGGGCGAGAACGCGGCGCTCTCCGTCAAGTGTGACCAAGGACCGCAGGCAGGCGTCGTCTGCAGGGGGGTCGAGGATGCGGGGGACTGGATAACCGTCACCATACGGTACGGGCTTCACGTGTCCTGGGAGGTGGAACCGGACACCTACAGGTCCACGCAGGCCGTATCCATTTCACCTATATGAGACGGAGGCGGGAGGGCAGTACCGGAAAAAGAGGATTTCATAAGGAAAGCTCCGTATTGACGGGGCGGTAGGGATCGAGCGGCGAAGCATGTCACGGGGTTACGAAGGTCACGAAAGCGCTATCGATCTGCTTGAGCACGCTGACGTTTGATCGGGCGGCGCCGGCGTCGTTGACCTGTATGACACGCGAGATCCTGACCTCGACGGACGCGTTCGCCGAGTCGGCAAGGCAGGTTTGGGACATCATGAGAAAAGACATAAGCAGGACGAGAAAAGTAAACAGAACGAGCACACGGCAACTCATCTCATCACCTACACTGCTAGAAACCAGCCTTCACTTTATTTATCGGCTTGAAGAGCACGACTATTTATCGGTCGAATGGGTGAAAAGCGGTCCGCGTTATGGTGATTAAGAACCGATGTGGGTATCAGAACGCTATACATATATCAGGGGAGAGAAATCCCAAGAGAGGTATTACCCGTGCATAGTCCTTCAGGGGGATGCCCCGCGGCAAGGTACCGCAACGGCGAGCGAGGTGGAGGTCCTTTGAGTTCCGGAGTGCCGTCTACGGGGAAAGGAAAGGTCGGAGGGGCGGGAGGAAGCCGCAGCATGCTGCTCGCGCTGTTTGGGGTGGCAGTCGTACTCGTGATGCTAGTCTGCACCTGCGGCGCGCTCGCAGGGCCCGATTACACCTGGGTATGGCAGAGCCCGATCCCCAAGCGCCACAACCTATTCGCCGTGGAGGCCGCAAACTCCACAAACGCGTGGGCGGTGGGCGAATACGGAACCATCATGTTCTGGAACGGCGCCACATTGAGCAAGCAGTATAGCGGGACCACGCACGACCTCTACGGGGTTACCGCCACCGACGCGACACACGCCTGGGCGGTCGGCGAGGCCGGCACAATACTCTTCTACAACGGCTCCGCCTGGACCACCCAGGCGAGCGGCACAACCTACGACCTCAAGGCGGTATCAGCATCCGACAACACCCACGTCTGGGCGGTGGGCAGCAGGGACGGCTGGCACAACGCGACGATACTCTTCTACAACGGCACCTCCTGGAGCGTGCAGAAGACATACGATGAAGGCGGCTTCCAGGACGTTTACGCTCTCGACGCGACCCACGTGTGGGCGGTTGATCTAAAAACCTACTTCTTCAACGGTACCTCCTGGAGCATCATCAACGACGGAAGCACCCGGAAGCCGTACCAGGTGTCCGCTTACAGCGCTTCCGACGTGTGGGCGGTCGACTGGGACGGCACCATACTCCGTTCGACCAACGGGGGCGTTACATGGGGCACCACGTATTACCTCGGTGGCTGGCCGGTCAGCATCTCCGCCTTCAACGGGACCAACGTGTACGCGGTGGGCTGGGATGGCGTGATCCAGAAGTACAACGGCGCGTCATGGACCGAACAGCCCTCCGGCACCACCCAGGACTTATACGATGTCTGTGCCCTGGATAGCACCCACATATACTCCGTGGGTTCGGAAAAGTTCCTCTTTTCCCGCGGAGGAGGGGGATGGACCGAACAGGCCAGCGGCACCACCGCGAATCTTCTGGACGTGGACTCTGTCAGCGCGGACGAGGCCTGGGCGGTCGGCTGGAACCCGTCACTATCCCGGGGGGAGGTCTTGCGCTACTACGGCGGTTCGTGGTCGTTGAGGGCGACCTTGAACGGCTACTCGATAGTCAGCGTCGCCGCCGCCGCCGGCGACAGCGTGTGGATAGTGGACGAGGACGGATGGATATACAAGTGGAACGGCAGTAGCTGGTCCACCCAGTTGAGCATTGACTACCCTCTATACGACATTACCGCGCTGGACACCAGCCACGTGTGGGCGGTGGGGGCGACCGGAATGATACGCTACACCGCCAACGGCGGCACCAACTGGGGCACCCAGGCGAGCGGCACCGCGCAGAACCTCTACGGGGCAAGCGCCCTCTCCACCACAAGCGCCTGGGCGGTGGGGGCGAACGGCACCATCCTCTTCTACGACGGCATCAATTGGAAAGAGCAGGAGAGTCCCGTGCCCGCGAACCTCAGTGCCGTGTCGGCCATTGACGAGAAAAGAGTCTGGGCGGTGGGCGATCATTTCACAATCCTCTTCTACGACGGCTCCAAATGGACCGAGCAGCATAATCCCGCGGAAGTGGACCTCAGTGCCGTGTCGGCCATTGACGAGAAAAGAGTGTGGGCGGTGGGAGATAAGGGCAAGACCATCTACACTGGTGACGGCGGTTCTGGATGGGTCGAAAAGGCCAGCGGGACAGAGAGGTATCTGCATGGCGTGTCGACCGTAGGTGCCGGCAGCGCCTGGGCGGTGGGGGACGCCGGCACCGCTCTCTTCAACGGCGGCTCCGCCTGGTCCGCGCTCTCCGGCGGCACAACCGAGACCCTCCAGGGCGTGGACGCCTTGAGCGCGGACGTTGTCTGGGCGGTGGGAGACAACGGCGCCATACAGTACACCTCCAGCGGCGGCGAGACGTGGATACCACAGTCCTGCCCCACCACCGGCGACCTGAACGCCGTCTCCGCCGTCAGTTCTACCTTCGCCTGGGCGGTGGGGTGGAACCCGTCCACGTCGAATGGCGAGGACCTCTACTTCAATGGAAGCACGTGGGCCCTCAAGTCGACCTCCGCCGGCGAATCCAACACCGGGGTGACGGCCCCGGCGGCCAATTATCTCTGGGATGTCACCTCGATAGGAAACATCTGGCGCTATAGAAACGGTTCCTGGAGCCTTCAGTACAACGACATAACCGACAGGCCCCTGAACGCAGTGTCCGCAGCCTCCACCCTCTACGCCTGGGCGGTGGGGGACGAGGGCAGGATATACCGGACGACGAACGGCAGGACCTGGGGTAGCCAGACCAGCGGCACCACCGAGAACCTCCTCGGGGTCTGCGCCCTCTCCACCTCGGTAGTATGGGCGGTGGGTGCCAACGGCACCATCCTGTACACCTCCAACGGGGGGACCAACTGGACCCCCCAGGCGAGCGGAACAACCGTGACCCTGCGCGGCGTGTCCGCCGTGGACAGCACCCACGTCTGGGCCGTCGGCGACGGCGGGACCATATGCTTCTATAACGGTTCTTCGTGGGGATTCCAGGAAAGTTGGACCACCGACAACCTCTACGGGGTCCGCGCGTACGACGCGAACAACGCCTGGGCGGTCGGCGTAAACGGCGACATCCTCTTCGCCGACCCTCCGTACATCAAGTACTGCTCTCCCAACTGGGGGAACACGGGGCAGACCGTCAAGGTCGAGATTGTGGGCGGCTACACCCACTTCGGCGGCGCGAGCACCATAGACGCGGGGCGCGGCGTAACGGTCGTGCCCGGCTCCCTCAACGTCATCGACCACACTCACCTGGAGGCCGATCTTCGGATCGCGCCGGATGTGGCGCAGGGCCCCAGGGACGTTAACGTCACAACCGGCGGCGAGACTCCTACTCCCCTCGCCGGGGGCTTCGTCGTCGACCCCGACCCCACGATGGTAGGGGTATCGCCGCCGTCGGCCCCCCCCGGCTGGTCGGGTGAAGTGAACATCTCCGGCAGCCAGACCCATTTCGAAATCACAAGCGATGCAACCCTCGGTGCCGGCGTCACCGTGAACCATATAGAGGAGGTGGGTCCGGAGAGCGTGAAGGTCAACGTTACAATCAGCCCTTCCGCCGCAGAGGGACCCCGCGACGTGAACGTGACCACCGGCCCGGAAGTGCCGATGCCGCTTGTCGGCGGGTTCGCGGTGGGGAACGCCAAAATAACCTCGGTCAACCCCGCCTCGGGGGCCCAGGGCCAGACCATGGACGTGGCCATAGTGGGGACCTACACCAACTTCCAGGACGGGGTCAGCGCCGCCACCTTCTCGGGGACGGGGACAACCGTTAACTCCACCACGGTCTCCGACGCCGCCCACGCCACCACCAACATCACCATATCGGCAAGCGCGACCGCCGGGGCCAGGGACGTGAACGTCCGGACGGGCTCCGAGGTCCCTGCCCCCAAGCGGGGCGGCTTCTCCGTGGTCGAGCAGGCCCCTGTGGTGGAGGCCCCGGCTGTGGAGGGCCTCGAGCCGCGGGTGGGCCCCACCGGGACGAAGGTGGCCATCACCGGCTCCAACTTCCTTGGTTCCAGGGAGGGGGTAGGCGGGAGCGAAGCGGCCGTCGTCCGCTTCAACGGGGTGCCTGCGGGCGAGTACCTCGAGTGGTCCGACAAGCGGATAGAGTGCAGGGTCCCGGTAGGGGCCACCACCGGGCCGGTGACGGTGGAGACGGTCGGAGGGGTCTCCAACGACGACAAGGTGTTCACCGTGACCCAGCCGGTCTGGTACCTGGCTGAGGGCTCCACCGCCTGGGGTTTCGACACCGAGATATCGGTAGAGAACCCCAACAAGGAAGAACTTCACGCGAATGTCACCTACATGGACACGAACACCGAGGGCGGATGGGGAAAGGTTGCCACTAGGACCGTGTCCCTCCCCCCCGAGAGCCAGACCACCGTTGACCCGAGAAGGGACCTGGGCGACACCGACTTCTCCACCAGGGTGGAATGTCTGGAGGGCAAATCAATAGCGGTGGACCGCACCATGACCTGGACTGGAGAGGGAGCAAAGAGCGAGGAGGCCCATAGCTCGATAGGTGTCACTTCCCCGGCAAAGACCTGGTACCTGCCCGAAGGCTCCTCCGCCTGGGGTTTCGAGTGCTTCCTCCTCATACAGAACCCCAACAACCTGGAGGCCACCTGCCTAGTGACATATATGATGGAGAACGAGGAACCCCAAGCCTTCACGAAGAAGATACCCGCAAACTCCAGAAGAACCTTCAAAATGGCAAACGACATTGGAGAAAAAGACGCTTCCATCAAGGTGGAATCGGAAATCCCCATAATCCCCGAGAGGGCGATGTACCGCAACAACAAGAGGTCGGGCCACGACTCGATCGGGACCACCGCACCGGCGGCCGACTACTACCTGGCCGAAGGCACCACCAACTACGGGTTCACCACCTACGTTCTGGTGCAGAACCCCAATGACACCGCAACCGACGTGAACGTGACCTACCTGACCAACTCCGGTCCGGTGGCACACCCGGAAAACCCCATCAACATGCCCGCCAACTCCCGTGACACCATCTGCGTGAACGACTTCCTTCCCGGAAGCGATTTCTCCACCCAGGTGAGTGGCGCAAACCCCATAATCGCCGAGAGGGCCATGTACTGGGGAGCAGACACAGCGCTGGGTGAGGCTTCCCACGACTCCATAGGGATGGCTGAGCCCCACACCACCTTCTACCTCCCCGACGGGCAGGCGGGCGATGGATATGAGACCTACACCCTGGTGGCCAACCCCAACGACAACGCGGTGACGGTCCAGATAACCTACCTGACACCGGACGGTGCCGGAAACGTCACCTTCGAGGAGTCGGTGGGGGCCAACTCCCGTATGACCTACTCCATGGAGGACAAGGGCATAAACGGCAGGGCAGCCGTTCTTGTCACCTCCAAGACAGAAGGCAAGAAGATAATGGTTGAGCGCTCCATGTACTGGAACAACCGGGGAGCGGGAACCGATACCATTGGGGGATACTCTGATTAACGGGGTATTCTCAGCTTTCCCCATGGTGGGCAGTATATAGTGCTGTCGGGATACGTTACCGTAGTCTTGAATTGGAGCACTAACTCATCGCCCTTCTAACGTCCTCATTGACAACGTGGGTGTAAATCTGTGTGGTTGAGATGTTCTTGTGGCCCAGGGCTTCTTGGGTGGCCAGAAAAGTTTACCGCGCCCTTTCTTCACCAGGGCGTTAGGGAGGCCCTGAGGGCCGGTCGAGCCCAATAAGTTTTTGTTTCAAGTAAAGATTTGATATACAAAAAAACAACGTTAAATGTTGACGTACTATCCCATAGAAAATATATTAATACTTGAGGTGATAAGCATGGCAAAGTACAATTTCACACAACTTTTCGGGCGGAGCACAGACCTTTGGTTGTTACAAAGGGGTGCCCTGGAGAAGATAATAGACAGGGATTACTTCGGAACCACGCACGTAGAACTCCTGGACGCAAAAACGCCCAAGGTACAGGCCCACACCGTAGTGAGCGGAAAGATGGAAGCGGTGGTCGTAAAGGCACTGTGGCAAACAAGGGTGTACGAAGACAAGCAAAACCCAGAGGGCATTTTTGTTGCGATGGCAAGCGGGAGCACCGCGAGCAAGACATACCACATGAGGATTACGCGCGGGAAACATAGCGGAGAGATACTGGTGTCACATGAGTGCCCGGCCTGCGACCCCTCAAGCGGGCATGCCTCTTGTTACCACATACCTGTAGCGATGCTTTGCCTTGAGGCGGTCAGAGGGGGAAGCGAGACAAGAGAGGGTATAAACAAGATCATGGCTGCGGGGGCTATTACCATGACGGTCGGAAGCGAAGAGGAAAAAGAGCTCATACGGTTGATGGACGAGACGTACTACCAGATGAGATGGACACACAAGATGAACGAAGACTTCAAGTTGATGGACATACCGGACCGCGAGAAGACGTTCAGAAGCCACAAGGGGAGGGAACTGCGGTTGGGAACAGACGTGCTCGGGAAAGCGAAGGTAGAAAAGGGCGCAGCGAAAAGGAAGGTGGAAAATATCGACTGGAGCCAGTTTGTGGTAGAGCGCAAGTTAACCAAGGCCGAAGAGAAGATGGTACCAAAGCGGGTGTTCTACGTTGACAGGATGGGAGAAGAAAAACTGGCGACTACCATAACTCACGAGAAGGACCCGCTAATGATCATCGGCCCCGCAGGGATAGGCAAAAGTACGCTGGCGCAGGCGGTGTATGCACACATGGGGATGCCGATGGTGACAATAAGCGCGAACAGCGACTTTGACTACTACTGTTCACTGGTGAAAAGCACTGGCATAAAGGACGGGTCAACACATGAGGTAGAAAGCAAGTTGATGATAGCAGCTAGGAATGGGTACGGGCTACTTGTTGACGAGATAAGAAGCCTCAAGCCGGAGAGAGCGATGGTGTTTAACTCATTCCTACAGGATAGGGTGCTTGAACTGGGGGACAGGACGATGAAGCTACACAGGCACACAAGAGTTATCGCAACCGCAAATGAAGGCGACGAGTACCTGGGTGCCGGGGGGCTTGACCCCTCAACAGAGGACAGGTTCGTGAAGATATACCTTGATTACCTGGACACACCCGAAGAGACCAAGGTGGTAGCGAAGAGAAGCGGGAACAAGGACAACGGACTAATAAGGAAGATGGTAGAAATCGCGCAGAAGACCAGGAAGCAGTATGAACACGGAGAGATCTCGCAACCGATAACAACAAGGAACCTCATAACCTGGGCGAAGTACACGGACGGGGAAAGCCCAAAGAAGATAGCGCAACTGCTCATAGTGCCGGCGGTTGCGAAAGATGAAGAGGAAAGGGTGTCCCTTGTGGACATGATAGACGATGAGCTTGCTGCTTAAGGAGAAGGCCAGCGTAAGCAGAGACGTAATCGCAGGTTTCTTGAGCCGGTACGCGCACCGGGTGGCGAATGACTGGACGATAAGGGTCCTGTACGGCGAGGGAATCGGGGCGTCCTATGAGCACGTGAGGAACCTGATCCGCGTGGAAGAGATGGAAGGTGGCATGGAAGAATTGCACATAGCCAAGGCCATGGTGCTCCACGAAGCGGGGCATGCCCTGTACACACCGACAGAGACGGTAGTCGAAGCAGGACGGAAGGAAGAGTCAAAGAACGGGATAAAGAATATCTGGAACTTGCTCGAGGACGGGCGGATAGAGTTACTGCTGAGACAGGCGGTCAAAAGGGCGAACGCGCTGCTGGGCACGATGAACGAACACATGTATGAAAAGATAGAAGGGGAAGCGACGGCGTGGCAACAGGTGTGGAGTGCCATGTGGGAACTCTCAAAGCTTGGAGAGATAAGGACCCGTTTCAAGAAGTCAAGCGACGGGATATCGGGAAGCGCAATAAGGAACATCGTTGAGGGAGTAAAGCCGAAGGTGGCAGAGGCAAGGTATGCACGAGACCCGCTGGACGTGCTGGCGGGGGCAGAGGACATATGGGAGATAGTAAAAGACCTGATCCCGCCAGGAGCGAAGGATTTTCCCGGGGTAGGGGAGCCTCAACTATCAAGTGACGATATGCCGGGAGAGGGGCCGAAGATAAGGGTGGACGTGGGGGGGGAAGCGATACCGGAAGGCAAAGAGGAAGACGTGACGGTGCTCGGAGAAGCAGAAAAGGGGGGAGAAGACAGAGAGGAAGAACTGCTGCGGGAGATCGAGAGGGAGATCGAGGAAACGGGCAGGGCGAACGCAGAGGGGGAAAATGGACTGGAAAAAGCAATAAGAGGGGGGAAAGAAGAGTACAAAAATCGGGTACTAAGGTTCTCCGCAGAAGTGGTTTTGGAAAGGCCGGACGGGGATCTGGCAGAGTATGAGAACGTAAAGGCGGTGACAAAACCCGCCGCAAAGAAGCTCAAGAAGGCGTTGAAGTTGATACTACTGAGGGAAGAGCTGGACGACGTAAGGCGGGAAGAGAGAAGGGGGACCGTGGACCCGCCGCTGGTGTACAGGTCAGTTCTAGGGGAGAAGAGTATATTCAGGAACCAGCGGGCAAAGGTAAACAGAGAACCTTGTGTGATGGTGCTGCTCGACGAAAGCGGGTCTATGTACACAAGAGAAAAGCACTTGAGAGAAGCGGCGGTGGCGTTACACGAAGCGCTAAGAGAGCTTGGGATAAGGCACTCGGTAATGGGGTTCGACAACTGTGGCGTAACGGACAACTTGCGGCTGAGGGCATACATCAAGTTCGGGGAAAGGGTAACCAGGTCACTCTCGGCGAAACTGGCAAACGTAAGGGCAAGAGACAACAACAGGGACGGACTGGCTATCAATCTTGCGGGAGAGTACCTGAGGGCCGAGAAGAACAGAAGAAAGCTGATGGTTGTGATAAGCGACGGACTGCCCCAAAGCATCGACTACTGGGGGGCAGGGGCAATAGAGGACACAAGGATAAGCGTGAAGGATGTCGAGAGGTTTGCGGACGTGATGTGTATCTACATAGGGCCAAAGAGCGACAACCACCTAAAGAAGATTTACTCAAGGTACGTATTCGCAGAGGACACAGAGACGTTGCCATCAAGACTAACCAAGGCAATCAAGGATTACACGAGAGGGTGGAAAAAGTGAAGACGCTGCCGTTTCCGAAACCGTTCCCGACAAAGGTAGTGGGAGTAAGCTTCAACAAGAGGCAAGAAACCGTGAGGAAAGTCAGGGTGGGGGAGAGCCTGAGCATAATGAGACACCCGACCAACAAGACCGACCCATACGCGGTTGCGGTGGTAAGAGAAGAGGGAGCAGAGAAGAAGCTGGTCGGATACGTGCCGCGGTACAGGAAAACGCCGGACGGGCGGAAGAAAAAGCTGGCAGAGTCGATGTCAAAGTCGATAGCGGGAGGCGCCAGGTTCAGGGCAAAGGTGACTGCGCTTACGGGAAAAGAAGAGGGGAAGACGAGGGGGTTGGTGATCGAGATAAAACGTGCAAGCTGAAATGCCGGGGAGAACATGAGTCCAGGGTGAGCGAGAACGCACGGGTTTGAAGAATAAGGAATAAGAGCAAGGACACGAGAAAACCCCCGTCAAGCGGGGGTTTTAATTATGGCCAACAGGGGCACAGACAATTGACATACAGAGACCCGGGGAATATAATAATTGATGAGGCAATATCTTTTATGATGAGAATATTAGCGGTAGTGAACAACAAAGGTGGGGTGGGCAAGAGCACGACCTGCATCAACCTGGGCGCGTCCCTGGGGGAAATGGGGTACAAGGTGCTACTGGTGGACATCGACCCGCAGGCGAGCCTCACGGTGGGCATGGGCCTGAATGCCGTAATGGGGAAGTCCATGGCCGACGTGATGAGGGGCGATAAAAGCGTAGAGCAGGCCATGCAAAGGGGGCCTGTCAAGAACATATGGGTAGCGGGAGGACGGGCGGAACTGACGGACAGCCAGTATGCGCTGTACCGGAGGGGAGATGTCGAAACACTCAAAGAACAACTGGCATCCCTCAACGGCAACTTCGACTTTACGATAATAGACTGCGGGCCCGGGCAGGACTTCCTCACGACAAATGCACTGGTAGCGGCCGACAGGGCAATAATCCCAACGAGAAGCCAATTCTTTGACATGCTGGGGGTAGGACAGTTCTTGAACATATTGGGGCGGGTACTCGAAACCATGAACCCCTCACTTAAATACTGGGTAGCGGTAACGTTCTATGAGAAGTCCACGCGAGACGCCAGAGAAAACCTGGAGCAGGCGGAGCGATACTTCGGCCCCACGCTCCTCAGGAGCCTCATTAAGAAAACGGTCAAGATAGCGGAAGCGCCGGCAGTGGGGCTGCCGGTCACAGAGTACGCACCCAGGTGCGAGGGAGCGGAACAGTATCGCTGTATGGCGAGGGAGATAGTCGAGAGACTAGAGAAGAATGAAAACCTGAAGACGTTGGCAGAAGAAGCGGAACGGCAGGTGGTATAGATGGCCGGAAAGCAACTAAAGAAGAGGAATCCGCTGGAAGAGGGGACATCCAGCCCGTCAAACGTAATCCCGTTCGACAGTGAGAAAATGCAGGAGCTGAGAAAAGTCGAGGGGCTTCAAGAGGAGCAAAGCATAAGGCTGATCCCGGTAAGCATTGTAGACCCAAATCCGGAGCAACCGCGGGGCAGCGTATCGTTGGAGGAGGTCAAGAACCTTGCCAAATCGGTCAAGGAACACGGGCTGATACATCCGATACTGGTGAGACAGGCGGAGGGGGGCAGGTTCGAGATAATCGCGGGCGAAAGGCGATACCTGGCAGTTAAACTGGCTGGGAGGAGAGAAATCGAGGCGAGAATCTGCGACCTGACCGGCAGAACGGCTCGAGAGATAGCAATAGTTGAGAACTTCCAGCGAAGAGACCTCCCCTTGTCTAAAAGAGCAAGGGCGGTAACCGAGATATATGAAGAGGAGATGCGGCGGCTGAGAACAGAGCAGGCCGGCGGGAACGTGGAAGTGCGAGAAGGATGGGAGGCCGTTGCCGGGAAGCTCGACATAAGTGCCAGGATGGTGAGGAAGTACCTCTCGGTAGACAGCTTGCCTGCGCCAACACTGGTGGAATGCGACAAAGAAGGATGGTCGGTGGCGAAAGCGGCGTCCCTCGCAAGCGAGAGAAAGGGAAAGAGCCCGAGGGTGAGCCCGAGGGTGGGGGTAGAGAGAGTGGCAAGGACACTGGAAAAGGTGTACGAAGAGGTCACGGAGCTGCTAGGAGAGATAGAAGCAGGGGATGAAGAGCAAATAAAGGCGTGCACGAGGATTGAAGACATGGCGAAAGGGATAATGAAAACGGCAAGAGCCATGACCAGGGCGGCCGGAGCCGGCAAGTAGAAGAGCGACCAGGAGGAAGAGCAAGATGAGAAAATGGGCAACAATAGTGGTGGCAATAACAGTCGTGGCGGCGATGGGAGTGATGCTGGCGGCAGGCTGTGGGGCGATAAAAACTTCTGTGGAGATGGAGCCAGGAGCTTCCATGAAGGTGAAGATGGAAGACCCCGAAGTTGACCTCAACGTCAACGTGGACATGAGCGGGGAGATACCGGTCAGGGTGGAAGCGGGAGAGATACCGCCGATCACTGCTGAGGTGAAAATGGAAGAAGTCCCACCGGTGGACATAAGGATGAGCGGCCTGTCGGAAGTTCCTGTAAAGTTCGATGTCGGCAACGGCATACCCCTAGAGCTGAAAGTGCCGCAGATAGAGGTATTGCTAGAATCAATAGGATCAGCCGTGGAGTTTCCGTTGCCGTTGGACCAGGTGGCAGAGAAGATAGACATGAGCAAGGCGATAATGAATGGCAAGATTGACTGGGAGAGCCTTCTCGATCAGGTGGACTGGGAAAAAGTGGAGAAAACGATTAGCGTGAAAAGCGGACCCGGGGAAACGGTGGAGGAGGCCGACGCCAAGGGAGTGCTGGAAACTCTCGACTGGAGCAAGGTGTTGAGCGAGGCGAACTGGGGAGAGGTACTAAAGGAAGTTGGCCTAGAAACACTCGTTAGCCAGGGAAAAAGCCTGATAGACCAAGTGCGGTAGATAGAACAGCACAGAGAGACACCAGAAAACACCCGAAGGACAATATATTATTGGATTCAAGGTTGACGCACTATCCTATCCACCCTATTATATACATAGTGTCGAGGCGATAGACAGAGGGGGAAGGGATGAATGTAAACAGGACGATGCTGACGGGAAGGTTGACGAAGGACGCGAAGCTATTCGAACCGCCGAACGAGGACGGGACACCCCGCGTGAACCTTCGGATAGCCGTGAACGGCAGAAAGAAGAATGGCGACGGGGTGTGGGAGGACGACGTTCTGTACATGACCGCTGTCGCGTGGGGCAACTACGCAAAAACCATCGTGAACAACGGTGGGCTCAAGGTCGGCGACTACATCGCGGTTGATGGGAAATTGGTGCCACGGAGCTGGGATGATGCCGAGACGGGGCAGAAGCGGTTCCAACTCCAGTTGAAAGTGAACAACCTGGAGACAATCGCCAAGAACGGGAACGGGTCCAACAACAGGAACACGAACCGTCAGGAGCAACCGAGCCAGCCGCAGCGTCCGGCAACAGAGGCGGTCGTTGACCCACTAGAGGATATCCTCGGTGGGACCATAGAAGGAAGTGGCAACAAGACGGCTCCGGCGCCACAGGTACCAGCAAGAGAAGACCCCGTCGAACCCATTGATGATGGGGGACCCTGGTAGGTAACGACCGCGCAGAGACGCGCCTCGAACGGGAAGGAGCGCCCCAAGGGGCGCTCCTTCTACTTCAAGGAAGGCCAGGCAGAGCCCGGCTGGCGAGCAATAGACGAGATGACGGGCCATCAAGCAATTAGCGAGACCGGCAGAGTTAGAGAGAGCTTTATTGAGAAGGAATAGCCGGTGTTGGTTATTTTTTGTTGACGTGAAGCAAGTATCTTGCTAAGATGTAAGCAAGACGGCGTCTAATTGCAATATCCCCACATTATAAACCGCGTTCGCTATTTTGCGATCTGGGGAGTTTCTAAGAGGCGAAAGCCACAAGAAACACGAAGACATCGTGGTTTGCGGGTTGAGCAACGACCTGATAGGACCGCGGGGAGACCGGCCAAGAGCCGGTCTCCTTTTTTATTGAGGAGGAAAAGAGTTTGGAGAAACGCGGAATTGCCTTCTCAAAGAGATGTCGACGAATCGAGATAAGAGAGTATGTGACTCTTTTTTCTGCCGTAAAGCCTTCGGTCCGTAGATAGGCAAAGACTGTTCCATGCGCAAACCGTGGCCATTCTCAGGTAGTTAGAGAGACACATCGGGTTCTCCATATCCGTCCTGAGCAGGTTGCGCGAGGACCGATCGTCCGCCTTACTGGCCAATTTGTTGGCCTTGCGAATCTCTTGTTGTAGGTTCCTCCCGTTGGTTCGGAACATAATGACCACCTCCTGTTACCATTATAGATAACATATAATAATACGTCATTTATTATTTCAATTATTTATCGCGCTCCTCTACAACGGTTATGTCGGTCCCGCGGCAAGAGCATCCCAGGAGGCAGCCCGGGCAGACCAGTGTCCATCCCGACCAATGGCCGTCGCTAACCGTCACAGATAAATAGCGGGATGTTGCGTCAGGGGGAGGAGGGCATTCACCGCCCCCCGTAATACAGAAAACGGACTCCATCCCGCAACAGAGGCAAACGTAGCGGGTCTTTACGTCACAAGAAACCTCCATCTGGCACCTCCTGTAGAAAGAACTATTACTATTATAAACAATAATAATTGACATATCAATATTACTTATGATAGGTTTTAATGACAAAGGACACAGGAGGTGGGTCGCATGACAGAGATGGAGGCGCGGAGATTGGTTGAAAGGATCGGCCAGGAGCGTGACAGGGAGGCCCGGGAAGAGCCAGTTGACGTCAAAGGGGGGGAAGGAGCGAGCGAAAGGAAACTGCGTCCCGTAGAAAGAGAAACGGAAGCCTGGAGGGAGATGCCGGAAAACATTGCCCGGGAGATCTACGCGGGATTCAAGGATGGGTACGCCGGCGACAGGGTCGAGGTCCAGGTGGACGCAGAGCGACTGGGTGAGGTGTGGGGGAGAAGGTCAAAGGAGGCATTAGAGTCCTGCAAGGTGTACCTGGCACAAGGGACAAGAAGTGGAGTGGTCTCCAGGCTAACCGGAGAGGACGACTACGCATTCGAGACGGTGTCGGTTTCAGGGGACAGCATAACAATATGGGGTGCGCAGGCGTACCTTAACGGAGCGCTTCTCGGCGTGCCAGTGCTTACCGTGATACTGGATTCCATTTTGCGTGGCGCACTAGACCTCGCGCATCAGAGAGGGCTGGCTTGCCCAAGAACTCTAGTCAAAGACTACAGGAATGCGTACAACTCGGTGAACACCATAGAAGACGTGCTGGAGTTGGCGAAGAGAGCGATAACGTTCAAGAACTCGGAGTTCAAGCCCGCAATCTACGTGGCAACCCCGGGAAACGGGAAGGTAAAAACGCAAGCGAAGGTGGGGGTCGCCTGAGCAAGGCAGAAAAGCGGCAAACTAGGGGGAAACAGGAGAGGTGTTGACAACAGCAAACGGCGAGGGGAAGACAACCTGTATGCCTTTTTGGTTGGAAGGGGAAGAGCGCTGCCCTTTCAGGGTAGCGTTCAGCACCAAGAGATCAAACGGGTACAAGCCGGCCGAGGGGTCAAGGAAGCTCGTCAGTTTCAACCACGCATTAATAACAAGAGATCATGCAATAGACAACAGGGAACACCGGTTGACCAAGATGGTAATGAACGTGGTGTTTGCGGGACAAGCCGGACTAGGAAAGATGGGGCGAGTCTACCTGGACGGAAGCACGCTCGGGCTAACGTTCGTCTGGGACCACGGAAAGGGCAGATTCCTGGACGCGAAAACAAGCAGCCTAGTCAAGGGGGAATCGCAGGCGACCTGGGAAGCTGTGCGCGAGGATATATGGAAGACTCCAGAAGGGGGTGTATTCGTCGCTCGGGCCAGCGGCGAGACTTGGCGTCTGGAGGACCCGGAGGTCTTAATAACACTGGGGGACAGCAAGCCAGAGATCGTCGTGCCACTCGATGGGGACAAGAAGGCATACCTGGTTCGAACCGAAGGGGGGGTAAGGAGAAGGAGTGAACTCACTGAGGCAGGGGCCCACGAGATAAGTATAAACAATGACGAATACGGGCATGGCAGGGCAAACCCGGTGTTTGCTAAGAACAGAGAAGACCCAAGAGGCCTGAGGGAAGCAGGAGCGGGGGCACGGTGAACAAGGCAAAGTCGCTCGAGAGCGCAAAATACCTGATAAGGAACACCGGAGTGTTCGGGAACAGGTCCGTGAGATGTGCTGAAGATGGATACGTGGCATGCTGGAGCATGAGATACGCAAAGTGGCGAGTAGAAAAGGCGTTCAAGAAAAACCAAAAACTGGTGGTCAGCTCAAGCCACACAGTCATATACTCGCCCCACATTAAGGCAGCACGAGAAGTGGCAAGAGAACTACCGTCGCCGTTCGTATGGCGAGAGACGACCCTGGAGGGCAAGTACTCTGGGGATGAGTTGCCCGAAAATACCTTCTGGCCCATATTTCTGGGGAATGATGACGCAGACATGATATAAGGGTCATTCTGGCCGATTGAGGTTGACGCACTATTCCACAGCCCCTATCTTTGAAAAAGAAATGGACGTTTACTTTGTGTTAGGGAAAGCAACCGGAATAAATGCCGGGGAAATAAGCGAGATTGCCGAAGGCCTGGAACTGTTGGGGCTGCCGGCGATGGTTCACCAAGGGCATCTGATGGCCAGCGGGACAGTCATGGAATGGGAGAAGAAGCAAGATGACATGGCGGCGTTGTTCCAGGGACACATGGGTGAAGGGGGAGAGGTCCGCCTGGCCTACGTGCCAATAGGGGTAAGAAAAACGGGGACAATAGTAATAACAAAGAAGGGTAAGCAGGAGTTTAAGGGGACGAGGGGGATGTCGGTATCAAAGGAGGATGTCCTTGATATGGCGGGAGCGGAAGGCTGGGGAGGCGGGTCGTTTGAGAGAAAGAAACATGACCCGGTGTTCAGGCAGAGGAGAAGGATTAAGGGAGGCCGAGGGGGATAGCTTAGGGTATGCCCGGTTGTACTTTTTGGGGAAGATGGGGAGAAATAGAAAAGGAGTTTTCCAATGAAGCCAAAAGTGGCAGAAGCTTACCTGAGACTTTCTGAAAGATTGTCAACGGTGGCCGCAGTCAGTATGTCGATCATCCTTGGGTTCTTAGTGGCGGCAGCCTTCTCTGGAGCAGAGGCAGTATGCGCCACCGAAACTCCAATGTTAATTCTCGCAGTCGGATTGGGATCTCTCTTGCTCTCCATAGGCGCTGGTGTAAGCGCACTATGGGAATACGCATATTACGAAGAGGAGCTTCCGGGTATCTCGTGGTTAACTACCAGAAAAAAGGAGAAGGAAAAGAACATGTCTGTGGATGCAATCCAAAAGAAGCGAGTTTCTGTGATACAAAGCCGCATAATCGTCGTGCAAGTCCTCCTGTTGCTTCTTGGTGAAGCTATAATTCTTGCCAGCATCTTTTGGAAACTAGCACAGTAAAAAACACTTCCACAGGGATTACACAGACTTGCATTCCTCTTGGTTACATGTCCCTGAATAGCCACAATATATTCTCTATGTAAACCCAGGTAAACTTGTAAACCCTTGTAAACCACGTAACCCCTGTAAACCATACGATCCAGTTGCCTTTTTTGTCTATTTTTTCCAGGAGAGCGGTTAGACCCGCCATCCTGTGAGAAATTTGATTGGGAGAAGTCATAAAAGGAAATGAGGCGACCCGGGAGGCCGAGAATGGGGATGAATAAAGCTATAAGGTTGACGTACTATCCCTTACATAATAATATATAAACAAGATAACGAACGTTCCCGAGGGGAAAAGATGAGATTAGTAGTAGTGAAAATAGATGATGGGGAAAGGACAAAAGAGGCTCTGGAGAGAGTGGCGGGAAACGGAATCGGTTACCAGGAACTCTCCAGCGAGGAGATAAGAGATATTGATGAGGCCGTTTACCTGGCAGCGGAGTGGGCACCAGATACGGTTGAGGAAGAGATAAGCGACTATTTCGGGAAGATAGGGAAGGCTCGGAAGGCCTTGTGGAAACTGAAGGGGCATAAGAGTGAGAGTACTACTGGTTGAACCGAGGAGATCGTTGATCAAGTACCACGTAACCTACCCCCCGCTGGGCCTGCTCAAACTGAGCGCATACCATAAGGCGTTGGGGGATGAGGTCAAGTATGTGTGTGGGCCAGACGACTGCCGATATAACCCAGACGTAATTTACATCACCAGCCTGTATACATACGCTTTCGAGCGGGTAGGTGAGGCGATAACCTTCTACCGGAACGCTTATCCCAAGGCAAGGCTGATTTGCGGTGGAATTTACGCAAGCCTTTGCCCTGGTGATATCGAGGATTACTGGGGAGATGACGTTGAGGTACACAGGGGCGTATTCCCGGAGGCGGAAGACCTCATGCCTGATTACGACTTGCTACCAGCAGACGATGACAGGATGATAAAGCACGGGTCTACAAGCCAGGTGTTCGCATCCAGGGGCTGCCCCGAGAAGTGCCCGTACTGCTTCGTGAGGCTGCTGGAGCCTGAGTTCGAAGAGAAGCGATCGGTGAAACATCTCGTAGAAGAAAATCACAAAAAGGTTGTCTTCTGGGACAATAATTTCTTTGCCAACGCCCATTGGAAAGACGTGCTGGGCGAGGTGGCGGAGATGCCCAACATCAAGGAGATAGATTTTAGTCAGGGGCTCGACTGCCGTAGGGTGAACGAAGGCGACGTAGAGTTCCTTAGGAAGTCGAAGGTCAAAACCATAAGGCTTGCCTACGACCAGGGAAAGGTGTTCCGGCCGCTTAAGCGAACCGTGGGGTTGATAAAGGACGCCGGGATAAACCCGAGCCGCGTAATGGTTTACGTGCTGTACAACTTCAGGGATACGCCGGAGTCTTTCTGGGCGCGCATAAACACACTTATCGAGTGGGGCGTGGCCGCGTTCCCGATGAGATACCAACACAAGACGGCAGAGCCGAAGAACAACTTTGTGTCTCGGAACTGGGACATCGACCAGCTTCAAACGGTTGAGAAGTTTAAGAGGGTCCTGCACGGAGCAATACACTCCCGGGGATCCATCCCATCCTGCGAACTGACCAGACGGAAGTTGCTGGACGCAGCAACGTTTGAAGAAGCGTTCCGACCGTGGGGACCGGACGAGCTGCGCGAAATAATGAACAAGCCGAGGCCAACATCTATAGCGAGGGCCGCTTAGCAAGATAACCCAGGAGGAAGCTGATGGAAGCAACGGAAGCGAATGCAAGAGAGTTCGTGGTGGCATACACACTGGCCAACTACGATCACCTTAGGGAGATAGCGGCGGAAACCGGGGCAAACGTGCCTACCGAGAAAGACCTAGAGGCAAAAGAACCAGGGGCCGTAAGGATGGCGGCCAGGTACGCCTGGGCAAACCTGGATGACCTTAAGGAGATGAGGGGAGAGGATATCGGGGACACGGGGGAGAGCCGGGTGCCCACGGCTGGCGAGCTAAGGAGCATCGCGGGCGTAGGACTGGACGGGAGGTGCCCGAAATGTGGGGCAGACCTGGAGGCATGTTCCGGGCTGGATGTGGCGATCGAAGAAGCCTGTCAATACAAGGCAGAATTGAAACTGAGGCCTGGGGGGATGGCAGAACTCAAGATGAACAACGACAGCAGAATACATGACGAGTCGGAACTGTTTTCGTTGCGGTGCGGGGAATGCGGTGAGCAGCTCTACAGTAGCATGGACGAGATTGGATACTCGACTTACTAGGAGAATGGCTTGAAAAGAAAAATGTGTGTTTCTAAAACAGTTGACGTACTATCCCACGCATTATAATATAACAGACAGGAATACAACCCGAAAGGTGGATGATTTGACAAGATGAGAGCCAGTTATAGCGCGATAAGCACGTATCAAAACTGTCCGTTACAGTACAAGTACCAGTACGTTGACAAGATACGGGTTGGGCCGAAGGCGGTGTTCTCGTTTGGGAACAGCGTACATGAAGCCTTGAGGTGGTTCTACGACATCCCAACCGCGGACCCCAGACCTCTGGACGACCTGCTGGAGTACCTGGAAACCTGCTGGATAGGTGACGGGTACACCTCGAAGGGCGAGGAAACAATGTACTTCTATCAGGCGCAGGGAATCCTGCGGTGCTTCCACAAGCATAATGTTGGGGAGTTCAGGGTACCGGTGGCCCTGGAGCGCAAGTTCTTGATAGACCTGGGCGTTTGCAAAATGAGCGGGAGAATCGACCGGCTGGACAAGGACCCGGACGGCGGTTTCGAAATAATTGACTACAAGACAAGCCGACGCCTGCCGCCAGCGAAGATACTCAAGACCGACCTACAACTGCCGATCTACCACATGGCAGTAAGCGAGGTTTGGGGAGTGGAACCGGAGACGGCCTCATTCTACTACGTGCTGCCGAACCATAAGCACAGCGTGACGATAAGCAAAGAACGGATAGCCGAGGCCAAAGAGGAAATCGCCCGGGTGGTCACGGCAATTGAGGACAAGGAGTTTCAGCCGAGCAAGGGGCCGCTTTGCCCATGGTGCGACTACATAGAAAGGTGTCCGCTGTGGGAAGGGAAGAAGAAGCCAGACAAGGCCAAGAAGGGGAATGGCGGCGGGCCGGGGCTGGAGTTGGGAGAAGCCGTCGAAGAACTGGCTCTTCTAAAGAAGGTCGTGGACCAAAAGGTTGACCGTGCGTGGGTGCTGGCGAAGAAGTTGACCAAATACGCTAGGGAGAAAGGCGTTGACCGGGTTCAAGGGACCGACCACGTTGCGGTAATATGCGAAGACGGCAGGGTAAGATGCGAGCGAGATGGCTAACAACTTCAAATAGCTGAGTATCCGGAAACAGCCCCAAACTTTCCCAAAAACAGATATTCACCGGCAACAGTTGACCAACTATCTCTTAGAACATACGATAAGATTACACATAAGAGAGGGGGGCATCCCGTTGGTTGAGATAGAAGCTTCTATGACAAGGGGGAACGCAAAGTTCCTGAGAGACGAGATGGAACGTCGGGCAAAAGATATCCTGCGCCTAGGAATGGAATCAAACGATGAAGAGCTGGCAACAGCCGCGCTTTTCAAGGGGACGGCGGACGCGTCAGAGGACGCGCTTACTGGAAACGACAACGAGGTTGTAACGGTGGTCCTCAAGACAGACGAGGCGGAACATGTCACCTATGAGATGGATTACTGCGCGGAGTACCTGCGGCACGTGCATGAAGAGGGGGAGAGTCTCGAATACGGAAGACCCGCCCTGACGCCGGCAGAAAATGCAGAGCAGTTCGAGCAGGCAAGGGATGCGCTGATAGTGTCGCTTGGATGGCAACATACACTCAAGGAAACGTTTGGCAACAAGCAGGTAGAAATAAGCCTGATGCGAGAAGACGCCCAGGCCATATCTACGGCAATAGAGGGGCTGCTGGATTCAGGGGTCCCCCTGGAGGGGCATCTCAAGAGAGCGCACAACACAATAAGGACCGCGCTCAAAAGACAGCACGACCCGGCGTATATCTAGGAGGGTGTACCCATGACAAAGGGTATAGAAGTACGAATGCAGGAGAAGGAAGCGGATGATTTCGCGGATGTGGTCTGTGAGGACATCAACTCGATGCCAGATGAAGAGAAGTTCAAAGAAGCAACAGGGCGAGGAGCAAGAGTCCTCAGGGCATTTGAGGTGGCCGAAGAGGCCGGGGCCGACAGCAAAGGGATGATAACCGTAGTCATGGAGAGGGAAGACGCTGCCAGCATGGAGTCCTACAGCGAAGACCGGGCGCAGGAGTTGGTCGACCAATGCTTCAACAGTTCCGGCATGAGGGGTGCATCATACTGGCTGGCAGGGAGCGAAGCGATATACGCCGCGCTGCGGGACAACAAACGGGGGCAATAATGAAAGAGGCTGTCGAACCCGACTGTGACGAACTTGTACAGGAAGACCTAAAGGTCGAGTGGCAGTATATCGGCGAGGGATATTGCGGCTATTACAACGAAAAGGATCCCCAGGACAAAGCGTTGCTCCGCTTTTACTTCTCGCGCTGGAACCCTGAGTACAAGGAATGGGAAGACCTGGATGATGCAAGTTACTGCACAAGGTTCCCCTACGAGGCCACACCAGAGCAGAGAAGGGCAGGCCTCAAACTGCTCATGGACCGCTTCTCCTACAAGTGCGACGGCACCCGAGAAGGGCGGGGATGGAAGAAGCTTTGCGAGAGGCTCAGCTGGATAGGGCTTGACTGGCTGGACGACAGCCAGACGAGCATGGGTGACTATGCGGCATACCCGGGAGACATTGAACAAAGGGAGGCGACCCGTGGATGAACAAGAGCGGCGTATCTCCATCGTGATATACGGGAAGGCCACGACAACAGAAGAGGGTGACGAGGTGCTTGCGCCGGGAACACCATCTGAGAGGGTGACTTTAGCAGACATGGCAAGCGGGGGGACGTTGTAAAGGACCACCTGGGTGGAGAATCGGTGGTGGTGGAACTGGTTCGGGAAACGGATTGGGACGACAAGGGGACAAGGGAGAGAATAATCTGGATGTCGCTTGTGAGAAACCTAGAGCGCGTTGAAGTGGAAAGGGGGAAAGCGTGTTCGAGCACATAGACGGGCACGTAGCCGAGTTCGCGAAGAACCAATACGGATCCTACGTGGTGGTGACCAAAGGGGAGGGGAAATACGGGCCCTATATTGACGCGAGAGAGTATGTTTCCAAGGATGATTATGAAGGCCCAACCAAGAAGGGACTGCGACTGAGGGAGGACCAGGTGCCACTAATGATCAAGTACCTGGAAAGAGCGCTTTGTGAGCTGTAGCAAGCAAGCTAGAAGGCTGTTTGCTGAGCAAAAACCCCCAGAGTTACATTGCTAATTATTTGTTAACCCCTATGTGCGTAAACATGCGTTACCATGCACAATATTGGCAACATATAGTGTGAAGTGGAACGATTTGGCACAACATGGTCTAGCCCCTGACAGGCTCTAATGTGTTTTTAGACCTAACGCATTGTCCAGAGATGAAATCACCCCCAGCGACTCGGCTGGGGGCTAAGCTTTAGCGCCCGGCGGAGCCGCTCGGAAGCGACCCCTTGGAGGTGACGTCATACACCGGGAGGACAATCCCAGTGCGCCCGCTGAACGGGCAATTACATGATACATTATACTTACTGAATTGTCAATTAGTCATAACGAAAAGGGGGATAGATTGACGTACAATCTACGGCAACGTATGATGTAATCACAAGTTGAAACGAAGGGAGAAGGCAGTGCTAAAAGTTACTCGGGGGGATGGCGGCAGGGTTATCGTGGAGGCGTTCTGCGAGGTCACCAAGGAGCAGAAACTGCACATAGAGGTGAAGGAAGATGACGACAGGCCTCCAATCGGGGTGATAGTGGACGTGTTCAACGCGGCTGACAACGAACTGGCGATGACCGAGATATTCGCCTACGAGGATTTCGGAAAGGTTGAAGATGTCGCTTAAGGTGCGCGAGGACAAAAGTGTGCTCATGAAACCGGGCAACCGCTTCGAGTGTAAGAACTACGATGACGCGTGGTGCGGGGATGAAGCCCAAGGGGGGAGGGACTGCCCGAAGCATTTCAAGAATAAGAACAGGCCACAAAAGTGGATGAGTTGTTGCGAGAACTGCTATCAGATCATAGGGGGCGGCGATTTTCCACCCGTGGTGTGCGAAGGAATATGCGGCGTGGCTAGAGAGCAGTGCATAGAGGCTGCTCGAAGGGACTGGGGGTCGGCGACCCGGTGTACGCGGAAGGACTTACACTGGGACAACAACTTTGTTACCTCAAGACTGAAACCCTGATGGGTAATTGACGTCCTCAAGGTTGACCTACAATCCGTACCATCGTATTATCATATAGAAAGATAAACACCATGTGGAAGCACGGTTAAACGACGGAAGGGCGGTCATGGAAAAGGAAAGCGTGAAGGCGAGAGTGGAGGAGTTGAGGAAGAGCCTCAACTACCATATCTACCGATATTACAGCCTGGATGCCCCGGAGATCAGCGATGCCGAGTACGATGCGCTGTACAGGGAACTGGTGGACCTGGAGAAGGAGAACCCAGCACTTGTGACCGCGGACTCGCCGACACAACGAGTGGGAACTAAACCGGCAGAGGGGTTCGCCCCGGCGACACACCGGCAGAAGATGATGAGCCTGGACAACGCTTTCAACTTGGGAGAGCTGAAGGCGTTTGACGAGAGGGTTCGGAGGGGACTGGGGGTTAGCGAGGTGGAGTATGTCTGTGAACTCAAGATGGACGGCCTCGCGGTCGCGCTCACGTATGAGGACGGCCTCCTGGTGAGAGGAGCAACGAGGGGAGACGGTGAAACGGGAGAGGATATTACCAACAACCTACGCACCATACCGGCGATACCCCTGAGGCTCCTGACGGAAATACCCCCTGCTTCAATAGAGGTCGTGGGTGAGGTCTTCATGCCCCTGAAGGCATTTGAAGAGGCAAACAAGAGCCGGATGGAGGAGAGGGGGCAGGGGTTCGCAAACCCGCGGAACGCAGCAGCGGGGTCAATCCGACAGCTTGCCCCGGGAGTGGTCGCCAAGAGGCACCTGTCGATGGTGACATTCAACATAAGCTACTCTACAGACGCTCTGCCGGATAATCACGGAGAACTACTTCATTACATACAAGACCTGGGATTCCGGGTGGGAAAGCACTCAAGGCTGGTCAACGGAATAGACGAGGTGTGGGCTTTCTGTGAGGAGTGGTCAGAGAAGAAAGAGAGCTTGGGCTTCGACATAGATGGTGTGGTCTTAAAGGTCAACCCCAGCGAGCAGCAGACGGCGCTGGGGGCTACCAGCAGAGCGCCCAGGTGGGCAATAGCGTATAAGTTCCCGGCGGAGGAACAAAAGACGACTGTCAAGGATATCGTAATCCAAGTGGGCAGGATGGGCGCGCTTACCCCTGTTGCCACATTAACCCCGGTGTTTGTCGATGGCTCGACGGTCACGCACGCCACCCTGCACAATGAAGACGAAATCCGGCGAAAGGACGTGCGGATAGGCGACGTGGTGGTGGTCAGGAAGGCGGGGGACATCATCCCTGAGATCGTGCGGGTGATCGAGGATGAGAGGACGGGCAAAGAGGAGCCATACGAGATGCCCAAGGAGTGCCCTTCGTGCGGGTCGCCGGTGTTCAGGGTAAACGGAGAAGCCGTAACGAGATGTAATAACACATTATGCCCGGAACAGCAGTTCGAGCAGATACTTCATATAGGGAAGCGGGACGCTATGGACATCGAAGGGCTGGGGGGATCGACGGTAAGGAAACTGATCGACCTGGGCCTCGTTAGCGACATATCAGACATCTACTACTTAACAAAGGAAGACCTGGCACAGATGGAGGGTTTCAAGGAGAAGTCTGTCGCTAACCTGATTGCCGCCATTGAGAAGTCGAAAAAGCAGCCCCTGTGGAGGGTCATATACAGCCTGGGAGCCAGAAACGTGGGCAGGAGCGTGTCTAAGGACTTCGCCAAGACCTACGGGAGCATGGACGTCTTGATGGCAACAAGAGAAGAGGAGCTTGAGGAAATAGAAGGTGTAGGCTCGGAGATCGCTACGAGTATGGTGGCATACTTCGCAGAACCGTACAACGTGGATATCGTGAACAAACTGCGGAACGCCGGGGTCAGGATGGCAGATGAGGAGGACGAGAACGAGAAGCCCCTGGAGGGGGTCACGTTCGTGCTGACTGGGAGCCTGGAGAGGTTCACGCGGAATGAGGCGAAGGGGCTAATAGAAGCACTTGGAGGGAAGGTTTCTAGCTCGGTGGGTAAAAAGACGAACTATGTGGTGGTGGGGGAGAACCCAGGGTCTAAGTACCAGAAAGCGGTAGACCTCGGAATAACGGTCTTGGACGAGGATGAATTACAGGGGATGTTGTAACGACGAGTGGTATTGTAAGGGGGATGAACTGCTGGGGGAAAGGACGGGAGTGAGAGATTGAGAGGCGTACTTTACTGGGCAAAAAAGGGCGGCGAACCCATAGACCAGAGAGATGTGGGGGGAAGGGGTGACGATGCCGCAATAGCGAAGGCAAACGATGAGTTGCAATCCACGAGAAATACGCTTGTGACAGCAATAGTCGTGGTCGCGGTCGGTGTATTCATAGCACTTGTCTTGATTAACTGGAAGTTGCCGGCGGGAGGGCAGCACTATGTCTACCAGAGTGGAGATACCGTACTTGAGAGTATCGAAGTAGCGGAAGATACCTTTAGGGCAAAGAGGTGGCGAAGCAAAAGAAACGGGAGGGAGTACTCGCTGGACGATGAGTACGACATGGACAGATACGAACTAGAAGATCAGGACAGGGCAGTACAACATCTGATCTACTGGATTGCCGGCGGTGCAACCGTTCTTCTGATAGGGGTTTACAGGTTGGGGCTGGGATACAAGCGAGAAGAGTTGGTGAAGGAACTATTGTGGGGCTTGGCAGAAGAATAAAGATTGAACACTGCAAGCAGGTAGACGAAACTGCGCAATAATACAGCAACGTGACACCTTCGTGTATAATAAATCCTGCTGTATACACATACGTATAAGGAGGGGTACGGATGGCTGAGAAAAAGAAGGTAACGAAGTCCATAGAAGAGATCAGGAGCGAGTTGGACGATGCGGTAGTCGGGGCAATGCGGAAGGCCCTGAACACGGTTGGAGTAGCTACTACCCAGGACATAAAGGAGCTGGACGCAAGGATAAGTGCGGTAGAAAAGAAGGTTGCGAAAAAACCGGCCAAGAAGAGGGCGGCCGCGAAGAAGCGGAAAGCTCCCGCAAAGAAGAAGGCTGCTAAGAAACCAGCAAAGAAGAAGTCTGCCGGAAGGCCGGCGAAGAAGATATAAGCCGCAATAGCGGGTGGAGATTCATCAGGCATGAAAAATATCAGGGACATTATTGTTGAAATGACGGTTGACTCACTATCATGGCGATAGTATTATAGTTATTGTAGAGAAAGGTGTTGACTGGGAACAAGCGCAGAATGGAAAGCGTTTGTATAGACAGGGAACGAAAAGCGGAAGGTTGATGGTGAAACGAAGAGCACGACAACTGAATGGAATAGCGAGGAAAACCTTGAAGCACCAGACGGTGCCATCAGGGACCTGGGACCCGATTTGTGCCCTCACAGGTTATTTCGAGGGCGTACGGGAAGGCGGTGGTCGGGGGGCGTAACGTGACTCTTTGACGGATTACTCCTCAAGGCCGCCTCGAACGGGGCGGTTTTTTAGTGGGAGTACGGGTCGGTGGTGTAACGGGAACACAACGGTCTCCAAAACCGGAGAGTGGAGGTTCGAGTCCTTCCCGGCCCGCCAGCGGAGGTGTAGCTCAGACGGCAGAGCAACGGGCTTTTAACCCGGAGGCCGCAGGTTCGAGGCCTGCCACCTCCACCAGGAAATGAAGCGGGGTGGAGCTGGAGCAGCTCAGCGGGGTTCATAACCCTGAGGGTGCGGGTGCAACTCCCGCCCCCGCAACCAATAGTCGGTGACTGTCTCGCTGGAAAGACGCGGGATGCGGAACCTTGAAAAAAGAATAGCTGGAAAAGTATTGGTGCCGAAAGCACTCCGCCCGGTGTGACCCGGGGAGTGTTGCCGCGAGGAGTGAAGCGGTTTGGGGTGGACCCCGGTCCTTAGTGGCCTGGGTGGTAGCGGCTAGGCATCCTAAAAGACCCGTAGTTTAACCGGCAGAACGCACCCCTGATTAGGGTGA
>Ga0180015_1000059_pt1 | contig 30087 bp, 33 predicted proteins | sample KR13_S2_MetaG_FD_116508 | JGI IMG/M metagenome (GOLD analysis project Ga0180015, IMG submission 116508) | Groundwater microbial communities from the Olkiluoto Island deep subsurface site, Finland - KR13_S2_MetaG | ecosystem: Environmental > Aquatic > Deep subsurface > Groundwater | place...
ACCCTTTGAAGATGGCAACAAAAGAACCGGTCGTATTATCGGCAATGCCATCTTGCTCGCCCACAATCACTTTCCAATTCCATTTAGAAGTGTTGACGAAAAACTATACAAACAAGCTACTCTGTTATTTTACGAACAAAACAATCTCGATCTTTTTAAATCAATCTTTATAGATCAATGCCAATTTTCGGTCGACAATTATTTTGTTTTCAAACAAACTCCCTAAATCTTTATTGTCCCTAATCCTTACCTCTACAACCACTTATCCATCTCTTTCAGTGCCTTCTCCAAAGACATCACCGTCACCCCATTGACATATAATTCCTGGCTACCTCCATACAATAAATACAACTTAGCTTCAGGATAATCAAGCTTAAATCTCTTTAGTCCACTAATCATTCCCTCTTTAAATTTGCCACTTTTTTTGACTTCAATTGCCACCAGACCTCTCTTGCCATACAACACAAAATCTACCTCCACCCCGGTTGCAGTTCGATAATAGTTTACTTCGTACCCTAGTTTTAACAAATCATTATTTGCCATCAACTGGCTCAACACCAAAGACTCCGTTGCTATTCCACTCACCTCATCACCGGAATCAAGCGGTCCGGTTGGCCTAATCGCCCGATATACTCCACAATCAAAAAAATAAAACTTTGCATGCGACACCAACCTTCTTTTTGACCTCTTGGTAAACGGTTTGATCAAATATCCAATCAGCAAATCTTGCAAAATAGTAAAATAACCACTTATCACTTTGCGTCCTACTCCCACATCTCGAGATATGGAGGCCATATTTAACAACTGTCCTTGAGAAAAACTGGCCACTTCTAAAAATCTGGCAAAAGCCGACAAATTTCGAGTCAATCCTTCTTGCATTATTTCTTGTTCTAAATAAGTTTGAATGTAACTTTTCAAGTACTCACCATAACCATCAACTTGCGCCATTGGCAACATCCCTCGAATCACACTTCTACCTAAATTAAAATCATCGCCCATTTCTATTGCCGTCAATGGATACATTTGATATGACAATGCCCTTCCCGCCAACAAATTATAACCACCGCGACGAATTTTTCGAGCGCTACTACCGGTCAAAACAAATTTAATTTTTCTATCTTCAATTAAACGATGAACTTCATTAAGCAACTCTGGCACCCGTTGAACTTCGTCGATCACCACATATCCTTGATAATTAGGCAAAATGTACTGTTCTAATCTGCCGGGATCAGATATTAACCTGGTAAATAATTCTGATCGCAACAAATCCAAATATATAGCATCCGAATACGTTGTCTTGACCCAAGTGGTCTTGCCTGTACCGCGTGGACCAAACAAAAAGAAACATTTATCTTTTACCGGCTTTAAAATTCTAGTGTACACAACTCCATTTTACAATGTAGAATGGAGTTGTCAAGTCCATTCTACCAATTTCTTATCCCATTTCACACTACTCTCCCACCTACAACTTCGCGCTTTTGTCACCAATGACTACTTGGGCTTTTAAATCATGAAGCAAATAGGCCACCACATCATCTTTAAATCTCATCTTGCTACCAATCACTTCTTTAATATTTTTCTTCAATAATTTTTTTGACTTTTTGTCTGCTTCGCCAACATTATCTCCTTTTAATATCGACATGGCCACCAAATTTGAAGGGTCTAAAAATAATCTGGCAGTCTTATCAGACAGGGGATTGGTATTCTTCTTTCTGGACATCAATACATAATAATCTTTTGTATAACCGACAAATGCGCTGATTCCACCTTTGACCAATTTCTTCCCCAATATCTTTGCCGATCGACAACTCCTGCAATAAAAAATAGTTTTTTTAAAATCCTTTTCGTATTTGTCAACTATTACTTCATTATCGTAACCACACACAATATCATCATTTCCATGTCCATTTACAAAAACAAACTTTAATTTTCCTTTCTTGACATAACTCAAAAATAATTTCCTATTGGCCTTTTTGCCTTTTAAATCTACCAAGGAAATAGATTTTTTTTGACAGTAATCAACTACTTTCTTACTAAAATGATAAAGATACCTTGTAGCCAAATCATGATTGGGTCGGGTTATCAAAACCATTAATCTTCCAAAATTTTGTAAATATCTCCACTGACCAAATCCCTCAAATAATTCATCTGAATTTCAACAATTTGCTTGCCAACTTCACTTTCTTTTTCGATATTTTCCAGCAATTCTTTTTTTGAAAAAGTTCCAAAACTTCCAATACTTAATTCAAAATCACTATCATAAGTTCTGACTTGAGCCATTACAATTTCTTTTTCGTTTATATTTATTTTTTTACCTTTTTTCATCATGTTTTTATCCGGTTATCCGGTTATCTAGTTGTCCGGTTATCCGGTTATCCGGTTATCCGGTTATCTAGTTATCTAGTTATCTAGTTATCTAGTTATCTAGTTGTCTAGTTGTCTAATTATCTATTTCTTAATTAATCTCAACTCATCTAACAATTTTAAGGCCTTCTTTGATGTTTTACTGTCTGTATCAACCTCCAATTTGATCACATTCCAAGTTGTCGGCTGACCGTCTATTACCAATACTATCCCATCTCTTACTCCCAATGGTAAATTGGCAAAAGTTTTATAAAACCCACTTTTTAAATCAACCATAATTTATTATAGCAACTGTTTTTAAAAACCAACCCCATCCGTCTCCTACAAACACATCTCCCTCCATGGCAATAAGACAAAATTACTCCTTTTTTGCTTAAGATCCCCTCCATAAATTATTTGATTTTCTGTTTCCTTACCGGAAATTTTAGCAAAATAATCAAAGGCATTAACAAAATCCAGCCTAAAACTCTGGGCAGACTTAATCTCCAAAAGATGCAGTTTTTGCCCTGTTTTGTATAAAAGATCTACTTCATTTCCTTGTTTATCTCTCAAATAATAAAAATTTAATCTCATCTGCCTGTGTAAATTTTGTTTTTGCAATTCACTAACAACAAAAGTTTCAAAAATATTACCCATTAATGGATGTTTTGCCAATTCTTTTTCAGTCTTAATACCAAGCAAAGCACAAGCCAAACCCGTATCGTAAAAATAAATTTTTGGAGACTTGATAAGCCTTTTATTAAAATTTTCGTAAAAAGGTTGCAATCTATAAATTACATAACTAGCCTCTAAAACCGATAACCATTCTTTAATTGTAGGCACAGAAACTCCTGCATCATTAGCCAAAGAAGAAAGATTTAATATTTGTCCGGTCCTACCTGCGCACAAACCCAAAAAGGTTTGAAAATCAGATAAATTCTTAATCTCTTTGATTTCTCTCACATCTCTTTGAAGATAAGTTTCAATGTAATTTGCATACCATTCCGAAAAATCCAATTTCTCATCATATAATCTCGGATAACCACCCTTAACCAAAAGTTTATAAATATCAACCGGAGCAATCTTGTTATTTTGCAATTCTTTTAAAGACAAAGGCAAAAGTCTAAAAATAGCTATTCTGCCAGCCAAGGTTTGAGAAATTTTTTCTGAAATTAAAAAATTTTGCGAACCGGTAATAACAAATTTTCTTTTTTTTTCATTATCAACTATCACTTGAAGGTAGGAAAAAAGTTCTGGCACACGCTGAATCTCGTCTATAACCATTTTTTTGTCTTGAGCCAAAAAAGCTTTCGGATCATTTTTCGCAAACTCTCTTGTTAAGGGATTTTCTAAATTAAAATAAGCGAAATCAGAAAACAAACCTTTACTTAAAGTAGTTTTACCCGACTGTCTGGGCCCGGTAATAGAAATTACAGAATACTGCTTACTGGCTTTAACTATCAAAGATGACAAAGTTCTTTTAAACATGATTTATTCTAAAACAATTTTGGACAAATTTCAAGTACAACCTTAAATTTGTCCTACACCATCCCCCAAACCCCGCCAACCAATGCCACCAAAACACCAAACACTCCCGTAAAAGTCGATACCAACAAAATCTTTTCACTCTCAATTCCCAGCTTACCAAAAAAATACAAAAACAAAGCTTCTCTGGCTCCAAACCCGGCCACTGACACCGGTAAAATCAAAATCAAACTGATAATTGGCATAAATATATAAATCGGCAACAACCCAATCCCTGCATCAAAAACCAAACTATAAAACCACATTGGCAAATTCCAAATCATCACCCCAAACAAAGAAATCAAAAAACCATAAATAATTCTTTTTTTATTCTCATTTTTCAAAAAATCAACCACCTCGGACAACTTTCTTAAAACTGAAAATCTGCTAAAAAAATTATCAAGATCAAAAAACCAAATCAAAACATAAAAACCCAACACTCCAACAAACAAAACCAAAAACAGCCAAAACAAATAATCCGGAAAATCAAACTTCAAAAATTTCCCCAACAAAACCGCCCCAAATGCTCCAAAAACCAAAGCAGACATGCCAATAATCCTATCCACCAAAACCGAACTGGCAATTTTGACTTTTGACAATTTTGGATACTTCTTTAAAAGTGGCAACCATTTAACTAGGTCGCCGCCTACACTGGAAGACAAAAACAAACTATAAAAAGACCCAATATAAATAATTTTGGTAAAAAATAAAATATCCTTAAATCTTGGCTTTTTTAATAAAAGCAAACTCCACCTTAAAGCCCCAATTAAAGCGCACAAAAAACCATACAAAACCATTGCCAATAAAAACCACCACGGTACCCTTCTCATTTCCATTAACAAACTTCCCAGGTCTATTTTTCTAAATACCAAATAAAGCAATACCCCCGAAAACAAAATCTTAATTAACCTTGATTTCAAAATCCTCTTCAACATATCTACTTATCCTTTAGTTTCCTCTTTATATAGTCACAAATATAAGCATAAAGAGATTCTAACTTGTCTTTTTCATTTATTGGAACAAAAGGCCTCATATCCAAAACAAATTGTTTTGCCCCAAATCCATTTATTCGCCCCACAATTTCTTCCATGTCTACACTTTTCATTTTGTAATATTCTAATTTCTTTAAAATCCATTCACGGTTAAATTTCGTATCCAAATTCAATAAATACCACAAATCATAAATATCTCTTCCTTTCTTTCTGCTCAAAATAGCTCTTACTTTTTCCGCCAACATCTCCTCGGCAGACAAATGATAAATATATGAATTAAAAATAATTGGAAAATCAGTTTCTATAATCGACTTTTCCGGTTTCAATGCCATTTCCCTAAAAGAAAAATCAAGGTTTATAAAAACAGGATAACTCACCACACTTGACTTGCAAGTTAGTAAAAATCTAAAACCGGCCAAGACTTTTCTTTGTTTAAAACTGACAGGTTCAAGCCCGGATAAAGCAGAAAAAAACTTTTCAATAAACTTCAAAAACTCTTTTTCATCCATATTAACCGTAAAATCCAAATCTTCAGAAAAACGAGGCGCCTTATAAATCAAATGAATGGCAGTGCCTCCTTTAAAATAAATATTTTTACTTTTTGATTCAGAATATAATCTTTGTAAAAACCAAACCTGTAAATATTCCCTCAGTACAGTAGTTTCATTTATTTTAAATTTTTTTACTAAACTGTTTAATTGATTTTTATCAATCATAAAAACCCGCAAATTTTTAACAATTTATTTTTAATTTCAGGTATTCGTATTAAATATTTCTTTAAAACTCTCTTGTTAATTAAAGATAAATCATATTCATCAACCCCAAACGATTTCAAACCTTTTGTATATAAATAAAATTGATCTATCAATGCTTTTTCCGGCACAGCCATCAAATAAGAATCTTTTTTAACATAACCCCAAAACAAACTCTTCTTAATCTGGCAATAAAAAAAGTGCCTTCCTTCAACTGATTTTTTCTTTGTATTTTTAGTGGTAGCAGAACTTATTTCCAAAGGGAATTGAGACAAAATACCATGAAAATTCAAAGCTGATTCAAAAGAAACATAAGAAGGACTATAAATAAAATTCGCCAAAGCAAAATCATTAAACTCCAGCTTGCCTTTTAATAAATATTTGTTTCGTTCAATCTTTTTTATAACTCCGGATCGTCTCAATCTTTTTATTACATCAAAAAAAGAATCTTCATTTTTAATATTCAAAATATCTCTTAAAGTTTTTAAATCAAAAAACAATATTCCCGATTCTGCCAACTCTTTAGTTAATAATGCTAAATCATACGTCTTCATATACTTTATATTATCTAAAGTATACGAAGACGTGTCAAGACAGGAAATTCACTTCAATCGATTCCACATAGTAATATAAAATATATACTTTATAGCATCGATTAATGCGAATCTTACTCCTAACCCACATTTTCCCTCCCGCTGTTGACGGCGGATCAAAAATCATAGCCAAAACAGGGGAGTACCTTGGCAAAAAAGGCCATCAAATCATGGTCCTGACTACCAACTGTTATTCAACCGATGATTTTGTCACATCTAAATCACCAGTCATCCAATCATCTGCCAAAGGCACTCCGCTCGAACACAGTGAGCATCGGAGCAGTCGTCCAACAATCCGCCTTCCCGTCTACAAACACCTTCGTCGCCCCCTCAAACTACTCTCATTAATTTCTCAAAAACTGTCTCCACGTCATCCTGAACACAGTGAAGGATCTTTTTTTTAAATCTTCTTGGCATCCTTCAACTCGGCCCTATTTTCAAATTCATTCCATTTATAAAAGCTCTAATCAAAATTCATAAATTCAAACCCGACTGGGTTATAGCCGGCCCTCTTCCAACCACCATAGTTTTATATTCAAAACTTGTTCAGAAGCTCACCAAATCTAAACTGTTGACTCTTCCCTGTTTTCATCAATTCGACCTTGCCTTTTCTCGCAAACCTCTTATAAAAACCCTCCAAAATTCCAATTTAATCTGGACCCTAACCCAACACGAAGCCAACTATCTTTCCAAAAAATATCATATCCTCAAATCAAAATTTTTACCCCTCGGCGCCGGCATCGACAAATCATTTTTAAAACCAGTCTACTGTAGGGGCGACCTTTACGGTCGCCCGAACAATCCAGTTATTTTATTTCTTGGTAATTTTTCCGCCCACAAACGCATTGAACTACTAATCCAAGCCTTTGAAAAACTGTCAATTAAATATCCAAGTCTAACCCTGACAATAGCAGGTCAAAAAACTTTATACTATCCCAAAATCCAAAAACTTTTGAACAATATCCCCAAAAATATCCGCCAAAAAATTACTATTACACCCAAGCGCTATAACCCCAAAACCCTAAAGTACTACTTAGACAATTGCACCATTTTGGTCAATCCCTCCATTCATGAAAGTTTTGGCCTTACTTTTATAGAAGCCATGGCCCGCCAAAAACCGGTAATCGGCGCTAATATTCCACCGGTCAAAGAATTAATAAATAAATCCAATGGGGGACTGATATTCAAAAAAAACTCACTAAATGATTTGATCAAACAAATCCAAAAACTATTAAATAATCCCAAGCTCTACCGTAAACTTTCCCAAAACGGCTATAACTATATAAAACAAAACCATACATGGGATAAAATAATAAATAATCTGGTAAAACATCTTGACAAATAGTCTACTTGTAAGTAGACTATTTATAAGTAGACTATGAAATTTATAAACAGAACACAAGAAACATCTTTTCTAAAATCAGAATTCTCCAACAACAACGCCTCATTGATTATAATTTACGGAAAACGAAGAGTAGGAAAAACAGAGTTAATTAAACATTTTTGCAAAAATAAAAACTATATTTATTTTCTTGGCCGTCAAGTTGGCAACAAAGACAATCTACAACAATTATCAGAAACCTGCGCTACAAAATTCAAACAACCACTTTTAGAAAATCAACCATTTAAATCTTGGGATGATTTTTTTAATTTTCTTATCAGAAATACAAAGAAAAAAACCATCATAGCCTTCGATGAATACCCTTATTTTGTTTCCTCTCAACCAGGATTAAGTTCCATTTTTCAACAATACTGGGATGAAAAATTAAAAAGAAATAAAAATATCAAACTAATACTCTGCGGCTCCAGCTTCGGCATGATGATAAATGAAACATTATCAGAAAAAGCCCCGCTTTTTGGAAGAAGAACCGGCCAAATACATCTCAAACCATTAAATTTTTACCAATCCAAAAAATTTTTCCCCAAACTAAAATTCCCAAATTTTCTATCATTTTTTTCTATAACAGGAGGGAACCCTGAATACCTAAACAAACTTTCAAAATACACTCAACTACAAAAAGCAATCGAAAAAGAAATACTAAACAAAAACTCACCTCTATATGAAGAAATTGATTTTCTACTAAAAGAAGAATTGAGAGAACCAAAAAATTATTATAGTATCCTAAAGTCTCTTGCTTTTAAGAGAAATAAAATTTCCGATATTATCGAACAAACAGGCCTAAAAAAAACAATTATACATAAATATCTCTTTGTACTCGAAAATCTTGGTCTTATAGAAAAAGAAATACCAATTACAGAAAAACAACCTCAAAAACCAAGAAAGGGAATATATAGGATTAAAGATCAATTCGTAAATTTTTGGTTTAATTTTGTTCTTCCTTATCGCCAAGAGATAGAACTGGGAAACATCAACTTAATTAAATCAAAACTAAAAATCTATTTTCCGGCTATTACCCAAGAGAACTACCAAAGAATCGCTCCGGAAATAATAAATCAATACTCAAAAAAAATAGGTAATTTTGAAAAAATTGGTAGATTTTGGCACAATGAAACAGAGATTGACAATATTGGCACTAACTCTCTTAAAAACGAAATTGCTTTTATAGAATCCAAATGGTCAAACAAAAAAGTTGGCATCAACACACTTAAGCAATTAAGAGAAAAAATCAAAAATCTTGATTTAAATAAAAACTATAAAAAAGAAAAATACATATTACTATCAAAATCCGGTTTCACCCAAAAACTGTTAGATTTAACCAAACAAAAAAACAATATATTCTTAATTAAACAAGATAAACTAATCATCTAAAATGGCAATCAAAAAATTCTTAATAATAGCTTTAGTAATCACCATCCTGTGTTCTATTTTTTATCTCATTTCTATATTAAAAGCCCAAAAACTCGACAAAATAAAAGTTAATATCAAAAATCAAAACTACAAACTGGAAATTGTTCAAACCGTTCCTCAGCGAGCCAAGGGCTTATCAGACAGAAAAAGCCTTTGTTCTAATTGTGGCATGCTTTTTGTTTTTAAAAAACCTGATTATCATGTTTTTTGGATGAAAAACACTCTAATTCCTCTTGACATAATTTTTTTGGATGAAAACAAAAACATTACTGCCATTCATACAGCACCAATCCAGCCAAACACTTCGGCTTTTCAACTAAAACGATACAGTTGCCCCACTCTCTCCCTTTATGTCATTGAATTAAACGCCGGTGAAGCCCAAAAACTAAATCTAAAAGTCGGAGACAAAATTAATCTACCAAATAAAATCTAAAAATTACCAAAATCAGAACTATCAAATTACCGCTGTAATGTTTTTTTGGGCGCGCAATCATGTAAACAAAGTCACCCAAAGGGAGAAAATTAGTTTAAAAATTAGAAATTTGAAATTAGAAATTTGAAAAATCAAGATTTTTCCGTCTCCATCATCATTCCTAACTTAAATGGCGCTAAATTTTTACCTAATTGCCTTAACTCTCTTTTGTCATCTCTGAAACTGGCCAAAATCAAAAATTTTGAAATTATTTTGGTTGACAACGCCTCCACTGATAACAGTATTCAAACATTCGAAACCATCATCACAAATACTCCCTCTGTCATCCCGAGCGAAGTCGAGGGATCTCTGAGTTTATCTCAGAATTCTCGCAAAGCGAGAAACTTGAACAAGTCAAGAGATTCCTCGATTCCACTTCGTTCCACTCGGAATGACATTTCTTATCAAATCATCCAGAATTCTTCAAACTTTGGTTTTGCCAAAGCCGTCAACCAAGGAATTTTAAAAGCCAAATACAATCATGTAATTATCTGCAATAACGATTTGACTATTGATAAAAACTGGTTCAAGCATATTTCTCTGGCTATAAGAACCAACAAAAATCCAAAAATTGTTACTTTTTTTGGCACTGTTCTAAATAAAAACGGTACCAAGATAGAAAGCAGGGGACTCAAATTTTTTATTTCAGGCAAAGCCCTCAACATCGACAACGGAAAACCCGTCATTCTGAGTGCCAACGAAGAATCTCGTCGGAATCAAAGTCAACAAAAAGATTCTTCGACTTCGTCTCAGAATGACGCATCATATTTCGTTTGGGGAAGCTCCGCTTCTATCGTTTGCTATCACAAAGCTACACTCTTAAAAATCGGCATGTTTGATCCAGATTTTTTTGCTTACGAAGAAGATGTTGACCTGGCTCTTCGTTTGCATAACTTAAAATATAAAACTCTGTTTATCCCCCAAGCAATTTCTTACCACATCGGTGGCGCCACCAGCTCTAAAATGGGTAATTTTAGAAATCGTATGGATGCCAAAAACTGGTTTTATATCATCATAAAAAATTACTCCAAAAAAGAAATCCTAAATAATTTATTTCCAATTATTATAGAGCGCCTCCGCAATCTTTCTGGCTTAATAAAACAAACTATAAAAATTTACAAGCTAAAATCTGTTTATATTCTTCCAACCAGCCTAATCACTACTTATGGACAAATTATTCTAAATCTCCCCAAAATGCTTAAAAAAAGAAAAAATATACTAAAATATAAACAAGTCTAGAATTTATTTAGAAATTCTTCAGTCCGCCTGTGGTGGATAGATTTTAGATTTATTGAAATGGTTAAGAAAAATAAATATCCCAAAGTTCCAAAACTTCCACCAAAAAAATTTGATCACAGCTATGAAACATTTAGGGGATGGTCTGGTAAAACAAAAGAAATAATTAAAATCAAACTCAATCCAAAAAACAAAAAAGAGGTTTTATATTTCAAAATCATACTTCTTCGTCTAATACAGAATAAATGGAAACATGTTTTAGTTTTTGACACTTTTCACAAAGGAAAAATATATCTCCACGGACATATTTACAATAATTTATTAAAAAGAAAACAAAACCTAGAAAATATCCCACCAATTAAAGATTTAAAAACAGCACTATCTTGGACAAGAAAATATTTAAGGAAAAATTACAATAAACATGTTAGAATTTATTTGAAAACCATTAAAAAAAATGAAAACAAAAACTAACAAATTATCAAATCAATCAAACGAACGCCTCTTGGATCAAATGAACGAGTATTTATTAGAACATCCACAAGTTCTCAAAAAATTACCACCCCAACCCCTAATAATCCCCATAGACACTGTCAACAGCAATTTATATCAACGTTCATGGAAACTTGGGAAAAAAATGTTAAAAACAGGAAGTAAAAACATGGTAATGGCCGTCTTATTAAACAAAGACAACTGGAGTTTTCAAACAGTTATCTAAAACATGATCATTGGTATTGATATTTCATCTATCCCTTATGGCACCGGAGTTTCTAATTACACACGAGAATTAGTCAAAAATCTTGTCAAAATAGACAAAACCAATACTTATAAACTTTTTTTTTCATCTCTCCGTCAACCACTACCACCAGAAATCAAAAAGCTAAAAAAACATTCTAATGTAAAAATTTTTCATTTTCGTCTACCCATAACACTCCTAGAAATTCTTTTCAACAAACTCCATATTCTCCCCGTAGAATCATTCATCGGTAAATGCGACGTTTTTCATACCTCTGACTGGACTCAACCACCAGCTAGACAAGCTAAATTAATTACCACCATACACGACCTTACCCCTTTTATATATCCTCAATGGCTTGATCAAAAAATAATCTCCACCCATACTCAAAAAATGAAACTAGCCACAAAACACTGTTCTCATTTTATTTGTGTTTCAAAAAACACTCAAAAAGATTTGCTTAAACTTTTCCCAAAAATTAATTCCAACACTACATCGGTAATTTACGAAGCCGTAGCCAAAAAATATTCCAAATTTTACCAACTCAAACAAAAGTGTAGGGGCGACCCTTGCGGTCGCCCGCAAATTCAAATTAATCAAATCAAGAAAAAATATGGATTAGACGATTTTATTCTCGCCCAAGGCACCCGTGAACCCCGCAAAAACCTCTCACGATTAATCAAAGCATTTACTAACTTCAAACTTTTACATCCAACCTCAAACCTTCAACTGGCCATCGCCGGTAAATACGGCTGGGGAAATGACATATGTCATCCCGCCGCGTCCGCCTCTGGCTGGAAGCGTAGTCGAGGGATCTGTCAACAATCCTCCATAAAAATTCTTGGCTATATTCCCGAAAAAGACATGGTTCCACTTCACGCCGCTGCTATCGCCCTTATTTATCCATCTCTTTACGAAGGTTTTGGATTGCCAATTCTAAAAGCCATGTCTATCGGTACTCCGGTTATCACCAGCAACACTTCTTCCATGCCGGAAGTAGCCGGTAACGCCACAATTTTAATCAATCCAAAATCCACCCAAAGCATTAAAAATGCTATTCAAAAAATAGCTATTTCTCCCAAGCTTCACCAATCCCTCATCAAAAAAGGTCTAATTCAAGCCTCCAAATTCTCCTGGACCAAAACCGCCCACCAAACATTGCAAATTTACAAAAAAATGCTACTGTAGGGGCGACCCTTGCGGTCGCCCGCAAAAAACAATATTTGTCTGGAAATAGGTTTGTAACCTGTCTAAAATACAAAGTTATTTAAAATTGTTTAAAATTGTTTAGAGTTTTGAACATTTGAATTTTGAAATTATTTAGAATTTAGATATTAGAATTTATGATTTAATTAAATTATGCTAATAGGAATCGATGGCAACGAAGCAAACATAAAGGATCGCGTCGGTATCGGTCAATATGCTTACAATATTCTTACTCATATTCACAAGCTGGACAAAACCAACAATTACATCATCTACCTAAAAAATCCGCCTCTTTATGATCTACCAAAACCATCCAAAAACTGGCAATATTGTGTATTTGGACCCAAAAAACTTTGGACTCGACTTGCTCTGCCTATTAAACTGTATACCCAAAACACACCTTTGGACCTTTTTTTCTCACTCAGCCACTATTCACCTTATTTTTCCTCCTGCCCCACTATCTGTTCCATAATGGATCTAGGCTTTTTAAGATATCCTGGCCAATTTACTAAAAAAGACCTATATCAACTAACTAATTGGACCAACCATTCAATCAAAAAAGCCAGCCACATAATTGCCATCTCCAAATTCACCAAAAGACAAATTATAAAAAAATATAACATCCAAACAGAAAAAATTACCGTTGCTTATCCGGGCGTTTCCACTCCCATATCTACCACCGCCAAACAAAGCAGGCTAATCCTATCAAAATTTAAAATTCAAAAACCCTATCTTCTTCATTTTGGCACTCTTAAACCTTCCAAAAACATTCCATTTTTAATCAAATCATTCTCAAAGAAAAATTCTCCTTCTCTTCAACTCGTTATTGCCGGTAAAAAAGGCTGGCTTTTTAACAATATTTTTTCCACCGTCAAAAAATTAAACCTCGCAAACAAGCAAACGCGCAGTCCGCCTTTGGTGGAACAAATAATTTTTACAGATTACATCACAGAAAAACAAAAATGGGTTTTGCTAAAAAACGCCAAAGCCCTAGTTATTCCCAGTACTTACGAAGGCTTTGGTATTATTGCCATCGAAGCCCAAAAACTGGGTACTCCGGTTTTGGCTAGTAATATTTCTATACTAAAAGAAGTTCTTGGTAATTCTGCTATTTTTTTTAATCCAAGAAAACAAGATGAGCTGGTCAACGCCATACGCCAAATCATTAATCCCAAAATTCACCAAAAATATTCCAAACTGGGACAAAAAAACTCAAAAAATTTTACTTGGTCAATCGCCGCCAAACGAATAATTCAGGTATTTAATTCAATCGAAATCAAAAAATAGCCAAAATCCATAAAAACAACTTTAATTAATTCATACAATCTTACATCGGCAAACTTATCGACTGGGTCAAAAAAAGATTTTAAACCAAAACCACACACCGCTCTTAATCTGGAAAAACTAAAATATCAGTAGTGCCTTCCATGGGAACACCACCACGAGCAATTAAAACCCCCCTGACAGGCAATTTAGTCTTCAAACTAACACGTAAATATTTCCCATCTGGCCTAGCTCCTCTAAAATAGGTCCTATTTTCCACATCCAAAACTCTCAATTTTCCCAACCCAATCACTAAGCACTCAACACACTTAGTTGTACCCATATAAACAATTATATCATCAGTGGCATAAAAACTCAAAAACAACTATAATTAACCCATGCAATCTTATATTGGCAAACCAGTCACTTTTCAAAACCTTATCCCAAAAGCCACCAATCGCATTCTTACCATTCTTTCCGAATTCTGGCTGTTGATTTTAAAAATAATCGGACACATTCCTTCCCACACCATCCGCAAATTCTTCTACATCATCTCCGGTATAGAACTACCTTGGAATTCCACTATTCATCTTGGTGCTAATTTTTTTAAACCATCAAAAATAAAAATAGGGCAGGGGACTATCGTAGGAAATAACGCTTTTTTGGACGGTCGTGGCCAGCTTACTATCGGCAACCATGTTGACATAGCCAGCCAGGTTTTAATCTACACTAATCAGCACAACATTCATTCAAAGAAGTTTGAAAATCAATACGGACCGGTTACTATAAAAGACTATGTTTTTATCGGCCCTCGAACCACTATTCTTCCCAATGTCACCATCGGTAAAGGGGCAATTGTAGCCGCCGGAGCAGTGGTAACAAAAAACATTCCTGATTTTGAAATCTGGGCCGGAGTCCCAGCCAAAAAAATAGGACAAAGAAAAAATAAAAACCCAAGTTACCGGCTCGGCCGACCCATGCTATTTCAGTAAAGTAATGTCAAAACTAAAAATATTGCTTTTTATTATCTTTAATTCTCTTGCTCTCTATTATCTTTTTATTCCCACTCCTGAAATTCTAGATCTTCCTAACTCACTAAAATCTGTCGAACCGGGTGATACAGTTCAAATTCCCAATGTCAAAGCTTTTTACAATGATCAAGAAAGGCAACAAATTATAGATTTTTATGTAAACACTTACCAAAAAAAACATCCCTTAAGCATAAAAATCAACCACCGCCCCGAAAAAGCCAAAGAAATTATAAAAGACACAATCCAAACTTATTACTTAGAAGAAATCATTATCCCTTTTAAAGAATCTTTATATATAAATGGTTTTGAATGGGAAAAAGACGTATTTACCATACCGGAAAAAAGAGCTAAAAACAGATTAATGGTGGGAAAACAGGAATTCAAAACCAAGATTACTCTCCGCCATTTTCCTACTAATCCTATCAATAGACTAATCGTCTTTTTATCTCTCGAAACCTTTTTATTTTTCGCTTTCCACACTTACAAATCTATATTTTCAAAAAAACAAACACCCACGTCATCCTGATCACCCGCAGGGGGAGAAGGATCCCATTGAGATTCTTCACTTCGTTCAGAATGACGAACAAAACATTGAATATGAATCCCGTTTTATCCATCATCGTTATTTCCTACAATACCAGTAAAATTACCATTGATTGCCTTAGATCAATTTTAAAAGACAAAGGCCTGGAATTTAATCTAAAAAACAAGCGAACGCGTAGTCCGCCTGTGGAGGATGATCACAAAACCCCTACCGAAATAATAGTTATTGACAACGCCTCAAAAGACGATTCAGTTTCCGCTATCAAAAAATTTTTTACACAACGTCATCCTGATCACCCGCAGGGGGAGAAGGATCCCCTTGAGATTCTTCGCTCTGCTCAGAATGACGTTCCTAACTTTACAATCATTAAAAACAATCGAAATATAGGTTTTGCCCGTGCCAATAATCAAGGAATCAAACTAGCCAAGGGTAACTATGTTCTTTTTCTCAACTCCGATACTCTAATTCTTCATTCGGCCATCAGCCAATCTTTAAACTGGCTCTCAGCTCATCCGGAAGCTTCCATCTGTACGGCCCAATTACTAAACAAGGATAAATCCATTCAAGCTTCCGGAGGTTTCTTTCCCAATCTTTTAAACACTCTAGCCTGGTCCATCGGACTTGATGATTTGCCATTAATAAATAAACTCATCCCCCCAATTCACCCTCACACTCCTCAATTTTATACTCACGATAATTTTTATAAAAAAGACCATCAACAGGACTGGGTTACCGCTGCTTTTATGCTTATTAGAAAATCAACCATAAACCAAACAAAAGGTTTTGATAAAAATTATTTCATGTATGCCGAAGAACTGGAATGGTGCTATCGTATAAAAAAATCTGACCCCAAAACTCAAATCTGGTATTTAATCGGCCCTCAAATAATTCACCTGGGTGGCGCCTCGGCCACTCACCACCAGAATAAACTAATCAACGAATACAAGGGTATCCTAGCATTTTTTAAAAAACACAAATCCATACTTCAATACAAAACTGCCAAACTATTTATTAAAACGGGAATTCTTTTACGCAGTATAATAAAACCTAACTATCGCAACTTATGTTCAAAAATATAACAAAAAAGTTCAATATCTTAAGGCCAGTCTTAGCCATCCTTATCCTCTTTATCCCTCTTTATCCTAAATTTCCACTATCTACAGTCAAAAATACATATGTTGCCATTCGCCTCGACGACATTATTATCTCTGTTTCTATACTAATCTGGGCAATCTTACAAATTAAAAAAAGATTACCCGTTTTTAAAAACCCACTTTTTAAACTATTTTTAATTTACTTTGCTGGTATTTTTCTTTCTACTCTTCATGCCATATTAATTCTAAAAACCACTCCTGTTAATTTGCTGATTCTTCACTTTCTTCGCCGTATCGAATATATGCTTGTTGCTTTTGTAGCCATAGACGCTGTTCAGTCTAAAAAAGATCTGAAATATCCCTTCTTTTTCTTGATAATAGCTTCCATATTTGTGGCTCTTTATGGTTATGGCCAAAAATATTTCAACTGGCCCATCATTTCAACCATGAATGAGGAATTTTCCAAAGGCTATATCTTAAATTTAACCAAGTGGTCAAGAATCAGTGCTGCTTTTGCCGGCCACTACGATTTAGCCGCCTTTCTTAGTGTGATTCTTGTTTTAATCCTTGGAATAACTCTCAAATCAAAAAAAAGCTTATTAAAAATCCCAATTCTAATAATCTGGTTAATTTTATTTCAATTGCTTGTTTTTACCGTCTCCCGCATTTCAATTTTTGCTTTTTGGGGAGGAGCTATATTTATGCTTCTGTTTATCAAAAAAAAGATCTGGATTATTCCTGTTTCTCTTTTGGTTATTTTAAATTTATTTAAATCCGACCAACTAAATGACCGCCTTGTTGCCACTATTCAAACACTCAAGCCAAAGCCAACAGTAACGGTAATCCTTCCATCCCCGTCACCACAACCAACACTAAAACTCAAAATTTCCCCAATCCCAACACCAAAGTCAAAAACCACCCCCATTCCCACAATTTTTAGACATCCAACACCACCAGAATATCCGGAAGTTGATATTGATGCCGGAGTCTCCCGCTCCGGAGAAATCAGATTTAACGTTGAGTGGCCCCGCGCCCTTAATGCTTTTTACAAAAACCCATTACTTGGCACCGGCCTCGGTTCAATCACACTGGCCACCGACAATGATTATCTAAGACTCCTGGGCGAATCGGGTATTTTTGGTTTTTTGTCATTCTTTATCATTCTCTTTTGGTTCTTCATTCACTCTCTAAAGAAAAACCAAAATTATCTTATTTACATATTTTTAGCCTGTCTTTTGACCACTTTGGCCAACGCTATTTTTATTGATGTTTTTGAAGCCTCCAAAACCGCTTATCTTTTTTGGATTATGATAGGAATCTATTACAAAATTTTAAAATTTTACAGTCGTCATCCTGATCACCCGCAGGGGGAGAAGAATCTAGGCACAAAGTGCCGTATTATAAACGCTAACGCTAGATCCTTCACTCACGTTCAGGATGACGAATAAAACAAACATAACACCTGTCATCCTGAGCGAATCCGCCAACTGGCGGAGAAGTCGAAGGATCCCATGCCTACCGACAGGCAGGTCTCGCGAATGCGAGGTCTCCGACAAAGTCGGAATTCTGAAACAATTTCAGAGATTCCTCGATTCACTTCGTTCACTCGGAATGACGAATAAAACAAATTTATAACCCCAAAAAATGAAAACATATCAAAAACTTTTATTAATATTCTCAATTACTCTGGGTTTTTTAGTCCGTCTTTATAAAATAAATTCCCCAGTTGCCGATTGGCATTCACATAGACAAGCGGATACCGCTTCAGTCACAAAAAATCTTACTTATAAAACCGGCACTTTTTTTATCCCCACTTATCACGATATCTCAAATATCCAATCAAATCTCGATAATCCCAACGGTTACCGCATGGTTGAATTGCCAATCTATAATATTATTTGCGCTAATCTCCATCAAATCTTAAAATCAATCTCCCCACAATTCACCATCGAAATCAGTTCCCGTCTTGTCTCAATTCTTTTCTCAATCCTGACCTCTTATATTCTGTTTCTTTTTGTCAAAAAATATTCAAGCCAATTCTGGCCGGCTTTTCTTTCGCTGTTAGTTTTTCTTTTTTTACCGTTTAACATTTACTACTCTCGAACCATATTACCAGAACCAACGGCTATTTTTTTTATGCTTTTCTCGCTCTATCTTTTTGAAAAAAATCTAATCATTTCAGGCCTGGCATTAAGCATTGCCATTTTAATAAAACCATTCACCATTATTGTAGCTTTCCCAATTTTATTGGTTCTCGGACTAAAAAAATATAAAAGCAAATTAAACAAGAAAACTATTTTTCACTTTCTTGTATTTACTCTTATATCTTTAATTCCATTTCTATTGTGGCAAAAATGGATTCAAAATTTTCCCCAAGGCATCCCTTACAACAAATGGCTTTTTATCAAACAAAGAAAATTTTTGAGCGAAAACAACTGGAAACCCAATCCAGAGTCCGGCTTCGTAGAATCTCTTATTCCTTTTAAACCATACTGGTTCCGCTGGTTATTTACAGAAAGACTTGCCAAACTCATTCTGGGAACTTTTGGCATCATACCGTTTTTTTTGGGCCTTATTTACAAAAAAAGACATATTCAAAAAATCAGTTTTGCTGCACTTTTTGGAATTTGTCTTTATTTCATCATAATCGCCGGTGGCAACATTCAGCATGATTATTATCAATTCCTCATATCTCCCTTAATCTCATTAATCGTCGGACTTGGTCTTTTTTATATCGCAAACTACACTTTTAAAAACAAACTTGTCGCTATATCTTCCGCTCTACTCCTGTTTACAATATCCATTTTTACTTCACATTATCAAACCAAAGAATATTACAAAATTAACAATCAAGTAATTCTAGAAGCTGGCCAAAAAGCCAACCAAACCCTACCTCAAGACGCCCTAGTAATCGCTCCCTATACCGGCGATACGGCCTTTCTTTATCAAACTAATCGCTCCGGCTGGCCTACTGAAATATATGATGTTAAAAATATAACAACCCAGCATCCACATAACCCTGTTTATCTTGTCTCGGTCAATTTTGACGACTACACTAATCAAATGATGAAACTTTATCCCACTATCTACCAAACCGACAAATTTATTATTTTAGAAATATATAGTCCATGAAACCCCGTATTTTAATGATCACTCCTTATCTTCCTTGTCACTCTCAAGCCGGTGGCCAAACTCGTTCCTTCTACCTAATCAAACACTTATCAAAAAATAATTTAATTACCTTGGTTTGCTTCACTCGCGACAAAACCGGCCTAAACGAACTCAAAAAATATTGCCAAAAAGTTATCATAGTCAAAAGAGGCAAAACATGGGATCTAAAAAAAATCATCCGTACCGGATTTAGTCTCTACCCATTTTTGGTCAGTAATTACCTTAATAAAAATTTACAAAAGAAAATCAAACAAGAATTAAACGATAACAAATACGATCTAATCCACAGTGAATGTTTTTACTTGATGCCAAATATCCCTAAAACCAAAATACCAACAATCCTGGTCGACCAAACAATTGAATACGCGGTTTATCAGCATTTTGTTGAATCACTTTCAGGGATAAATTCACTTCTTAAACCTCTCCTCTGGATCGATGTTCTAAAACTTAAATTTTGGGAAACATATTACTGGAAAAATACCCATACTATTGCAGCCGTATCAAAAGAGGACCAGCAACTCATGGCCAAACTCTCTGGCCGAAACGACATAAAACTGGTAAACAACGGCGTTAGTGAATCCTACTTTGATTACAAAAAGAGGATCAGAAAAACCAAATATCCCTCTATACTTTTTGGTGTTTCCAATATGAAATGGATGCAAAACAAAGAAGCGGCTCAATTACTGCTAGACGAAATTTGGCCCAAAATCAAAAAACAATTGCCTCAAACAAAACTTTTTATTATTGGTCGCCATGCTCCCCAAGCCTTTGCCAATTACAAAAACAAAAACATCATAATTAAAGAAGCCGACGAAAACGGCAAAAAACACGATCCTCAATTTTATTATCAACAATCATGGATATTATTGGCTCCCATAAAAAGCGGTGGGGGATCACGCACAAAATTTTTTGAGGCCATGGCCAGCAAACTACCAATAATTACCACCAAGCACGGCATGGAAGGAATCTCTGCCCAAAACAATATCCATGCTATCGTTTGCCAATACGACAAATTAACTCAAGAATCTATAAAACTTCTTAAAAACAAAAAAAGGAGACAAAAAATTGGATCCTTTGCCCACGACCTTACAAAAAAAGAATACTCCTGGGCAAAAAGCGCCAACCAGTTAAACCAAATTTATAAACAAATCACCAAACCAAAAACATGCGTAACAAAGTGAAGTCGCCCAAAGGGGGAAAACCTAAAACTCCAATTTTATCCATAATAATCCTTAACTACAACTCCAAAGATTATCTTTTTCAATGCCTAAAAAGCATCCATAAATCCATTCTCACCGATCCCATCGAAATCATCATCGTCGACAACGCCTCCACTGACAATTCTTTTTCTGTCGTAGGGGCGACCCTTGCGGTCGCCCGCAAAAACAAACAAATTATCCGCACTAAAATTATTCGCAACAAGCGAAACTTTGGTTTCTCAGCCGGCAATAATCTCGGTCTAAAAAAAACCAACCCCAAATCCAAATACGTCTTATTTCTTAATCCCGACACCAAAGTAAAACCAAACACTATACAAAAAATCATTAACTTTCTTAAAAAAAATCCAAAAGTCGATGCCGCCACTTGTAAAATAATTCTAGCCAAAACCAACCAGCTCCAACCCGAATGCCATCGCGGTTTTCCCACACCATGGCCATCTTTCTGTTATTTTACAGGTCTTTCAAAACTATTTCCCAAATCCAAAATCTTCTCCGGTTATTTCCTAGGCCATCTTAACAAAAACAAAACTCACCCCATCGAAGCTTGTGTTGGCGCTTTTTTAATAGTTAAACGAGAAATAGGGGATAGAATCAATTGGTGGAACGAAAAATATTTTATGTATGGTGAAGATCTGGATTTTTGCTATAAATTAAAAAAACACAATTTTTCTCTTTATTACTACCCTCATTGCCAAATCATTCACTATCAAGGCATCTCCTCGGGAATAAAAAACCAAACCAAAAAACTGACTAAAGCCTCTCGCCAAACCCGCCTCCGCTCCGCCAAAGCCTCCACTCAAGCCATGCGTCTTTTTTATCAAAAAAATTATTTCAATAATTACAATACCATCACCCGCTTTATGGTAAACTTCGGCATTAGCATTCTACAAACCCTCCGCACCCTCAAAGCCAAATATTTATAATTCCGACGGGATTGCCACGTCTCCGCCAACTGGCGGATCCTCGCAATGACAATAAATTTTGTTTAAAATTTAATTATTATTTATGCAACATATAGTCATCGACGCCAGACTTTACGGCACCAAACACACCGGCATTGGCCGTTATACCAAAAACCTACTAATTCATCTGACCAAACTGCCTGATTGCAAAAAATACCGTTTCACTCTAATAATCCACCAAAATCAACAAAAAGAAATTAAAAAAGATCTAAAAAACAATTTCAATCTAATAACAACAAGTATTCCCCACTATTCATTTGCAGAACAACTCAAACTTCCAGTTTTACTCTATAAACTAAAACCGGATCTGGTCCACTTTACCCACTTTAATAAACCAATATTTTATTTTGGCAAATCAGTTGTTACTATCCACGACTTAATCAAACACTTTTCCAAAGGCAAAAACACCACCACCAGAAATCCATTTCTTTATTGGCCCAAATATCTAGCCTACCTGTTAATCACAAACATGAATATAAAAAGCAATTTCATCATTGTCCCCAGCAATTTCTGGCGTCGGTATCTAATCAAAAATTTCAAAATTTCCTCATCAAAAATTATCACCACCCACGAAGCCATCGACCCAAACTTCACTGCTGTCATCCCGAGCGTAGTCGAGGGATCCCGTCGGAATCAAAATTATGCTATCTACACCGGTAACCTTTATCCTCACAAAAACATCAAAATAATCTTTCAAGCCCTCACCAAACTTCCAAATTTAAAACTCAAAATAATTTCTACCAAAAACATTTTTACTAAACGTGCCCAAAAACTGACTCAAAAACTAAACATATCAAAACAAGTCCAATTTTTGGGCCACATAAGTGATTCCAAATTCAAAAAAATATATCAAAATGCTCTATGTTTAATCCATCCATCTTTTATGGAAGGTTTCAGCCTTACCGGCCTAGAGGCCATGGCTTTATCTTGTCCTGTAATTTCCAGCAACTCCTCCTGCTTACCCGAAATCTATCAAAATTCTGTTTTATATTTCAATCCCAACAAAACCAATCAATTAATCACTCAAATAAAAAAACTCCAATCATCTCCCCGGCTTCGCCAGCAACTTATCAACAGGGGACACAAACAAATAACCAAATACTCCTGGGACCAATGCGCCCACCAAACCCTAAATTTTTATACCAAAATCTTAGGATAAATCATCCCACCACCATCAATCTTCAACCATTCCTACCTAATTTGCATCATTCAAACGAAATCTCCTTTCATACCAATCATCATCACGTTTAACACCAATACCAAAATATGTTCTATTAGGCATATCTGCAATCCTTCCATAAAGCTTCTGAGTAATTTCTCCATTGGAATCATACTTAGAAAGTTCAAGAGATCTACTATTTACACCACTTTCTCTTTCGTCCACAAAAACCCCTCTCCAAAAAAAACCGCCGCTCAATTCCTCACTAATTACATTCTCCAAACCAAAGGCACCCCAACATTCCACCAAATCTAACTCTTCCAAAAATCCAGAAGCATTCAACTGCAAGAAATCAGGAACAAGCTCAAACTCAGCATAAGAAAAATCATTTAAAAAAATTTCCCCTTCCTCAATTTCAGAAAGTTCTGCAAATTTACTCAACATTCCTCTAATTTCCTTCGTCTTACTTTTTAACAATCTGTCACCAAACTTTAACCGCTTATCTCCCTCTCTGTTCACAACAACCGGAATTTTTCTTTTTTCTCCACCCATATCACTTAGTATGTCCTATTTCCTTCCCAGTTTACAACAATACACCCAAACCTTAATACACCCAAAAACTTCGTAGGGACAGCCCTCTGTGGCTGTCCGCTTGCAAAAATTAAGCCCCAGCCGAATTCAAATTACATCTTCCATTCCTCAAACACTCAATCGCCACACCAGCCAAAATCGCCAACGACCATTTAACCTCAAAAAAATAATTTAGCAAAACACTCACAACCGCCACCCGCCCCACACTGCAAACCACACTCTCTTTACCCTCTTTTGATCCAGACATATTAAAATATATCATTAATGGTTTGAAAATTGAAAATTGCGAAGCAAAGCGAAGTCACCCGAAGGGGGAAAAATTGAAAATTTAAAAATTGCTCTTTTTTACGACTGGCTCAATCAATGGGGCGGAGCCGAAAGACTTTTGTTAGATATTATAAAAATTTTTCCCAATTCACCCCTTTTTACCTCAGTTTACGATTCCGACAAAACCAGTTGGCTACCAAAAGACACCAAAATCATCCCATCCTGCTTAAACAAATTCAAAATTTTTTCAAAAAATTCGCCTCTTTCACTTCTACTTCAGCCAATTGCCCTAGAACAGTTTGATTTTTCTAATTTTGACATTGTCATCTCTCTTTCCGGCATGCAGGGAAAATGCTTAATAACCCAACCCCAAACTCTTCACATAAACTACTGCCTTACACCCAACCGCTACCTTTATCAAAAAAATTTACCCCTAAATAATTTTTACAAAAAAATAGACCATATCTATTCTCAACGCCCCGATTATTACTTAACCACATCTAAGGCAGTCCAAAAACGTATCACTAAACATTTCAATCGCAACTCAACTGTTATATATCCTGGGATCAATCTTTCTTTATTCAAGCCCACAAAACACCACCTCAACCGCAATCTCTGTCATTCCGAGCGAAGTCGAGGAATCTCCCAACCTCTCAACTATTCAATTAATCAGAGGTCAAGAGATCCCTCCACTTCGGTCGGGATGACAAATAAACCTTATTTCTTAATTGTCTCCCGTCTTGTCAAGCACAAAAAAATTGACATAGTCATAAAAGCTTGCCAACAACTAAATGTTTCCCTAAAAATCGTTGGTACCGGCCGTCATCAAAATTATTACAAAAAACAAGCCAACAAAGATACCCGATTTCTTGGACTTGTATCTGACAAAAAACTCATCTATCTCTACCAAAACGCCACTGCCCTCATTTGCCCTCAACTTGAAGATTTTGGCCTTACCCCTCTCGAAGCCCAAGCCTGCGGCACTCCGGTTATCGCCTTTAACAAGGGCGGATTCAAAGAAACCATTGTCCCTAATAAAACCGGCATTTTATTTAATCATCAAAACACTTCATCTCTTGTTTCTGCCATTCACAAATTCCAACCAACCAGACTAAATCCCAAAAACTGTACTAAAAATGCCAAAAATTTCTCCCAACACCGTTTCATGCTAAACTTTAAAAAAGAAGTTATCACTCTATGGCAAAAACACAAAAAAACCCACACCACTATATAACTATTTTATGCGGAGGTACCGGCCCTCGTCTCTGGCCACTTTCGCGGGCTTCTCATCCCAAACAATTTTTAAAACTTTTTGGCAAAACCTCGTTACTTCGACAAACGCTTCAAAGATCACAAAAAATAGTCCCCAATAAAAATATTTTTATCACTACCAACAAAAAATATTTATCCCTTATCAAAAAAGAACTGCCAAAAAGTATCCCTGTAAAAAATATATTGGCAGAACCGCAAAAAAAGAACACTCTTATGGCCATGCTTTTTACCTCTTTTAGGATAAAACAACTTGACCCAAATGCAGTCATAACCTTTTTTCCTTCAGATCATTTTATTGACAAAATCGACAAATTCGTTAAAAACATCAAAGAATGTGCCCAAATTGCAATTGACTCAAACTCGATAGTAATCATCGGTATAAAACCAACCCGACCGGATCCATCTTACGGTTACGTTATTACAAAAAAATTCTTCTCAGAAAAAGTTAAGCCCGTTAACTCATTTATTGAAAAACCGGACCCTGTCAAAGCCCAAAAATTAATAAAAAAGAAAAATACATACTGGAACTCCGGCATTTACACCTTTACCCCAAAAACACTTTTTGAAGAAATAGAAAAATACCAACCACAATATTCTTTTAATCTAATCAAAGTTGACGTCGACAAAGCCTACAAACAATGTCCCAAACTATCAATTGATGTTGGTATCTCACAAAATTCAAAAAAACTGAAATTGATACCAGCTGATTTTGCCTGGAGTGACATTGGCGAATGGGAAACAATTTTTAATCAATCAATAAAAGACAAAGAAGACAACGCCAAACTAGACAAAGATACCACTTTCCTTACCATTGATTCACAAGGTTGTCTTTTAAAAAGTGACAAAAACAAATTAATCGGACTGGTAGGAATAAAAGACATAGCCGTCATAGACACCAAAGACGCATTGCTTATTTGTGATCTAAAAAAAGCTCTCAATGTCCGCGATTTGGTTGGAAAAATCGTCTCTACCAAAAAAACAATCAACTACTTCTTGAATAAAAAATGAAAAACAAAATCCGTTCAAGAAAAATTTTCTACCAACAACGAGTTTTTTTATTTAGAATCTTTAAAAGATTTCTCGATATTTTTGGATCAATCTTTTTGCTCATCCTATTTCTACCACTTCTCATTCCCATCATAATTTTAATAAAATTTTATTCCCCTGGTCCTATTTTTTTTCTTCAAAAAAGAGTAGGCAAAAAATCAAAAGAATTCCTGATGTACAAATTTCGAACCATGTACACCGGTGATAACGACAACAGGTTAAAACAATATCCAAAACTTTGGGAAAAATATAAAAAGCTAGACTGGAAATTACCTCTCCATGAGGATCCCAGAGTTACTCCGGTCGGTAAATTTTTAAGAACCTTAAGTCTTGACGAATTTCCCCAACTTATCAATATACTCAAAGATGAAATGTCTCTAGTTGGACCCCGAGCTTACAGAGAAAAAGAACTGCAGGAATATACTTCAAAATATCCAGAGACTAAAAAATTTATAAAAATCATAAGATCAACCAAACCGGGACTAACCGGCCTCTGGCAAACATCCGGTCGTAATCAACTTTCATTTAAGCAAAGGGCCAAAATGGATGCCAAATACATAAAGAACAGATCTTTTAGACAAGAAGTCTTTATAATACTAAAAACCCCATTTGTTATGCTTTCCCGATGGTAACTGGAAAATAAAACCTTACTAATATAAACTCTTTACTATGGATATTCCTAATCTAAACTCAAGCGATTCAATCAGCCCTACAAAAAATAACAAAAAAAAATTCTCTCAGTTCCTGCAAAAACTTAAATCCCTCAAGAGTAACAAAATTTTTCTAACCAGCCTATCAGTCTTTTTTGGTATATTTTTTACCATTCTTATTTTCTTGCTTTTTTTTGCTTATTTACCGGGAAAAAAGCTCTATGCTCAAATTCAATCGGTTAAATCAAAACAAGAATTTTTTAAACAACTAATTTCCAGCAAAGATCTTGGAAAAATTAAAAACGAACTGGATAATCTAAAAACTGACCTAGAAAATATAAATTCAAGTTACAAAAAATTAAAAACCTTTGGGGCTCTGCCTATAGTCAACAAATATTACAAAGATGGCAATGAATTATTAAAAATAGCCGGAAAAGGAATAGAAACAGGAAAAATCCTGGCAGAATCAATCGAACCATATCAAGATTTTTTAGGATTTAAGGGGGAAAGTACCGACTCGGCCAAAACTACCGAAGATAGAATTACCTTTTTGGTTGATTCCATAGAAGGCATAATTCCCAACCTTGATCAAATCGAAAAAAATCTTGATTCGATAAAACAATCGCTAGATAAAATCGATCCAAGTAGATACCCCGATGAATTTAAAGGCATAAAACTCAAGTCACTAATTTCAAAAAATCAACAAAATATCGACGAAATTCACCAACTGGTAAAAGACGGCAGACCAATTCTAGAAAAAATTTCATGGCTTCTTGGCAAAGATTCACCAAGAAATTATTTTCTTCTCTTTCAAAACGACGCTGAGCTTAGACCAAGCGGTGGTTTTTGGACAGCTTACGGCATCCTGGAAGTAGACAATGGAAAAATTACACCCAAAGTCTCAAGCGATATTTATAGCCTAGATGCCAAATTCCAAAGTACTATTCCGGCTCCCAGACCAATTAAGGACTATCATATCAATGTTCCGTATTGGAACTTAAGAGATATGAACATTTCGCCGGACTTCCCCACAGACGTAGAATTATTTTTAAAACACTATTCAGAAATTAGTAAAGAAAAATTCGATGCCGTAATTGCCATCGATACACAAGTTCTGGTTGATTTTGTTAAAGTGCTTGGCAGAGTCGGAGTACCAGGCTGGGGAAATTTCACCCCGGATCCAGACGACCGCTGTGACGGTTGTCCCCAAATCATTTATCAACTCGAATACATTGCCGGAAAACCAAGAAATTACCTGGAAACTGACAGAAAAGGTTTTTTGGGTCCATTGATGCACTCGCTTCTGGCCAACGCCATGGGTTCTCCCAAAGAAAAAATAGCCCCTCTGGCTCAGGCCATGCTAAACGATATCCACCAAAAACATATTCTATTTTATTTCCTTGACGAAAACATCCAAAAGGCGGCTCAGTCAGCCAATATTGCAGGAAAAATTAGTGACGTAAACGAAAATACCGATTACATTCATCTTAACGATTCCAACATGGCTTCAGCCAAAACTAATCTATTTATCGAACAAAAAATAAAACACGAAATAAACAGTAAAGACGGAAAAATAGAACACAAAATCAATATCACCTACAGCAACCCCACCAAGGCCTCCAATTGTAATCTGGAAAAAGGGGATTTGTGTCTCAATGCACCAAAATACAGAAATTGGTTTAGACTTTATACTTCCAAGGAAAGCCAACTAATAAAAATGACGGGGTCAGAAGTAGAACCTGTTGTCTATGAAGAATTAAATAAACAAGTTTTTGAAGGTTTTTATGGCGACAGATACCCACTTTATGCCGAGTCAAGCAACATTGTAAACATTCAATACACATCTTCAATCACTCCTTCGTCAGACTACCAATTATTTTTACAAAAACAACCGGGTACCAAGGCAATTCCTTATCAGCTTATAATCAATGGCCAAAAACAAGACGAATTTGATTGGATCGCCGACAAAACCATCAAACTCCCACTATAATAAACCTGTGTCCCGCTATTTCACCACCTTAGCCCTAGTCATCAAAAAACATACCCTCAAAGAATCAGATCTCCTTGTAACTCTATTAACCCCTCAGCACGGCAAAATAGTAGCCCTAGCCAAAGGAGCCAGAAGTATAAAAAGCCGTCGTCTTTCATCTTTGCAACTCGGAAATACCATCAAGGTCCAAATTTACAACAAAAATAACTACCGCTGGCTTTCAGAATCTCAAACCATAAGATCTTTTTTAAAAGATCCAAAAACTCTCATCCAATCAAACCTTCTCTTTTATTTTTTAGAAATTTTAAATCAACTGATAGCCGAAAACCAACAACTAGACAACATCTACCAAATCAGCCAAAACATAATCAAATCAATTCAAAATAATTCTTTTAACAAATTCGTCAAATACGAAATCGACTTCATAAATACGTTAGGTTTTGGTCTACCAAAAGAAATCACAATATCATATCAATCCAAAAACTACCGCCAGTGCCAGCAAGCCATAAAATCTTTTTTGGAATCTATCATCCAAAAACCCCTCACCAGTAACAAATTGTTTAATTAACACACTGTCATGTTTCTCAAACGCAAACCAATTCGTTTAAAAAATTACAATTACTCTCTTCCTTCATACTACTACATTACTGTTTGTACTCAAAAACACAGATGTTTTTTTACAGAATATAAATCATTAAAAAATATCGTTAAAAAAGAATGGGAACTAATTCCAAAACAATTTACAAATACAAAACTGGATGAATTTGTAGTTATGCCAAATCATTTACACGGAATCATTATTATAAAACCCAACCATCGGGCGACCGCAAGGGTCGCCCCTACATTAGGCAATATTATTGGATCATTCAAATCCCGATCTACAAATAAGTGGTTAAAATACATTGAAAAACACAAAATTAACACCATTGGTAAAATCTGGCAACGCAACTATTATGAACACATCATTCGCAATAAAACCAGTCTAAAAATAATCAAACAATATATTCAAGAAAACCCACTCAAATGGAAACACGATAAATTAAATCCTCACCACATCCGTAGGGGCGACCCTTGCGGTCGCCCGATCCAATGGTAACACCCCAATCCAATCGTAATATCCTCACCACATCCGTAGGGGCGACCCTTGCGGTCGCCCGATCCAATGG
>Ga0180015_1000060_pt1 | contig 29561 bp, 40 predicted proteins | sample KR13_S2_MetaG_FD_116508 | JGI IMG/M metagenome (GOLD analysis project Ga0180015, IMG submission 116508) | Groundwater microbial communities from the Olkiluoto Island deep subsurface site, Finland - KR13_S2_MetaG | ecosystem: Environmental > Aquatic > Deep subsurface > Groundwater | place...
AGTCAAAAAAAGGATCATAAATACATCATCTTAGCCACCAAAAAGGGTATCATCAAAAAAACACACATTAACCAATTCAAAAATATTCGCCAAAATGGACTTATAGCTATCAAGCTCGACCCAGACGATCAACTCTGTTGGGCACAAACTACCAACGGCAATAATCAAGTTTTTATGGTAACTCACAACGGCAAATGCATTCGTTTTGATGAAACCGACGCTAGACCAATGGGACGCCATACCAGGGGAGTAAGGGGAATCCTGCTCAAAGACTCCGACCACCTCGTCAGCATGGACACAATTCCACTAGAAGCTATTAAATCAAAAAACAGAAAAAAAGTTTACAGAGATATATTGGTTGTCACCGAAAACGGAATGGGTAAAAGAAGCAGTATCTATCTTTACCCAAAACAAAAAAGAGGGGGAGTCGGAGTAAAAGTAGCTAATTTATCCACAAGAACAGGCAAAATTGCAAAAGCTCAAGTTATCTCTCAAGACCATGAATCTGTCATCTTAATTTCTAAAAAAGCAGTAACCATTAAACTTCCTTTAAGAAACATTCCACAACTGGGCCGAAATACAAAAGGGGTAATCCTTATGCGTTTTAAAACCAAAAATGACCAAGTCTCAACCATGACAATTCTCCTCAAACCAACAGAAATGAAAAAAAAGCTCAATAAATAATTAATATTATAATGCCATAGCTTTTTGTTCTGTTAAATTGGCAATACAAAACATACACTGCTAATACATACAAAAACAAAAATTTTACCCTAAAACAAGGATAAACTAGATCATTCTTTTTATATTTTTTTTATCCTAAATTTTATCAAAAAAACTTATTTCAACACTCAACTATAGGATAATACAAATTTTTCCTATAGGTTATGCAAAATAAAACTACCAAACAACCGGTATTTTTAACTTAGTTTTTTATTTAAAAATTAAAAATTTATTTGTAAAGCAAACAGAGCAGGGAAGTCAAAAAAAATTCTATCTATTCCCGCTATGAAACTTATTGTGTACTTCCCTCAATCTTTTATCCGTTACATGTGTATAGATTTGAGTTGTTGCAATATTTTTATGACCCAATATCTCCTGAACTGATCGAATATCAGCTCCAGACCTCAAAAGGTCTGTAGCCATAGAATGCCGCAAAGTATGGGGAGTGGCATCAACTGGTAATTTGGCTTTTTTTACATATTTTTTTACCAATCTTTGTATAGACCGAGAAGTCAATCTATATGATTCATCGTCAGCTCCAAACTCATATTTTCCTGCATAACGAACAAACAAAGGTTTGTACTTATCTATTCTCGTTCTTAAATACCTATCAATCAAATTTGCTGCTTTCTTAGAAATAAAAACCACTCTCGCCCTTCCTCCCTTTCCAATTACTCCAAATTCACGACTCACAATATCAACATTACTTCTATTCAAAGCCACAAGCTCGGAAACCCGCAAACCAGTAGAAAAAAGTAACTCCAAAATAGCGCGATCACGCAAACCGCTTCTTGTCGATAAAATGGGCTGGTTCAAAAGTTTCTCTACTTGTTTAATATCCAAAAACTTCAACGATTCAGATTTCCTCTTAGGAACATCTAACTTTTCTGGTTGCAAAACTCGATAATCATTCTTAATCAACCACTTTAAAAAAGAACGCAACGCAATTATATAATATCCCTGGGTCACTATTTTCATTTCACCATTCCTACCTTTTTTTCTACTCAAATACAGTCTAAAACGCCGAACCTCTTCCATCCCAATATCATCAATTTCCAATTTATTAAGTTTTTTTTCTGCAAAAAGAAAAACACACAGTTCATCTAAGTAATGTTTATAATTCCTAATCGTCAATTGGGAACAATTTCTTTCAATTTCTAAATATTCCAAAAAACGCCTGACAAGGTCAGTTAAATTTCTATTCATGTTTTTATCATATCATTAATCATCACCAACTTATTAAAAATCGTTTCTAGGACCGCTAAGGAAGTCACAAATATTTTTAGCCTTAATTACCGTATTTTTTAACTACTTCTCTCAAAAATCAACTTTTCAAAAGCCCGGAGAAGTTATTTTAAGGCTAAAATCAATTTTTCAAACAAAAACTACAAACAGAGAACCAAACCTAAATTTTCATCATTCTGAATTTAATAAGTTTTAAATTGATTTTGGAAATTGTGATTTGTAATTTGTGATTTACGCAAAGTGTATCCTCTGCTTCATCATCTCAACCATAGTCGCAAAAGATACATTGTACGACATATAAAATTCTAGTGTCTATCCCTCAGAGGAGCACTATCAACAACAACCTTGCCATTCTGAACTTTCCGTCATTCTGAGCTTGTCGAAGAATCTCTTTCTTTTGTGATTTGTAATTTGTGATTTGATGCTTCCCCGCAATAGCGGAGCCTATCACTTCCACCCCACTCCTGCTTTTCCACAACAACTATATCATCCTATATCAAGTATACCTGATTTTTCCATTCTCAAGGCTAAGTTATATCAAAATATATCAACTGTGAAAAATTATAGGACATTTCGTGAAAACTACTCTATTGTTATAGGACAGTATATTATAAGACATTATTCACCCCACTTCCCTATTTTTGCCTATCCAACGGTTTTTTTAACTTCCCTAGCCTCAAATTCAAACAAAAATATCTCAACTTTTTAATCTTTATTTGAAAAAATTGAAAATTGGATTTTGAAAATTGAAAATTAATGATCCTCCTCCCCTTCTCTTACTCTCCCAAATATTTTATTTTTTTATAAAACTCTTTTTTGTGGTGTTTTTTGTCAGCGCTTATCAAATATATATTTTTTCTTTTAGCCAAAGCAATAAACAACGCATCGTAAGCCGCAATTTCAAACTTATTCATTAACTCAGATACAACAAAAAACAAATCAATATCCATGTCTACAATTTCACACCGCAAAGCAACAAAGCTAAGCAACGCAGCTTTTAATTCATCTCTTCTATACTTACCTACTCCAAAAAATAAAGCATTAATTAACTCTAAAAACAAAATTCTAGGAACAACAAAAGCAACTTTTCCTTTTTTATATCTATCCAACAAATCCCTTGCACTCAAAAAATCATCCTCTTCAACAAACCACTTGACCACAACAGAAGTATCAATTACTATTTTTTCCATTTCCCTACTCTTTCATCCCTCATTTTAGAAACATAACCAGAAACAGGAGAACCCTTAAAACTCTTTTTACCTTTGCGCAACTTATCTATAGAATCAATAGCCTCTTCTAAGCTTTTCATGGTACCAAAACCAGACTGTACTCTTTTATATTTTTCTGGAGTTAACGCTACAAACAAAACACTTTGATTGCGCATTACCCAAGCCTCTTCTTCCTTGGCCAATACATCTTCTAAAACCTTCATGTCTCTACGCAACATCGTAATAGAAACCATTTTTGGATTAAATTGTTGTATATTCATCATAAAAACATTATACACTCTCATATACACATTCGTCAACACTTTATCCCCACTTCGTCACCACTAACATTCCCAATACCAAAGCTACAAATACCCAAGCCAACCCCATCCATGTTTTTTTAAACAATCTTCCCCTTATCTCTGCTTGTAACAAGCCAAAAACAATATAAATAAAAGACACCAAATATATTGACCCTTTAAATATTCCCACAGGCCAAAACGAAAATATCAATGCTAATTCCCCCATCAGCAAAGCCGGAATCCACACATAAGCCAAACTCTTATTTTTCCCATCATCTGGTAATTCAATAGTTATTACCCAAAACTGATATGCATACAAAATACAAGACACCAAAGAAACAAAAAAAGCGTTCAAATAATAACTCATCCTAAAAGACAAAATACTATCAAACAGGAAAAAGGCGGTCAGTAACACCAATACCAAGCTAACAGTATAGGCAGTTCTGTAAAGAGGCACTGTTTTGTACCCAATGGCAACCAAAAAAATATTTTCTACCAAAAATATTGTATTAAGAATAAAACCAAAAAATAAAACCAAAAATACCCTAGAAAATAAAGAAAGTGATAATAAACCCAAAAATAAACTTAAACCAATTACAAAACCAGCCGGCAATAAAACCATCATCCATCTCAATCTCCAACTCTTATAACTCCAAACTTTCAAAGATAACCAATAAACAAAAATTGTCAATATAGAAAGTAAGGCCACACCAAAATAATGCCAGTTATAAGGCAAACTCAAAACCACAAAAAACAAAACACTTAAAAAAAAGGAAGAAAGAAAAAACCTTGTTTTTTTATTCATTTTTTATCCCCATAAATACATTAACCACATCTTCGTTTTCCTCTAATTCCTGCCTCAAATCTAATAGTTTATTTAACTTATTCTCATCCTCTAAAATCATTGGACTTTTACATTTCATTCCTATTCCATATCTTACAATCTCCCAACCCCTTTTTTCCATTTTCTCAACCAAATCAGATAAATCCACATAATTAACCACAACCAAATTTTTATAAAAATCAATTACACCTAAATCTATCAATTCCAATTTTTTCTTCTCAGTTAAATTCACCACTTCTATCTCCCCTATTTTGTCAAACAAATATAAAACCGAGCCACTCTCTCCCAAATTACCATCGTTAGATTTAAAAATAAACTTAACCTCTGCCAAAACTCTTATCCTGTTATCAGTCTCCACTTCAACTACCACCGGTACTCCAAAAGGTCCATAACCTTCAAGAAAAAAAGTTTTCAAATCCGACTTGCGATTCTCGAAATTTTCCAAAAGCCTAACAATATTACTTTTTGGCATATTAACTTTTTTAGCCCTATCTAGGGCAATTCTAAGATAAGGATTACTCCTCGAGTCGGTATTATTGCCACCTTGTCGTACGGCAACCAAAATCACCTTCGCCATTCTGGTAAAAATAGCACTTCTTTTTTTATCCTCTATTCCCTTTCTAACTCTTATGTTTGCCCACTTAGAATGACCTGACATAAAAACTTATATTATTTTTCATAACTCTCATATTCTATCAATTCAGAGAAATCTTTTCCTACTTCAAGCTCAAATTCCGATTCATCCAAAAAATTACTATAAACAAGCTGACAAGTGGGAAAAAATTTTCTCAGCAAATTAACGTAAACCATATTCACATCAATAGCCCCATGTTTCAAAAAACATTTATCTTGTAAATCCAAACCTGTTTCCACCCCTAAAACCAAATAACCCATCCAATTCAATCTTCTTGCCAAAAAACCAGCCAAACCATTTTCTCCACTCTTGTTGATTATCGAAATCCTCATATCACTAGACAATAATCTGTTATCAGCAAAATCACGACTCAACACCTTATCCCAAGGAAATATCTCAAAATCTTGACCCTCGGCAATTTCTTCTTTGACCAAAAATCCATCGTATTTCATTCTCAAACTAAGCATATTAAATAATCCAAAATTTTTCCACATAACCAGCCAATCGCCCCAATCATCAATTTTATCAACAAGAATATTTTTTCTGCCAAAAAATCCAAAGTTATAAAAAAAAACATCGTTCAAAAGATCCATTTTCCCTTCCTGTTTAAGCAGTCTCACTATTTTAGCTGACTGATACCAACCATAACCACCAGGAACCCACAAAGGCAGTTCTGGATCGAGCTTAAGCACGTTAAGCATCCTTCTATCCACCGACACAGATACCAAAGCAATCCCATTATCAGATAACACCGTAAACCTAAAATCATCTCTCCCATTCCACAAGCTCTTTCTATTCTTGCAGAACCATCCAAATGCCATCACCAACAATACAAACAGAATAATAAATATCCTTTTCTTTCTGTATTTCATCCTTCTGTTACTTTGTCATCCTGATCCGCCAGTTGGCGGAGAAGGATCTAGCGTTAGCGTTTACAACAAACAGCACTTTGTGCCTAGATTCTTCACTTCGTTCAGAATGACAGAATTATTTTTCACTTTTAACCTTTAATTTTTTTAATAAATTTTTCAACTCCTCAGCCATTTCTAATCTAAATTTAACAAATTTGTTACTAGTCGGATGCCTAAATGCTATATAAAAAGCGTGCAAAAAGGGTCTGTCTAACAATTCCAGGCTACCACCATACAATTTATCCCCTACCAAAGGCCATCCCAAATAACTAAAATGAACCCTGATTTGATGTGTTCTGCCTGTTTTTAAATTAACTTCAATCAAACTATATTTTTTCTTATCTTTCTCATAGCTTCCCAATAATCTAAACCTTGTCCACGCTTCCTTACCATTCACTCCCACCGCCCACTTTGCAAAAACATAGGTGCTTCTTTCTATAGGAGCAAAAATCTCACCCTCAAAAGGCAAATCTCCTTCTATTAAAGCAATATATCTTTTTTCAATCTCTCTACCCTTAAACTGCATTTTAAGATTTGCCAAAACATTTTTATTTTTAGCCACGAGCAATATTCCAGAAGTATTCTTATCAAGCCTATGGACCACACCACCTCTGTTTAACTTCTTGCTCCAATCAAAATTTTGTCTCAACCAATCCTCGACTGTCGGATTCTTTTCATTTTCCCTATCCCTAGTAGACACTACACCCCTACTTTTATTTAAAACCAACAAATTTTTATCTTCGTAAATTATTTCCATATCTTTCATACACAAAATATAACAAACCAGCAAAAATCAACCAATCGGCTATATTATTATAGATCCCCATATTGCCCAAATTCCAATAATCTCTGACAAAAGAAAATCGCAATCGATCCAACAAGTTAATGGTAGCCCCAACCAAAACTAACTCCAACCCCTTACTTCCATTTTTTTTATAGAAACCAACAAAAAAAATCACAAAACACAAAGAAATAATTAGTCCTTTTTCTCCCCCAATCCCAAAACTAACACCACTGTTTTTGGTAACATCCAAATAAACAGCTAAAAACTCGTGTACAGCAAAAAACAAAAAACCAAACACAAGCCAGAACAATCCACCTCTGGAAAAAATATCCAATTTACATCCTTTCTTTTTCACACTTGATACAAAACGTCGCCTCCGGTTTAATAGCCAAACGATCTGTATCTATCATTTTGGCGCATCCTTCACATATGCCATATTTACCTATTCTCAACCTACTCAAGGCTTTTCTAAATTGAATCATTTGCTTTAACAAAAACTTGACCTTTACTTCAGATTCAAAATGACCCAATTGCTCGTCAAGGTCCTCTTCCAGTGAATTGTTAGAAGTTCTACTTTCGTCTCTAAAAGGATCATCCTTTTCCATTTCATCCTTTCTCTTTCTTAGCTTTTCAATCTCCTTTTCCAAAAATTTCTTAATCGGTGATAACAAAACAACAGGAAATTTGACTATATCCAACCTATTTTTTTTATTTTTCCTTTTATTTCCCATCTTCCTTTTTCTTCAAAACTAATAAGCTTCCTGCAACATCCCCAAGAATAAACAAACCAAGCAAAGAAATCAAGAAAAAAACTAAACCTAGAATTAGCAATTTACTTGGAAACAAACCTAAAATAACCAAAAACAAAAACAGCAAAGAAGTAAGCATATTGGAAAAGAGAAACAAAAACCCCTTTTTTCCACTCTTATACCAATAAAACGACCTATACTTGCTCCCCCAAAACAAAGTCAACATAAAGGTTAACAACAAAATCAATAAATAATAAAACTCCTCTTTGTTAAACCCAAAAATACAGTTAACCAACAAAAACAGAAAAAAACAAAAAATTACCGTTGGAGTAATATCCTCTAACACATTCCAAACTTTCCAACCAACTCGCCAACAAAAAACAAATACACCCAACAACACAAAGAAATAAGACCCAATGTAGCTAAAACCGGGATTCTTAATAAAAGAAAACCAATCCAAAATACTCTCATTCCACACACCCCAATTCAAAAACCCATAAAACATCCTGCCACCAAAAAAGAAAAACAATACACATAACCAAGAAAACTCAACAATCTTCATCTCATCATAATCGTCTTTCAAATTCCTCCAAACCAAATACAAAAACAAAAACATTATTATTATTTTTAATAACAAACTCAACATAATCACTGTCATATTTTACCAGCTACTTTAAAGCAATATCACCAAATGAGATAATAATTATACTTCAAAAACAATTTTTTGCCGAGGTGGCGGAATTGGTATACGCGTAGGTCTCAAAAACCTATGAACATTATGTTCGTGAGGGTTCGATTCCCTCCCTCGGCACTAATCCTCTATCGTCTGCTTTTCCATATCAAAAAAACTTACCTGTTTACCATTAAAATACAAACTCGTCTCCCCCACTGCCCCATTTCTATGTTTGGAAATAGTACACATCACCTTCTCTCTAATTTCTTCATCATCCCGATGCAAAAACATAACTACATCAGCATCCTGTTCAATACTTCCAGATTCCCTTAAATCGGACAACCTGGGCCTCCCTCCTCTTGCTTCCATAGCCCTGCTAAGCTGTGCCGCTGCCAATATAGGTACTTTCAACTCTCTGGCTAAATTTTTTAAACCCTGTGAAATCTCCGACACTTCTTGCACACGATTATCTCTACTAAAACCATGCATTAGTTGCAAAGAATCAACAAAAATAAACTTAATATTTTTTTCCGCCTGTAACCTCCTAGCCCTCGTTCTAATTTCTGTTACAGTCAAACCAGGTGTATCGTCTATATACAAGGGAGCCTCTGCCAAAATACCCATAGCTTCCGATAAAGAATTAAAATCATGATCGTTTAATTGGCCGGTTTTTAATTTCCAAGCGTCTATCAAACCCTGCCTTACCAGTAGTCTATCCACCAACTCTTCTTTACTCATCTCTAGGGAAAATATACAAGTTGGAATCTTCTCCTCTACCGACACGTGTCTAGCAACGTTTAACCCAAAAGCAGTTTTTCCAACACCAGGTCTAGCCGCCAATATCAACAAATTACTATCTTGCATTCCAGCCAACATTTTATCCAAAACACTAAAACCACAAGGAACTCCCCTAAGCCCGCTTCCCAACTTTTGCAACTCATCCAATCTATCGAAACTGGCAGTTAATATATCTCTTATAGAATGGGGATCGTTTCTAAGATGACTTTTACTCAAAGTAAAAATCTCTTGTTCTGCCATATCAAGCATTTCTTCAGATCCAATAGTCTCGTCAAAGGCTTTTTCGCTTATTCTTGCCGCCGTAGAAATAAGTTCCCTTTTGGCCGACAGGGACTTAATAATTTTTCCGTAACTTTCCACATTTGCCGCCGTTGGAACATCATTGGCCAATTTTGTCAAAAATGCTTTTCCTCCAATCTTCGATAATATTTTCCTCTCTCTTAATTTTTCCGATACAGTTACAATATCAATCGGCGACCTGTCTTCATATAATCCCAACATCGCCTCGTATATATCAGAATGCCTCGAATCATAAAAATGTTCTGGTTTTAAAAAATCAGATACCAATAAAATCGCATCATTATCAATCAAAATAGACCCCAAAACAGACAATTCCACTTCTTTAGAATTCGGTGGCACTCTCAACTTATCTACCATAACCTATTCTAGCACCACCACTTCCATTCCATCAGGCAACTCAATTCTACTCCCTATTTTCAAACTTTCTTCCTTACTTTTTCCCTCTACATCCAACAAATCCAAAAAACTTTCTAACGCACCATCATCATTTTCATAACCCATCGGCACTAAATAACTAATTCCCCATTTTCTTGCCCATTCCAACAACTTCTTAATATATTTCAAATCTCCATCAGCCAAAGAAAACAATAATACATCTACATCCAAATCAGCAATTCTGTTAATCTCCCTTTCAGCCAAAGCCTCTTTTATTCCTTCAAAATAACAAACATTAATTCCGTCAAGACTAATCAAATAAACAACTCCATCTCCACATTTAATCCCCACCACCTCATTTCCATTTCTCTCATATTCACCGGGTCCACAAATAAATAAATTTTCTTCGTTAGCCAAAAACTGATCCCCCCCTACAACTATTCCGTTTTTAAACTCACCCACATCATTCAATCCAGCGGGTTTCAATAAAACCTTTCCTTTTTTACTTTTTAACACAAACACTTTATTTTTTAAATATTTTATTTCCATACATACAAAACAAATTTCTAATTACACTCATATCATGATATCATGTACCTTACATATGCTAAAAGAGTTACTACTAGCCATCTTGCTTGGGAGTGTCATAGGTTTTGCCGTTACGGGGGGAATCTGGAATTTCAAAAACAAAACAAACAAAGACACAGTTCGCCCCACCCCTGCAACAAACCAAACATCTCCAGCCATATCACAATCCAACAACACTCCCACCCCAAAAAGCACTCACTTTCTTGATATAAACAATCCAGAAAACGAATCTGTCACCAACAAAGGAAAAACAACTCTCTCCGGAAAAACTACTCCAAACAGTATTATTGCCATAAAATCCACCATTGATTCATTTTTTACAACCGCCGATAAAGATGGCAACTTTTCTCAAAACATAGAACTGGAAGGAGGTATTAATTTAATTCAAACAAGTTCCATAGATTCAAATGAAAACCAAGTCGATGCAGAAGTCATAATTACTTATTCTACCGCTAAATTTTAATGAACAAAAAAATATTAGTTCTTCCATTAATACTAAGCATCTTTCTAGTTACTAAACCCGTTTCTTGTGTCATTTTTGCTCAAGATGTCAGTGGCACAAACGAATCTACCACCTCGGAAGAAATTGAAAAAATTCGCAAAAGCGTTCAGGAAAAGGTCCAAGAAAAGTTAAAAGATATCGTTGAAGTAAAAACAACTCAAAAAGCTTGGATTGGTACTATTTCAAAAATTGAAGATAATGATATAACCATCAAAAACGACGATCAAGAAAAAACATTAACTTGCACCGACGATACAGTTTTTATCGATCTTAACAGAAATCAAATAAGTATTGATAAACTTAAGGGAGACCAAATTGTTCTGGGAATGGGCTACTCACAAAACGATCAACCCAATGTTCTCGATACAAAAAGACTTATCATTTCACAAAATAGTCTCGATGAAATGCGCAGTCATATAATTCTGGGAAAAATCACCGATGTTTCCCAAAGTTCACCGGTGTTTACAATTACATCGATAAAAGACAAGAATTCTCAATTCCAAATAAAATATGATTCAAAAAAAGTCAAGCAGGAAGAACTAAAGACAGATCAAAAAATAATCGTCATTCTTAAATCAGACCCAAAAAACAACAACGATTATACTCTAATAGATTACAAAGTTTTTTTAAATCTAACCCCAACTCTTTCAGAACCCAAAACCACAGTTACCGAAACACCTGCTACAGACTAAATTTTCCTTCATTTGCTTTTTGCTAACTAATTATATATACTCACCCAAGATGACAAACAAAAGCAAACTAAGCCATCATCACCGCCCTGTTTAATCCGGCGGGTCTTTGCTTGTCAAAAAATTCAATCCCGCCAAGCGGGATTTTTTTAGTTTCACCCACCGTCATCCTGAGCGTAGCCGAAGGATCTAGCGAGTAAAACGAGCGTTTAAAATTTATTAGTTTAAAATTAAATTAGAAATTTAGTTTTTTTTAGAAATTGAGATTTGTAAATTAAAAATCAAAATGGTGAGACGTAATAAATTTGACTTTCAAATTTAAACGTCTCTACCACGTTTAAATTGTTCTACAATTTATTACGTGGTGGTATTAGCTCAATCGGTTAGAGCATTCGCCTGTGAAGCGAAAGGTTGCCGGTTCAACTCCGGTATACCACCCCATGAAAAACAAAAAAACAAAATTACAAAATCTAAAAGGTTTTCGGGATTTTTTGCCCCAACAAATGTTGGTTAGAAACTATGTCAAGGGTGTATTTATAAAAGTTTTTACTGATTTTGGATTCGAACCTCTAAAAACCCCAACACTAGAATACGCTTCTACCCTGCTTGGTAAATATGGAAAAAATACTGACAAACTTGTTTATACCTTTAAAGACAAAGGAGATCGCCAAATAGCCCTACGCTACGACTTAACAGTCCCCGTCTCAAAGGTTTTGGCAATTTACAAAAACCAAATTACTCTTCCATTCAAACGATATCAAATCCAACCGGTCTGGCGAGCTGAAAAACCCCAACTTGGTCGTTATCGCGAAATTGAACAATGCGATATAGACATTTTCGGGCCAAAATCCCCTATTAACGATGCTGAGATAATCGCCATTATCTACAATATCTTACAAAAACTTAACTTCAAAAAATTCTCAATTCGCATCAACAGCCGTCAAGTTTTATATCAACTACTCAACTCAATCGATATCAAAAATGACCAAAATCCAATACTTCAATCTCTTGATAAACTCCAAAAATTAGGTAAAAAAAGAGTAACAGAAGAACTCATTAAAAAAGGTTTAAACAAATCTAAAATTATTAAAATCTTTAATCAACTTCTCGTCACTAAACCAGATCAATATCTAAATTTAGTTTTCAAAAAACTTAACCAATTAGATATACCAAAAAATGCTTACATCTTTGATCCAACCATGGTCAGGGGCCTTGATTACTACACTGGCCCAATTTTTGAAACATATGTAAAAAAACCAACCATAGGCTCCATTACCGGCGGTGGTCGTTATGACAATTTAATTTCGCAATTAGGCGGACCAAATATTCCAGCGGTGGGTACCACAATCGGATTAGACCGCATAGTTGATTGTATATTAGACCAAAACCTTCTCCCTCAACTACCAACTACAACCACTAAAATCTTAGTAGCCAATTTCGATCCAAAATTAGAACCCAAAACGGTCAACCTGGCTAATTTTTTACGCAAGAGCAAAATCCCCACTCTACTCTATCCTTATCAAGACAAACTAAGTAAACAAATTAAATACGCCGGTAAAAAGGGAATTCCTTATATTGCCATTCTCGGTCCTGATGAAATCAAAAACAATACTGTTACTGTCAAAAATCTCAACACCCGCACTCAACAAACTATTTCAAAAGAAAAACTAATAAAACTATTAATTTAGTTAGTAATGCATAATTAGTAACTAATGCGGTATAATTCCCTTTATGAAACAAGGAATACATCCAAAATATTATTCAGACTGCAAGGTAACTTGCACCTGTGGCAACACATTTGTCACTGGTTCAACTTTAAAAGAAATCAAAGTTGAAATATGCTCTAATTGTCATCCGTTTTTTACCGGAAAACAAACATTTGCTGACACCAAGGGAAGAATTGAAAAATTCCTAGAAAAAGTAGAAAAAGGCAAAAAATACAAAAAATAACGTGCCTACTATCGATACTAACATCGCCATTCTTGAATTTCGTCCTGGCGCCGGAGGCGACGAAGCCACTATCTGGACCCAAGATTTAATAAGAATATACACCCGTTATGCCAACAAAACCGGCTGGAAAATCAATCAAATTGACACAAACATCATCAAGATAACTGGTTTTGATGTCTTCAACCAACTTAAACATGAAATCGGTACCCACAGGGTCCAAAGAATACCAACAACAGAAAAACGGGGCCGTATCCACACTTCAACCGCCACAGTAGCAGTCCTCCCCATGGTAAGTTCCAAAGACATAAAATTAAACCTTTCTGATGTAGAGATCACCGCTTGCCGTGCCGGTGGTGCCGGAGGACAAAATGTCAACAAAGTATCAACTGCAGTAAGACTCACCCATAAACCAACCGGAATCACCTTTTCAGTTCGCCAGGAACGCTCTCAGCAACAAAACAGAGAAATTGCACTAAAATTACTAGCCACCCGTTTATGGCAAATTGAGGAAGACAAAAAACAAGGCAAAATTTCTTCTGCCAGATCAGGTATTGGTCAAGCTATGCGAGCCGAAAAAATCCGCACCTACAACTACGCCAGAAACCAAGTCAAAGACCATCGAATCAATAAATCTTTTAATCTCGAAAAAATCCTTTCTGGTGATCTCACTGACCTATTACTCGAATTAACCGTTTTAGACACAAAAAACTAACTACAATCTGTCATTTCTTTGTCAACTTCACATCAAATATCCTCTCTTCCCCGTCTCTCCATACTTTTATCTTCACAGTATCACCTATTTTTTTACTATTTATAATATTAACCAAGCTGGTTTTTTCATCTTCATCGTCTAATTTCTTGCCATCAATCTCAACGATAATATCTTCAACTTCAATTCCACCTTTTTCAGCCGGACTTCCTTCCAACACCTCTTGTACATAAACCCCCTGCGGAACCTCATTTAGCAAAGCAGCTTTTTTCGAAATTACTCTATAAACTACCCCTAAATATGGCCTATCAAATTCTCCCGTACTTTTAAAATTATCCACCGAAGCTTTAATAAGATTAATCGGCAAAGCAAAGCCAATATTTTCTGCCATTTGAGACACCGCTACATTTACTCCAATAACTTGCCCAGAAGAATTGAGTAAAGGTCCGCCAGAATTACCCGGATTAATGGCTGCATCAGTCTGGATCACATTATCAAGCTTTTCCGAACCCTCAAAAGACGATTCAGCCACAATTCCCCTGCCAAGACCAGAAACCACTCCAGTCGTTACTGTTGATCTGAATTCACCCAAGGCAGTTCCAATTGCAATGACAGTTTGGCCTACCTTAAGTCTATCCGAATCTCCCATCTCAACCGGCTCCAAATCACTCTTGTCAACTTTTAAAATCGCCAAATCAGTTACAGGATCTCTGTAAATATTTTTCACACTCAATACCTCGTCGTCACTAGTAATTACCTTATACTCTGCACCTATTTCCGAAACTACATGCTTATTAGTTACAATTAATCCTTCCCGTGCTATCACAAAACCGGTTCCAATATCCTGTTCGGTTTTTTCCTCTTTCTTTTGTGGCACTTCTGGTGAAAGCCCAAAAAAATCACCCCAAAAATCCAAAGCCTTGGTTCTACTAATAGAAACCGTCACAACACTAGGTCCAACCTTTTCAACAACCTTGGTAACTATCGACTCTTCTTTTACAATCTCCCGGTCCATTATTGTCAACGAACCACCATCCATACTTCTTTCTCCAAAAATCTTATCTAAAAATTCAAATCTATTAATTCTGTCAAAAACCGCACCACCAACAACAGAACCCATCAAAACTACTCCTACTCCTACACCAATCAAAAAAACCTTAAATTTATTATTACTTTTTTTCCTCATTTCTTGTTTGCGATTTGTTTGTAAATTAAAAAGTTGCAAATTGTTTGTAATTTGTGTGATTGGTTATTGGTTATTGTTTATGAATCATTTAATAATGATTCATAAACCTTTTCATAAGCAGGATCATTATCTTCATAATTCCATTCTATTTCCGCATCGGGACTTACTCCTTCTCCATGGATATTTTTACCCCCAGGAAGCAACCACTTGGCTATAGTTATATGTAAACCACTACCATCCTCAAATTCATCTGGTCTTTGAACGGTTCCTTTACCAAAACTTTTTTCTCCCAAAAGTTTCGCCCTCTTGTACTCTTGTAAACAACCGGCCAAAATCTCCGCCGCCGAAGCACTACCACCATTTATCAAAACAACCATTTTATCATCCAACATTCTTCCTTTTGATCTGTCAACCTTATAAACATCAGTCGTACCATCAGATGACTCTTGTTTAACCACCACTCCTTCCTTCAAAAAATCAGATGCCACCATCACACTAGCCTCCAAAAAACCTCCAGGGTTATTTCTCAAATCCAGCACAATCCCAGCCAGCTCACCTCTTTGCTTAACTTCAAGCAATTCTTTCATAATTTCATCCCACTCCTCGTAAAGTCTCTCTGTAAACTTATACAACTTAATCCACCCAATTTTTTTTCCATCTTTTTCTTTTATTTCAAGCTCAACACTAGAAACTACTATATTATCCCTCTTCAAGGCCACATCAAAGGGCTTATCCTCACCTTCTCTGTAAATGTTCAACACCACTTCACTACCAATCTCACCCCTAATCAGTTCAACCGCCTCGTCTAAGCTAATCCCAACCGTGTCCTTGTCAATATTTTTCCTCTTGTCAATAATTTTCAAAATCAAGTCCCCCGCTCTTAAACCAGCCTTATCGGCCGGTGTCTTAGCCAACGGCGCTATCACTGCCAAAGTTTTCTCTTTATAACCCAAAGAAATACCAACTCCGCCAAATTCACCCGCCAAATTTTCCCTATTAGCTTTATTATCACTCGGGGGCAAAAACACAGTGTAAGGATCGTCCAAAGAATCAACTAATCCAGAAATAGCTCCATAAGACATTTTTTTATCATCAATGTTTTCCTTTTCTAAATAATCTTCCTTAAGTCTCCCTCTAACCTTCCACATCAAAGACAAATCCATCGGATTTCCCTCTCCCAATACTTCTACACTCCTTTGTCCTAATTTAAAACTGACACAAGACACAAAAACCATCAAAAAAGACAGTAAGGCTATGTTTCTTATTCTTTTCATCAATCCTCTATTCTACAACAAACAAAAGTCTTTTTGTCTCCGAATTAAGTAAAACTCTATATCTTTTTTTTTCATCTAAAACCGATTTTAATCCTTTAAAAGAATAATCGGTTATTTTTAAAACAGGCAATCTAAATTCAAGATCCGCTTCAGTTGCTACACTATCACCCACCAAAACAATCCCATTTATCCCCAAAACTTCCGCCTTTGTCACAAAGGCCTGATCCAAAAATTTTGTAAAAACAATTTCCCCATTCATACCTTCTTCCAAATCCCTTGTCTTTTCCAGACAAAATAATGATATATTTCCCCATGTTTTACCGGAAAAAATACAAATACCCTTAAGTTCCCATGCTTCAAATTCCAACGTTATTTCCCCATCGGACACATTAGAAACCCTAGCTTTAATCGGTGATAACAGTTTACTCTTTTCGTCTAATTTAATTTTTACTTTCAGATTACAAAACTCGTCCACATCCATCAGTTCCCCACCAACCGGAGACAGTAACCTCTTTTTGAAAAATTTTCCCTTTTTCAACAACAATTCACCTTTTTTGATCTCTTTACCTTTCAACGCCAGCAATTCATTCCGAATTTCTCCACCAAACCAACCGGACAACCATTCGTCTGACAAAACCTCCCTCAATTCCACCTTTTTAGATCTAGCCAAAACATCTTCCCTGTCAACCATATCACCTTTTTTACCAAAAGCTCATAAACAGAAGCAGAAAATTTTAAACACCATTCTGCCAAAACCTTATCTAATTCTAATTCTTTACCCATCAATATTAATTGTAACAAGTTACAGCAAACACTACCCGTTTAATTTTACTTATTCCGACTTCACCACAAAAGGCAATAAGGCTAAATGACGCGCCCTCTTTACCGCCCTAGTCAAATGCTTTTGATGTTTAGCACAAACCGCAGTTATGCTTCTAGATAAAATTCTAGCCCTAGGCGACAAAAAATCTTTCAATAACTCATATTCCTCCCAACTAATTTTACTTTTGTCCTTACAAAAAGGACACTCTTTGGCTCGTGCCCTTTTTCTAATTTTCTTTTTTACTTTTCTCATAATATTTATTAAAACGGCATGTCCTCACTACTTTCCGTTTCTTTTTTGGTTTTACCAACTTTAACAGATGAAACTTTCTCTTTGTTTTTAGGCTCATCAATAGAAACATCATCGATGTTACCAAGATCATCGGGAATAACTATGTCCTCAACCTGTCCAGAAGTAACATCGTCTACTGGGGAAAAACTATCACCAAATTGAGCTTTTTGAGAATTATTCTTGGATGTCAACAAAATCATATCATCAATAATAATCTCCGACACTTGTTTCCTTTCTCCTTCCTGATTTGTCCATTCTCGATATTGCAATCTGCCAGCTACAAAAACTCTAGTCCCTTTTGCAAGCAACTGAGAACACAATTCTGCTAATTTATTCCAAGCAACAATCCGATGAAATTGGGCATCTTCCTTTTTTTCACCTTGTTTTGTAGTCCAACTTCGATTAGTTGCCAAACCAAAAGAAACAACTGCCATTCCTCCAGGTGTATATCTCAACTCTGGATCCCTGGTTAAGTTACCAATTAACATTACTCTATTTAGACATCTGCTAGCCATCTTTTTATTTCCTTTAAATTTTTAAAATTAAATAACGAATAATTTTCTTCTCTCTGTTTAAAAAAACGTTAAATGCATCAAAACTCTTTTTTTTGTCCAACAAAAATCGCATAACCCAAAACCCGGCCCTATTAAAACCGTTTATTTCGTAGGCCAGTTCTTTTGTACCCATACTTTCGGGTTTATCAAAAGTAATACCAAATCCTTTACCAAAAAACTTAATCCCGTCAAAAACACTCTCACAATCCTCTGTTTTAAAACTGGGATCAAGTTCAAAAATCAATCGATATGTCCACTTTTCTTTTGCCATAAACTAATTAAGTTCTTCGGAATTTACTTTCCAATTCAACAATTTCTTTTTAATATTTTTTTTAATTAACTTTTATATTCTACCAAATCTTTTAACTTTTTCCACAAGTAAAATTAACCAACTCTTTTAATTCTATACTTTTCACCCGCATCTTCAACCACAAAACCTTTTTTCTTAATTAAATCTCTTAATCTATCTGCCTCTTTCCAGTTTTGCGCCAATCTAAACTCCTCTCTGTCTTTAATCATTTTTTTTATCTCTTCAGGCACACTCTCAATACCTCTTTCTCCTACAGAAACCAAATTCAATCCCAAAACCCTATCAAAATCCATCAAAGTCACTAGTCTATCACCCAAACTTACACTCTCATCCTTCACCATCTTCCACACTATAGCCATTGCCTCTGGCATAGCCAAATCATCGCTCAGTTTCTCTATAAATAACTTTTTATATTTTTCATTTATTTTTATTTTTGCCCTACTTTTCACTTTCCTGCTTTCAACTTTCGATTTTTTAACAAAATCTCTCAACTTTTCTAAACCATTCTTTGCGGCTTTTAATGATTCAATAGAAAAAATCAATCCTTTTCTGTAATGACTCATCAAAACCAAATATCTTAATGCCAAGAGATCAAAACCTTGTTTAACCAAATCTTGTACCGTATATCCACCACCACCAGATTTGCTCATTTTCCCTTTTTTTAAACTCAACCAAGCATTATGCATCCAATAATTAGCAGTCATTTTTCCAAAAGCACCATAACCTTGAGCAATTTCGTTAGTGTGATGAACCGGAATATGCTCCATTCCACCGGTATGAATATCAAAAAGCTCACCTAAATATTTCGTCGACATAGCCGTACACTCAATATGCCAACCAGGAAACCCCTGTCCCCACGGACTATCCCATTTCATAATATGATCAGGTTGGTTGGTTACCCAAAGCAAAAAATCCCACTCATGCTTCTTTCCCTTATCAACTTCAACCCTGTTACCCATATCTAATTTTTCAAGTTTCAAGTTGGCAAACTTGGCATAATCTTTAAATTTTTCCGTATCAAACACTAACCCAGTTTTTGTTTTATAAGAAAAACCATTTTTTTCGATTCGTTTGGCCAATCTAATTTGTTCTTCTATATGTTCCGTAGCTCTACAAAATACATCTGGTTTCTCTATATTCAATAATTCCAAGCTCTCCATAAACTGCTTCTCGTACTTTTTGGCAATCTCCCACACTGTTAGTCCTTCTCTTTTTGCTCCCTTTTCCATTTTGTCTTCCCCCGTATCATTATCAGAAGTCAAATGCCCTACATCGGTAATATTCATTACCCATTTTGTTTCATAGCCAATGTACTTCAACACCCAATTCAACACATCCCAACTCAAAAAAGCATACATATTGCCAATGTGCTGATCCCAATAAACAGTCGGTCCACAACTATAAATCCCAACCTTCCCCTTTCTTATGGTCCTTAATTCTTCTTTCCTTCTACTGGCCGTATTATAAACCCTCATCTTCATAATCCTATTATATCCCAAAATTCCTCACTCCCCCTTCTTGCTAAACTCCCCTGTCGCCGTCATTTCCTCTGCACTTGGCTTCTTACCCCTAGCAAATGCACCACCACGTTTTTTCCTTTTCTTATGTTGTGGTGTTTCATCATCAACTACCGTCATTTGCTCAGCTCTCTCTCGTTTTTTTCTCTCCTTTAACTCTTCTTCACGCCTTCTCTCATCTTCCTCTTCATTTTCTCTTTTTCTTCTAACCTCTTCCATTTCTTTCTCCACATCACGCCCTAATCCCATCGCCTGCCTCAATTCTGCCATTTCTTGCCTTTTTTTCATCTCATCCTCCACCTGTTTTTCATTCATTTCACCTTTACTCATCTCTACTAAATCAGGAAACAAATCAATACCACTGCCACCATCACTATTTTTATCTTTTTTCTCATCAACACCAACAGCTTTTTTTACTTCTCCTTTTAACTGCTCTCCCAACTCATTTCCGATACTTCCCAGCCCTTCTAATACCTGCTTAGAAATCTTTTTTACCACAACCTATTCTACCTTACCCAAATCTTCTTTCTTTCTAGTTATCTAGTTATCTAACTCTTCCATATTTTAAGCTCTTTAACTTTCTCAAAATCCTTAATATTTAAAGTAGCTAATTTTGCCTTATTCTCAATACAACACGCCGCAATCAAAGCGTCAAAACCTTTGCATTGTCCACATCGAATTAACTCACCAGTTTTTTTAGCAATCTTTTCATCAATTTCAATCCTTTTAAAAGGTTTTATTTTTTGTATAACAGTTCTTTTATTAATCACACTGTTCATCGACTCGCCTGCCCACAGTTCACTAATCACAATTACCGGAACATATAAAAATATCTTTTCATTTTCAGCCAATGTTGCCAATCTTGCCAAAAACACACTTCCTTTTCTTATCTCTTCGATCAAAACTGACGTATCTAAAACAACTTTTACCATTCTGGAAACCTCTTTTTATTAAAGTCCTTTCTAACTTGCTCTAAATCACTCCAATCAGATTTAGCTAAAATTTTATCCCATTTCTTTAAATTCTTCTTATACTTTCCCCAATCAAACTGTTTCTTTTTCTTTTTTTTACCACGGCTACCACTTCATCTTTATAAGTTATATCAAAAACCTGTCCCTCTCTTACAGCCAACAACATATTAAAAAAATCGTTTCTAGCCTGACTGGCACCTATCCTTATCGCTTTCATATTCTCATTGTACAACTTGTACAATCATATTGTCAAATTCAAGTTTGTCTTGTTTATAGTTTGTATGATTGGCTATTGTTTGAAAATTGTGGTTTGTGATTTGGAAATTTAAAAATCACATATTTTTACGTCCATTCATAGCTCTGCTCAAAGTTGCTTCATCCGCATATTCCAAATCCGCACCAACAGGCAATCCCGATCCTATTCTGGTTATTTTAACCATATCATCTTCAATATCAAGCTTCTCAATCCTATTTTTAATATATAAAGCCGTCGCCTCTCCTTCCATTGTCAAACTTGTAGCAATCAAAACCTCTATTTTATCCAAAGTTTCCAGATTCCTAACTCTTTCTAATAATTCAAAAATTTTTATATCTTCTGGTCCTACGTGTTCAAGCGGATTAATCACTCCGCCCAAAACATGATAAACCCCCTTAAATACACCCATTCTTTCTATAGCCAACATATCAATAGCCTTATCAACCACACATATTTCCCTCTCGTTTCTACTTTTGTCGGCACACACTTTACACAAATCTGTATCCGCCACCGAAAAACATTTTTTACAAATCTTAATATTTTTCTTCAAAACACCAATTGCATCCGAAAATTCTTCACAAAAAATATCGGGTACATTAAGTAAATAAAAAGCCAACCTGGTAGCACTTTTTGGACCTATGCCAGGCAATCTTTCAAAAACCGCCACTACATCTCTAATCGCCTTGGGTAAGCTCATAATAGATTAAAATAAATCACCAAACCCGCCCATCTCTTGCATCTTTCTTGCTACTTGTTTTTGTGATTTCTTCATGGCTCTATTGATTACATCAACCAAAATAGCATTTTCTACTCCATTAACTGACAAAAACTTAATCTTCTGATCACCGCTTATCTTAACTACAATTCCATTTTCCTCTAACTCAACAATTTCCTTTTCAACAGCTTTTTTTAATCTCAAGGCTTTCGCCATCATTTTTGCTTTACCAAACATATTTTTTTATATAATAAATAACTGTTTAATTATATATCAACCCTCGTTCAATCAACATTTTTATCCAAATATCTCTTTTGCCACGTCATACATATCTTCACCTGTTGTTATATCATCTGTTTTCTTTTTCGCTTGTACGGAATACAAATCATTAATAGGTATCTTTTTAGAATCTGCCAAAACACACTCAAACAAAAGAGATGTATTAAAAACCTTGTTTAGTCCCATTTCCACCACCTTTCGATTTCTATCCTCTTGCAACCTATCTTTATGAAAAGGATAAAAAACTTCGACCACCACAGTCATACCAGAAATAGATCTTGGTTTAGCCGCTCGCAAAAAAGCTTCAACAGAATGATTAAAAGGCTTTACAGCCATCAATACCTCACCCCACCTATTTTCTAATTCATTAAATTCCAACCCATCTCTTTCCCCACTATTTTTTTGTACTTCTTGTTCTTCTTTATTTTTCTCTTCAACAAAATTCCCTCTTTTATCATTCACCTTTTTAGTACCTATCTCTTGAGATTTCTTTAATCCAATTTTAGGAGAAAAATTTGAAACTTTTTTGTAATTTGTGGTGGAATTTTTACTCAAAAATTCTACCACTGCCAACTGTAAAGGCAATTGTTCCAAAAAACTTTCTTTCTCCATCTCACCAGCATTTATCAAAAGAGACAACCACTCTTTTAAGCTCATCATATTCAAACCATCGTCACCCGCCAATATTCCAAAATTTATTAATAATTTTTTTTGAAAATATTCAATTAATCTAGCCCTATAAACCCTAAAATCCACCCCCACCTCACTCATTTCCTCTAATTTGCACAATATTTTTTTTGTCTCTTTTGCCAAAAGATCTTTTTCAAAATCTTCCAACGTATAAGACCCCAATCTCATAGAAAAAAATTTATCGGCATCTTTCATCTCAATACTTTGTCCAAACTCTAAAAACAATTCCATTAACATCTTTTGGGCATTTCTAAAACTCCCCTCGCTTAAATCAGCAATCTTTTCCAAAACTACCTTATCTACCTTAATTTTTTCACCTTTAACAACTCTATTCAAACAAACAGATAACTCGTTTTTACTTCCTTTTCTAAAATCAATTCTGACTAAACGGGACAAAACAGTATCCGGAATTTTTTCAGGATCCGTTGTACACAGAATAAAAATGGTATGTCCAGGAGGTTCCTCTAAAAGCTTAAGCAGGGCATTAAATGCTTCCTTTGTTAACATATGGACTTCGTCAACAATAAAAACTTTACGCTTTAATCTACTCGGTAATAAATAGGCCCTATCTTTCAAAAGTCTAACATCATCAATTCCCCTATTAGATGCAGCATCAATCTCTACTACATCAATACTCTTGTCACCATCCAACAACAAACAATTCTCACATTTCAAACAAACTTCTCCGTCTTTTGATTTAAGACAATTAACACTCTTTGCCAAAATTCTTGCCGCCGACGTTTTTCCAGAACCTTTTGGCCCACAAAATAAAAAAGACTGAGGAATATTTTTCCCTCTAACAATTTTCCTCAAACTTTTCGCAATATCTTTTAAATCCAATTCCGAAAAAGTTTTGGGTCTATATTTTAAATGAAAAATCATCATCCGTACCAATTAAAACAAATCAACAACAATTCAGCAATTACATCTTTCACATCTTTTTGTATCAACCAAAAATTAATTCACTCGCTCTATTCAAAACTCCTCTTGAGATTCTTCGCTCTCGCTCAGAATGACGTTTTCTCACACACACCCCTCCCGTCACCTCCTGATCACACCGTCATCCTGAATCCTCCACAGGAGGGTGAAGGATCCCCTCGGAATCAAAACCATCAAACTTATTACCTACCTCTGAAAAATCACCCTGTTCCCCATGGCAATATTCATTAAAAAATTTACTTCAATAAATTTTTTATCCCATGTTTAATCCATTCTCGCAAAACTTCCATTTTCTCTCTTTTAAAAACTTTCACCTCCTCATTCCATTTATCTATACAAATCACCACATCACCCAACCTAATCAACCTGTCGGCATCTTTTTTTTTGGATATAGGAAAAGCCAATACTTGTGGCACATAATCCATATTCCGATATTTTTCATTCAACTTTTTTGCTTGCAAAAAATTAACAAAAACAACACTGAGCTCCACGCTAACCAATCCCATTTCAACCAAAATACCTTCAATTATTTTTCTAATATTTTTCAACTCCCCATCATCAACCTTACCCTTTAACAAAACCACATTTTCTTTACTTTTTCTCATCTTTTACAAATCCAAAGCTATTTCCTTTCCATCACCTCTTTAACAATTCCAGAAACAAGCTCTCCTCCTGCTTTACCCTTCAATTCTGCCATTACTCTACCCATCACTATCCCAAAATTAAGTTCTTCAGATTCATCAACAATTTTTTTTACACACATTCTTATTTCCTCTTCACTAATTTCTTCAGGAAGATAAGATTGTAATAATTCTATTTCATACTCTACCTCTTTAATCAAATCATCTCGCAAAGCTTTTTCAAACATTTGCTTAGATTCTTTTTTGTTTTTAAGTTCCTTTTGCAAAACAACCAAAACATCATCATCTTTCATTTCTCCGGGGGGTAATTTTAAGGCTCTCTTTTCAATTAGCGATAAAAGAAACCGTAATATCTCCACCTTTTTTGATTCACCCCTTTTTAAGGCTTTTACACTATCTTCTTTGATCTTATCCTTAATCATTAGTCCTTCTTTTTTTACTTCTTCTACGACATTTTTTACGCCAAATATTAATTTTTTTTCTAGCGTAACGTTTCATTGAAGGTTTATTATAAACAAGCCTTTTTTTTACCTCTTCTATTATTTCCTCTTCTAAAAAAATCTTTCTAAACTTACCGATCACATCATTCTTGGAATCTCCCTTTTTTTTCTTTATAACAATTGGCATCCTCGTATTTTACCTTTCAAATTTAATTCTGTCCACATTTCAATTTTTCCACACTGGTTACTACCCCGTCTCCGTTAGTATCACAATTATTTTTAGTCTGTCCACATTTCAATTTTTCCACACTAGTCACCATTCCATCCCCATTAGTATCACAATTAACCACGGAAGGCGAACTTTTTGGAGTAACTTCCATCATCATATTAGAAGTCGGCACTAAAGTCACACCGGTTTTTTCAAGTTCTTCGTTTTCACTTTTTGTTTTAAAAGACCAAGGTATTCCATTATTGTCAAAAACGTCCTCCCCAATTCTTATTCGAAAATAATAACTAACATTGGCCTTTAATGGCTCAATACTTACACTATGACGAGTAGAAGAACCAGTTTCTGGTGCTCTTAAGAGCAAACTGGCTGGCGTAGTACCGTATTCAACCACACCCATAGTTTCTTTGTCAGAACTCCAAGAAATAGTAGCACTTCTACTACTTGGTGTTGCTACTACCCCATTTGGCTCATTCCCTGCCGAAGCTCCGCTCATATAAGTTCTTACCGTATTCATACCCAGTACACCCAATATGCCCACCAAAAACAAAATTACCAAAACAACAACTGTTTTTATGTTACTTCTGCCTAAATTCATAATCTATAAAACAAAACAGCACCTCCTAAACCAAATACACCAAAGAGTGTCAACAACAAAACAGGCATTAGTACACCAGTCTGGGGCAATTCATCGCCCCCACCCACATCAGCCGTCGAAGCACTCTCCGCATTCCCGGTAGTATCCAACTCTTCGGGAACAGAAGTGGGATTAACCTCACTGGAACTACCTGTTCCTACTACAAAAGAAGCTGCTTGGTTAGAACTACACACAATTATATCTGAAACCGTTTCTGGTTCAATAATATTGGCATCATTTATTGACCCATCTGTACAAATAAAATTTAAATTCCCACTACCAGCAGTAACTGCAGTTAAAGTTAAAGTTAAAAGACTACCATTAGCAGGCTGAGCATCCAAACTACTGCTAATAGCTGGATTCAAAGCTATCTTAACTATCCCCGCATCATTATCAATATTCTGATCACCCAGAACAAAAGGAAAAGCAGGACTTAAAACCGCCGCCACTCCATTAACGCTTAAAATATTTGAATCAAAATTGATCCATACATCAGCCGCATAAACCTTTTCCTCTCCAGAACTTATTCCAACCACAACATCAAAAGTACTCCCAGCATCATAGTTCCCACTGGCCGGACTCAAAGTAAAATACGCCGCCTTAACCTCTTTGGCCGCAACCAAAAACATAACCAGCGAAAACAACAACGATCTACAAATTGCTAAATAATTTTTTTTCATTTTACTCAGTAATCCTAATAACTAACTCATCGCTGGAAAAAGGAACTAAACCCTGAGACGCATTTTCAACCAACATGGTTACTGAACCTTCTGACACTCCGCCAGTACTAATCGAAAACTTATATTCACCAGTCTGCTTACCCGTTACCACAAAATCCAAAACTTTCATCACATCACCATCCGCCAAAGGCAAACCATTAGCTTCACTAATCATAAAATTAGCCACTACCAAACCCTTGTCTTCACTTGCTTTCATAAAAGCGGGTTTGGGCAAACTATCACCATAGTCTAAATCACTAACATCAAAAACATCTGGATCGTACTCAACATACAACTCCAAAGAATCAAGACTTACATCCGTTTCAGTCACTAAACTAACCCCAACCTTGTTTTCCTCACCCACTAACAAAGTATCTTTGTCCGTTTCAAAAACAAAATGCAACAAAGCGTCTTCTTCGGGTAATAAAGCATCACTCTCCTCACTAACAATCGCCTTCTTTTCAGGCACAACATTCGCCACTGTTTTTTTCTTATCCAAACCAGAAACAACTAACACACTCTCTGCAATTATTAACACCGCCACAACCGGTATTACAAATTTTAACCATTCTTGTTTTTTTTGCATTTTATTTTCTCCATTCATATTAATAATACTAACACTAATTAATTAATACAGTTCCTCCTGTCTCTCGTCAAGCGATTTAACCAACAAAGTCGTATCAGCCGTATTAACCTGACAACTACCATCCAAATCTTCTGTTATGTATCCACCGACCTCCACTTCTATATATTTAACAGCCACCACTTTAACTTGTGAAAAATCAAGTCCATTTATCCAACCATCCCGATTAACATCTCCAGCCAAAAGTGAATATTCTGAAAAATTATAAATCTTACTGGAATAAGTCAAGTTCAATTCACCACCAGCTTTTCCATAAGAACCAGCCTGATTCTCCATTGCATATTTCATTTGTAAATGCTTGGGGCCTTTAATAAATGCCGCCACACCCTCTGTTTCATAAAAACCCGTTAACTCCAAACTGCCAACAAAAATAATCTCTCCCTTTGAATTAACCTCTCCGGTATTCTCAACAATTACATCAGCATACGATTTCTTTGTTTCACCTTTCATAACAATTACCCCAACAGGCCAAGCCACCACACAATAAGCATGATTAGTCTTCACTCCAGCAAAGGCAATCCTGAAATTCAATATAGGAGTATCACCACCAATGGGCTTATCAGTTGGCTTACTGGTTGGCACTACTGGTTTATCTGTTGGTTTACTGGTTGGCACTACTGGCTTATCTGTTGGCTTACTGGTTGGCACTGTTGGTCTCGAAGTTGAAGTCGGCCTTAAGGTTGAAGTCGGTCTTTGGGTTGAAGTTGGTCTCGAAGTTGAAGTCGGCCTCAAAGTCGGAGACACGTCAACAGGAACAGCTGGTGTATTAGTTGGATTAATAACCACGGGAGTGTTGGTCGGGCCACCACCTCCTCCCACACTATAATCAACACCTACAAGATCACCCAAACTCAAAGCCATATCATTACTACCAAGATTCGGATTACTTCCACTTACCTGTGTTTTATCTCTATCAATGTTGATACTTCCGCTTCCCTGGGCAATCGTATTAAAAGTAACTGTCGCCACTCTAAACATTCCTGACTTAAGCCTATCGGCTGATTTCTCTGATTTAACCGTAAAAGTCAAACAATTATTTTCTACCTTTGTAAACAACAAAACATCAAAAGCATCATGGTTAAAATCAACCAAATAATCCACATATCCATCAGCATCTTCTACCAAGTTCAAATGATCACCGTAACATAGTGTAATTTTAGCAAAATCAACTTTAGCCATTTCATCTGTTCCAACGACTTGTTCAGTCTCTATAAAAACCGGCACTAACACATCTTCCCCGATATTATTAACTAAAAAAGTCTGCCCGGGAGAACCAACCCTTAAACTAGTTCCAGCAAAATAAGCACTTCTTCTTGTTTCTTGGCTCTGTCTTACCAAAGCAAGCGCTCCTATCAAAGCCACTATCGCCAAAATTATAAACAACAAAGATTTCGTATTTTTTTTCATTTTAATTATCTCCTCCAAAAACATCTATATAGGATCGCCTCCATAAAGAATAATCATATCCATCAACTATACCGTCACACTCCCCCATCGGTCCAGCAAAATCAGCCTCCCAACTATCTCGCACTACTGCCTCCCCCTCACTAATATCCACATATTCTCTTCGCCATACAGAATAATCCCGACCATCTATCTTTCCATTACAATCAGCATCTCCCCTTCCCTTGCCTAACCAATTAGGCCTGTCACCAACATCTTCCTGACAATACAAGTCCACCGAAACACTATATCCATCCATCTCATATCCCGTTGCAAACCAAGCATAACCATATTGAGGGTGACCATAACAAGCAAAATCATTTGGACACTCCTTACACATCCCTCCCACACTCAAAGTCGCATTTGTAGTAGAAACCAATCCAGCACAATCAGTATCAACCGATTGACACCAAACGGTATAATTACCTTCTTTTGGAACAGTCCATTGACTTTCTAAATTAGTTTCAAATTCATAATTTGTTCCATCAGAATATCCCGCAGTTATCTTTACATTCTCTGCCAACTGCCCAGTTCCATCATGCATACAACCAAGGTTTATACTGTCTCCGGCCTTAAGTACTAACTGACTCGTCCAATCTACAGTACTATCTATCTGCACTTGTGCCTGTAAAGAAGAATAGTTACAAGAAGGCCCAGGTGGCTGAGGAGGATTTGTAGGCGGTGGTGGTGGTGGCGGTGGAGCACCGGTAATAGGAGGCACAGGAGTCACAGGCGGACTGGTTGGATTCGGAGACACCGGCACCTTAGTTGCGGTTGTTCCCGGTCTTGGAGTTGAAGTCGCCCTTACACAATTACTCGTACACAAAGCCAAAGTATTATACCCACTACCCGTAGTAGGACTACATATCCCAGTAGCAGGATTGCAAGTATATCTTGTTTCTGGAGTTGGTGTAGCAGTTAAAAAAGCTGTAGAAACACAACAAGCACTACCTATAGAACAATCAGCATGACCCACAGAATAAGTTCCCAACCGACAACCACCAAGCATACAAGTTCCTCCCA
>Ga0180015_1000061_pt1 | contig 29382 bp, 24 predicted proteins | sample KR13_S2_MetaG_FD_116508 | JGI IMG/M metagenome (GOLD analysis project Ga0180015, IMG submission 116508) | Groundwater microbial communities from the Olkiluoto Island deep subsurface site, Finland - KR13_S2_MetaG | ecosystem: Environmental > Aquatic > Deep subsurface > Groundwater | place...
GCTGGTGGTACAGGAATATAAACCTGTTGTCCATCGACTACGCCTCTCGGCCTCGCCTTAGGTCCCGACTAACCCTGAGCGGATTAACCTTCCCCAGGAAACCGTAGGTGTTCGGCGGACGGGTTTCTCGCCCGTCTTTCGCTACTCATACCGGCATTCTCTCTTCTCTGCGGTCCACCGTGACTCGCGTCCCGGCTTCGATCCACAGAGAATGCTCCCCTACCATCCCCCGGCGATAAATCGCCAGAAGATCCGTGGCTTCGGTAGCAGGCTTGAGCCCCGGACATTTTCGGCGCAGAACCACTTGACCAGTGAGCTGTTACGCACTCTTTAAATGATTGCTGCTTCTAAGCCAACATCCTGGTTGTCTGTGCAACTCCACATCCTTTGCCACTTAGCCTGCATTTAGGGACCTTAGCCGACGGTCTGGGCTGTTTCCCTTTCGACCACGAAGCTTATCCCCCGTAGTCTGACTCCCGGGCTCTAGAGTTATGGCATTCGGAGTTTGATTGAGATTGGTAACCGGTGAAGGCCCCTAGCTCATTCAGTGCTCTACCACCATAACTTAACACCCGAGGCTAGCCCTAAAGCTATTTCGGGGAGAACCAGATATTCCCGAGTTTGATTAGCCTTTCACCCCTACCCACAGGTCATCCCCTCCGTTTTCAACCGAAGTGGGTTCGGGCCTCCACGAGGTCTTACCCTCGCTTCACCCTGCCCATGGGTAGCTCACTCGGTTTCGGGTCTACGGCATACAACTAAATTCGCCCTATTCAGACTCGCTTTCGCTACGGCTCCGGTAATCCCTTAACCTTGCTGCATACCAGTAACTCGCCGGTTCGTTATACAAAAAGCACGCCATCAGACGATAAACGTCCTCTGACTGTTTGTAAGCACACGGTTTCAGGTACTATTTCACTCCCCTCCCGGGGTACTTTTCACCTTTCCCTCACGGTACTAGTTCACTATCGGTCGGTAGGTAGTATTTAGCCTTACGGGGTGGTCCCCGCAGCTTCCGACAAGATTTCTCGTGTCCCGCCGTACTCAGGAAATCCACCGGGAGACGGATCCTTTTCGCTTACAGGGCTATTACCTTCTATGGCGGGGCTTTCCAGCCCGCTTCAACTAAAGACCTGCTTTGTAACTCCCTGGCGCATCCGCAGAAACGCCTGGTGACTCCTTCAACCCCCGGTGGGCAACACCTGCGGGCTATTACACCCCCCGGGTTTGGGCTCATCCCTTTTCGCTCGCCGCTACTATGGGAATCGCGGTTGCTTTCTCTTCCTCGGGTTACTAAGATGTTTCAGTTCACCCGCTTGCCTTCCTTGCCCTATGTGTTCAGACAAGGATGACACGGCATTACCCGTGCCAGGTTTCCCCATTCGGACATCTCCGGATTTACGTCTGTTCGGCGACTACCCGGAGCTTTTCGCAGCCTGCCACGTCCTTCCTCGGCTCCTACCGCCTAGGCATCCACCGTATGCTCTTATCATCTTGGTCCGTGAAGACCTTACAACACTGTGTAGCTTTCAAGGTGCGAGTGAGTCTCGCCACAAATCTATGGAATCCCGCACGACCCCCCTTACGGGAGCGCCCCGCCTGTTTCCACTATCAAATTAGTAAGGTGCCAACAGGCGGACAGTCAGCCCGCCTTGTACTCTTCCCGGCTTACTACATTCCCTCGCGCTGCATCAACACACCGCCAACCAAAACGGCGATCGCGGCAACGAGCGAAATAAATACTCCGTAGTTAAGCGACAGGAAATCCTGATGGATAACCATTCTAAGAACTACAATCAACAGAGAAAGACCGCCGGCCGCCATGACTACTACCGACATGGGAACCGGTATCGCGTCCAGGTCCACCTCCACGATCCTGAGCACAACCACCGCTATCACCACAAGAGCAAGCAGGGCAATCAGATAGCACAACTTCGTGGCATCCACTCCACTTGCGCCGCCGACACCGCTCATTCCAAGTCCACCAATGCTGAACTTGAACCAATCAAGAAAGACACTTATAAAAAGTATGAACCCTCCGATACCGGTGACCCAGTCCGATGGCTGTACCCTCTCCTGCAAATCCATCCTTATCCTCCTTTTATCCCGGGACTAATCCCCGTGAACTCCAAGCGCCATGCTAGAACTTCAGCAGGCCTCCAACTCCTATCGCTGACGCGGCAAACAACTCCAGGATGATCCCGTAGCTGATCCCCGCCTGGATCCCGCCAATGTTCTCCGGGGCCACCAGCGCCACTATGCTTACCATGAATATGATCGAGGCACTCATGCCGTACACCCAGCCGGGGCTCCTGTGCAACCTGAATTTCGGGTTGATGAAGCGCCCCACCAGCACAACGATGGCGAACACGAAAACGGCGACCCCCAGGGCAAAGCATATCTTGCCCACTACAGTGTCGACCCCCTTCAGGTATGCGCCTTCGCGGCTGTACCAGTTCAGGGTGACCGGAAAGAGAAACGCCGCGAACCCCGCCACCAGCGATATGAAATCGCCAATCGGTGCAATCGATTCATCCTTACTGTCTTCTCTTCTATCTTCAATCTGTATTCCCTCCACCACGCCAGCTCCTCTCACTCGGTGCTACAACGCAGTCAGCACCTGGTTTTCCAGGCACTCACATATCCTCAAACCACCATATACCCTCAAAACTGAACAGTGGCGACCCTGTCAACATTTTCTCCAGGAAATACTCCCTAGAAAGGAGGTGATCCAGCCGCACCTTCCGGTACGGCTACCTTGTTACGACTTCACCCCAATCACTAACCCCACCTTCGACGGTTCCCTCCCAAAAAGGGTTGAGTCACCGGCTTCGGGTGTTGCCAGCTTTCGTGGTGTGACGGGCGGTGTGTACAAGGCCCGGGAACGTATTCACCGCGACGTTCTGATTCGCGATTACTAGCGACTCCGGCTTCATGGAGGCGAGTTTCAGCCTCCAATCCGAACTTAGACTGGCTTTTTGGGATTCGCTCCACCTCGCGGTTTCGCAGCCCTTTGTGCCAGCCATTGTAGCACGTGTGCAGCCCAGAGCATAAGGGGCATGATGACTTGACGTCGTCCCCACCTTCCTCCGGTTTGTCACCGGCAGTCTCCTGTGAGTCCCCGGCCGAACCGCTGGCAACACAGGACAAGGGTTGCGCTCGTTGCGGGACTTAACCCAACATCTCACGACACGAGCTGACGACAGCCATGCACCACCTGGTGCATCTGTCCATACGGAGGGACGTGTTTCCACGCCTTTCAGATGCATGTCAAGCCCTGGTAAGGTTCTTCGCGTTGCGTCGAATTGAGCCACATGCTCCGCCGCTTGTGCGGGCCCCCGTCAATTCCTTTGAGTTTTAGCCTTGCGACCGTACTCCCCAGGCGGGGCACTTAATGCGTTAGCTCCGGCACGGAGAGAGTTGACACTCCCCACACCTAGTGCCCATCGTTTACGGCTAGGACTACCAGGGTATCTAATCCTGTTTGCTCCCCTAGCTTTCGCACCTCAGCGTCAGTCACAGCCCAGAAAGCCGCCTTCGCCACCGGTGTTCTTCCCAATATCTGCGCATTTCACCGCTACACTGGGAATTCCACTTTCCTCTACTGGACTCTAGCCTGCCAGTTTCGAATGCATTTCCGTAGTTAAGCCACGGGCTTTCACATCCGACTTGACAGGCCGCCTACGTGCTCTTTACGCCCAATGATTCCGGACAACGCTCGCCCCCTACGTATTACCGCGGCTGCTGGCACGTAGTTGACCGGGGCTTCCTCTGGGGGTACCGTCAGTGCAAACACCTTCGTCCCCCCTGACAGGGCTTTACGACCCGAAGGCCTTCCTCGCCCACGCGGCGTCGCTGCGTCAGGCTTTCGCCCATTGCGCAATATTCCCCACTGCTGCCTCCCGTAGGAGTCTGGGCCGTATCTCAGTCCCAGTGTGGCCGATCACCCTCTCAGGCCGGCTATCCATCGTTGCCTCGGTGAGCCGTTACCTCACCGACTAGCTAATGGAGCGCGGGCCCATCCCAGAGCAGATGATAAATCAACCTTTTTCTACCGATGCCATGCGAGAAAGGTAGGATATCCGCTATTAGCACGGGTTTCCCCGTGTTATCCCGGTCTCTGGGGCAGGTTGCCCACGTGTTACTCACCCGTTCGCCACTAGGTTTACCCGTTAGCCGAAGCTACCGGATAGATCTCGTTCGACTTGCATGTGTTAGGCACGCCGCCAGCGTTCGTCCTGAGCCAGGATCAAACTCTCCATGTAAATCTGAGTCAATCCGAATTTCCGCTTTGAGTAAGCGGTCACTATCAGGCCGTCCACTGCTCAGTTTTCAAGGTACATGTTTGTGTTATTTCACAAAAAAACCGCTGAACCCAAAGCCCAGCGGCAAGAACTCTTGCTTCTTCGCTAGCTCTTGAGATCGAGTCCCAGTATTATCACTTGATATCTATAAAGCAACTCAAATTCCCTTTTACCCATTTCAAGGTTCAAGCTGATGCTAACACCGGTACTCCCCCGTGTCAATGCCTATACCAATTCAACCCTGGCAAACGTTTTCTTTCCTTTTCGCACCACCTTGCCGTCCACCTGCTGGGCGGCAAGTTCCAGGTCGGCATCCTCCACCTTCTCCCCTTCTATCGTCAAGCCCCCTTGCGCGATCAACCTCCGGGCCTCACCATTGGAGGAGACAAACCCCAGGTAGACGACCAGGTCCACCACCCACATACCGCCGTCGGAAAACCGTGAACGCGGGATTTCGACCGTCTTTATACGCTCGGGAAGCTCGCGCATGCTAAAGACCCGCCGGAACTCGGCCGCGGCCCTTTCCGCCTCTCCGGGGCCGTGGTACATACCGACAATCTCGACGGCAAGTCGTTCCTTTGCGTCGCGCGGGTTTGCTTCTCCGCTCTCCACGCGCGCCTTTAGTTGTTCGATTTCCACCGGCTCCACCCGGGAAACGAGCCGGAAGTACTCCCATATAATGCCGTCGGGTATCGACATCAGTTTCCCGAACATCTCATCTGGAGGGTCGGTCAGCCCTACGTCGTTCTCCAGACTTTTACTCATCTTTCGCACTCCATCGGTTCCCTCGAGCAATGGGAGTGTAAGTACGCACTGGGGCTCCTTCCCCATCGCGCGCTGAAGGTTCCGCCCCGCCAGCAGGTTGAACTTCTGGTCGGTGCCCCCTATCTCGATGTCCGCCTCGATCACGACCGAGTCATAAGCCTGCATCACCGGGTAGAGAAATTCGTGGAGCCCTATCGGCTTACCCTCACTGTAGCGATTGCTGAAGTCGTCGCGCTCCAGTACGCGGGCTACCGTGAACCGGGAGGCGATCACGAGTATTTCCTTGAAGTTCAACGGGGAAAGCCACTGGCTGTTACGAACCACCCTGGCACGGGTCGTGTCAATCACCCGCTCGGCCTGCTCGATGTAGGTGCGCGCGTTCCTCTCAACTTCCTTCTCGGTCAGCACCGGCCTGGTTACGTCCTGGTAACTGGGGTCCCCGATTAGCGCGGTGAAATCACCGATTATCAGCACCACCTGGTGCCCCAACTGTTGAAAATGCCTGAGCTTGGTCAATGGGACCGAGTGCCCGATATGAAGGTCGGGTCGCGTGGGATCCACCCCCAGTTTTACCGTCAGGGGACGGCCTGTGGAAAGCGAAGTGCCGACCTTGCGCCGCATCTCTTCCTCCGGTATCACCTCGACCGTGCCGGAGGTTATCAACTCCATCTGCTGTCTTACGCGCTCTTCTATAGACATCTCTCCCGCGAAACCTCCTTTGAGCCGGCCGGATGCTTCATTCCGCCCAGCGTTGATATCATGATTATTATAACGTTACCGGCCCCGGCCGGCGCAGACCTTAGCGAGGAAAGATTATCCTCGAAGCGAACTGTTTATGAAAGACCTGGTGAACCGTTATGTACAATAGAGCGTCCTATTAGTGTTATAATTGTTATAGTTGTTATAGTTGTTATAGTTGTTGCTGGTGTGAGGTAATGAGAGTTCTTACAAGGGTATCAATAGTTATAGTTCTGTGCTTCGTGGTGGCCATTGGTGGGCTCATCGGCTGGTTCTACTCAGGGTTGGGGCTGCTACGGCTATCTTCCCTGAACGAGTACAAGGCGGCGCAGAACTCCAAGGTGTTCGCCGCCGACGGAAGCCTGCTCTGTGAGCTTCATAGCGACCAGAACCGGGAGATAGTCGCCCTGGAAAAGATGCCGGATGCCCTCAGCAATGCCATTATCTCTATTGAAGACCGTGACTTCTATAAGCATAAGGGCATTGACTGGAAAGGGGTCACGCGGGCGCTCTGGGCAAACGTGGTCAAGGGAACGGTCGTCCAGGGCGGCAGCACCATCACCCAGCAGTACGTCAAGAACGCGTACGTCGGTGCCGAGCGAACCCTGTGGCGCAAGGTACAGGAAGCGTACCTGGCGTACGAGCTGGAGATGAAGTACTCCAAGAACAAGATACTGGAGCTCTACCTGAACGACATATACTTCGGGCAATCCTGCTACGGTGTTTTCACCGCCGCCCGAAAGTACTTCGGTAAGTCCCCCCAGGACCTCACCGTCGCCGAGTGCGCCATGCTGGCCGGCGTTATCCGTTCGCCCAGCTACTACGATCCCAACATCAGGCCGCAGGAGGTGCAGGAAAGGCGCAACCTGGTCCTCCTGAAGATGATGAAAGACGGCTTCATCACCGAAGAGGAATTCAATGGGGCTATCAACGAGCAGTTAAACATCATCTCCCCGAACACAATCTTCATCCCCAAGCGCGCGCCATACTTCAGCGACTACATCACCGAGAAGGTCAAACAGGAGTACGGGGACCAGGCGTCCTACCGCGGAGGTCTCCGCATCTACACCACGATAGACATGGAGCTCCAGACCCTGGCGGAGAGCGTACTGACGAGCGCTCTCAAAGCGAACAGCGGACCCGACGCCGCGCTGGTCTGCGTTGACCCGAAGACCGGCTACATTAAGGCGATGGTAGGTGGGAAGAACTACGCCGCCAGCCAGTTCAACGTGGCCGCCGATGGTCACCGGCAGGCCGGCTCCTCGTTCAAGGTCTTCGTGCTTGCCCGTGCGATGGCCGACGGTATGTCGTTGAACGACACCTATGACTCGTCCTCTCCAAAGACCATCATCTTGCCCGACGGGCAGAAATGGAAGGTCAGCAACTACTCGGGCGGCGGCGGCGGCTCCACAACGATCGCCAACGCGACCATCCGCTCGATCAACGTCGTCTATGCCCAGTTGATAATGGATGTCGGCCCGCTCCGGGTCGCGGACATGGCCATGAGCATGGGCATACGCTCCCAGGTCGATCCCAACCCCGCGATAGCGCTTGGCGGTCTCTACCTCGGCGTGACCCCCCTGGACATGGCGTCGGCGTACGGGACGCTCGCCAATAGCGGCGTACACGCGGTGGCCCGCTCCATCACCAAGGTAACCGACGCGGGCGGCAACGTGCTCACCGAGAACAAGCCGGAAACGAACAGCATCCTCGACAGCGATGTGGCGGCGAAGATCAACGGTGTTCTTCAAAAAGTCGTTTCCAGCGGCACCGGCACCGGCGCCAGTATCGGACGCCCCCAGGCGGGTAAGACCGGAACCACCGAGGACCACGCCGACGCCTGGTTTGTCGGATACACGCCCGACCTGGTCACCGCGGTGTGGGTCGGCTACCCGCAGGGCAGAGTATCCATGGGCGGGATGTGCGGTGGCGACCTTCCCGCCAGCATCTGGAGAAGCTTCATGAGCCAGGCCCTGAAGGACACGCCAAAGACCGCGTTCGCGGAATCCGAGGAGATGTCGACCAGCAGTGACTCGGACCGGCAGTCGGAGTACGTTACGGTGACTCTCTGCGACGAGTCCGGGCTCCTGGCGACATCCAACTGCCCTCATACACACACCCAGAGGTTCCAGCGCGTTAATGAGCCGCAAGCCTACTGCAATATCCACACCACCCCGGAGGGCCGGACGGTACCTAACGTTGTGGGAATGGACAGCGCCTCCGCCAGAAGCAAGCTAAGCGAGGCGGGATTCCAGTCGAGCGGGGTGGATCAGCCCAGCAGCCAGCCCGAGGGGACTGTGATCTCCCAGACTCCGGCGGCGGGAACCACTCTGGCCAGCGGGTCAACGGTCACCATTGTGATCTCCTCCGGCATGGTGAAGAGCACCGTTCCCAACGTGGTGGGCCTTTCGGAGGCGGCTGCAAAGACCAAGCTCGCGACCGCCGGGTTCGTCGCCAGTGTCAGTTACCGGTCCGGCTCACCGGTCAACGTCGTGGTGAGCCAGTCCCCCAGCGCGGGGTCCAAGCTCTCTGCCGGATCGACTGTGTCCATCGTCATTAGCAAGACCGAGGGCTCAGGGGTCATAGACTGGCTCTTCCTGCCCCAGGCGCATAGCATCTAGACACCCCCCATCCCGGCCTTCCCCCCAGAGGGGGGAAGTAGCAGAGGGAGGAGACAAGTATTACTTCTTCTTGGCGCTCTTCTTCTTGGCGCTCGTCTTCCCGGAGCTTTTCTTCCCGGCCTTTACCCGGGAGACCCTGATCAATCCCGAAAACGCGGTGGACTTCACTCCCTTCTTCTGCAACTCGTCAAGGAAAAGGTTGAACCCGATGCTGTCGGAGGCCATGTGCCCGGCGATCACCACGTTGATATGCTGCTTCCCCGCTTCCTTCCGGAGCTTTTCACCCATATGCATTCCCACTATCGTGCCGACACCGGCCTGGGCCAGCTTCTCGATGGCCGAGTCGGGCCCGCCGGTCCCGCCGGTCATGTCCACCAGGACCTTCCCCGCCCTGTTCTTGGCATCGCCAACCAGCACGGTCGGGCCCATGCCGCGCACGGAGGCGTCCCGGTACTCCTCCTGCTTCAGCAAGGCGTCCACCACGTCCCGGACCAGCCTGGGCTTGGCCCGCCCCAACATCCGGTTCAGGTAGTCGGTGACCAGGTTGTCCGCGGGCGTGTGAACACACATGAACGGCACGTCCAGCAGACGGGCGCAATCTATCGGCCTCTGGTGGTTCTGGGGCATCAGTCCCCTGCGGACCTCCTCTATACGTTCACCTATCAAGGCTTCTCCGATATTGACCGGCACCCCGTAGCCGGCCCACACGTCGGCGTGCACGCTCATCACGTCCGCCAGCGACGCCAGCGCGCGCCCCTCGGGGTGGTGGGATATGCAGAGGTCGATCTTCTTCCCCCTGTCTCTCAAGCGGTCCACCAGGATCAGTTCCGGTGTCTCCACGTCTATCCCCACCATAATGCTTCTTACTTCGAGGTCCGGGTCGCCGAAGAGTATCCGGGTATCCGCGAACGGGTTCGTGAGTCTCTCCTTGTCGAAGAACCGCTTCTTATCCCCCTTGAGCCCATCGTACTCCCTGCGCGCGTCGTCCAGAACCCGCCCGATCTCTTCCTTCCCACGCGGGTCCTTGCTGATTCCCAATTCGACCGCCATGCGGTACACCTTCTCTAGCTTCATCTGACATACCTCCTTGCTGAGTACCCCGCTCCAAAAATACAATAGCATTCGAACGCCTCTGCATCCACACCGGCTGCGTTCCGCTCCCTCGAAGTACTACGGGAGTACGTATAAGTACCACGCTCCATGAATACGCTGGCATTCGAACGCCGCTGCATCCACACCGGCTGCGTTCCGCTCCCTCGAAGTACTACGGAAGTACGTCTCGGTCGCGCGCCTTGCCGGAGCGGCGCGGAGGCGCTCTCGGTGCTTAACCGTATCCATGGAACGAGGCACTGAGTCGCGCGCCTTGCCGGAGCGGCGCGGAGGCGCTCTCGGTGCTTAACCGTATCTATGGACCGGGGCACTAAGTTGTCACCGGGAAACGTATTGGTTACCTTTGACCAGGAACCGGTACGGCTCGCCCGCCGACTCCACCACCCCAATCCGGGGCGTGGTCTCGACCTCCTCGTCTGCAAACGAAACGTGTTTCTCTATCCCAAGGGGTCCCGAGCACAGGTCGGCCCCGTTCTGCTCTACGTTGATCGCCAGTGCCTGGCAAAGCCGGGCCGGTCCGGAGGTCAACAGCATCCTGTCATCCATCCTCCTTCTCACCTCCATGACGTCCAGGCCGTACCTGGGCTCCAACGCCCGGACGAGCACGGCGCCCGCAGTGCCCGACGGGTCTGTGACCACGTTAAACATGTAATGCATTCCATAGATGAAATATACGTACGCCGCGCCCGGGGTCCCGAACATGATCTCAGCGCGCGGTGTCGGCCCGAAGCGCGCGTGGCTGGCTGGATCACCCGGACCCAGGTAGCCCTCGGTCTCCACGATCATGCCCCCGGCTGTTCCGGCAGGTGTATCGTGTACCAGGAAACATCCGAGCAGGTCGCGAGCCACTTCCAGCGTCCGCCGCGAGTAGAACGATCGGGAGAGCCTTGTGCTCACGTGCCGCTCCGGGTTCAGCCCCGATCCTCCCCACCAAACAGCCCTTCCTGAACAACCGCCTGCTCGTCACCTGAAAGGAGTTCTTTCATGCGTTTCTCTATGTCGTCCAGGTCCAGACCGCACTCCTCCCTGATGGACCGTCGAAGCATCGGCCCGACGTGCTGGAGGTCCGTGTGCACCCTTTCCACCAGTTCCAGGGCTATGGCGGACTTGAACTCGCCCGGTCCCTCCAGTGTCATGTCATTGAGCATCCTGGACTCGGTACGTGACGCGATCACCGGCTCCGGTAACCCATCGATATAGACGTAGGTCCTCCGGGCCGGGCCCCGATCATCCTCTATGGGGACGAAGCCCACTATCTTGTCGGACAGGAAGTACTTCCCGTACCCCAGTGCTACTATTACCTGTTTCTTGACCTCCAAGACAGCCCCCTTTGGTCATAAGCTCTCACGCTGAGCAAGCCACCATACCGGTGATATTATCACAAAGGTTTGTGCCCCGTCTCATAGATACGCTGGCATTCGAACGCCGCTGCATCCACACCGGCTGCGTTCCGCTCCCTCGAAGTACTACAGAAGTACGACTCGGTCGCGCGCCTTGCCGGAGCGGCGCGGAGGCGCTCTCGGTGCTTAACCGTACCTATGAGACGGGACACTAGGTCGGACCTGATATCATCCGGCGCGCTGAATCCAACTGCCGGGCGACCTCCACGGGAGAGGTCCCACCCAGACACCCCCGCCGGGCCAGGGACTCCTCCACCGACAGCCACCGCAGCGCCTCGGCGTCCAGGAGACCGGAGAACCCCTGAAGCTCGTCCACCGTGAGGTCGTTCAGGCCCTTTCCCTCCTTCAGGCAGTAAGCCACCACTTTGCCCACAACCTCATGTGCCTGTGGGAAACCCATCTCTTTCTCGACCAGGAAATCGGCCAGGTCGGTAGCGGTTATCAGGCCACCTTGTACCAATTCGCGCGCCCGCTCCCGATCAAACGACATGGTGTCCACGGTCCGCTCCATGACGTGAAGACAGCCGGTTACCGTGTCCAGGGCATCAAAGAGGGGCTCCTTGTCCTCCTGGAGGTCGCGGTTATAGGCGAGTGGAAGCCCTTTGAGTACGGTGAGAACCGCTAACAGCCCTCCGATCACCCGCCCTGACTTCCCACGAACCAGCTCGGCCGCGTCCGGGTTTTTCTTCTGGGGCATGATGCTGGAACCGGTTGCCCAGCGGTCATCAAGCTCGAGGAGGCTGAACTCCTGGGAGCACCAGAGAACTATCTGTTCGGAGAGGCGGCTCAGGTGAACCATCACCATGGACAGCGTGTACAGCGTGTCGCATACGAAGTCCCTGTCGCTGACCCCGTCTACGCTGTTAAGGCAGGGACGCGAGAACCCAAGCTCTCGGGCAAGTAGTTCCCGATCCACGTTCACGCCGGTTCCGGCGAACGCCGCCGACCCAAGCGGCATGACGTCAGCGCTCGCCCGGGCCTGTTCGACCCTCCATACGTCACGCTCGAGCATATATACGAACGCCAGCAGGAGGTGGGCAAGCAACACCGGTTGCGCCTGCTGCAGGTGCGTGTGACCGGGTATCGCCACGTCCACCGTTTCAGCGGCGCTCCCGATGAGCGCGTCCTGGAGGGCACGGAGGCCCTCGGTGAGGACCCTGCAGCTATCCATCACCAGGAGTCGGGTGTCGGTGGCGACCTGGTCGTTTCGGCTCCTGCCCGTGCGCAGCTTTCCTCCGGCAGGCCCTACGATCTCCACCAGGCGCCGCTCCACGGCGGTATGTATGTCCTCGTCGGCGGGCCCGAACTCGAAAGAGCCGTCCCGAAACTCCTCCTCGATCCGATCCAGCGCCTTCCCTATGCAGTCCCCCTCCCCGGGTGTCAGCACGCCCGCCAGGAGTAGCATCTCCGCCCAGGCCTTGCCGCACGCCAGGTCGTAAGGGTACAAACGCACGTCGAAGCCAATAGAAGATGAGAACTCCAGGAATCCCTGGTTTGTCTCTCCGCTGAACCTGCCTCCCCACATCTTCATTGATTAGCACCTCTTTCCACAAAATACGCTGGCATTCGAGTGCCGCTGCATCCACACCGGCTGCGTTCCTCTCCATAGACGTACTACAGGAGTACGCATAAGCGCCTTGCCGGAGCGGCGCTTCGACACTCTCGGTGCTTAACCGTATCTATGGAAAGAAGCACCTAAAAGCCTCCCTCCGATTCCTTCTCGCTCTTCGCCCATACCTTCAGGGGAAGGCCCCACAACTCGATGAACCCCCTGGCGGCGTCGTGGTCAAACACGTCCGCCGCGTCGTAGGTGGCAAGCCCCAGGTCATACAGCGAGTTCGGCGAACGCCTTCCCACAACGGTTGCGCTTCCCTTGAACAGTTTGAGCCGGACAACCCCCGCGACCCGCTCCTGGAGGGTCCTGTTGAACGCCTCTATCGCGGAGTTAAAGGGACTGAACCAGAGCCCCTCGTAAGTCATCTCGGATACCCTCTGCTCCAATGTCCGCTTTCCCGCGAGCGCGTCGCGGGTGAGGGTCAGTTGCTCCAGGTCGCGGTGAGCCTTGATGATTATCACCGCCGCGGGGGCCTCGTATATCTCGCGGGACTTGATGCCCACCAGTCGATCTTCGATCACGTCTATCCGGCCGACCCCGTGCTCGCCTCCGACGTCGTTCAACCTCCCTATGATCTCCAGCAGGTCCAGCGGTTCCCCGTCCATCCCCACAGGCAACCCGCCCTCGAACCGTATCTCGACGTAGAGAGGCTCGTCCGGGGCGTCCTCCGGCGAGTTAGTCCACTCATAGGCGTCCTTCGGGGGTTCCCGCCAGGGGTCCTCGAGAACCCCGCACTCGCAGGACCGGCCCCAGAGGTTCTCGTCCACGCTGTACGGTGACTCCACCGTCACCGGCACCGGTATGCCCCATTTGCGCGCGTAATCAATCTCCTCTTCTCTGGTCATCTTCCAATCGCGCATCGGCGCGATCACTGAAAGAGAGGGGTCGAGCGCCGCGCATGCGACCTCGAAGCGTACCTGGTCGTTCCCTTTTCCGGTACACCCGTGGGCTACAAAAGATGCGCCCTGACGTCGGGCTTCTTCCACCTGCAGCCTCGCTATCAGCGGTCGCGCCAGCGCGGTGGCGAGAGGGTATTCCCCCTGATACATCGCGTTCGCCCATATCGCGGGGACGAGGAAATCGGTGACGAATATCTGCCGTGCGTCCACCACCTTCGCGTCCACCGCTCCTGTCTCCAGCGCCTTTAAGCGTACACCCCCTAGATCCCCCGGCTGTCCAAGGTCGACAGTGAGGGCTATCACGTCGAGGCCCCTCTCCTCTATAAGCCAGCGAACCAGCACCGACGTGTCGAGCCCCCCCGAGTAAGCCAGGACTACCTTCCCGCGATTTGCCGTGTCTTGCTTCTCAACCACTCATCTCACCCCTGCTCCAAGGCGTACTCCATCATCTTCACGCATATCTTGTCCGGGTCCATCTCCCGGGAGCATACCACCAGGATGGTGTCATCCCCCGCCACCGTACCGGCCACCCCGTCCAGGTGGGCCGCGTCCAGCACCGCCGCCAGCCCCTGGGCGTTACCCGGTGACGTCTTGACAACAACCATGTTCCCCGTCGGTTCCGCCGCCAGCAGGAACTGTGGAGCCATCCTCCTCAAGCCCTTGTCGTCACCGCCGCTCATTACTTCGCCGGTTGAACCGTAACGCATGTCACCGTCGGGGCCACGCAACCGCAGGAGCCCGAGTTCCTTCAGGTCCCTCGATACTGTAGCCTGGCTCACGTCGAACCCCTCCCGGGCCAGAATGCGCACCAAATGGCTCTGGCTGGCGACGCCACCCGCCCTCACGCTTCTTAAGATTGCCGCCTGCCTCTGGCTTTTCATCACGGACCAACCTAACTGAATATCATCCCCAGGAGAGCGACCTGTGCGTGGAGGCGGTTCTCCGCCTGGTCCCAGACCGCCGAATGGCTCCCATCGATGACCTCGTCGGTTATCTCCTCCCCCCGGTGCGCGGGGAGACAGTGCATCACCATTACATCATCTGACGCCCCCGACAGTAGCTCATCGTTGACCTGGAACCCCTCGAACGCCTCGCCGGCGCTTCCCGGATCTTCACCAGTGCCCATGCTGACCCAGACATCGGTATAGACGATATCCGCGCCCCGCACCCCGGCGGCGGGGTCGTACCCCAACTCCATCGTGGAGCCGTACGTCTCGCAGTGCTCCTTGCACTCCTCGACAATCCCCGCATCGGGCCCATGACCCTCGGGGGTGGAAACGGTGACGTTCATCCCCAGCAGCGTCCCCGCCCGCATCAATGAGTGGGCCACGTTGTTCCCGTCACCCACGTAAGCCAGCTTCAGGCCGCCGGTTAACCCTTTGTACTCCATGATGGTCAGCATGTCGGCCAGGGCCTGGCAGGGGTGACACAGGTCGGTCAGCGCGTTGATGACCGGTACTCCCGAGGCGGCCGCCATCGTGTTAAGCCGGTCGTGGCCGAACGTCCTCACCACCAGCCCGTCAACGTACCGGGAGAGCACCTTACCGGTGTCCTCGATGCTCTCACCGCGCCCGAGTTGAAGCTCACTCCCGACGAGGGTCAACGGGTGCCCGCCCAGCATCGTCACCGCCACCTCGAACGACACCCTGGTTCGGGTCGAGGGCTTCTCAAAGAGGAGGCCGATGTTCTTGTGGGCAAGCGGCCTGAACCCCTTCACCCCCTCGGCCTTCAACCTCAACGCCTCGTCCAGGAGGTCCTCCAACTCGCCGCCGTCCAGCATATCCAGGCCCAGAAAATCGCTACTGCGTAGCTTATGCCTGACCATCTTACCTCCACGTCTTACTCATCCAGGCTTACTCATCCAGGCCCTCGAGTACGTCCACCAGCACCTGTGCGCCCCGGACCAGTTCCTCCTCCTCCACTATCAACGGCGGCAGGAGCCGTACTGCGTCAGGGGTCACGTTGTTCACCAGCACCCCGCGCTCCAGGCAACCCTTCACCGCCTGCCATGATACGTCACGCTCCAGTTGTACCGCCAGCATGAGCCCACGTCCCCGCACCCCTTTCACCAGCCCTACCCCTTCCGTCATCGACCGCAGCCGCTCCAACAGCATCCCGCCAAGAGTACCCGCCTTCTCCGGCAGGCCATCGTCGATAACGGTCTGGACAGTCGCCAGCGCCGCCGAACAGGCCAGGAAACCGCCCCCGAACGTGGAGCCATGGTCACCCGGCGAAAGAGCGTCAGCGTACTGTGTCGCGACGATGAACGCGGCGGTGGGAACCCCGTTGGCGATGCCCTTGGCGAGCGTCATCACGTCGGGGATGACCCCGTAGTGCTGGAAGGCAAACAGCTTTCCGGTCCTGCCCAGGCCGGTCTGCACCTCGTCGATTATCAGCAAGGCGCCGGTCCGGTCACACGCCTCGCGAGCGGCTTCTACGACCTCGGCGCTCACCGGCCGCACCCCTGACTCCCCCTGTATGAGCTCCAGCATCACCGCCGCGGTTTCATCGTCCACAGCGTCTCGGAGCGCGCCCGGGTCTTCGAGCGGCACGTGCTCGAACCCGGGCATCACGGGCTTGAACGGCTCCCGCTTCGCCGGTTGCCCGGTGGCCGAGAGAGTGGCCAGCGTGCGGCCGTGGAATGCGCCCTCCAGGCACACCACCTTGCCGCGTGGCCTGCCCTTGAGGTAATGGTACTTTCGCGCCAGTTTCAATGCTCCCTCGTTGGCCTCGGCCCCGGAGTTGGCGAAGAAGCAGCGCCCGGGAAAGGAGTTCTTCACCAGCAGGCGGGCCAGGCGCGCCTGGGGCTCCACATAGTACAGGTTCGTTGTGTGTACCAGCCGGGCGGCCTGCCCGCAAACCGCTTCGGTTACCGCGGGGTGGCAATGTCCCAGGACCGTCACCCCCAACCCCGACACCAGGTCCAGGTACTCACGGCCGGCGGTGTCCCAGAGACATGTTCCCTCGCCGCGCACGAACGCAACCGGGAGCCGATTGAACGTCTGCAAGACGTACTCGGCGTCCAGGCTCTCTATCAGTCTATAGCGCTCGTCCATCGGTTATCCTTTCCCGACGAGTTCGAGGTCGCTCACTATCATGGTTCCTACACCGTCGTCAGTGAAAATCTCCAGCAGAAGGGAGTGCTCGGTGGTACCGTCGATTACGTGGGCCCGGTTCACCCCGCTCTCCAGGGCCTTTATACAGCTTTCAACCTTGGGTATCATCCCCTCCGACAACTCGCCGGCCTCAATCATCCAGCGGCAACCCTCCACGTCCAGGCGGCTGATCAACTCCCCGGAGGGCGACATGATACCGGTGATGTCAGTCATGTATATTATTTTTTCCGCTCCAAGGGCGGACGCCATCTCTCCCGCAACCGCGTCCGCGTTTATGTTGTAGCTGTTCCCTTCAGCATCGGTGCCCACCGAAGCGATCACCGGTATGAGTTCGTGGTTCAGCAACTCCTCTATTATTGGCGCGTTTATCGACTCCACATCACCTACCCACCCAAGATCGGCACCGCTCTCGGCAAGCCGCTTGCGCGCCGTCATCAGGTTTCCGTCAACGCCGGAGAGCCCCATTGAGAGCGTTCCATGACGGTTGATGACGGACACTATCTCCTTGTTCACCTTGCCCACCAGGACCATCTTGACGATCTCCATCGTTTCCGAGTCGGTCACCCGGTGGCCATCCACAAAGCTTATGTCCTTGGACATCATCTCCATGTACCGGGTTATCTGCGGGCCTCCACCGTGCACGATAACGGGGTTTATCCCCACCAGGCGCATCAGTACAACGTCGGACGCGAACTTCTCGCGCACCTCGTCCGACTCCATGGCGTTGCCGCCGCACTTTATCACCACCGTCCTCCCCCGGTGCGCCTTGATGTACGGCAACACCTCGGTCAGAACCCGTGCCTTCAGCGATATCTCGCCCTTGCCTTTCAACCGTATCACTCCATCAACTCTTGTCTTGAGCGTTAAACTCCACGTACTCCGGCGATAGATCGGTGGTCATGAAGTACGCCGACCCGCCGCCCCGCCCGATGTCCACAGTGATCTCCACCTCGTCCCGGTTTACGGCGCTTTCTACCTCGGCGGCATCGAACTCCAGGATCACTCCGTGGGAGAACACCTCGCACTCTCCTATAACCACCGAGAAGTTCTCCGTGCTGACCGGCACCCCCGAACTTCCTACCGCGGCGGCTATACGCCCCCACGCCGGCAGTCCGCCGTGGAATGCGCATTTGACCAGGTTGGAGTTCCCGATAGCCCTGGCCACCAGCACCGCCTCGGCATCATCAATCGCCCCATTCACCACGACCCTGACCAGTTTGGTCGCGCCTTCTCCATCCTTGACCAGGGCCACCGCCAGGCTTCCGGTGAGCCAGCAGAGGGTCTCGAAGAACAGATCGGCCTCCTCCCCGCTCATCTCGTAACCTCCGGGGAAGGCGGCACCGTTCGCCATCATAAAAACGGTGTCGTTAGTGGACATATCTCCGTCCACCGATATCCGGTTGAACGACCATTCCACCGCCCTGCCCAGCCAGTTACGCATTGTTTCAACGTCGATGTCAATGTCGGTGGTGATAACAGCGATCATGGTCGCCATGTTCGGGTGTATCATGCCGGGCCCCTTGGCCATCGCGCCCAACCTGACCACTCTTCCCCCTATCTCCATCTCAGCGGCCAGTTCCTTGGGGTAAGTGTCGGTGGTCATAATCGCTTTCACCGCATCGGTATTACCACCGGGATTCAGGTCCTGGACCGCCGCCTGGATGCCTTTTTCAATCTTCTCCATGGGTAGATACTCCCCAATCCGGCCTGTGGAAGCGACCAGTGCCTGGCCCTCGGGTATATCCAGCGCGCTCTCCACCGCCGCGGCCATGACCTCCGCGTCCCGGGCCCCCCGTCTCCCGGTCATCGAGTTGGCGATCCCGCTGTTCACAACGACAGCCCTGGCAGTCCCCCGGGACAGGCGTTCACTGCTGAACACGACCGGGGCCGCCTTCATGCTGTTGGTCGTATAAACACCGGCCGCGGCAGCGGGCTTCTCGGTGTACACGAGGGCAAGGTCGAGAAGTCCGTCCCCCTTGATACCGCAGGAAACACCCGATGCCAGAAACCCCTCCGGCGCGCACACGCCACCAAGTATCCTCTCAAAACTCTCAAAACCCATCGCCTGCATTACGCATCACCTACCTGTAATATCGCCTGCCCTTACACTCCCGGCATCAAGGGGAAAGCCCCGGGGATTCAAGCCCCATCCACTCGGGAAGGCCGCACATCAAGTTCATGTTCTGGACCGCCTGTCCTGAAGCGCCCTTCACTAGATTATCGATCGCGCTCATGAGTATCAGTGTACTCCCATCACCGGGCACCTCAAGCGAAACCTGGCAGTTGTTGCTGCCCCGGACCGCCTTGGTCTGCGGATAAACGCCTTCGTCGAGCACTTGGATGAACCGCTCGCCCCGGTAGAACTCCTGGTAGAAGTCACGGATCTCTCCCGCGCCTGTGTTCCGCCCCAGCGGGACGTACATCGTGCAAAGGATGCCACGGCTCATCGGAACAAGGTGGGGCGTGAATACTATCGCTACCGTCTCTCCGGTGACCTTCGCCAGCCCCGCACTTATCTCCGGCAGGTGCCGGTGCCCCGAGACCGCGTACGGTGCCACGTTTTCCGACACCTGGGAGAAATGCGTGGCCGGCGTGGCCTTCCTTCCCGCGCCGGATATCCCGCTCTTGGCATCAACCACCACCGTTCCCTTTATGTACCCTGCCTCCGCCGCCGGGATCAATCCCAGGAGCGCTCCTGTCGGGTAGCAACCGGGGTTCGCCACCAGTCCGGCTGCGGCGACCGCCTCACGATGTATCTCGGTGAGACCATATACCGCCCGCCCCGACAGCTCCGGGCAGGCATGCTCTTCTCCGTACCACTTCTGATACTCCCCGGGGTCATCTAACCTGAGGTCGGCTGAGAGGTCCACCACTCTCTTCTCCATGGACACGATTTCAGGTAGCGCCTTCATGCTCTCCCCATGAGGCAACCCCAGGAAAACCACGTCACACTCCGAGTCGATAACGCCTGGATCATATGCCTCGAACAGCCCGGGGTAGAACCCATCCAGGGATGGGTACAACGCTCCTATACGCCATCCACGGTAACGATTTGCGGTCGCAACCGTCACCTCCATCTCCGGATGGCCCCACAGTATTCGCATCAACTCCGCCCCGGTATATCCCGAGGCTCCGACTATCCCTGCCCGTATCAACTTCAGTCCTTCCTTCCACCCAACGACAATCTTACACTACTGCACATGCCGTCCATTCAATGGCCTGAGTGAATACAATACATCCTATTGTATATATATGCAAGCAATGTGCAAAACGCAAGATGGTGCCAGGCACCAAACGCAAGGTCGTGAGAAAAGTTTCCCTGGTAGCGCCGGCATCTTGCCGGCATCGGCTACGCCTTTTGCTTTGGGAGGGAGGGGTCTCGCCCCTGGGCTGTTGCATATTGGGTGTGGGTTTGGGTGGGTGTTGCAACGGCACCAGCCGGGGGGTGGCGTACCTTGTCTGACCACCGCTTGTCTCACATGAGGGGTCAGGCCTTCTAGCCGTAACGCATAATCTCGGCCACCGCTTGAAGGCGCTGACCCCACCGGGTTGCGGGTGCGTGTCAGGGGCGGATTTGGCCGGTTCCGCGGATGATGAACTTGGTGGTGGTGAGTTCACGCAGGCTCATCGGCCCCCGGGCGTGCAGCTTCTGGGTGCTTATGCCTATCTCCGCGCCAAGGCCAAACTGATTGCCGTCGGTGAACCGGGTTGAGGCGTTGACGTACACCGCCGCGGAATCGACCCCGGTGACGAACTCCTGGCAGTTGGCGTAGTCGTTTGAAACAATCGTCTCCGAGTGATGGGAACCGTACCTGTTGATGTGGGATATGGCCTCTTCGACCGAGCCGACAAGCCGCACCGCCAGAATCAGGTCCAGGTACTCCTCGGACCAATCATCCTCGGTCGCCTCCTCGGCCTCGGACAGTATTTCCCGGGTCCCCCGGCAACCTCGCACCGTCACCCCGCGCTCTCGGAGCTCCGCGAACGCCGGGGGGAGGAACTCCCCCGCTATCGCCCGGTGGACCAGCATCGTCTCGCAGGCATTGCACACACCAGGCCTCTGGGTCTTCGCGTTGACCGCGATCTCCACCGCCATGCCGATGTCCGCGCTCTCGTCCACGTACAGGTGGCAGTTGCCGACACCCGTCTCGATAACCGGGACAGTCGAGTTCTCCACCACCGTCCTGATAAGCCCCTCCCCTCCCCTGGGGATCAGCACGTCGATGAGCCCGTGCAGCCTCATGAGCCGGCGGGCCGTTTCCCGGTCTGTTTCCTGGACCAGTTGTATGGACCCCCCGGGGAGTCCCGCCTCCACCGCCGCCTCCGAGATTGTACTCGCCAGCACCTTGTTGGAGTTGACGGCGCTGGAGCTCCCCCTCAGGATCACCGCGTTCCCGCTCTTGATGCATAAGCCCGCGGCATCCACTGTCACGTTGGGGCGCGCCTCGTAGATGATACCTATCACGCCCAGCGGCACCCTGACCTTCTCCACCTGCAGCCCGTTGGGAAGCCTCCATCCGTCTTCGACCTCCCCCACAGGGTCCCGCAGCGCCGCGACCTCGCGGAGGCCTCGCGCCATCTCTGCGATCCTGGGCTCACTCAGTGTGAGCCGGTCCATCAAGGCCGTGGTCATTCCCTGCTCCCTGGCGGCCTCGATGTCCCCGCGGTTATGCTCAAGTATCTCACGGGAGTTCTCCTCCAGGCCATCGGCCATCCGGAGCAGCGCGCGGTCCTTCTCCTCTGTCGTCAATACCGCCAGTCGGGCGGCGGCCTCCCGGGACCGCGACGCCAGTTGCTCAAGGTCACCCATGGGTATCAACCCTTTCAATCATCACCATCGAACACCACCAGTACGTCGCGATGGATTATCTCGCAACCCTCCTCGCCCAGCACGTCACTTACTTCCCCGGTGCGCAAGCCCATGATGCGCCTCGCCTCGCCGGCCCCGTAGCTGGTAAGTCCCCTGCCTATCGGCCTGTCGCCCGGACCGATTATGTCCACGCAATCGCCGACCCCAAACTCGCCCTCGACCTCCACCACGCCGGCGGGCAGCAGGCTCCCTCCCTCGTCTTCCACCGCCTTCGCCGCGCCCCCGTCCACGGAAAGCCTGCCCCGGGTTCTCCTCGCGTACCCGATCCAGTGCTTCTTGGATCTTACCCTCCTGGACGCCGGGAAGTACGTCCCCACCGGCTTCCCGTCGAGGATGTCGCTTACGATTCCGGTTTTCCTGCCGTCGGCGATAACCGTGGGTACTCCCGATGTCACCGCCACCTTCGCCGCCTGGACCTTGGAGTACATGCCACCCGACGACAGTTCGCTTCCCGGCTCGCCGGCGAGGCTCTCTATGTCGCCGGTGATGCACTCCACCCGATCCAGCAGCGTGGCGTCCTGGTGCTCACGGGGGTTCGCGGTATAGAGCCCCTCGGTATCAGTAAGCAGTACCAGGAGGTCAGCATCCGCAAGAGAGGCCACCAGCGCCGCCAGCGTGTCGTTATCGCCGAACGTTATCTCCTCGGTCGCCACCGTGTCGTTCTCGTTTATCACCGGGACGACGCCCATCGCGAAAAGGCGCCCCATGGTCCGCCGGGCGTTCAGGTACTGCTGCCGGTGGGTCATGTCATGCTGGGTCAACAGCAACTGCCCCGCGGTTACGCCACAGTCACCAAGCATGTCCGTGTACATCCGCAGGAGCAACCCCTGCCCGACCGCCGCCACCGCCTGCAGCGTCTCGACATCCTCCGGCCGCGCCCCCATCCCCAACTTCTCCATGCCGGCGGCAATCGCCCCCGATGAGACCAGCGCGACGTCCACGCCGCGCCGCCGTGCGGAGGCGACCTGCTCGGCCAGGCTCCTTGCGCGATCGCGGTCAATACGGCCTGACTCCCCGGCTATTATGGTGGTGCCCACCTTGATGACAATCCGCTCGTACCGTTTCATATTACCCCGCGCTCAAGTGGCAAGAGGTGGCATGCGTTCATCGGGGATGAACTCAAATACCCTTCCCGCTATCTCCACCTCGTCCCCGGGCATCGCTCCCGCCCGGGCAATCGCGTCCTCCACACCCTCATGGCGCAATCTCCCGGCAAGGTAAGAGAGCGCCTCGTCGTTGTTCCAATCAGTCATGTTCACCATGCGCTCGATTCGACTCCCGCGGACGACATAACGGCCACGTTCATGCCGTACGTTAATAATGTCCTCATCGGCCGATGTAGAATAGACCACCTCGGCCCCCGCCGGGGGAGATACCCTCGCTTCCTTTACCAATTCCTCCAGAGCTCCCATCAGCGCGCCAACTCCCTCTCCTGTGGCCACGCTCACCGGAAAGATCTCAAGGCCCCGCTCCCGGCACTCCCGGCTGACCTCTTCAACTGCCTCCGGCGCCGGTGAGAGATCCATCTTGTTGACGGCCACCACCCGTTTTCGCCCTCTTAGTTCCGCCGAGAACTCTCCCAGTTCGTTCTCCAGTATCACCAGGTCATCCGCCGGCCGCCTCCCGCTGTACGGCGACATGTCCACCATGTAGACGATAATCAACGCCCTTTCGATGTGACGCAGAAAACCAATCCCCATCCCCTTGCCAAGGTGCGCGCCCTCGATCAAGCCCGGCACGTCGGTAAGGATAAAGTCGACATCCTCCCCCTCGACGGTGCCAAGGTTCGGTTCGGTAGTCGTAAACGGATAAGCCGCAACCCTGGGCCGCGCCCCCGATACCCGGGATATCAGACTGGATTTCCCAGCGTTGGGAAGACCCACGATTGCGACGTCCGCCACCATCTTCAGCTCCAGCCGGAGCTCCGCCGACCGTCCCGCCTCCCCTTTTTCGGCGAACCGTGGCTGCGGCCCCGCCTTCGCGGAAAGAGAAGCGTTGCCACGGCCCCCTCTCCCCCCCGCGGCGGCCTCGAACCGCTGGCCGGGATTCACCAGGTCAGCGATGATCGCGCCGTTCTCGTCCATCACTACCGTCCCGGGGGGCACCGGCACGATAAGTTCGTCGCCGGCGGCTCCCCTCCTGTTGTTTGAGCCGCCACGTCCCCCGCGCGCCGCCTTGAAATGCCCCCTCCTGTGGAACTCCGAAAGCGTTGCCCTGCCCACCGAGGCAACCAGCACCACGCCTCCCCCGGTTCCCCCGGTTCCCCCGTCGCAGCCTCCGTGAGGGCGATACTTCTCGCGGTGGAACGAGGCGCACCCGTCCCCGCCACGGCCACCTTCAACAAATATAGACGCCTCGTCAATAAACATGGAATAATCCGGCTGGTCTCTGCGTCAAAACGAATAAGCCCGGCGGCTAACTTCCGGAGTCTTTCTTCGGCTGAGACAGACTACGGAGCACTTCCAGCTTTTCCTTCTGCTTCTTTCTTCGCTCGAGCCGCTCTTCGTAGCTGCGGTCAAGCACCATCCTTATGACCTCCACCAGCAGCAGTGGATTGAAGGGCTTGATAACGTACTCATCCGCGCCCAGTTCCCAACCTCTAATCACGTCGCTGTCCTGGGTCTTGGCGGTCACCAGTATGACCGGCATCTCCTCGGTCTCCCGGCTGCTTCGGATCCGCTTCAGGACCTCCCAGCCGTCGACGCCGGGCATCATGATATCCAGGACAATAAGGTCAACTGTTTCGGCGGCCAGCACATTCAGCGCCTGCTCGCCCGATGTGGCTTCCACCACGGAGTAATTGTTCAGCTTCAAGTTCACGTTAATGAGCTTGACCATGGTGGGGTCGTCATCAACCACCAGTATTTTCCTGCTGCTCACCTGTACTCGCCCTTTCGTGTCCGGTGACTGTCCGGTGACCGGCGATATCCAATTATACATCACTCGTGGGGTGCTCGCCTCAGCCCACCCCCGCCGCCGACGGCCCTACCGGGCTCAAGCGACGTCCGGCCTGACGCTCACCACCGTCTTGTTCCCGCTGGAGCTATACTCCACCACGCCGTCCACCCTGGCGAACAACGTGTAATCCTTGCCCAGGCCGACGTTACTGCCCGGCTTCATCCTGGTTCCACGTTGTCGCACCAGAATGCTGCCACCCTTGACCCTCTGGCCGCTGAACTTCTTTGCCCCCAGCCGCTTGGACTGGCTGTCGCGCCCGTTTCTGGAACTCCCTACACCCTTCTTGCTGGACATAAAACCCTCCGGTTCACGCTTTCGCTGCCGTGCCCCCCGCCTTGCCGGCACCCACGGCCTTCTTCCTGGGGGCCGTCTTCCTCACTACTATATCTTCAATCTCCACCCTGGTCAGACTCTGCCGGTGACCTTTTTTTCTTCGGTACCCCTTCTTGGGCTTATACTTGAAGACTATAAGCTTCTCGCTTCGGCCCTGGGTTACCACCCTCGCGTCCACCCTCACCTTCGCCAGTTCCCGGGGGTCGGCAACCACGTTCTTGCCATCATGGAACAGCACGACGTCCTCGAACTGGCATTTCTTGCCCTCCGCCACGTCGATCTTCTCAATAGTGATCGCGTCGCCCGGCGACACCCGATACTGTTTTGAACCTGTCCTTATCACTGCGTACATATCTATCTCCCGGCTTTAGAATCAGAACATTATACAATAACTATACAACAAACCAATCGAGGGCACACAAGAGGAGGAACACCACATCCGGCATACGGTTGGGATATGTCGCCTCAAAGTGCCTCGTTTCATAGATACGGTTGCGCACCGAGAGCGTCGAAGCGCCGCTCCGGCAAGGCGCGGGACCCAGACGTACTCCTGTAGTACGTCTGGGGAGCGGAACGCAGCCGGTGTGGACGGGAGCAGCGTTCGAATGCCAGCGTATTTGTGGAGCGGGGTACTTACTCCTCGAATATCAACCCCCTGCCCTCGCAACGCGGGCAGGTCTTTCCCAGAGTTTCCGCGATGCCATCAGTCACGTTCTTGCGGGTCATCTCCACCAGCCCCAACTCGGAAAGGGTAACCACCTGCGTCTTGGTCCTGTCACCGGCGAGCTCCTTCTCCAGGGTCTCCATGACCTGTGCCCGGTTCTCCTCCTTCTCCATATCGATGAAGTCTATGACGATGATGCCGCCGATGTCACGGAGCCGAAGCTGCTTCACGACTTCCACCGCCGCCTCCAGGTTGTTCTTCAGCACGGTCTCCTCCAGGCTCTTCTTCCCGGTGAATGAGCCGGTGTTGACGTCTATGGCGGTAAGCGCCTCCGCCTTGTCGATAACAATGTGCCCTCCCGAGGGAAGGCCCACCTTTCGGCGCAAGGCCGCCTCTATTCCCCTTTCGATGCCGAACTTCTTGAAAAGCGGTTCTTTCCCCTTGTACAGCTCCACCCTGTTCCTGATCTCGGGACAGGCAGTCCCGACATACTCCCTGATGCGCTTGAACTCCGCCTGGTTGTCCACCAGGACACGGGCGAAATCCTGGGTCAGGTTGTCCCTTATGACCCGTATCGCCAGTTCCGGCTCGGTATACACAACCGACGGAGGTTTGGCTTTCCCGATCTTCAGCTGTACATCCTTCCACTGCTCGAGAAGGTACTCCAGGTCCGACTGAAGGTCCTTATTCTTCGCCTTCATGGCTGCGGTGCGGATGATAACGCTCCCCTTCTCCGGCTTTATCCCCTTGGAGATCTTGCGAAGCCGCTCCCGCTCCTTTTCCGGCAACCGCCGGCTGACCCCGGAACGGTTGCTCTGTGGCATGTAGACCATGAGCCGCCCCGGCAGGCTGAGGTTGGTGGTAATGCGCGCGCCTTTGCTCTGCATAGGGTCCTTTGTCACCTGGGCAATGATACTGTCGTTCTGCTTGAGGGCCTTTCCTATCTTGCGGGGCTTAACCCGCGACCCGTCCTCCATCAACACCAGGTCCTGGAGGTAGAGCAACGCGTTCTTTCCAACCCCGATATCTACAAACGCGGCGCTCATCCCCGGCAATACGGCGGTTATTCGACCCACGTAGATGTTGCCAACCACCGACTTCTTCCTGGTCTTGCCTATGTACACCTCCACCAGTTCATCGTTTTCCGTTATCGCCAACCTGCACCGCCCGTCGCGGCAGGTTACCAACATCTCCCTCTTATCTTTATTGGGCACTTTTACTCCCCTCGTGCACCGCTCATACCGCGGGCTTTCTTTTCCCTAATTCCATCGGCGACACCAACCTGTCACCCCTTCTCACGAACAGTCCATCGCGGTGCACCGCGATGTCCTCCCACGCCCCGGGCGGGGCACCGGCAATCCCGGCAAGAACCTGGAGCACCTCCCGCGGCTTAATGGTACCCTTAGTACCGTCATCCAGCACCATCCGCAGTCGGGCAGGCGATTCGGGTTCCCTTTTCATGACTGCGAGTCGATGGACCCCCGATCGAAGGTTCACCACCCTTGTCCGGCGGGGCTGTACCCTTTCGAAATCGACCACATCCCTCCCCAGGAACTCTTCCACCGCCGGAGCCCACTCACCTTCCACGCCCGTTCCCTCCGGCAACAACGCCACGTACGCCGCGGTGTCTATCAACTTCCCAACCGCCTTCGCCCCGCTACCCATCAGGCGGCAACGGACCACCTTCATGCCCTCGGGCAGCGACCCGCCAAGCATCTCCTCCGCCTCGCCCGACGAGACGTAAGAGGTAAGCGAGAAGTCCACCAGTTCGCATTCGCTTGTTATCCCGATAGGCAGCGGCGGTGAAAGGGATATCTTCATGCGAGAACGCTTCTTGCCCGTGTACTGAAGTGGAAGCCCGGAGCGCCGGGCGGACAGCATAAGGGTGCGGGAGAACTCCGTGTGCGAGAGGTATCTTATCCTCCCCATCTTGGTCAGTTGCACCCTCAGCCGTAGTGGATCAGTCAGCTGCACCGGATGTCACCTCCACTCACCCTTCAGCACGACCTCCGCCCCCAGGCCGGAACAAACACCGCAATCCTGGCAGTCGCCGCCGCGGCAATCGGGGGAGGTGTCTTCCTTCAGGGCGCGACGGTACTCCAGGTGAAGAAAGCTCTTGTCGACGCCGAAATCGAGGTGGTCCCAGGGGAATACCTCGTCCTCGCCCCGCCGGCGGTGACAGTAGAAATCGGGGACGACTCCCTCCTCCCTCCAGGCGTTTTCCCACCGGGAGAGATCGAAGTGCTCCGACCACGATTCAAACCTCGCCCCCTGGGCCCAAACCCTCTCCAGGACACCGGCGAGGCGTCGGTCTCCGCGCGACAGGCAGCCTTCCACCAGGGTCATCTCCTTGTCGTGCCAGGAGAGTTTAACTCCCCTGGACCGGAGAGTGGACTTGAGGATATTTTGCTTCCGCTCGACATCTTCCATGGTGTCCTGCCGCTCCCACTGGAACGGGGTGTGGGACTTTGGAACAAACGTGGATACGCTGACGTTGCAGGCGGGCGGCGGCAGGCCTTCACTCCTCACGGCATCCCTGAGACGGAACACCAGCGCGCTTATGGCCTCGACGTCACTGTCGGTCTCGGTGGGCAACCCTATCATGAAGTACAGCTTTACCCTTCTGTAGCCGGAGTTTACCGCGGTGATAACCGCCCTGATCATCTCTTCCTCGGCGATCGGCTTGTTGATCACCCGGCGCAGTCTCTCTGTCCCGGCCTCGGGAGCAAACGTCAGTCCTCCCTTGCTACCGCGGCTCAAGCGACCCGCGGCCTCCACCGACCTCCCGTCCATTCTCAAGGAGGGAAGCGACAGCGACATCCGCCGGTGTTCGCAGATATCGGAGATCTTCCCTACCACTTCGTCCAGCCGTGTGTAGTCGGTTGAGGATAGCGAGCTAAGTGACACCTCTTCGTACCCTGTCGCGTCCTCCAGTTCATCGACCATCCTCACTACCTCGCCGGGAGACCTCTCGCGAACCGGCCTGTAGATCATCCCAGCCTGGCAGAACCGGCAACCCCTCGTGCAACCGCGAAACAACTCAACGTTCAGCCGGTCGTGAATCGCCTCGCAGAACGGGACCACCGGGCGCATGGGCATCAGCCACCTGTCCAGGTCAACCAGGTTCTTGTGCACCTTCCCGGTCCCGGCCGATGGCTGGCGAATGCATCCGTCTTCGCCGTACTCCACCCGGTACTCCGAAGGCCGGTAGACCCCGCGGAGGTGGGCCGCCTCGCCGAGCACCTTCTCCCGGGACCATCCGCCGGAGTTGCCGCGAGTCACCAGTTCCACTATCGATCCCAGCACCTCCTCGCCCTCCCCCAACACGAACAGGTCAAAGAACTCGGCCAGCGGTTCCGGGTTGGCCGCGCCGCACCCGCCCCCGATCACCAGCGGACCGCCGGACCTGTCGGCGGCGCGCAGGGGAATACCGGCGAGGTCGATGAGGTTCAGCACGTTAGTGTAAGTCAACTCGTGAGGAATGGATATACCGAGAATATCGAACCGGGCCACCGGGCGGTGGGTCTCGATAGAGAACAACGGTATCCCGGCCGACCGCATCTCCCGCTCCATGTCCCCCCACGGGGAATAAACGCGTTCAGCGCTGGCGCCCTGGATGCCGTTTACCGCTTCTCGCAAGATCGCGAGCCCCAGGTTGCTCTGGCCGATCTCGTACACGTCAGGGTAGGCCAGCACCACCTCGGTACCTTCACCCGAAAAAGCAGACACATTCCATTCGCCACCCAGGTAGCGACTGGGCCTCTCAACGCGCGTAAGAAGGGGCTCCAGCCTCTCCCAGAGACTTCCAGGTAGTTCCCTGTCCAATCTCTGTTCACCTTTCTTACCAATTGTACCTCGCTCCATAGATACGCTGGCATTCGAACGCCGCTGCATCCACACCGGCTGCGTTCCGCTCCCTCGAAGTACTACGGGAGTACGTCTCGGTCGCGCGCCTTGCCGGAGCGGCGCTTCGACGCTCTCGGTGCTTA